>Ga0075425_100004141_pt1 | contig 14900 bp, 18 predicted proteins | sample SoiMethybrSBSTD4_FD_75300 | JGI IMG/M metagenome (GOLD analysis project Ga0075425, IMG submission 75300) | Bulk soil microbial communities from a Populus tree surrounding site in Tennessee, USA - Soil MetaG P. TD hybrid SBSTD4 | ecosystem: Environmental > Terrestrial > Soil > Tree plantation...
TTGTATATGGGATTGTGTTAACGATTAGATCAGATTTGGCAGCAGAATTCTGTACATTATCAATATTTATGCTATCACAGTGGAGCCCAAGTTCTTCACCGATATCTACAAGGCATCTTGAGGTTTTCTGATTTCTACTTGCAATCAATATATTAGAAATGTTACTCTCCTCTGAAAGAGCAGCTATTACGGCTCGAGCCGCACCACCTGAGCCTAACAGAAGTATCGTCATCCCGTTAAAGTTTATCTTCCGCCTATGCAGTGGTTGGATAAAACCGTAGACATCCGTGTTATATGCTTTCAAGGTTCCTCGTACATTATGTACTGTATTTACAGCATACGCCTTCTGAGCAGTTAAATCTAGCTCGTCTACATACTCGAGTATATCTATCTTGTGTGGCATTGTGACGTTGAAGCCGGATATATTAATAGAACGAAGCGAACATATAGATTCTTTTAGTTCATTTTTTGAAACCCTAAAGGCAATGTACACACAGTTCAAACGCAGTGAGTTAAATGCTGCATTTTGCATTGCAGGTGATAAGGAATGTTGAACCGGATCACCAATGATACAATATGTTTTGATTTGGGTTTGCATATGCTCGCCTAAGAGGGACTAATTTTGTCATATATATCTCTCATTTGTACAACTGTGAGTTGACCTGGAGCAATGCTTTCTTCCAATGCCGCATAAGTAAATGGCGATCTTCCTATAATTGTGCACATTATCCTAGAAATAATTCCTGCCTCACCCATGGAGAATGCAATTAAGCTGTACTCAGCAGCATTTTCATATAAATCAAGTATTCGCAGAGCATCTACAATGTTAATAGCAGTAGTGACCATCTTGATATGATTGCTATAGACTTTCATTTTTTCTAACATGTATTTCAGTTCATCTTTTGGAGGAGTCTTCTCGAAGTCATGCCATGAGAGTAAGACTGGAATTTTTTGTGTCTTACAATAATTGGCTAGATCATCATTAGATTGTAGAGTACTATACTCAATGTCTAATAGCATCGGCTTTGCCATTGCCAACTTCTTCAACCACTCGATTCTATCATTGTTGTTACCTTTAAATTTGCCACCCTCTGCAGGGCTCCTTAAAGTAAATACTGCCTTTTCTCTGATGTTCTCAGCAATTTTCAATGCTTCTTCGATGTCTGACAAATCTAAAAAGTCAAAGCGGATTTCTATGTAGTTTGCGCCAAATGAAAAAGCCCTGTTAATTTTATCTCGTAAGCTTTCCGGGTTTTCTGCAGGAATAGATGCACAGATGTTAATCAACTATATCTCAAGTATATCTTATCTTCAGCATTGGCAAATTAACCTTTTCATATGCCACTGTCACTAATTGACTAAGATGTGGCTTTGTATCAAGTGTATTTTTCGTAAGTGTATTTTTCGTTGATGGTAGAAGACGATAATGACAGCGTGAACAAACATCATTGACTAGGCTTATATAGTGAACAATAACACAGGAAAGAAAATATTGAAGAGATAGAAAAATTGAAAGATACCTAGAAGACACAAATTCAGACCCGCAGAAAATTCTCTAGCAGTGACATGGATAAAACGAGTTTCCGGATGGATCCATCTATTAAGGATTCTATCCTATACCTGCAGGAGGATGAGTCGAAGAACCATGCTCCATTCTTTGGTGGGCATTTAATGCTTCGGCACTATCAAAATCTCTTCCGCAGATACCGCAGCGATGGTTTTTCGGAGATTTGGTATTAGAAGACGAAGTAGCAGCAGTCATAGCTTTACACCAGTATTATACAGATCACATATAATTAAACATGAAAATGATGATGAGATGGAATTTTTTTCCAATTAGCTATTAGAGCTTCAGATCTTATATGCAATGGTTCATCAACAATCCTTGATTTTGCTAGATTGACATATTCTTTAACTATATCTATACCTATATAATGTCTTTCAAAATGAAATGCTACTTTGGTGGTTTGTCCGCTCCCATTGAAAGGATCGAGTACTGTATCACCTTTGTATGAATAGAGTTTCATCAGTCGATATGGAATTTCTTCTGGAAAAGGACAGGGATGCTCAATGAATCCTGGAGGCACTGGAGCAATGTGCCACACAGAGTTTGCAATCTCTTTAGTCCATTCCTCGTGTCTTGCTGGAAGAGTTTCTCTACGTCTGCTTCTACCGCTGTTCACATCTCCTTTTCTTAAAACAAGGATGAATTCATGCATTATATTTGCCCTATAATATTTTGGATATGGATTGATGACGAATGAGCCATATCTGTTTGTACCACCAGTCACCTTATGCCAAATAATTTCTTCATGCAAGTTCCAGTTACCGAATGGCTTGACAAGCTTTGATAGTAGCAGATGTGGCAATGGCTGAATAGTTCCATTGACTATCTCGTTGCCAATAACTATACAGCAGTAGCCGCCCTCTTTGGTTATCCTAAAGACTTTGTCATTGAATAAATCAGCCATCTCATATAGATATTCAGTAGTGCCAGTTTTAGTTCTCCCGCGATAATATCCTTCATTTCCAGAGACATGCATATCATAATCTATTGCATTTCCGTATGGTGGTGAAGTGACAGTCAGTTGAATTGTATTAGACGGAATTCTTGACAATACTTCTTTTGAATTACCAATTATTATTTCATCGATGATATTCCGTTGAATCAACATCAGCTGAATGTATTATTATCTTTCTCCATATTCCGAATACTTTAAAATAATCAACTTTATGATAAAGAAAAATCATTTGATGGTATCCAAAATTACATCATTTTTCTACTATAAATTCATTGACTTCAAGTCCAAAGTGTCGACCAGACGGAGGCTTCACATACGCAAGGATTTCGTCTCCTACTTTAGCCTCCGTTATTGGCATTAATTTACCGTTGGTTGTCATGAATCTTATAGTTTCTGCATTTTGCAAAATGGCAGTACCAATTTCATTGTCAACTTGTGCCCTGATTAGCCTTAGGGGACGTGTTTCAATTTTTGATCTTCCCACTGTTACAGGCCTTGAGATACCGTCTTTATTTACTATTAATATTTGCGTACCTGATTCGATTTCAGAAAGATACTTAGTATTTCCATCTGGTGTTATTGTATAGCAATACACCGCACCGGCATTTACTCTAAATGGTCTAGGGGACGTAAAAGACGATCCAAACGATTCGTTATGAACAAGAAACAGGAAGTTAGATCGGGTGCCTATCAACATACCTTCCCCAGCCTTAAGTATTGATACTGTATCAATGCAGACTCTCTCTCCACTTCCTACATCTTTTATATCTAAAATTTTGACAGGTTTGACCGCAAACATTCTGGTTTGAAGATATTGTCTTGATTCATTCACTTCGTCCACTTTATTTGCTGATAATATGACACCATCAACTCCTATTTCTAACACTCCGAATAGAGTCCTCACCTCATTTGCATTATTAGCAGTTGCATATACCTTAGTTCTGAAACCGTGAAGCTTAGCAATAACATTCTCTAGAGGGATAATCTTCCAGTCAGACGTTTCTACCATAACTATGTGTGATCCTTCTTCAGCCGCTTGTACAATTTCGTCAACGTCTTCATTGCGTAATACCTTCTTGTAATATGCTAATTGTTTGCCGGGTGTTATGTTTTTCTCTAATTCATCTATTGTCCTACAAATAGTTATGTCAGCTTCCTCGGATTCATGAATGGTTTTGAAGTTCCTATTGGGCAATAATTTTGGATCTATATTTAGAAATGTGATGTGCTTCAATCTAGCCAAGAACTTGCCCAAATTTGGCCCTGAAACCGTCGGCCTAATTATTAGGTCTTTACCTAATTCTTTCAAGCTCAGTTAATGCCTCTTTCGTAGTCTCTCCGTCTAAAATAATACTTTTTAATGCATGAACAACTGCGGGAGGATTTTTATGCTGGAAAATATTTCGACCAAATGTAACGCCTATTGCACCTGCCTCCATTGCTCCAAAACACGTTTCAACGATCTCTTTATCGGTGTTAGCCTTTGGTCCTCCTGCTATTACGATAGGCACAGGACAACTTTTTATAACCCTTTTAAATGAACCGATGTCTCCGGTATATACCGATTTGATTATATCAGCTCCTGCCTCAGCGCCTACTCTTGTAGTATGAGCCACAATTTCTGGATCATACTGATTCTTGATGTTTTCACCACGCGGGTACATCATTGCCACTAAGGGAATGCTCCATTCATTACATTTATCAGAAATCAAGCCCAGTTTATATAACATCTCTGGCTCTTCTTTTGCTCCAATATTAATATGGACTGAAACTGCATCTGCACCGAGCCTTACTGCATCTTCAACGCTACCAAGCAACATTTTTCTATTTGGAGCAGGGCCAAGTGAAGTACTTCCAGAAAGATGAGCTATCAGCCCAATATTTAGGGACCTTGGGAGCGATTTTATAATACCTTTGTTAATAAGAATGCAGGTAAGCCCTGCATTTTGGCATTTGTATATAACAGAGTGAATATCTTCTAGGCCTTGAATAGGACCATTACTGATGCCGTGATCCATAGGAATGCAGAGCATCTTTCCATTCTTTAAAATTCTGTTAAGTCGAATGTCTCTGCCAAAGACCATATATAACAGAGCATTTTGCGAACCTACTTAAAAGTGATATGTTTCGATAATTATTGCAAGAAACCATTATAGGTCATCGTATTCATATCTAGATAGATCTGGAGGAGACATTCGGTTTGAAGAAAACTAGCTGACATGTAGACACAATATTAAAGAGTTATACATTGAACCGGTGGAATACAAATGATCTGTGACTACGTCTTAAGGTTTTACAGAATACTGTTTCCTTTTAAACTGATCTTTACCAATTTGTTTTGTTATCGCTTTTTATCGAAACGGTAAACTCAATTTTCTGATAGAAAATATTGCAAGACAACCATTTATCTCATCAAAACTAACTGGTAGTATTGTCCACGTGAGCTGATTGTATTTCTTATTTTCTCTTTTGTCTTATTATTTGATTGTACGATAGCTCGAAAAATCAAGCGAACAAACATTCCAATTATATACACATAACAGATCTTAGCACGAAATTTCTTACACATGCATTAGTAATCAATAAAAATATTTTTTCGATTTTGAGTATTCGAATATACTCATCATTTTTCAACATTTACTAATCTTACAGATGGGAGGCATTTCTCGTTTGTGCTTATTTTTTTTGACAATAGTCTTTATCTTCTGATAATATTTTAGATTCAACTTCGATTTGTTCAATGAATTGGCATCTAGTCTTCTCAGTATATGATCTATCTCTTCATAAGATAATCCAATCTCGCCTTCTGCAGTTTGTGACCTCCACAACCTGGGACTACTTTTCTTTTCTAATATAACAGAAGGGATTTTAAGATACCTCGCTAGCTCCCTTACATCTGTCTTGTATAGATCAGCCAAAGGAAAAATATCAGCAGCGCCATCACCATATTTGGTATAATATCCTAATCTTAGCTCACTTTTGTCAGTTGTCCCGAGAACAAGTCTGTGCATTACTGCAGCATAATAGTATAGGATACTCATTCTGAGACGAGAAGCTAAGTTGCCTTGCGCGACTTTGTTGCTTGGCAATTTTCCTATGAATGATTTTTTAATGGTTCCTATCTCGAACGTCCTGTGTCTTACTCTTAGACATCCTGCGAGACGCTGGGCATCATATATGTCACTTTTTGGAGTGATATTTGAATCCGGCAAAATCAGTGCAAATACACATCGTGGTCCGAGAGCTTGCACAGCAAGAGTAGCTGATACTGAAGAATCTAGTCCTCCGCTTAGCCCAACAACAACTCCTTTAAAGTTTCGTTTCTGTGTCTCCCTAGATATAAAATGTGTCACAGTTCTTATAACTTTTTGTGGTTCCACGCTTAGAATAAAATTGAAATAATATTTATTGCTATTATAAAACACATTTCAAACATCCATGCAAAATCTTAGAGAGATGAAAGTTTTTAGTGTGGAAAGACAGCCAGACACTTAGTGTTCATAATATGAATTAAATCCTTACTTACTATTTGGCGATGCGTATCTACTTGCTGAGGCTAGTCAAACAGGGAGTACTATTGACTACGACCTGTGAAGGTAATAAATTCTGCAATTAACTTTATTACAAAAGCAATTCCTCCCACTGCGCCCATACCGAGAAGGACCAAACGCAAATGTGTTGTATAATCATCCTTGCTTGTCTTCTTAGCTAGTTTTAATGTCTGGAACATTTCAAGAACCTTCTTTTCAATGAAAGACAAAGAATTCATTCAGACATCCCCTTATCGGATATTTGAACTTAACTTTCTTTGACTCATGTTTTTGGTATACCATCCTTTGCATTTTGCTCCAAAGACTGGTCAAAATCTTGCCTATTGAATTTGTTATATACAATATCTATGCGGATCGTCAATTAGCGACCTGGCTAATCCACAACGCCACTTTACTAATTTCTTTAAGCAGAAGCAGACGAGTGAACCGTATAGATGGGCTCCTTTTCGGTCCTCTGCATTTCTACAAACGTTTCGCTATTTTGAATTCCTTCAATTTTGCCGATGCGTTCGATTACTATATTGTGTAACTCTTCTAGGGTTCGCGCATTTAAAGAAAGGATCATGTCAAACCTGCCTGTAACTTCAGACAACGATCTGACTTCTGTAATCCTTAATAGCTCTGAATGAATTGGTTCTTTCAATTTGGGATCTCTATTAATACCAACAGTTGCTTTGACATTAATTCCAAGTATGCTCTCGTTTACTATAACTGTAAACTTTTTGATTAGACCTCTTTTACCAAGACGTTTTATTCTACTATAAAGAACAGATGCATTAACGTTGAGTTTATTACTCAACTGCGGTACAGATATACTTGCGTCACGCGTCAATTCAGATAATATCCTCATGTCTAATTCGTCAAATCTTTGCAAATTTTCTCTACTTTTAGCTTAGTAGACACATTAATAAATGTAATTTTTAAATATTTCATAAATTTGACTGCAACTATCATAACATTTAGTTTATGTCCTGGATAGACACATTTATTCCCTGCATTTGCATTGCATCATATAATAATAGCAATTATTATATAATTTAAGAAAGAAATCTCAAATAGATGTTTGGCAGGGGCCGAATAAGAAGAGGGGACTATGTTTTTGTTGTCAAGAAAGATCAAAGTTATAATACTTTAATTATTGGCAGAGCAGAGTCAGTCAATGGAGATAAAATTCAGATCACGGGAACTTACATACGGCCCGTAGGCTTGATCGAACGTGTAAGATCAGGACGAGCAGAGGGTCGTCCGAAAGAAGTTCTAGATAATCCTGATCCAAACAACTGCATATTTATGTTAATTGACAAAGTTGAGAGTGGTATCTTCAGTGAAGAAGTCGATCGGAATGGAAACAAGATAACCTGGATAAACGAGAAACGATATTACGTTCTTGATGGATGGGTGCGAGAGAACCTTCCAGACATGTTTTCAGATGTTTTAAGAGCAAGAAGTGAAGAGGAAAGACTTCAAGCAAGAGCAACCCTTCTTGAGAAAATGAACTCCTTATATGAAAAAGACCTGAAGGATCATCTGTATGCGGTAGCTAGAAGTACCAAAATTCTATAGTATTTGAAAGTTTTATATTATGGTCTTATACAGAGCATCTTTTGATCATGGAATACGTATATGCCGCTTTATTATTACACAAGTTAAAGCAAGGTATCACAGAAGATAATGTCAAGAATATCATAAAAGCAGCAGGCGCTACTCCTAATGATGTTCAGGTAAAAGCATTGGTCGCAGCTTTAGGAGAAGTAAATATAGATGAAGCCTTGAAGGCGGCACCAATAGCAACAGCGCCAGTCGCTGCTCCTACCGGTGGAGCACCAGAGGCATCTGGGAGTCAACCAAAGGTAGAAGAAGAAAAGAAAGAGGAAAAGAAAGAGGAAGAAGCACTAGAGGGATTATCTGCACTGTTTGGATAAAAATATATTTTTTGTACTTTCAGCTCACAACATGTTAAATCATGTTGGCTAAATCTGTATAACAGTAGATTGACTAACTAATGTATTTTGTATCCAAATTCTTCAGATTGAACTTATTTCAGTTTATCGGTGTATAACCCTTTCCTGCTGCTATACTTGCCAATGATTTTGCTCTAGTTTGCGCCATCATTAAAACAAAGTTTGCAGAATCAGTCGATAAATATCCTGCCTCTGCAGCCAATGCGTTAGCATTACCTCGTGCCTCAGTGATCAAAAATGTAGATGTTTCACGTGTTGGATAAGCTGCTTTTAACGATACGGCAATAGCAGATAGAAACGAAGCCTTCAATTCATTACTATACTCCACCAAGTCTATCTTTAGATCCTTTTCATCAAAAAAGAGTCCTTCTGTGATAGCATAGTTGATAGTGATTCCAGCCTCGACAGGTTTGATATTTAACTTGCTCATTAAAGAAGCAAGTTTCTGAGAGATAACTGTACCTGGCTTTGCGGCTATTGTATCTCTTGTTACCCAAATATTGCCCTGCTCAATTTTAGTTGGAACGTTAGACTCTTTGAATTCAGATAGAACCGGGCCAGGGGCAATCCCTGTATTGCCTGAAGCAATTATAATATCCCTAGTAGCAATATCTCCTGCTTTTGCTGGGAGAAACACTTTATTTTGACTTAAAAGCAAATTTAGTTTAAATGGGCTCATATCAGTAAACATTAATGCACACTGGCCTTCCAATACTTTGCTCAGATTTGCCAAACCTACTACATCATTTACTTTCTCTAGTGCCCTTTGAGCAACCTTATTCTTAATTATTAGAATTCTTATACTATCTCTGAATTTCTTGCGAACCATCATTAGTTGAGTGGCTCTAACTTTAGTAATCTTCGAAAGGGCAATGACATTATACTGTTTTACGAGCTGCTGTAGCCCATCATACATCAACCGCTTCTTTTTAGGATAATTCTTAACACTGCTCGTAGTTGTTACTTTTGATATCATCTATTTTATCGGTCTCCTTCCTTAATTGCTGTAAGTTTTGCTGCCTTGCCCATTGTAAGTTTTACGATTACATTTTGAATATTCTTTTCCCCCTGAGGTAGTTTTTTTTCCAGCATCGCAATAACTGTGTTAGCATTGGTAGTTAACTGATCGTCATCCATTTCTTCATCTCCAATTTTAACAGAGATGTTCAGTTGATTTTTTGTTCTAACACGAACAGAATTCCTAAACCGATCTGCAATTACTTCGATTGGAGCTCCATATGGCAATGGAGTTGGCATTTTGCCTTTTGGGCCCAAAAATTGCCCAAGCGAGCGACCGACCGTTGGCATCAATGCAGTATCAGAGAGGAAGAAGCTATATGCTCTTGAGACTTTCCGCGCTTCCCTCTTGTTCGTACCTATTCTATCAAGTTCTTCTGGTTCAATTACCCTATCAATTCCTGCACGATGAGCCCTAGTTCCCATGTCGCCGGATGCAACTACACAGATAGTTGCAGGTTGTCTGGGCTTGTGGGGTAATGATACTATTTCGTTAAAATTAAATCCTTTTTTTACATCAATATCCTTTAATACCAATGTTAATTCCACCGATTGTTTAAAATTGCGTTTAGGCGCTGCTTCTCGCGCATTTTTCACTAGCGAACTAAGCTGTTTACTGATTGGCATGATGTACTAAAATTCTCCAATCAATACGATATTTAAATTGTTAGCATCTGGTACTTATTTTTATACGCCATAGCGCCTATACACATTATGGATATATTTTTATAAAGATCTGCTTAATTCAACAGAATTCTTCCATACGAGCGTTATCTATATCCTGAGATCATCTATTGCATAGTTTGCCATTAGAAAGCGGGCCCGGTGGGCTTCGATCCCACGACTTCCGGCTCTCTACGAGGGACTTAGAAGGCAGGCGCTCTGTCCATGCTGAGCTACGAGCCCACATCCTTATGTAGACTACTAGATATATAGTAGTATACGCATTCTTTGCATACTAACGTGAGAAGCAAAGTAGCCTTTATAAAATGTTTTACTTAACTTAACTTCTATGTAATTTTTATCAACAACACAGAATAATCTTACACATAAAGAAGATCCAATACGCTTACAATACGCTTGTTAAGGAGCAATACGTTTACGGTAAAAAATATAAAAAGATGCTGTGTCACAGTTTACCATAACTCAAAGTACGATAAAGAATATTAAATAAAAATTGGGTTCCAACCAGATATCAATATCCTAATTTGTGGTTCCAATTGGAAACTCAAGGTGCACTTAAATATTAAAGCACATCTATAAACTGAATGGAATTCCGCGTGGTAAAAGAAGAATTGGGGTATTAATATAAATGATACAAGGAACATTCCGGTCAAAGAGTGATCAAAAGGATGGAGGAGAGAATCCAATACGAGAAAAAGAAGAAGCAGTAGTTGAGAAAATGGTAACGGAGTTCGAAGAAAACTCGCGTAAGATAGAGAAGATGAAATCATTACTTTATACTGCCGGAAATGTCGAAGTTGGCAATACGCCTTACGAAGTAGTAAAAGAAACAAGAACATACAGGCTTGCACACTATTATCCATTGGCTAGTAAACTCTCAAAAACACCGATTTTACTAGTGTATGCATTGATTAATAAATCATATATCTTGGACTTGCAGCCTGATAAGAGTTGGGTCCGTAGTTTATTAAGACAGGGTTTCGATCTTTATCTTATTGACTGGAAAACTCCAACAAATGTTGACAAATTCACTTCTTTTGACGACTTTATAAATTGTTATATGGATGACTGCGTAGAATTTGTAAGAAAAAAGAATTTTGTAGAGAAGATAACTATGCATGGCTATTGCATGGGGGCAACAATGTCTGTGATCTACGCGAGTTTGTACCAAGAAAAAGTTAGGAATCTCGCAACAATAGCACCCGTAATTGACACCGCTAAGGACACAACAGTAATGGGAAATTTTTGTAAGCATATTAATATAGACAAAATGTTTAATTCGGTCGGTAATTTACCTCCCGAGCAGCTTTACGCATGCTACTCTACACTGAAGCCTTTTAAGCAAGGAGTAAACAAATACTTCAATTTAGCAGAGAATATTGATAACGATCAATTTGTACAGAATTTCCTTAGGATAGAGAAATGGCTCTATGATACACCACCTATAGCCGGCGAAACCATCAGGCAATGGATCAAAGATATTTATCAGAATAATCGTCTGGTGAGAAATGAAATGAAAATTGGCAATGACATTATTGATCTGTCTAAGATTAAAATCCCAGTTCTTAACATAGTTGCTGAGGAAGATCATCTTGTTTCTTCTGAATGCAGTGTTCCTTTAAATGATGTAATATCCAGTACAGATAAAAGATTGATGCGATTTCATACTGGACATGTGGGTTTGATTGCTAGCACGTACTCTCAGAACAATGTTTTGCCAAAGGTCGGACAGTGGCTCAGATCACGATCACAATAGTCGACCAGATATTATTGCCACTCCATTTTACATTTGCGAAAATTCCATTTGATATTATGTATTATATACAAACGTTAAATTTGATTAAAAATAGTTATTTCTTGCACAATCCTAGATAGTAGCCAAAATCTACTTATCTGAAAGGTCTCTTCTCTTTCTATCGATAGGAATTAACACCACCTGCACCAAGTCACCTTCTTCAATATTTAGCGCTTGTCGTTCTGCTTCAGGAATAGAAATTCTACCACCACTCTGGACAGTTGTTTTAAACATTGCATTGTAGTATGTAAGTCCTTGAAGCATGGAAAAGTAATTTTCCATAGTGTGTTGTTGAATAAACGAAAACTGTTTTATAAAATCCCTCTGAGCTTCAGTCCCTTTTTCTAATGCCTTTTTAAAGGCAGTTTCTAAATCTTCTTTTTTATCTCCTTTATCATTCATTCAAGTGGGTCTTGTACTATCATTTATTTAACGGTACTGCCATAGTCTCAAGGTTTATGCTGTTCATTTAGAAATCTTAAAATTGTTTGATTAAAGAGCAATGGCTGTTCTACAAATGGAACATGACCACAATCTTTTATCACAGCTAGCTCGTGATATGGAATCCTAGTGTAGTCTTTAGAGTATTGTAACGGTATCATATTATCATTGTCACCCCACAGCAGCATTGTTGGGGCTAGGACTCGTGATAATCTATCAGGAAGCTTTGGCGAGTCTCTTATTCCTAGTAAAGTAGACATGAAGGCATATTTTGCATTGGGTAATTTCATTCTATTTATAAAATCTCTAACACTATCCTCTGTAACCACACTGGGATCGAATGTCATATCCATAAAAGCCCTTAGTGCATTTTCATATGTTGGGTACAATGCAGCCATAATATATTGATCAAGGGCACTAGTTGAATATCGCATCACACCGGCAGGTGCAGCTAAAACTAATTTTTCTACTCTGTTGTTGAATCGAATAGCAAATTCTGTTGCCAAATAACCTCCAAATGAAGAACCAACTATAATTGGGCGATCAATCTGAAGATGGTTCAACAGTGCTTGGAAGAAATCTACAAAAAAGTTCATAGTATACTCTACTGTGGGTTTATCACTATACCCAAAACCAACAATATCTGGTACTATTATTCTAAAGTATTTAGATAAAGTCGGCGCTACGAGAAGCCATCTCTCAGCTGACGCTCCAATTCCATGCAGCAGAACCAGAAATCTGTAATTATCCGAGGTATGAGTTATATCGTCATAATCAAGATATCTTATGCTATAACCGTTGATATACATCATTTTCTGCCTAAGAGATTGCTCGAGGAACAAATCTGCTACGCCTATAGTAATAGTTCTTTTTAATTTAATGTGTACTATTTAAGATTTAAATAGAAGATGTCTATAAATGAATATCTAATTTAATATATCTAGATAGATTAGTCAACAAGTCACACATGTGGTAAATCTGTTCTTCTTTTGCCCAGTGATTTGCAATAAAACGCATGAAACAAGCGGCCATATTGATGATTGAAGGCACTATTTTCCTCTACATATAAATAATATACCACATATAACAATAATAAAATGATACATTGACTCAAGTAAAAGGTGTTTCAATTTTCTTCCCTCAAAATGAAATACCGATGGGCCATGACATTCATGGCATAATAAGTGTCTATTATCTTGGACGATTTGATAGTATAGTAATTAATTCGCAGATAGAGAATTCAAACGACATTCTCAGATTTACCTCCCTGAACGAAAGAAGAATTAACTACCCGTACGGAAGACTTGCCATATTGAAAGATGATATCGGAACGACAAAGACTTTAGAATTTATAGCCAATACAACGCATACTCCAAGAGATAAATACTCAAATGTTAAATTTCGCGTCGCAATTATACAAGAACACAAAGAAGTTGCTTACGATGTGAATTATATAAAAATAATTAAATAGATTACTTTATGTACAAGCATATACCAGGTGGCTTGTATAAAATGTGCACTATTAAGACTAAAACTTCTCGTTTGCAACTTTTACTACAGCCTGCATCCATGGATGTGGTTCACAATGATAATGATATTCCCCCTGGGCTGTAAAGGTAAATTCATATGTTTGTTGAGGTGGGATCAATCCACTCTTTGCGATCGAATTAAATGGACCACTGATCTTATCTTTATAATCCGTATCTGATGTAACAGAGTGAGCAACGGAATCGGTGTTTTTCCATACAAATTTGTTTGACAGACCTAATGCACCGTCAGCTTCTTTTGGTGTAAAGTTTTTTGTCTGGGAGGGAGAAGACGAACCTGGTACAATTACGATATTAGTAGTCTGAGGTGGATTTAATATTTCTGCTGAAACTTGAGGTTTCGCATTTGCTTGTGGAACATAAACAAATTGATAGTATCCTAAACTAACAGATACTGCAATTATAAATGTGATAATGCTGATACCAGCAGCATGGTTATCCAGAACTTAGCCCTCCAGTTATCTTTAATTTAATTTTTCACATATAAAGTTTATTTGTCATCACGGTGTCTTTAAGCCTGAAAGTATATTGATATTATATGGTATATTAGTAATTTTCTTGAATAGGGAGCATTGTTATTGTCGTGAATCTCCCTCTTTTATGGTAGATGATATGTTCTGTGTATTCGTAGCTTTTGTTTCAGCAGTTGTCGAGGATCCGCTACTTGGTCTAGATTGAGTTGTTTGGCTTGAAGATTGAGCCGATGTAGTCTTTTGTACAGGTGGGGCAGATAATGGTCTTTCCGTGGTTGAGGCCACAGGTGTAGGTTTTGGAGGAAGCGGAGATGGTTTTGCAGTTGCTGGAGGAATTGTGGGTCTTGCCTGGGGTGGTGGTGCCTTTGCCAAGCTTCTACCATGCCTATAAATATGAAACATACCTGCAAAGACTAACATTATGATGCCGATTATAAACAGTGACAGGTTCTTCATTCCATTAAGTACGGCGTAATATGCTGAAATATTCAAATAAACTTGAAAGGCCAACAATGCTATAAATATTATATAAATCCATTTTTGCGGTAGATTTATTGAACTCTTGCCACCCGGTTTCTTTGGTTTAAGTTTTGCATTAGCTTCTGCATTCTTGGCAAGCTTTATCATCATGTAGGTAAATCCAAAGGAAAGTGGAACTAGGAGCAACATTACAAGATAGAAGAATATAGGGTCAATTACAAGTCTTTCTAGCAGAGCTTTTTTAATGTCAGGATCAATGTAAAATCCCCAATAAGTAGTAACCATAATTTGGGCAATACTTGTTATGCCTATTGCTGTAATTATTGGCCTGTCCTTCCACGAAAATTTCTTGTACCTATCTACAAAAGGTATTACTAATAATGCGAATATGAAAAGTCCTGGCCATGCGACACCTGTTACAAATTTATC
>Ga0075425_100004142_pt1 | contig 14900 bp, 10 predicted proteins | sample SoiMethybrSBSTD4_FD_75300 | JGI IMG/M metagenome (GOLD analysis project Ga0075425, IMG submission 75300) | Bulk soil microbial communities from a Populus tree surrounding site in Tennessee, USA - Soil MetaG P. TD hybrid SBSTD4 | ecosystem: Environmental > Terrestrial > Soil > Tree plantation...
GTGATGTTCACACGATACGCGTCGCGAATGAGGCAGAGCAACGCGTATTTGTCGATGACTTCGGATGCGACTTGATAGACGCCGTGCAGATCGCGATGGCGTTGCAACACGTCGGCGATCACGCGCGAAAGAACGTTCGTCGTGAGGCCGGTGTAGATCGCGCGCGTCCATCCCTGCACCGTCTTTTCCTGTTGCGACAGAAACCACTCGACGAGACCGCTCGTCGATCTCAATTCACGACCGATGATCGACGTCCGCAGCGTGATGGCGTTGTCGAGCGTCGCCACTTCGCCGAGATACTTCGAGCGGCCGTAGAGATCCTGCGCGTCGGAGATGTCGCCCTCCGAGTAGTTGCCGCGCGATCCGGAGAACACGCAGTCGGTGCTGATGTGCACGAGTCGCGCGCCCGCGGCCTTGCAGAGGTTCGCGAGGCGATGCGGAAAGAGCGAGTTCGTCTCGATGCTGATCAGCGGATCGGTGGCGGTCGGAAGCTGCTTGATGACGCCGATGCAGTTGACGACGGCGTCCGGCTGCACCGATCCCATCGCGCGCACGATGGCATCGAACGAGGAGGCGTCGACGTGCGAGAACGTCCGCGCTCCCTCGAACACGCCGTAGGGCGCGTAATCGCTCGCCGATCCGCGAAACGTCACGGCCAGCTCGAAGTGATCGCGCCACTGCTGCGCGAGCTTGTGCCCCAGCATCCCCGCGCCGCCGAGAATCAGAACCTTCAAGCAGGCACCATCGCGCCGCGCGCCCACTCGACGTATTCGGCGAGCCCTTCATCGAGCCCCACCGTCGGCGTGTAGCCGAACGCGTTGTGCGCCGCGGAGATGTCCGCGAGGCTGTCGCGCACGTCGCCTTTGCGCGGTGGACCGTACTGAATGCGCGGCTCGATCTTGGCGTGGCGGTACATCATGCGCGCGAGGTCGTTGATGGTGATGCGCGTGCCGCTGGCGATGTTGAACGCGCCGGAGACCCCTTCCGCGAGCGCTCCTTTGATGTTCGCCTGGGCCACGTCGCGCACGCTCACGAAGTCGCGCGTCTGCTCGCCGTCGCCGAAGATCGTCACCGGCTCGTCGTGAAAGATACGGTGCGCGAAGATGGGAATGACGTTGCCGTACGCGTCGTAGCGCTGATTCACGCCGTAGACGTTGAAGTAGCGAAGACAGACGCAGCTCAATGCCGGATAGAGCTTCGCGTATGCGAGGCAGAGCTTCTCCGCGCCAAGCTTGCTCGCGCCGTACGGCGAGTCCGGCTCGACGGCGTGATCTTCGCGAATCGGCAGCGTCTTCAGCTCACCGAAGATGCCCGCAGATGAGGAGAAGACGACCTTCTTCGCGCCGGCGCGACGCGCTGCCTCGAGGATGCGCAGCGTGCCGATGACGTTGATCTCGGAGTCGTCGATCGGATGTTCGATCGATCGCGTGTTGCCGACGGACGCGGCGAGATGAAAGACGGTGTCGCAGCCGTCGATCGCATCGCGCACCGCCGCCTCGTCGCGGACGTCGCCTTCGACGAACCGCACCGGCAGACCGGCAACGTTCTCGCGATAGCCGGAGAGAAGGTTGTCGAGGACGACGACGTCAGTGTTCCACTCCGCCAGCAGCGTGCGGACGATCGTCGATCCGATGAAGCCGGCGCCGCCGGTGACCAGGACTTTTTTCATGTTGTGCTGTCTGCCTTTTGGGCGGCAGATTCTAACTTATTGTGCGTTGGGCGGGACAAGCGAGGACACCAAGAGAAACTCTTCGCGCTCTCGGTTATTTGCATTAGAATGCAGGCCAGTCAGGAACGGAACGTTGCGGCCCTTGCCTCTTCGTGCTACCGTTCATGAATTCCCGAAACGTGAGCTGAATCACAGCCGGAAGTTTTCCGGAAGCCAATATTTCAGGTCCAAATTGTCCCGAGAAAAGTAACTGTTCCGCGTCTGGGTATTCTCTACTCGTCAACATTTTAAGGAGAAGCAGAATGAAATCCGTTCGTTTATTGGCTGTGGTTGTTCTCGTCATGGGCATTGCTGCCGGCGCCAGCGCGCAGGCTACGCGTACATGGGTGTCGGGCGTCGGCGACGACGTGAACCCCTGCAGCCGTACCGCCCCTTGTAAGACGTTTGCCGGCGCGATCTCGAAGACCGCGACCAACGGCATCATCAACTGCCTCGATCCGGGTGGATTCGGCGCCGTCACGATCACGAAGTCGATCACGATCGACGGAACGCCGTTCATGGCCGGCGTACTTCACTCGGGCGTCCAGGGCGTCATCATCAACATCGTTGGCGGGACGGTCATCCTTCGCGGCCTCGACATCGAAGGCGCGCAGACCGGCACGAACGGCGTCAGCGTCCTCGCTGCGGCGAACGTGATCATCGAGCGCTGCGCCATCTTCGGCTCCAACGCCGCGGCGCCGAACGGCAACGGCCTCAACGTGAATACCACCGCGCCGGTCAACGTGATCGTTCGCGACACGACGATCTCGAACAATTCTCAGATGGGCATCCGCGCGACGACCTCAGGCGTCATCGCCAAGCTCATTCTCGACAATGTCCGCCTCTGGCAGAACGGCCAGAACGGCCTCGATCTCGTGAACAACGTTCAGGCGAACATCGTGCGCTCGAGCTCATCGCAGAACGGCGCGTCGGGTGCGAGACTGGAGGCGGCTTCATCGTCGCTCGAGGCGTATCAGACCAGCTTCGACGCGAACGGCGGATTCGGCCTCAACACCGTCGGCACGAACCAGGTCAAGATCTTCGAGTGCCAGATCGTGCATAACAGCTCCGGCTCGATCTCCGCGGCCGCCGGCGTCGTGACGCACGGCAACAACGCGATCCAGGACAACGCCACCGCCACGCAGCCGGGCAGCTCCGCTACCCCGACCGCGGCCAACGGTCAGCAGTAATCCCCAACTCGCATCAATCCTCGGGCCGCCCGCCTTGTGCGGGCGGTCTTTTTTTTGCGACGTCAGCGAGAAAGCCAAACGTCTCGTCCGCGCATCGCGACCACGAGTAATGCGACGCGCTCTCATGCGCCGCCGCCGCCCAACGCGCTCTCGATTCGTGATCATTCACCAGAGTCGCCAACGCCGTTTCAACCTCGGCGAGGTTCTCGGGATCGAACAGCACTCCGGCGTCGCCGAGGATCTCCGGCATCGGACCGCGATTGGATGACGCGATCGGCAATCCGGCCGCCATCGCCTCGAGCAGGATGTTCGGCATGTTCTCGCACGACGACGCGAACACGAACGCATCGGCCTCCGCGTACGCAGACGGCAGATCGACGTACTTTGTCGCGCCGCCGGTGTGAATGAACCGGCGCTCCGGATCCACGCGCGCGATGACTTCGTTCAACTGCTTTTGCGCAGGCGCGTAACTCGGTCCGCGAAAGTCGATCTCGACCGGCAACCCTCGCGCGCGCAATCGCGCCACCGCTTCCGCGACGGTCGTCTGATGTTTGTAGACGTCGATGATCGACACGTACAACAGACGAAATGGATGCTCCCGATCGTACGTCGCGATCGGCCGCTGCGGTCGCGGGGCGATGCGAAATTGATCGTCGACACCGTGCGGGATGATCGTCATGCGTCCGCGCAGCGCGCCGGCACGTGAGGTCACGCGCTTCTTCGCGTACTCGTTGAGAAAAATCACGCCGTCTGCGCGGCGCATGGTGGCGCTCTGCACGCGCTCGAGAATCGTCAGCTTCGCGCGCATGGCCGAGATTCCGTATCGCGCGCGCTCGCGCGGCTCGAACGGAAGCATGTTGCGCGACATCGTCACGAACGGCCGGAACGTTCCCGCGTACGAGCCGCCGGGAACGAACAGAAGATCGCACCGCTTCGCGCGTGCTGCGCGCGCCAGCGCGACGTTCTGCCACCACAGCCGCTGCGCCAGGCCACTTGCAAAGCCACTATCGAGCAGCGCGTCGTGCTCCAGACGCAGCCAGTCGTTCGCGGGCGGCAACTCGTCGAGCGTCGCCCGTCCGCTCCAGACGATCACCTCGTCGAAGCCGTGCTCGCGCGCGCGCGCCGCGCGAAGGATCTCGCGCAGATGCGTGATGCCGCCGCCGCGGCGGAGATTCGACGCTTCGATGCCGAGGATCAAACGGTTACCGCGTAGGTGCGGCGCCACAGTTCGAACATCGTGAGCGCGTAGAGGCGATGCGTGTTCGAGAGACCGCGGCGCTGTCCGGCGATCAAGTCAGCCATCACGTTGCGATCGAAGAGCGCCGGGTCGGCGTCGTTGAGAATCGACTCGATCGTCGCGCCCCACTCGCCTTTGAACCAACTGCCGAGCGGAATCGAGAAACCCTGCTTGCGCACTGCGTCGAACTCCGGCGGCAGCACGCGTTCCGCGAGACGGCGCAACAGCAGCTTCCGTCCGGACTCCGTGGCGCGCAGCGAGTCCGGCACGCGGCTGTATGCGAACTCGATGATGCGATAGTCAAGAAATGGCGCGCGCACTTCGAGCGATGTGAGCATGCTGGCGCGATCGACTTTCACGAGGATGTCGTCCGGCAGATACGTCATGAAGTCGACGCGCGTCGTCTGCTGCAGGGGCGAGAGCTCGCGGTCGCACAGCGCGACCTTCTCCGTTTCCGGCGCGAGCGCGGCGCCGCCGAGGTCGCGCCAGACCGGCGCGAGCAAATGCGAGCGTGCATTCGCGTCGAAGTAGATGTTCACGTGCGCGATGCTCTGCTGCAGATCGGAGGTGAACCCGATGATCCAGTTGCGGCCGCGCATGCCGACCGGCATGAGCGCCGACGCCGCGGCGCCGGCAGCGCGACGCAGCGGCCGCGGCAACCACGCGCGCATCCGCTGCTGGCGCTGCACCCACGCGTGATGCATGTAGCCACCGAACAACTCGTCGCCGCCGTCGCCGCCGAGAGCCACGGTGGCGTCGCGGCGAATCAACTTGGAGACGAGATAGGTCGGCAGCATCGAGGAGTCGGCCATCGGCTCGTCGTATTGCGCGGCGAGCTGCGGGAGAAGATCGACGCGTCCCGCTTCGCCGACGAGCTCGGAGTGATCCGTTCCGAAATGCTTCGCTACCAGACGCGCATGCGCCGATTCATCGTACGCACCGTGGCCGGGGAACGAGACCGTGAACGTCTTCACCGGACGCGATGAGACCGATGCGGCCATCGCCGTGACGAGACTCGAGTCGACGCCGCCGCTCAGCAGAATGCCGACGGGAACGTCGGCGATCATCTGCCGGCGCACTGCGTCTTTCAGCAACTCGTGCAGCTCATCGACGAGCGCTTCGGCGCGCTCCGGCGACACGACTTCGCCGTTCGACGACGGCTGCGGCAACTGCCAGTACGGCCACACGTGCAGCGCGTCGTTTTCGAGCTCGTACGTCAGCGCGTGTCCCTGCGGCAGTTTCCGAACGCCTTCGAGCATGCAGCGCTCGCCCGGCACGTAGCCGAAGGCGAGATAGTGATTGAGCGACTGCAGATCGACGCGTCGTGGCATCGACGGATCGGCCATCAATGCCTTCAGCTCCGACGCAAAGGCAAACGTACCGTTTTGATGTCGATAGAACAGCGGCTTCTCGCCGGCGCGATCGCGCGCGACGAGCAATCGCTTGCGCGCGTCGTCGTACATCGCGAACGCGAACTGTCCATTGAGCCGCTTGAGCGACTCCGTGCCCCACTCCGCGTACGCAGCGAGCAGCACTTCGGTGTCGCTCTCGCTGTCGAAGGTGTGGCCGAGACGCCGCAGCTCCTCGCGCAGATCGAGATAGTTGAAGATCTCGCCGTTGAATGTGATGCATAGGTTGCCGTCGCGCGACAGCATCGGCTGATGTCCCTTCGGCGACAGATCGATGATCGACAGCCGCCGATGTCCGAAGGCGACGCGGCCCTCGGGCGACGACCACGATCCGCGATCGTCGGGACCGCGATGCGTCATCGTGTCGCGCATCGTCTCGATGAGCGCGAGCTCGACGCGTTCCCTTGCTTTAGCGATTCCGACGATGCCGCACATGAACGACTCCTGTCAGCGCCCCGGCTCGCCGGTGTAAACGCGGCCGAGGACCGGCGTGTGTCCCATCCACAATTTCACGCGCTCGATGAGGCGGTCGACGCGCCGCTGCCCGAGCGTCATCAACAGCACGCAATAGACGAAAAACATCGGACTGCGCCAAAAACCCATGCGTGCCAGTCCGCGAACGTAACGAAAGAACTGGCGCGGTCCTTTCTCGACGTGCATGGCGATGATCGGATACGAATAGTTCGCGATGTCGCGCACGATCGGCTTGTAGATGGCGACGCCGCGCGACTCTTCGACGTATGCCGCGATGCCGAGCATTCCGCGCATGAACGTGAGCGACGAATCGACGGTGTGCGTCTCCGGCACGAACTTGCCGCGCTCCGCAGCGCTGTTGCCGAACTCCGGGATGCCTCCGTCGCGATAGAGCGTGACGATCTCCGGAATCGAGACGCCGTTGCGCTCCAGGAGGATGTTCGCCACGAGATAGATCTGATACAGCGTCGTGCCGTCGAAGCGATCGGTCGCAACCTTCGCCGCCGATTCGCGATGCACCGCGACGCCGGGAATCACGACGCAGCGGCGATAGAACGTCACCGCCGTCGGCACGCCTGCGGGAAAGAACTTTTCTCCTTCGAAGTAGCGCGCCGTGCGCACGATGTTCTCCGGCGTTCCGAGAAATGCGGCGTAACTCCGCAATACGACGCCGACGTTCGGATGACGCCTGACCGCGTCCGCAATGTGGCGCAGCGCGCCGGCGCACATCAGATCGTCGTTGCCCATGAAGACGACGTACTGACCGCTCGCGCGCGCGACGACCTCGCGGATGTTGCCGTCGAATCCAAGATTGTCGGCATTCTCGAAGTAGCGGATCTTGTCCGTCTTGGCGCGATAGGAGTCAACGACGGCGCGAATCTGTTCGCGCTCGCGCGAGCAGTCGTCGCAGATGACGATCTCGTAGTCGTCGAAGTCCTGCGCCAGGATGCTGTCGAGCAGCTCGGGCAGCACGGCGGCGCGGTTGTACGCGGGAATGCAAACGGAGATCAGGGTCACGGCCGGATTTCTCGAATGGTCTCGATCATCTCTCGCATGCGCGATTGGACGTCGTGTCCATCGGCATACACGCGGCGCAATCCGCCTTCTGCAACGCGGCGGCGGGCGTCGTCATCGGAGAGGTAGTAGCGAACTTTGTCGACGAGCTCTTCCGGCGACCGGAAGAACTCCGCTTCCTCTCCTTCTTTGAACAACGTCGCGAGATCGTCGGTGTATTCAGACAACATCATGGTCCCGCTCGCCGGGATCTCGAACGAGCGCCGCGTGTACGTGTCGCGGTTGAGCTTCGAGAGAAACGCCAGCGCGATCTTCGCGCCGCAGAGCGCCTTGTTGTAGTCGCCGTTCCATACCGGATGAATGGCCGGATCCCTCCAGCCGAACTGCTTGTAGTCGCGCCCCGGCCCGAACACGCGCACCTTCGCGCCGCTCTTGGCCACGGCTTCGATGCACTCCGCGCGTCCGTCGTTTTCGTAGTGGCCGATGAAGCTCACGTCCGATCCGTACGTTTTCCGATCGTCATCCGTCAACTGCAATGGCTTGATCCGTTCCGGGACGAACCACGATCGCAACAACGCGGTCCGGCGCGCTCCGGCCCGCGCGAGCTCTTCGAGATTCGAGTGGCGATAGGCGAAGACGACGTCGTAGGCCGGCACGGCCGCAAGAAAATGCCGCCACATTCCGCGATACGCCTGCGAAAACGGATCGTCGTTGTTGTATCCGGCGATGACGATGGCGGGGTTCTTCGCGCGAATGAGCTCCAGCGTTTCTCGCTTGATGTGCGTTCCGCGATAAATGAAGAGCAGGTCGGCGTTCGTGATGCGGACCAGGTCGCGATTCAGAGCGTCGATCCGCGGCCCGACGAGATATTTGTTTTGCGCTTTGCGGCTCAACCGCGCAAGGCCGCGCGTCGCAACGAAATACTCATTCCACCGGAATTCATCGACTGAATGCCCCAGCGCCCGCAGCGCTTCCGCCATCGGCTCTTCGTGGACTCGCGAATGCCAGTCGCCGGCGAGAAGGATCTTCACGTTGGACGAAAATCGAGAAAGCCGGCCGCGCGCCCGTAAACACGGCCACAAGCATTACATGCAGCATTGCGCTCCGGCGTCCAATGCACGTCGCCCGACTGGCATTGTACGCAGCGCAACAACGGCAGCAGTCGATCCTCGGTCATCGGACGCCGCCGCATCCATCGCGTTGCCAGCGCATTCACCCACGGCGACATCGGCGTCGCGCTCTCGCGCTCGCCGTCGCCGCTCTCATTCGCGCCGTCGCGAATCACCTCGTCGGACACCGCAAAGTCGATGCTCTCATCCCATCGCAGCGTCACGTGCAAATTCGCCGGATTGCGGATCAACAGGTCGAAGACCTGCCGCGAGCGCTTCTTCCCGAATCGCTCGACGAAGCGCTCGACATTCCAGCGATCTTTCTTGACGACGCGCAGCGTTTCGCCGTCGAAGCTGACGCGATTCCGATGATCGTGATACGGCACGACGTAGTCGAAAATCTCGTTCGGCGTCTCGATGTATCCGCGTTTTGCCACGCGCTGCAGCTCATTGAGACACTTCGCCGGCTCGGGCACGTGCTCGAGCACGTGGAAGCACATGGCGAAATCGAAGACGCGGTCGCGGAACGGCATCCGCTGCACGTCGCCCCACAAGAGCAGTTTCCCGTTTGCGCGCGCCGCCCCGGAGTTCGTCTCGCGCCCGCTCGGATCGTATTCGAGGAGAACGTCTGCATACGGATTCGGCGCCGCTCCCGAGCCGACGTCCAACACGAGGTCCTTGCGCCCGATCGGAAAATCGAGCTTCCTCAACTTCCAAGCCAGCGCATACAAACCCAGCGCCTCGGCCGTCTTTCGTGCGGAGTGAACGAAGATCATCGAATGTCGACGAAGCGCAGCCACGCCGCCGTCGCATCGGCCGCTTCACGTCCCGAGTACGGCGCTTTGTATCCGAGCTCGCGCACGGCGTCCTCGACGGGCAGTTTGATGCTGCTCGCATAGCTGCAGAGATACGAGAAGATCGACGACACGTCGCCTGCGCCGTTGACCGCAGCCGGCGCGCGATTCTTGAGCGTGTTCGTCAGCGCGCTGAACATCGACTGCGGCACGACTGCCTGGAGCGTGTCGAAGAAGCGCGTGTACTTCGGATTGTTCTTGATGTCCTTCAGTGTCTCGCGTCCGAACGCCTGCCGGCCGAGACGTCCGGCAATCTCCATTCCCTGCTTCAATGGACTGCGCGTGTACTCGCTGAAAATGGCGGCGAAATCGCCGTAGTCGAGACTCTCCAAGGCATTTGCATCGCGTCCCGCCACGTCGAATAACGGCCGGTAGAAATCATTCCAGCTCTGGTTCGGATAATCGGTGATGTAGAACGTTTTTCCGGCCACGTTCGGCGCCGTCATGGCCGCGAAAATGGCCTCGACGGCGTTGTCGACGAAGACCGTATTGGACGGGTTTCTCCAATCCTCCACGCGAACGAGCTTGTTCGCCGAGACGAGGTCGTACTGGCCGGCGGTCCAGCCGAGCGCGTAAGGACCGTAGATGTGCCCCATCCGCAGGATGACCGCTTCGACGCCGTTCTTTGCGCACTCTTCCAGCACGTCGCGCTCCGACTCCAGCTTCGCCACGGCGTATGCGGAGCGGAACGGATCTTCGCGCAGCGGCTCGCCTTCGCGTCCGAGGTAGACGCCGTGCACGGCGAGCGTGCTGATGTGAACGAGGCGCTTGATGCCGAGATCTCCACACGCGCGTGCGACCGCGCGTGCGATGTCGCGCGTTGCCGCGATCGCGAACTTGCGCGTTCCCTTCATGTTGATCGCGCAATTCACGACGGCATCGGCGCCACGCAGCGAGCGCGCGAGAAAGTCGCGATCCGATGCGTCGCCGATGTACACCTCGCTCGTCGAGCGCAAGAGCGAGAAGCTGCCGTGCGTCGAATGCGTGATGGGTCGGGCCGCGCCGCCGCTGTCGACGACCATCTCGCTGACGCGCGTGCCGAGAAACCCGCCGGCACCGACGACTCCAATCGTCTTGCCGCTGATTGACTCCGTACGCGCCGGCTGCTCGTAATTCCACGTGTACGCGATCGGCTTGCGCGTCGCGTAACAGCGCTCGATCGTCTCGACAGTCAGGACGATGCTCTGCGCGGAATTCTCCGCCCCCTCGCCGCCGCGCATTGCAGCGTCGTGGAACGAGCGGAACGAGTCGGCGAACGATTGCACAAACACATCGGCCGGAATCTCCACCGGCACTTCGGCAGCCAGTGAAGGCTTGTCGTGGAAGCGAATGGAGAGATTGCCGGGAGGCGCGAGCGGAACGCTCACTCTGGCCTGTTCGAAATCGACGACGACCGATTGCGGCACGGCGCTGATGCGAGAGAGAAATCCGCTGACGGCAAATGATCCTCGCTCGCCGTCCGCAGTGAAGTCGAACTTGCATTCGGCCTCGATGCCGGTCTCGCCGTCGTCGCGATAATCGAGCTGCGACACCGAGCGCGCGCCGCCGAGATAGAGCGGAAGGTCGAGCATGTGGCTACCTGTGTCGATCAAGACGCCGCCGCCGGCGAGCGCGCGCGAGCCTTGATAGTGCAGCCCCCCTTCGGCCGTCCCGGAACTGCGAACGCCGTCGGTCACGGCGAAGCGCCGGATCGCTCCGAGGTCGCCGCGGTCGATGATCGCCTTCAGTGCCGCGACATTCGGGAGGAAGCGGCGGTTCACATTTACCGCACATGCGAGTTTCCGCTCCGCCGCCAATTGCACGAGCTCGTCCGCTTCCGCGCGCGTCACGGCCAGCGGCTTCTCAATGAACGTATGCCAGCCGTGCGATAGTGCATATTTCGCTTGCGCGTAATGAAGCGTGTTCGGTGTCGCGATCAGAACCGCATCGATGCCGCTGACATCGTCGATCTTCGACGCGGTCCGCGCATGGGGATAGAGCGCCTTCGTCGCATCGAGACTGCGTACGCTTTCGTCGACGAGCCAAGTCACTTCGAGTCCGTCGACGCGCGCCAGCGCCGGCGCGTGCAGCGCCCGAAAAATGGCTCCACAGCCAATCACTGCCAGTTTCATCCGTTGTCCTTTGGAGCGAGCACGCCGACGAGCTCGAAGGCCTCCCGCAGACGCGCGTCCCACGTGTGGTCGCGCAACGCGCGGGCCCGTCCGGCCGCTGCAATGCGCTCGCGCTCTTCATCATGCGAAAGGTAATGAACCGTCTTCTTCACGCACTCGTTGATGGAATGATAGGTCTCGATCTCCCGCCCGATTTCATACAGACGGGCAAGATCAGGATTGTGCGACGTCAGATAAAGCGCTCCCGCCATCGGACCGTCCAGGTCGCGCAGCTTGAGTGTCGTCACGCGTCGTGAATAGGCGACATAGCCGTATCCGAGAATGATGCGTGCGCGGTTGAATACGTCCGCGACGCGGCTCGCGTCGATGTGCCCCTGCGCGAATCCGCTTCCGAAGGCGTCGACTCTCACGCCTGCTTTCGCAATGGCCGCGATCAGATCGTGGCGCCAGCCGTAGTTGTTGCCGACGAAGACGACGTCGATCTCTTTTCTTGCAGCCGGCTTGAAGAGCTCGGGATCGCTGCCAAACGGCCAGAAAATGGCCGGACATTTCTCGGACAGATAGCGCCGCAAATACTCGGGGGTCGTCTGCAGCACGAGGTCGGTCGCCGGTGCGAGTCCGATTGCCCCATAGCGAAACTCGGAGTGATGCTGCCAGTGATCGGGAAGGCGATCGTCCATGGCGATATTGACGACCGGAATACCGAGCGCGCGCACCGCCTGCAACGTCTCCAGCGGAGTGTTCTGGGCAACCATCGTTCCGATCAGCACGTCGATCGGCTTCTCGCGATGTGCGCGCGTCACTTGATCGATCAAACACCGCGCATTGCCGGCGCGGATCTCGGGATCGTGTCCCGACAGCGCGCCGCGCAGGCCGTAGCCACCGCGATCGTTTTCGAAGATCACGACGTCGCCAAGACGGGCGAGGGCCTGCAGAAATCCGCCATTTTCCTGTTCGTAATACGTGCCGACGCAAAAGACTCGCAAGGCTCCGGCCGGGCGTGGCGTGACCTCAATGCTCGCCTCCGCCAGACGCGTCGCAATGAGACTCTTGATCGCTTCCGGCGACCCGTCGATTGGCGCGGAATCGATCGATGCGTAGCTCCGATCGATGCGACGCACCGCGCGCGACAACGCCGCGCTCTTCACCGCCGCATTGAGGTTGTAGACAGCGGGAATCCGCTTCAGACCGCGCTTGACCTGTTCGAGGATCATCACACGAGGATGTATTTGTAGAGCACGGCCGCGGAAACGGCCGCGCCGAGCATCGCCGTCCATACGCCGTAAGCGACGGCGATCTGGCGGCGTGAACCGGCACGGCCGAGCCAGATGCAGCCACAGAGAAACGGCAGCGCCATGACGCGATACCGCGCTTGCAGGATCGCCGTGCCGCTCGCAATCGTAATGAACGTCAGCCAGAACGGAGCGACGAGCGCGAGTGTCGAATCCTTCTTCGCGATCGATCGATAGAGCGCAACGAGTGCCAACGGAAACAGCGCAAGGTAGAGAACCGACGATGAAGCAGCGAGGATTTCCTGAATCATCATCCAATCGCCGGCCAGCAATGCCTGTCCGTCGATCTTCACCCTCGGCAGCGGCACGATGAGATACGCCATCATGCGCGGGATCGACAAGAGGATCGCGTGCGGCAGCGATCGCGGTACGAGTAGTCGTCCGATCGACCGGTCGCTCCACGTAAACCCATTGATCAATCGCCCATCCGGATTGACGACCGTGACGGAGAGGATCTGCATATACGTCATCTTGTAGCCGCCGAGCGAATGAGACAGTCCCGGCGCAACCATCAGAAAGGCGACGGCAATGACGACGGCCGCTACGACCGTGGCCATCCGCATCCGGGCCCGATACTTAAGCAAGAGAACGATGATGGACGCCACGGCCGGAATCAGAGCGGTCGTGCGTACTGCGGCTAGAGCGACGAGACTCGCCGCAACGAGGAGCGGCGGTATCCACGATTGTGGCGAGGGGTCGAGCAACTGCAACGCGACCAGGAGCACGGCGATCGATAAGAGAGACATTGCCAGAGTGTCGCGCGAAGTCATCACGTCGCACGCGATGATGTCCGGCAGAAGCATGCTCAGTCCGATGAGCCAGTCGTGCCGGCCGCGGTCGGGTTTCAGCCGGTAACAAAGCCGCGCCAGGAGAAGCACGGTCACCAGCGTGGCCAATCCGTTGAACAATGCGACGCAAAATACGTTCTCGCCGAAGACCCTCAGCACGGCGCCGTAGATGTAGATGATGCCCGGATAATTGATGTTCTGAATGATCCGTGCGATCGCGCTCGGCGTCAGGCCGGCACGTCCGACGTCGACGGCCTGGTGATAGTAACGTTCCTGATCGCCCTGGAGGACCGCCCGCTCGTTACGGAGCGTGTGATCCCAGGAGAAGCTCAACAAAAGAAGGAGCGCGATTTTCCCCAAGAACACGAACTGCAGTTTGAGCAGGCTCGGATCTTCGAGCCGGGTGGACGTGCGGCGGATGAGCACAATCCCGCCGCCCAACACTGCGATGAGAAACGCGAGCGTCCGCAGAAAACCGTCCGCAGGATATGCGAATACCGACCAGCCCACCGTGATCGCCAGCGCGATCATCGAAGGCACGAGCGCGTTACTGAGCCTGGACTTCGCCATGCGTCAAATGCGGGCGCCGCACAAACGGCGCGGGAAGAGGGAAAAGGAAACGAAGCGCCCAGACGCCGAGGAAACAGGCTGCCAGGAGCTGGTAATACCACCGGATCGACGACGCATACAAGACGTACACGAGGAAGAACGCCACTGGACTGGCGAGCGCGGAAGCATTGAACACTGTCAGCCGCCGAATACCATCCACGGCGGCGTCGCCGAGAACCAACAGCAGTGCGATGACCGCGGCGAGAACGACCAGCAGAATGTAGCTTCTGCGCGCCAGCACGATCATCCACCCGTGCAGACCGATTCCGACACCGAAGCCCGAGCCGGCGGCGAACGTCATCCCATAGAAGTCGTAGTTCAGGTCTTCCACGACGTTGCCGCCCGTGAACCATCGCACGACCGCTTGCGCGCGGCTGGGGACGTCGTATTGATACGACAGAACGATGTCCTGGGGACCGTAAAGACGCAAGGCGATCCCGCCAATGACTTCGCCAACCGTGAGGCTCGAGTAGTCATGTTCTCCATGAAGTGCTCGCCACGCATACTCACGAAATGGCGGCGACCCATCGTAGACGTAGGCGCGCGTATACGTGACGGTTCGGAACGAAACGATCAGAAATAGCGCCGCCAGTACGAAACGGATGCGCTTTCGATCGATCAATGCAAAGAGCGGAACGGCTGCCGCGGAGATCAACAGCAGGTACCGGCTCGATCCGCACATCCCGGCGAACCACGCATAGAGCAACACTGCAGACGCCGTCAGAGCTCGCTGCTTCGAGAGCATGAATCCGACGAACAGGAGCACCGGATAAAAGAACGCGCGGGAGTAATACATCAACCCGGTCAGGCGATACGGAAGAACCGGAGAGACCAGTCCCGTAATGCCGACTCTCGAGCTGTACATGATAAGCGACTGCGGGATTCCGACGAGGACGACGAACAGCACCAGGAGCACGTCGTAGCGCAGTTGGCGGTAAGACCTGACCGCAGGTGGCGGCGGCTTGGGGACAGGGCGCCGGCGCTTGCGCGCCGCAATTCCCGCCATCGCGAACGCGAGCAGGGAGAATGTGAACACAAAGACTGTCCCGTAGATCTCGAGAAGCTCTCCGACACCGAACGAGAAATTCTTCACCGCTCCAAAGCC
>Ga0075425_100004143_pt1 | contig 14899 bp, 15 predicted proteins | sample SoiMethybrSBSTD4_FD_75300 | JGI IMG/M metagenome (GOLD analysis project Ga0075425, IMG submission 75300) | Bulk soil microbial communities from a Populus tree surrounding site in Tennessee, USA - Soil MetaG P. TD hybrid SBSTD4 | ecosystem: Environmental > Terrestrial > Soil > Tree plantation...
TTCCTAAAAGCCCCTTTCGGAGCCTCCGGATGATCATCTTTTGAGCACTGTGCCTATTGAAACAGCAGGAAGGTTCCACACCACGACATCAATTGCCGGCAAAAGACACGGCTTTTTGCACCCTGACCGCGCAGGCCTTGAGCTCCGGCTGGCGCGAAATCGGGTCGCGCGCCGTTATCGTCAAGTTGTTTGCTGCTTTGTAAAAGCCAAATCGCCTACCCCAATGGAAAGGCATAAAGCACGTTCCCGCCCTGATCTCGGCGGTCACGCGTACCTGCACGACCGCACTGCCGCGCCGCGACACGATTTCGGCGAACTCCGTGTCGCGCACGCCGCTCATCAGCGCATCCGACGGATGCAGCTCGAGAAAAGGCTCCGGCGTCGTCTTCCGCAGGGGCTCCACTTTGCCGGTGCGGGTCAGCGTATGCCAATGGCTCTTCACTCGCCCCGTGGTGAGCACGAGTGGGTAATTGCTGTCTGGAGTTTCGGCCGGCGGCTGGTGATCGACGGCGCCAAAGCTCGCCCTTCCGCCGCGGCGATGAAATCTGGAGTCGCTGTAAAGTCTCTCCGTTCCCGGATGATCCGCCGACGGACACGGCCATTGCACGGGCCCGCTCGTCTTCAGACGCTCATAGGTTAGGCCGGAATAATCGCACGGCCTGCCTTTTGTCAGCCGGGCGAACTCGGCGAAAATTTCTTCGGACGAAGTATAAGGGAACGATTCGCCGAATCCCATTTCGCGCGCGAATAGTGTCAGAATCTGCCAGTCGGGCAACGCTTCCCCCGGCGGCGCGACTGCTTTCGCCATGTAAGTTATGCGTCGCTCGGAATTGGTCATGACTCCCTCCTTTTCCGACCATTGCGCCGCCGGCAAGAGAACATCCCCGAGCGCCGTCGTCTCGGTAGGATAATAGGCATCCTGGACGACTACGAGCTCTGTCTTGCGCAGCGCCTGCTCCGCAAAACTGCTGTCCGGCATCGACGCCGCAGGATTGGTGCACAGGATCCAAATCGCTTTGACGGCACCGCGATCGAGCGCCTCGAAGAGATCCACCGCCGAGAGCCCCGGCTCCGCCGAGATGCGCGCCGGCGGAATTCCCCACGCGCGCGCGACTTCGTCGCGGTGCGCGGCGTTGGCGACTTCGCGGTAGCCGGGAAGCAGGTGCGCCAGACCGCCGACCTCGCGCCCGCCCATCGCGTTCGGTTGGCCGGTGAGCGAGAACGGCCCTGATCCAGGCTTGCCGATCTTGCCTGTCGCGAGATGGAGATTATGGATCGCTTGGTTTTTTTTTACACCGACGGTGCTCTGATTGATTCCCATACTCCACAGTGTGAGCGCTCTTTCCGCCTTGCCGAACATCATCGCCGCCTCGTCGATCAGCGTCGCCGGCAAGCCGCAGATCCTCTCGACCGCTTCCGGAGGATAGCCGTGAATGGTTTCGAGAATCTCGGCGAAACCTTCCGTATGGTTGTGGATAAAATTTAAGTCGATCAGCTTTTCCCTGATCAAGACGTGGAGCATGCCGTTCAGCAGCGCAATGTCCGTGCCCGGCCGCAGCGGCAGGTGGAGGTCGGCGAAGTCGGCCGTCTCGGTCCGGCGCGGGTCGACGGCGATGATGAAGACTTTGTCGGGCTCTTGCAGTTTTCGCCGCTTGATGCGCTTGAAAAGTACCGGATGGCAATCGGCGGTGTTCGTGCCGATCAACAGAAAACAGTCGGCGTGGTCGATGTCGGTATAAGATGCGGGCGGGCCGTCCGCTCCGAAGGACCGTTGATACCCTGCGGCAGCCGACGCCATGCAGAGGCGCGAGTTGGTGTCGAAGTTATTCGTCCCGAGAAAGCCTTTGGCGAGCTTGTTGCCGACGTAATATTCTTCGGTCGTAAGCTGTCCGGAGCCATAAAAAGCGACCGCTTTGGGCCCGTGGCGGGCGATGATGTCGCGAAACTTGCGCGCGACATAGCCGAGTGCATAGCTCCAATTCGTCTGGCCGAAAACTCCGTCGCGGCGGCGCCGCAGCTGCGGATAAAGCAGTCGGTCCGTTTTTAGCGTCAAGGGCAGGTAAACCGCTTTGGCGCAGAGATCGCCGCGGCTCGACGGATGATCGGGATCGCCGTTGACCTTGACGACCGAACCGTTTTTCACACCGGCCAGCAGGCCGCAGCCGACGCCGCAGTATGGACAATAGGATTTCACCCAGCGGTTGGCAACGTTCTCATACATCGGCGTCCACCGCTCAAAGCCGGCCGCTGAATTTTCTTGCGGCTAATTTCGACGTCACCGCGTGGTGCGCGCGGCCGAGAAGCAGCAAAGCGGTCGGAAGCGGCGCCTGGAGAAAAGAGATGGAGAGCGGAGTCAAGCGCGGAATCCAGAAACAAATGACGGGCCGCGCATGCTGCGCAAGCACCGCGACCCGCGCCGCCGCGGCGGCGACGCGAAGCGGGGCCAACCAATGAAGCTGCTGGCTCATACATCCTCCTCTTTCGCATCGGCTCCGCCGTCAGCGTGTCCGTTGCGGTATTTCGCGCGGAAGCGGTTAAAGCCGCTGTATTTTTCGAGAATGAATTCGTCTTCGGTAGAAAGCGCGACGCGGCCCCGTATATCGCCGTTCGACGATTCGATCGCGGATGCCGGCTCCGTCCGCGCCTCGGCATTCGGCCGGAGATGCGCCCGTTCTTCGAGAAACGAGAGCAAATGATCGCGCAGCTCTTCAAATCGTGAATCGGCGAAGAGCTCGAAGCGCTGCCGCGGGCGTGGAAAATCGACGGTGAGAATCTCGCCCACCGTCGCAGCCGGGCCGTTGGTCATCATCACGATGCGGTCGCCGAGCAGGAGCGCCTCGTCGACGTCGTGCGTCACCATCAATACCGTTTTGCGTTCGCGCTCCCAGAGCCGCATAAGCTCGTCCTGAAGCTCCATGCGCGTGACGACGTCGAGCAGGCTGAACGGCTCGTCGAGCAGCAAGACCTTGGGGTCGAGCGCGAACGCGCGCGCGATGCCGACGCGCTGGCGCATGCCGGCGGAAAGCTCGCCGGGGTACCTATCGCCCGCCCCCGCCAAACCGACGAGCGTGAGATATTTATCCGCCGCGAGCTTCTTGTCCTTGCGCTTTTCGTCTGGCGCAGCCTGGTCGACCGCGAGCAGCACATTCTCGCGCGCCGTCATCCAGGGAAGCAGCGCCGGCGACTGAAAGACGACGCCGCGGTCCAGCCCGGCGCCGGAGATCTCTCTGCCGGCGACGATGACGCCGCCTTCCGTCGCCTCGTTGAGTCCCATGGCGATCGAAAGCACGGTCGACTTTCCGCAGCCGGAATGGCCGATGATGCAGACGAATTCTCCATCGGCTATGCGGAGATTGAAGTTTTTGACGATCACCGATTCGCCCTGCGGCGACGGGTAGGCTTTTCCGAGCTGGGTAAATTCGAGGCGCGGAGTCATAGCGTCACACCGACGGGCACGGACTTGCCGTCGGTCTTCGAAAGCGCCGCGAGCATATCGCCTCGAAGGCCGCGCACCGCCAACTGGCGCCCGAGCTCGCGCCGCTCTCGCGGACGCGGGAAATCGACGCGAATCGGCCGGCCAAGCGTGGCGCCCGGCCCGGAAGTCAGCGGATAGATCGCATCGGCCAACAAAATCGCTTCGTCGATGTCGTTGGTGATCATGACGACGGTTTTCCTGGTATCGAGCCAAATCCGCGCCAGCTCCTCCTGCAGCGTTCCGCGCGTGAGCGCGTCAAGCGCGCTGAACGGCTCGTCGAGCAAGAGCACTTTGGGCTCCAGCGCGAGGCTGCGCGCGACCGCGACGCGCTGGCGCATGCCGCCGGAAAGCTCGCGCGGTTTTTTCTGCGCCGCCTCCTTAAGATTGACAAGCTCGATGTAATGAAGCGCGCGATCGCGCTTCTCCGCGGTGGAGAGGCCGGCGGCGACCGCGTCCACAGCGAGGTAGACGTTTTGCAGGACCGACATCCAGGGAAGCAGCGAGTAATTCTGGAATACGACGCCGCGCTCAGGTCCGGCGCCGCGTACCGGTTTGCCTTCGAGAAGAATATCGCCCGCGTCGGGTTCGAGTAGACCCGCGATCAGGGAGATGAGCGTCGTCTTGCCTGAGCCGGAGCGGCCGACGATGCAGGCGAATTCCGCCTGCTCGACGGCGAGATCGACGTTGCGGAGCACGCTCGCCGCCGCGCCGTCGGCGCGGGTAAAAGATTGGCTGACATTTTTCACTTCGAGATACGCCATGCGTCCTACACGCTCTTGAATTTCCGCTCGACCACGCCCATGCAGCGGTCGAGGCCGAAGCCGATGAGGCCAATGGACATGATCGAGAGGATGATGTGCGAGTAGACGAGGCTGTTGTATTCCTGCCACAAGAATCCGCCGACGCCCGGAGCGCCCGTCAGCATCTCGGAGGCGACGATGACGAGCCAGGCGAGGCCGAGCGAAAGCCGAAAGCCGGTGAAGACATACGGCAGCGTCGCGGGAACGATGATTTTTTTGAGCATCTTCACGCGCGAGAGCTTGAGGACCCTGCCGACGTTCAGATATTCCGGGCTGATCGAGCGCACGCCGACGGCGGTGTTGATCACCGTCGGCCACATCGCGCAGAGCGCGATCGTGAAGACCGCCGCGGGCTCGGACTTCTGAAAGATGATGAGCCCGAGCGGCAGCCATGCAAGCGGCGAGATCGGCCGCAGCACCTGGATGACCGGATCGAAGGCTTGGTAGAATTTCGTCGAGAGGCCGAGCAGGAAGCCGATCGGCGTGCCGATGAGGATCGCGAGCAGGAATCCTTTCGCGACGCGGATCAGGCTCAGCAGCGCGAAGCGGCCGATTCCCTGATTCATCTCCCCGTTCTTGAAAAACGGATTCAGAATGTACGGCTTGCTCTCCTGCCAGGTTTTCACCGGCGACGGCAGATCGCGCGCGACCGTGGCGCTGAGAATCGTCCAAACCAGCAGGACGACGCTCACGCCGATCAGAGGGAGAATCACTGCGCTTGCGTCGAAGCGTTTCATCGTTTCTCCTAGGCCAGGTTCTTTACGGGAAATTTTTTCACATACTCTTCCGGCTTGGCGGGGTCGAATTCGACGCCGTCGAAAAGCGTCTCCTTCTTCATGTCCTCCTTGGGCAGCGCGATACTCATCTCCTTCGCGACCTCGCGATGGATGTCCGGCCGGACGATTTGATCCACCAAGGCTTTATAGTCGGGCGGCTCGGCCACCATGCCCCAGCGGCGGAACTGCGTGAGCCACCAGACGCCGTGCGACTTCCACGGATAGTTCGTGTTGCGGACGAAGAAGGTCATGTAATTGGGGTCTTCCTCTTTGCGTCCGTCGCCGTAGTCGTAGTGGCCGAGCATGCGGCCGAGAATCACCTCCTTTTGCGTGTTGATGTATTGCGGCTGCGAGACGACCTCGGCCATTTGCGCGCGGTTTTCGAGCTTGTCGATGTACTGGCTCGCCTCGAACATCGCGCGCAGGATCGCTTTCACCGTCTTGGGATTTTTCTCCGCAAAGTCCAGCGTGAATGCGAGGACCTTTTCCGGATGGTCCTTCCAGATCTGCTGCGTCGTCACGGCGGTATAGCCGATGCCGTCCGCGATCGCCCGCGCGCCCCAAGGCTCCCCGACGCAGTAGCCGTCCATCTTGCCGACTTTCATATTCGCGACCATCTGCGCCGGTGGAATCGTGATGAGCGTTACGTCCTTGTCGGGATTGATGCCTCCGGCGGCGAGCCAGTAGCGCGTCCACATCGCGTGCGTCCCGGGGGGAAACGTCATCGCGAACGTCATTGGCGCGCCCGCTTTCTTCGCCTCGTCGATGAAAGGCTTCAGCGCCTGCGGCGTTTTGATGCCTTTGGCGAGCAACTCTTTCTTTAGCGTGATCGCCTGGCCGTTGCGGTTGATAACGTACGGGATGATCATCGGCTTTTTCGGCGAGCCCAGAAGGCCCATCGTCGAGGAGAACGGCATGCCGAAGAGCATGTGCGTCGCCTGGTTTTCGCCGAGATTCATGCGGTCGCGGATCACCGCCCACGACGCCTCTTTCGAGATCGTCGACTCGATGCCGTATTTTTTGAACAGCCCGAGCTCGTGCGCCATGACGATCGACGAGCAATCGGTCAGCGCGATGATGCCGAAGCGGATCTTCGGCGTCTCGGGTCCATCGGCGGCGTAGACGCGGCCGGCCCAGTTGGCCGGCAGATTTCCCAAGAGCAATCCGAGCGAGCTCGCGCCGGAGACCTTCAAAAAATCACGGCGCGTCCAGCCTGCATGGTTTTTAATTTTTGTTTTTTTCGCTTTCACTTTCACGCCTCCACGATAAAGCCGGCCCCTTCGCGCACCAGCTTGAAAGTCTTCGCCTTGAGTTTCGGGTCGGTCGCGCACGCGCCGGTTTTCAGGTTGAACTTGTAGCCGTGCAGCGGGCAGACGGCGTCCTCGCCCTCGATCCAGCCTGCGGACAACTGGCCGCCCTCGTGCGGGCAACTGTTTTGCAGCGCGCAAAGCCCGCCGAGATGCTTGAAGACGGCGATCTCCTCGCCTTGGACGCGCACGAGCTTCGCCGCGCCTTCTGCGATGTCCTGAGCGCGAATCGGCGGAGCTGCGGGAATATTTTCAGCGGGCTTTTCGACCGCAGCATCGTGGGGAACTCTCCTCAACTGCTGGCGCATCGCCTTGAACGCACCGTGGCGCGCGAGGCCCGCGAGCGTGTCGGGCAGCTCTTCGCACGGCACGTCTTCCATGATCTTGATCGGCGGATTTGGCTCGCTGCCCGTCGCGCCGCCGACGTAAACATCGACGGCTTCGGCTACCTCGCCGTTCACTTTGATATTTTTTCCCAGCAGGCCGATGTCGGCGACCGCATGGTTGCCGCAGCCCGCCGGGCAGCCCGACCAGTGCATGCTGAGCGGCTGCGTCTTGCCGAGCTTGGCTTCGAGGGCCCGCGCGGTTTTGAGCGCCCAGCCCTTGGTCTCGATCAGCGCGAAGTGGCAGTAATCCATGCCGGTGCAGCTCACGAGCCCGCGCATGATCTCCGACGGATCGTAGCGCAGCTCCTTCAACAACTGCTCATCGGTAAACTTGCCGATCTTCGCGTCGGGGATATTGGGCACGATGACATTTTGGCCCACCGTGATGCGGATCTCGCCGCTCCCGTAGATTTCCGCGACGCGCGCCAATTCGGCGAGTTGTCCGGTGTGAATGCGGCCGACGGGGACGGCGAGACCAGCGTAATTCAGCCCAGGCTGCTTTTGCCGGAAGATGCCGATGTGATCGGTGCGGTTCCGCCCACGCTCCTCCTTGCCGGCGGTGTGCAGCGGCCGGTCCGAGCGGCGCTCGAGCTCGCGGCGGAATTTTTTCGTGCCCCAATCCTCGACGAGAAACGCGAGCCGCGCCTTGGTGCGCGATTCGCGCGCGCCGTAGTCGCGGAAAATGAGCACGATGTGGCTCATCAGCGGCGCCGCAGCTTCGGGCTCGATGAAGACGTCGAGCGGCGAAGCGATGCGATAGCCGCCCGAGCCCATCTTGCCGCCGACGGCGACGTTGAAGCCGCGGATCGCGGCCCCGTCGATCTCCTTGGTCGCCGGCGTGAGCGCGATGTCCTGCGACTCGGGGTGCGTGCAGTTCTCCTTGCAGCCGGTAATCGTCACATTGAATTTGCGCGGCAGATTCGTGTAGCTCTTGTTGCCGAGAAAGATATCGGTGAATTCCTGCGCGACAGGCGAGGCGTCGAAAAGCTCGTTCGGCGTGAGGCCCGCGGCGGGGCAGCCGATGATGTTGCGGATGTTGTCCATGCCGGTCTGCAGCGACACCAGACCGACGCGCTCGAGGCGGCGCCAGATTTCCGGCACGTCCTCGATGCCGAACCAGCGGAGTTGGATCTGCTGGCGGGTCGTGATGTCGATGAAGCCTTTGCCGAACTGCTCGCTGATCTCGGCGATGGTTTTGATCTGTGCTGAGTTCGTGATGCCGTTCGGGATGCGCACGCGCATCATAAAGCGCCCGGGGGTCTGCCTGCGAAAGAAAACGCCGGCCCATTTCAGGCGCTCGCGGTCGCCGTCGGTGATCGCCTCCCAGCCTTCTGCCGCGTACCTCGGCACGTCGGCCAGGATATCGAGACCGTCCTTTTCGCTCTTATATTCTTCGATCTTGTTCATCGCGTCGCCGCGAAAAAACCAAAGCCGCCCGATGGCTCAGGCGTCTTCGCCTTTCGTTTCGATCGCGACGTTGCGATGATGTGTATTGCGCGGGGCCGGCCACGGCGGTTGCGCAGCCGGCCCCGCTCCGCCCTTCAAAGGAGGCGAGGAAGGGCGAGTTCGTTTGGGACCGTCGTAGTCGCGGCCGCGTCCTCCTGCTTGTAGAAAAAGATTTTTTCGCGGTCTGCGGTCTTTCCCTCCAATAGAACGAGCGCGTTCGCGATCGCTCGGTCGATATCCTCCATCGGCGACTTGGAAATCCGCCCGTGGCCGGGATAGAGCGCCTGCAGACTGAAACACCGCAGCCGTGTCAGCGAGTCGATGTAATCGCCGACGCTGCCCGATTCGGCGATATAAGAGAGCGTGCCGCCGGCGAAAATCGTGTCGGCCGAAAAGAGCAGCCCCTGCGTCGCTTCGTAGATCGATATGCAGCCCGAGGTATGGCCGGGCGTATGAAACACACGCAGGCTGTAGTTCCCGAGATCGATGCGCATCATGTTCTCGAGCCACAGATGCACTCTCAGCGGAAGCTCGTTGAGGTCGTTACCCTTGTACATCGTGACGTAGTAATCGCCGAGGATCATCTTCGAGGCGGCGAGCCTGTACGCCGCGATCATCGCGTGGTCCTGGAAGTAGCGGTTGGCGCCGATGTGGTCGCAATGCTCGTGCGTGTTGATCACGAGATCGACGCCGCGCACGCCGACGCCGATCGCCGCGAGGCCGCGCTCCAGCACCGGGAAATTATGATCGGCGCCGGAATCGATCAGCACGTTGAGATGCGCTCCTTTAATGAGATAGCTGTGGCTGCTTCCGTTCAGCCCGCGCACCTGAAAGATGCCGGGATGCAGCTCGGTCACTCCCGCGCCGCTCACGTGGCTCCCCTGCTGCCGGACATTGCGCTTTCGAGGTCCGGGTAAATCTCGAACTGTTCGGCGAAACGATCATTCTGAAAGTATCCTTTTCGCGACGGATCGAGATGGCAGAGGCGAAGCGTTCCGCCCCGCTGGTCGACTTCCTTCTTGAACGACGTGATGAGGCCCATTTCCCACACGCCGAATTCCTCGATGTCCTTTAGATTCACGATCACCCGTAGTCCCGTTTCCGTAAGCCATCGCTTGAACAGGTGTTTGACTTTGAGCGGCTCGTTATTTTCCGCCCTGCCGGAGACTCCCACGATTACCCAACCGCCTGTTTGCGTAATTCGATAATGCATTCGCGTTCCGCTGTAGCGTTCGGCCTTGCGCCGAAGTGCCTGAGCTCGAACGAGCGCGCCAACTCGAGCAGCGGAACATCCGGTATTTCTTCTTCCTCCCGGTCCGCGAATACTTCGGCGATGAAGATAAGATTGTCGAACACCTTTGCAGCCGTCGTATCGATGAAATTTTTGTTCGCCACTTAAACCCCCACAAAATAAAAAGCGCCAAACTTTTTACGTTCGGCGCCTTTGCCCAGGGTCCGCCTTACTACCATGAATCGGCGGATCCAGATATTTTAGTTGGCTTACAAGTCCATCTCGCTCCCGTCTTGTGGATAACGCAAAGGACGGGCCAGTCCCGTTTCCTTGCAATCATTGAGTTTTTTCAAATCGTTGACCCTCATAGCTGACCAATCGTTCAGCACCCGCCTAGAAATCGGGCACAGGTGCCGACTACCATTTTTTATACGAGAGGAATTTGCCGTTCAGCGTTACCACGACCCGGTCGCCTTTCGGATCGGGTTTTTTTTGGATGTCCATCTCGAAGTCGATCGCGCTCAGGATGCCGTCGCCGAACATCTCGTGGATCAGCGCCTTCAGCGTCGGACCGTACACCTGGATCAGCTCGTAGAATCTGTAGATCGTCGGATCGACGGGCACCGCGGTATCGAGCGACCCGCGCATGGGAATCTCCTGCAGCGCCGAAGCCACCTCCTGAGCCGGGCCTTCGGGAAGACCGAGCGCCTTTACCGCCTTCGCCGACTCCTCGGCGGACATCGGGTGTTGACCGAGAAGCGCCGCGGTGGTCCACACCTTGTCCCGGCCGACCGACTGCGCGATCTGTTCGAAGGTCAGGCCCTTGAGCTTCTTGGCCGCGAGGATTTTCCCCGTGGCTTCTTCCCGCGTGATCACTTTGTCCAGCATGGCTTTGCCTCCTTTTTCTTCGTTGACTTTTTCTTCATTGATTAATTACGACGACAGCGTCGAAACCGGCGCTCGACCGAAAGCAGGCGCCGGCGTACCCTCCTCCTTTTGTTCCTGCAGCTTGCGCGAACGCTCGACGAGAAAGTGAATGACGTGTTTTCGCAGCCGGTTGTATGCCGGCTCCTCTACGACGCTCTCGCGCCGCCGCGGCCGCGGGAGCTCGACTTCGACGATCTCCGCCAGCCGCGCTTCCGGACCGTTGGTCATGAGCGCGATCCTGTCCGACAGCAGGATCGCCTCGTCGACATCGTGCGTGACCATGAAGACGGTGTTGCGCGTTGCCGTCCACATACGGATCAACTCCTCCTGAATCGCGCCGCGCGTGAGCGCGTCGATCTGCGCGAACGGTTCGTCCAGCAGAAGAACTTTCGGTTTGACGGCGAAGGCGCGCGCCAGGCCGACGCGCTGGCGCATGCCGCCCGACAGCGCGGCGGGTTTTTTTCGCTCCGAGCCGGAAAGCCCGACCATGGCGACGTACTGCCCGACATAATCGGCGATGCGCTGGCGGTCCCATTTGGGATAGGCCGCGCGGACCGCGAGCCGGATGTTTTCCCACACCGTCATCCATGGCATGAGCGAAAAGTTTTGGAACACGACCATGCGGTCGAGCCCAGGGCCGGCGATCTCCCTGCCCTCGAGGACGATGCCGCCGGCGCTCGCACTTTCCAGCCCCGCGATGATGTTGAGCAGCGTCGACTTGCCGCAGCCCGAGTGCCCGACCATCGTGACAAATTCGCCTTTTTCGATGCGGAAATGCACGTCCTTGAAGACGCAGAGGTCACCGGCGCCGTCCGAGCCGGAGAAGTATTTCGTCACGTGGTCGATCTCGAGAAAGGACATTCTACTCCGCGTAGGCGAGCTTCTTCGCCAGCCGGCCGAGTCCCAGGTCGAGCAGGACGCCGACCGTGCCGATAGTCAGAATCGCAAAGATGACGCTAGAGAGCTGGAGATTGTTCCATTCGTTCCAGACGAAGTAGCCGATCCCGGTGCCGCCGATCAGCATCTCGGCGGCGACGATCGCGACCCATGCGCTGCCCATGGAAATTCTAAGCCCAGCGACGATCGCGGGCGCCGCGGCCGGCAGCACGACCTTGAACAGCCGCGCGGTCCAGGAAAGCTGCAGGATCGAGGATACATTCAGATAATCGCGCTTAATGCTCCCCACGCCGAAGGCGGTGTTGGCAAGCGTCGGCCAAAGCGACGACATGAAGATGACCATCATCGCCGCCTTGCCGGAGTCTTTGATCGTGTAGAGAAACAGCGGCATCCAGGCGAGCGGCGAGATCGGCTTCATGATCTGTATGTAAGGATTGACGGCGCGGTAGAGCGTCGGATAGAGGCCCAGCACAACCCCGAGAAATATCGCCGCGAGCGAGGCGGCGATGTAGCCGGCGCCCAGGCGACCGAGGCTGTAGACGAGCTGCACGCCGATGCCTTTGTCGTTCGGACCGCGGTCGTAGAACGGGTTCGACAGCATCTCCCACGCCCGCTCGGCGACGGCGCCCGGGCCAGGGAGCCCTTCGGTGCGGCCGCCGACGGACGGCTTGACGCTCAACTGCCAGAGCGCGAGGAATACAAAAAGCAGCAGGACGGATGAAAGCAGAACCGTTTTCCGCTCCGATCTTTTAACCGTGCCGTTCATGCTGTTTCTCAGGTCCGCCGGATGGCGAACGACTTGACGTACTCTTCCGGCTTGGCAGGGTCGAAGAGCTTGGTCTTGCCCATCAGAAAGGTATGCTTGGTCGTGTTTTGCGCCGGCGGCTTGTAGCCCAGCGATTTCATCACCTCGCGGCAATCGGCGGCCAGATAGACCTGCTCGGCGATTTTTTTGTAATCGATGTCTTCCTTGACGTACCCCCAGCGTTTCATCTGCGTGAGGATCCAAATTGCCATCGAGTGCCAGGGGAACGGATCGAAGTCGATTCGATCGGGCACGCTGCGCGTGTTGCCGAGGCCGTCGGGAAATTCGCCGGTAAGAACCTGCTCGATCACCTCGACCGGCTGATTCAAAAAGTTCCGCGGCGCGATCGCCTTGGCGATCTCCTTCCGGTTCGCCGGATTGTGCGCGTACGCCGTCGCCTCGACGATGGCCTTGAAGAGCGCCTGGAAGGTGTTGGGATATTTTTCCGCGAAGTCCTTCCGCGCCGCGAAAGCGCAGCACGGATGGCCGGGCCAGATGTCTTTGCTCAGCATGAAAATGAAGCCCGCGTCCTCGAAGACCGCCCTTTGATTGAACGGGTCCGGCGCGAGGTAGCCGTCGACGTTCTCAGCCTTCAAGTTCGCGACCATCTCCGGCGGCGGGATGACGCGGATCTGGACGTCCTTGTCGGGATCGACGCCGCCCTCGGCGAGAAAGTATCGCAGCAGGAAGTTGTGCATGGAGTAGTCGAACGGCACGCAGAACTTGAACCCTTTCATGTCGGCTGCGGTCTTGACCGCCTTGTGCTTCTTGTGCAGCGTGATCGCCTGCCCGTTGATGTTCTCCACCGCCGGCATGACGAACGGCACGGACTGCGAGCCGACGCCCATCGTGAAGGCGAGCGGCATCGGCGTCAGCATGTGCGTCGCGTCGGTCTCGCGGTTGATCGCCATGTCGCGAATCATCGCCCAGCCCGAAGCTTTATAAACCTGGGCGTCGAGTCCGTATTTTTTGTAGAAACCCATCGGCTCGGCCATAATGATCGGCGTGGCGCAGGTGATCGGGATGAAGCCGATCTTGAGTTCCTTTTTTTCGATCGGGCCGGCCTTCTCCTGCGCCAGCGCTTTGGCCGCTGCGAGCGGGAAGACGTCTTCGAGTAACGCCAGCGCGCCTGCCGCTCCGACCAGGCGGAAAAACTCGCGGCGCCGCAACCCCGTCCCGAACACAGAGCGGACGACCGCGCTTTCGACGGCGCGGTCGATCGCGGCTTGCGTTGCCGGCGGATCCTTCTTCGGGTCCGATGATCTCATCGCTGCTCCTCCTCTACAAAAACAAAAAGGCGTCTTTCCCCTACGGGGATAAAGGCGCCTTCGCCACAGCTCCGGCAGCTACGATGACGCCGAAGCTCAATCGAATGTATATTTGTTCCGCTAACTCGCCTTTTCCTGTTTGTTGACCTCCTCCGCCAGTAGGATCGCCTGCGCGATGTCGGCCATCGGCTTGCGGAGATCCATGCTTTTTTTCTGGATGAGCGAAAAAGCCTCGGCTTCGGAGATGCCGCGGTTTTTCATTAATACGCCTTTCGCGCGCTCGATCACCTTCCGCGCCTCCAGCGTTTTCTTGAGCTCTTCGTTTTCCTTTTTGAGGGTGGTCAACTCCGCCAATCCGGCCGCCGCCAGTTGGAGCGCAGCGGCGACCTGAGGCGCGTCGAAAGGAATAAGAACATAACCGCCGTGCTTCACGCCGTCATCTGCATTCGAGCTGTAGGCTTCCGGGAGCAAAATGATCGGCGTGAATGCAATCGAAGAAATCTCCTCGAGGCCGGCGGCGCTCCGTGAAAGATCTCCCCGCATCAGCACCATGTCCGGAGAAGCGCCCGCGACGCGCTCGGCCAAGCCGTGGTTGGAAGCGCTCTCCCGCACCACGGCAAAACCCAATTCGGCAAGACGCTTTGGCAACTCAGCGTCGGCGAGAAGACGGTCATCGAGAATCAAGACCTTCTTCATCGCCGGAATAATCGAGCAAGGCATGTGCCAGCGCGTGAGGTTTTTTTTCATCGAAAAATCGCGGGGATTCGACGGCGACCCGCGGTAACGAAGCGGCCCATGCTCAAAGTTTGAGCACAAGCCCCGGGCAGTGGATGTTATGGCTGCGTCCTGGGCAGCCACGCGCGGAGGTGGGAAAACGACCAGAGCAGGAACAGATACAGCAAAATGCCGCCGGCGATAATCAGCGCCGTCCGCAGCCACCGCGGCAGCCGCGAGCGCGGCCGCTGGCGGCGCGCCCGGCCCGTGAGGCGCACGCTCTCCGGATGCGCCAGCGCCCCTTTCATCTCGAAGGCGCTCTCGAAGCGGTCGTTCGGGTTGCTCTCGAGCGCGTGCAGCACGATCTCCTCGAGCTGCGGCGCGATTTCGTTTCTGAACCGGCGCGGTGGAATTGGGTCGTCGTGCAGCTTCGAGCGCATCGCAGCGTAGATGTTCTCGGCGGCGAACGGAACCTTGCCGGTCAGCATTTCGTACAGCATGGCGCCCAGAGCATAGATATCAGAGCGCGCGTCGCCGCGGAGTCCTTTGATCTGCTCCGGCGCCATGTAGTCCGGCGTTCCCATCGTCTGCGACATGCGCGCCCAGGTCATTTTTCTTAGCGTCGTGTCGAGCGCGATGCCGAAATCGATCAGCTTCACGCGTCCGTTCGGCTGAATCATGATGTTCGCCGGCTTCAGGTCGCGATGCACCACATTATTATCGTGCAGGTAGACAAGGGCGTCGGCGATCTGCTTCGCGACATCGACCGCGTAGTCGATCGGCAAACGCGACTCGCGCGCCAGGCGGTCGCTCAACAGCTCGCCCTCGACATACTCCATCGCGAGGTAGACGCGGCTTTTCTCCCGC
>Ga0075425_100004146_pt1 | contig 14895 bp, 2 predicted proteins | sample SoiMethybrSBSTD4_FD_75300 | JGI IMG/M metagenome (GOLD analysis project Ga0075425, IMG submission 75300) | Bulk soil microbial communities from a Populus tree surrounding site in Tennessee, USA - Soil MetaG P. TD hybrid SBSTD4 | ecosystem: Environmental > Terrestrial > Soil > Tree plantation...
CGCCGTGGGCCGGTCGGGATCGTCGCTCGCGACCGCCAGCGAGCCGGTGAACGTCCCCGGCGCGAGCGGCGCGAACGTCACCGGGATCTTGTGCGTCGTCCCGGGCGCGACATCGAAGCCCGCCGCGGGCGCACTGAACGGCGCCACGGCCGCCACCGAGGTGACGTGGAGCGTCTGCGAGCCGGGGTTCGAGACCTGCACCGTGTCCACCTGGCTCGCGCCCACGACCGTGGACGTGAAGCGGAGCGTGTCGGGCGACAGCACGATGTTGGGCGCAGCGGTCACCGTGATCGTCGCCGGCACCAGCAGCACCGGATGCACGGGATCGTTCGTGGAGACGACGAGCGTGTTGTCGTACGTGCCCTGGGACAGCGTGCCCACGTCCGCGGTCACGGTCAGCTCGAGCGAGCCGTGCGCGGGCACCGTACCGCTCCCGGGTGACGTGGCGAGCACCGCGGCACCGGTCATCCAGTTGGCGGCGTTCACGAGCAGGTGCTGCATGTCGGGCACGGTGAACGGATGGAACCCGTTGAAGTTCCCACCACAGGAGAAGTGGACGACGTGGCCGAGGCCCGCCTGCCTCACGATCACCATCGGATTCCCCGAGCTGCTCGTCACCAGCACGGTGCCGGAGTTCGCCGTGCCCAGGTCGGCGGACGTGGAGACGTTGAACGACGGGCTTACCCCGGCCGTGACCGGGTGCGCGGTGGCCACGCTCCATGTGAACAGCCCCTCGCCGTAGGTCACCCACGTGAGCGGGATCAGGGGCTGCAGGATCGAGTAATTGCCGTTCGCCACCTCGTAGGCCAGCCACTCGGTCGAGATCATCCCTCCGCCCGCGAGCACGAAGTCCCGGATCGCGGTCTGGCCGCCCGTGGGCATGTTGGTCGTCACGCCCGGGCCGTCCAGCAACACGACCAGGTCGAAGCCCGAGAGCGGCGGATTGCTGCCGTCGTAGACCGAGTCGTCGATCACCTGCGTGACCACGTACCCGGCGCCCGTGAGCACGGGGATGACGTCGTCCTGCGTGCCGCCGTCGGCGATCACGAGCACGTGGTTGCCGGAGACGTTGGGGCGCTCGAGAGCGGGCACGACCGCAGAGGCTCGTGGCGGCCGCGGCCCTTCCCGCGGCGACGGCAGCGCCTTCGAGACCTGGATCGCCTCCGGCATCGCCGGTGTCCAGGTCGCGAGCGCGCCGGAGGTGGCGCTGACGTTGAACGTGAGGTCGCTGCCGCCCGTGTTCGAGAGCGTGAGCGTGAGCTGCTGGTGGCCTCCCTCGGGCAGGTTGAAGCTGAGCGACGGCGGCGCCACGCCCGCGATCGGCGCATCGACCGCGTTGCCGGTGAGGACGACGACCAGCGACGGTCGCACCGGGTCGTTGCTGAGCAGCGTCAGGGCCCCGGTCGAGCCACCCGGCACCGTGGGCGCGTAGTGCACGACGAGCGTGCGCTCGGCGGCGGGCGCCAGGTCGAACGGCGTCGTGGGCACGGTGAACACGCCCGGTGCGGCGGAGACACCCGTGACGTGGAGCACGTCGGTACCGGGGTTGCGCACGACCACCGAGTCGTTGCGCGCCGCACCGGTGAACAGCGTGCCGAACGCGATCGTGTCGCGCGAGGCCACGATCCTCGGCGCGCCGGTCACGTGCATCGACACCGGCACCAGGAACGGGTTCTCGTCGGGATCGTTGCTCGCCACCTCGATCGCGCCCCGGTAGTCGCCGCCGAGCAGCCCGGTGGCATCGAAGTGCACGTTCAGCGGCGTACTGCCGCCGGGGGGCGTGGAACCCGAGTCCGGGTCCACCGCGAGCCACGGCGGGGCCCGGTTCACCAGGTTCAAGAACGTCGTCATGATCTGCTGCATGGCGACGTTGCTGACGTAGTTCCCACCCATCGAGGCGAACAGCAGGTAGTAGAGCCGCGGGCTCGTCGCGAGGCCCGAGACCTGGTGGTAGTCGTCGTTCGTGGACGTGGAAAACGCGTGGGTCGACGCGCTTGCGTCGGCGACGATGATCATGTGGTTGACGCTCGGATCGCCGGCGGCCCAGACGCGCTTGACGAACGCGCGGTAGGTCACGCCCGCGAGCGTCGTCTGGAGCACCGAGCCGTCCACGCTGCCCGAGCCGTCGGCGCCGAGGTCCCCGTGCACGCTGAAGGCGCCGATGCCGTGGAGATCCGCGGCAAGGACGAACAGCCCGGGGTACTTGCGCGTGAAATAGCGAGCGCCCGGCCCAAACGCCGACTCGGGCACGATGGGACCGTTCGTGTAGGCCACCGGCCCGAAGTCGCCATAGAGGTAGTTGCCGCTGTCGAACATGTCGCCGCCGCCGTCGCTGATCGACGTCCCGGACTCGCCCTCGAGGAAGTCGTAGCGCAGCGGGATCTGCGACGTCACCGATCCCGCGCCCGCGTCCAGCGCACCGAGCACGCCCTCGAGCGAGGTCAGCGCCATGGGTGCGATGGCCGCGGCGGTGGCCGTGGCGGGAGCGCCCGGTCCGGCGCTCGATGGATCCGGAGCCGGTGCCGGCTCTCCCGAGAGAAGCCCCTCGCCCTGGAGCACGAGCGTGGCGCGACCGCCACCACGGACCGGCGCCGGCGCGGGCGCCGACTGGAGCGGCTCCATGTACAAGCGATCGAGCGGTGGCACCCCGGGGATCGCGACCGATATCGGCTTCGCCGCGGCCGGCGGGGCGCCCGGAGCCGCCGCGATCCCGCTGAACACCGGGCTCTGCGCGAGCTCGGCGACGCCGACGGCCGCGCTCTGCCACGTCAGCTCGCTGCCGCCGGTGTTCTGGATCAGCAGCGTGCGTGAAATGATGTCGCCCGAGAACACGCTCACGGCGAGCGACTCGGGGGTGGCGGCGATGTCCGGCGCCACCAGGCCCACGCCGAAGAGCAGCGCGGTGAGCGTGGGGGCGTTGTGGGCGTTGCTCGTGAACTCGAGCGTGCCCGTGTAGATCCCCGGCGCGGTCGGCGCGAACGTCACCGGCAGCGTGCGGCTCTCGCCCACCGCCAGGTCCAGCGGCGGTGGCGCGTGGAAGGCGCCCGGTGACGCCGTGATCGCGGTCACGTGCAGCACGTCGGTGCCGGTGTTGCTCACCGTGATGCTGTCCGTGCGCACCGCGCCCACGAACAAGCTGCCGAACGCGATCGAATCCGGCGAGATCGCGATGTTCGGCACGCCGGTGACGTGCAGGTGCGCAGGCCGCGTGACGTCGGGCTCGTCCGGGTCGTTGCTGCGCACGTGGACCACACCCCGGTAGTCCCCGCCGATGAGACCCGCGGCGTCGAACTTGGCGACCACGTCCAGCTGCTCGCCGGCTGGCAGGGCGCCGGATCTGGGGATGAACGAGAGCCACGAGGCGCCGCTCCATGCCAGCGCGTTCTGGATCACCTGGCGCTGCACCTGGTAGTCCCGCTCGTAATACCAGAAGTAGGAGTCCGGCACGTTGACGAAGTACACGAGCGAGCCGGTCCCGATCTGCTTGTGGAGAAGCGCCGGGTGGCCGTCCCCGTTCACCGCCACCACGCCCGCTGCGGGGTCGGACACGCGCAGCATGTAGGCCGAGGCGTTGAAGTCGGAGAATGTGTTCGGGCTCGGAATGCCCGTGGCCAGCGGATCGGACGGCGCCGTGACCGTGAGGTGCGGCGGAGCCGACGCCACCCACCCCTGCTGGCCGGTGTGCTGCAGCAGGTACGTCTGGAGCCCGTTGTAGTACGGAGGATAGTTGGTGCCGCCGAGCATGATGAGGTGCTTGCCCGAGGCTGCGGCGTTGGCGAGGGCCTGGACGTCGGCCGCTTCGATATAGCCGCCGTTCATGGTGACGACGATGGTCTTGTAGGGCGTGAAATCGACCGACGCGAACCTCTCCGTGTAGATGTAGTCGTAGGGGACGCCGAGCTCGCGCAGCGCGCGTTCCACCGAGTAGTAGACGTCCGTGGTCGTGACCAGCAGCGTGGAGGCCCCCGTGACCGAGGCGCGCGCCACCGGCGGGGTCCCGGGTCGCGATGACTTCGTGGGCGGCAGGAAGCCTCCTCCCCACGGCACCGCACCCGCGGGCGGCAGCGCCGCCCGGAGCGCGGTGAGGGAGGCGATCGCGAGCGCTCCCTCCTGCGCCTGGATGTCGAACGTGAGGTTGCTGCCGCCCACGTTGCGCAGCCTCAGCGATGTCAGCGTCGAGTCGCCCGTGAACAGGTCGGCGACCAGCGAGTCCGTCGGCACTTCGATATCCGGCGCGATGAGCCCTTCGCCCGACAGGTGGACCGTGACCGATGGCTCGTCGAAGTCGTCGCTCGAGATCACGAGCGAGCTCTCGAACTCCCCGTCCGTGGTGGGCGCGAACACCACGACCAGGTCGCGGCTCGCCCCCGGCGGCAGGTCGAACGCCCCCGACGGGGTGCTGAACGGCGCCAGCGACAGCACGCCGCTCACGTGCAGCACGTCGGTGCCCTCGTTCTTGACCTGCACCGTGTCCGCGCGGATCGCGCCCACGAACAGGCTGCCGAACGCCAGCGAGTCGGGCGTGACCGCGATGTCGGGACGCCCGGTGACGTGCAGGTGGGCCGGGCGCGTGACGTCGGGCTCGTCCGGGTCGTTGCTGCGCACGTGGATCGTGGCGCGGTAGTCGCCGCCCAGGAGCGCGGCGGCGTCAAACCTCGCCACCACGTCGAGGTGGTCGCCCGCGTGCACGGCGCCGCTCGCCGGCTGGAACGTGAGCCATCCGGCACCGCTCCACGCCAGCGAGTTCTCGATCACCTGGCGGAGCACGGCGTAGTCGCGACTGTCGCCCCAGTACGGCGAGAACGGCGAGTCGACCCAGTAGACGAGCGAGCCCGGCCCGAACGGCTTGTGGAGCAGCGCCGGATGGCCGTCGCCGTTCATGGCCACGGTGGTCGCGGCCGGATCGGCGGCGCGCACCATGTAGAACGAGGCGAATGAGTTCGAGAACGTGTTCGGGCTCGGCAGGCCCTTGGCCAGCGGGTCGGACGGCGCGGTGACGATCAGGTGCGGCGCCGCGGACGTGGTCCAGCCCTGCTGGCCGGTGTGCTGGAGCAGGTACGACTGGAGGCCGGTGTAGTACGGCGGGTAGCTCGTGCCCCCGAGGAGGATGAGGTGCTTGCCGGCCTGCGCCGCGTTGGCGAGCGCCTGCACGTCGGCCGCCTCCGGATCGCCGCCGTCCATGGCGACGATGATGGTCTTGTAGGCCGCCAGCGGTACCGACGCGAACCGGCTCGAGAACACGTAGTCGTACGGAACGCCCAGCTCGCCGAGTACCCGCTCCACGGAGTAATACACGTCGGTCGTCGTCAGCAGCAGTGTGGAAGCACCCGTGACCGAAGCGCGCGCGACCGGGTGAGCTCCCGCGGCGGCGAGCGGGGTGAGCGGGTGGCTGTCCCCTCCCCACGCTGGGGCGCCCGCGGGCGGCAGCGCCGCCTGGAGTGCGGCGACGGAGACGGATTCGACGGGCGCGCTCTCGGCGGCGATCTCGAACGTGAGGTCGCTGCCGCCCACGTTGCCGAGCGACAGCGCCGTCCGCAGGGTGTCGCCGGTGAAGAGGTCCGCGAACAGCGAGTCGGGGCTGACCTCGATGTCGGGCGGGATGAGCGCGTCGCCGCGCACGTCCACGGTCGCGGCCGGCGTGTCGTGGTCGTTGCTGTGGATCGTGAGCGTGCCGGTGTGCGTGCCCTGGACCGTGGGCGCGAACGTCACCATCAGCAGGCGGCTCGCGCCCGGGTTGAGGTCGAACCCCGCCCCCGGCACCTGGAACTGCGCGGACGAAGAGGTCACCGAGGTCACCGACAGCAGGTCGGTGCCGGCGTTCGTCACCTCCACCGTGTCCAGGCGCGCGCTGCCCACGAACGTGGTCGCGAACGCCAGGCTGTCGGGCTCGACGGCGATGTCGGCGGCGCCGGTCACGTGCAGGTGCGCGTGCGTGACGAGGTCGGGCTCGTCCGGGTCGTCGCTCTGGATGTGCACGTCGGAGAGGTAGTCGCCGGTGACGAGACCTGCGGCGCGGAAGCGCACGGTGACGTCGGCGTGGCCACGCGGCGACAGCACGCCGGCGCTCGGCGTGACCTCGAGCCACGGGCCGAGCGGGCGCAGCACGCGCAGGAACGTCTTCATGATGTTCAGCGCCGCGGCGTCGTCGATGTAGCCACCGGCGGTGCCGGCATAGAGCAGGTAGTAGATGCGCCGGACGGACTGGAGCCCGCTCACCTGGTGGTAGTCGTCGTTGGTGTTGGTGGAGAATGCGTGCGTGGCGAGCGGGGCGTCGGCGACGATGATCATGTGGTTCACCGACGGGTCACCCGCGTTGTACACGCGCTTCACGAAGCCGCGGTAGGTGACGCCGGCCGAGAGCACCTGGAGCACCGAGCCATCCACGTTGCCGCTGCCGTCGGCGCCGAGGTTGCCCTGGATGTTGAACGTGTTCATGCCCACGTTGTCCGCGGCGAACACGAACAGCCCCTGGTACTTGCGGGTGAAGTAGCGACCGCCGGGGCCGAGGTTCAAGTCGCCGAGGATGACGCCGTCGGAGTACTGGAACCCCCCCATCTCGGTGCCGAGGAAGTTCCCGCCGTCGTACATGTCGTTGCCGCCGTCGTTGATGTTGTTGCCGGTCACTCCCTCGCTGAAGTCGAAGCGATCGGGGACGGCGGCGCTGATCTCGGCAGCGCCGGCGTCGAGATTGGCGAGCGCTGCTTCCAGCGTGCCGTCCTCGACCACGAAGCCGGGGGCGTGGATCGGGGCGATGTGGGCCATGGGTCCGAGCCCCTCGCGATAGATCTCGCCCGACGGTGGGGCCGGCGGCGGCACCGGGCTGGGGCTCTTCTCGGGCGAGGGCGCGGACGGCCCGAACACCGGGCTCGTCGCGACCACGGACGGCGTGCCCACGCTCGAGGTCCACACCAGCTCCTGCGCGTCGCTGTTGTCGATCGTGATCGTCTGCGTGGCGACGTCGCCGGTGAGCAGGTCGGCGGAGACGTCGGACGGCGCCACCGCGATGTCCGGGGGCACACGGGCCAGGGCCGAGAGCACGACGCGGAGCGTGCCGCGGTCGGGATCGTTCGAGGTGAGCACGAGCGCACCGTTGTAGACACCGCGGAAGGTGGGCGAATAGCGCACGGCGATGGCGCGGCTCGCTCCCGGCGCCAGGCTGCCGGGCGCCTCGGTGGTGAAGTACGGGGCGCCGGTGGTGGCGATCGCGGCGAGGTTCAGCACGTCGGTGCCGGTGTTGTGCACGACCACCGTGTCGGTGCGGGTGACCCCGGCGAACGGCAGCCCGAAGTCCACGGTGTCCCGATCCACCGCGATGTTGGGCGCGCCGGTCACGTTCAGCCGCGCGTTCACGAGCACGTCCGACTCGTCGGGATCGTTGCTGAGCACGTGCACGTCGGCCAGGTACGTGCCGCCGAACAGGCCCGCAGCATCGAAGTGGGCATGCACCGTGAGCGAGCCGCCCGCGGGGACCACGCCCTCCTTCGGGTCGAGCGAGAGCCACGACGGCCCCGCGACCGTCTGGTCCATCAAGGCCTGCAGCTCTTCGAGCGTGTTGCCGGCACCGTAGGCAAGGTGCACGGCCGCGTCCTGCCCGGGACCCAGCGCGCCGAGGTTGAAGTGCAGCGTCTCGAGACCGTCCAGGCCGAACACGGGGCCGGCCGGGAACTCCACGGTCGTGCCCCGGCGGTTGTAGTCGTTCCAGCCGTACACGTCCATGAAGTCCGGTGCGCGCTCGGACGCGAAACCCACGTAGTGCGTGGACGACGCGTAGACGAGGTTCCGGCTGCGGTCGTAGTCCCAGGTGTTCCCGAACTGGCTGTCCACGTCCCAGTCGGCGTTCTCCTTGAACACCACGTCGCTCACGGGGAGCCCGGAGATGTTCTCCACGTGCGTCTCGACGTCGATGACCTTCTGCGTCTTCTGGAAGGTGAAGAGCCGGCGCACCGCGAGGTAGCCATCCGCGGTATGCGTGACCACCTCCACTTTCGCCCGGTTCGCCGAGTTCTCGAGCTCGTGGTAGCTGAAGGGCACGATGTTCTGGCGATAGGTGTAGACGGAGAACGCGATCTGGTCGATCCCCGAGGCGAAATAGGCGAGCGTGTAACCGTCGAGGTAGGTCCCCACCGCGAGGTGCTCGTTGCCGGGCGGGTACTGGAAGGGCATCAACTCGCCCAGCTCCGTGATCCCGAAGGTGAGGAAGGTGCCCGAATAGATGGCCTCGGGCACGGGGGCCGTGGCGTGCGGGTCGACGTGATTGTGCGCCACCGCGGCCAGCGATTCGGGAAGGGCCACGGGCACCGTGAGCGAGGCCTGCGCCGCCGAGCCCGGCGGGCGCACCGCGCGGACGCTGAAGTCGAGCTCGCTGCCGCCGGTGTTGGAGATCAAGAACGTGCGCTCGGTGGAGCCGCCCGTGAACAGGTCCGCGGACACGAGCGCGGGTGCGACCGCGACGTCGGGTGGCACCAACCCCAGCCCCTCGAGATCCACGACCGTCGTCGGCTCGTCGTGGTCATCGCTCGCGATCGTGAGCGTACCCGGATAGGGGATCGCAGCGCCGGGCGCGAACGAGACCGGCAGCGTCATCGTGCCGCCGGGCGGCAGCGCGAACGCGCCGCCGGGAACGGTGTAGACCGACGGCGTGCAGCTCACGGACGTGACGTGGAGCACGTCCGTGCCCTGGTTCCGGACCACCACCGAGTCGACGCGGACCGCACCGATGAACAGGCCACCGTAGTCGAGTGAATCCGGCGTCACCGCGATATCCGGGGCGCCGGTCACCTGCAGCGACGCCGGCACGAGCGTCGTCGCCTGCGATGGGTCGTTGCTGGCGATGTGCACGACGCCGTCGTAAACGCCGCCGAAGAGCCCGGTGGCGTCGAACGTGACGTCGACCGGCAGCGAGGCGCCGGCCGCGACGCGCCCGGAGGGTGGCGACACGCTCAGCCATTGCCCGAGAGGCAGGAACTCGACCGCCTGGCGGTCGTGGAGGAACCCTGCGTCGAAGGCGACGAGCAGTCCGGTGGCGTGCCCGGGGGCCTGGATCCCGACCGTGCCGTGATCGGTCACCCCTCCCAGGGCAAGGTACTGGTAGACGATGCGGCCCGTGCGCTCGAGGATCACCTGGAACGTGCGCCGGGTCTGGTTCGCGCCCCGCGTGGGCAGCGCGACGAACGAGACCACGAACCGGTCGGGCTCGCGCTGGTAGATCACCGAGCGCGGTCCGCCCGCTCCGAAGTCCTGCCACCACGGCGCCACCAGGTCGGCGGGCACCGAGGCCGTGGGGAGCGGGGCATTCGCGCTCCACGTGCCGTTGCCACCGAACGTGAGGTAACCGTTCGAGCCGATGCGCACCGAGGTGAGCGTGCGGCCATAGAACGGGAAGGCGAATCCGAGCGGGAGCGCTTCGGAGATGTCGTCGTCGTTCGCGAACGCGATGGGCGTGCCGCCCACCGCGATGTCCACCCATCCGAACCTGGGACCGCCGGGATCATCGCTCGTCCGCCAGCGGTAGCCGCCGCGATCCGGACCGCGCCCGCCGATGGTGCCGGCGTGCGGCTCCGCACCCGGGGCGGGGGCGGGATCGGGGTCGACGGTCGCGGCGTGCGCCGCGAGCGTTGCGAGCAGGCCCGCGGCGAGGCTTTCCGCCGAAGACGTGGTGAAGTCCAGGCGGCCCTCACCCGTGTTGCGCACGGTCAGGTGTTGCACGCTCACGTCGCCGGTCAGGAGCGACGCGTTGAGCGAAGTCGGCGTGACCTCGATGTGCGGGATCCCGACCGTGGCGCCGGTGACGAGGTTCGAGAGCGGGCTCGTGTTCCCGAGCTCGTCCAGCACCCGCAGCGCGAAGTAGTAGGCCGTGTTGAAGGACAGTCCGGAGACCTCGACGTGCTCGGTCAAGCCGGAGTGGAGCGGCGCGGCCGTCGGCGCGGGTGTCGCGAGCGCGAAGTTCCCGGTGTCGATGGGCGAGGTCGAGTAACGCAGGTCGTAGGCGGCGGCCGTGCCCGAGGTGTCGTCGTCGCCGCTGGCCGTCCAGGTGAGGTCGATCGCGGTCGATCCGAACGACTCCACGGACAGGTCCACGACCGGCGCCGGCGGCAGCGAGTCCGGCAGCAGGATGGCCTGGTAGGCGTTCAAGCGGCGCGCACCGTGGACGAGGCCGGCGAGTGCCGGGATCGAGTCGCAGCTGGAGAGCACCAGGTCCTTGAGCTGCAGGTTCGAGGCGAACGGGAACCGTCCGGCGGCGAGCGCGAACACGCCCGACACGTGCGGGCACGCCATCGACGTTCCCGAGTGCGTCTCGTAGCCGCCGCCCGGGACCGTGGACAGGATGTCGACGCCTGGCGCCGCCAGGTCGACGCTGTTGACGCCGCGGTTCGAGAAGAACGCGAGGTGGTCGTTGTGGTCGCTGGCGCCCACCGAGACGATGTACGGCGAGTCGTAGTCCGCCGGATAGACGGGCGTGACGTCGGTGTCCCAGCCGTTGTTGCCGGCGGCGGCGATGAACAGCTGGCCTGCCGCACCCGCGGCGTTGATGGCGTCGAGCAGGGCCGCCGAGAAGGGGCCGCCGCCCCAGGAGTTGCTGGTGAGGCGCACGCCCGCGACGATGGCGTACTGCACGGCGGCGATGGCGCCGGCCGTCGAGCCGCTGCCCGAGGCGTCCAGGAACTTGATGCCCACGAGCTTCAGGTGCCAGTTGACGCCGACGACGCCGACGCCGTTGTCGCCGACGCCCGCGATCGTCCCCGAGCAGTGCGTGCCGTGGCCGAAATCGTCCATGGGATCGCCGTCGTTGTTCACCACGTCGTAGCCATGGACGTCGTCCACGTAGCCGTTGTGGTCGTCGTCGATATGGTTGCCGGGGATCTCGCCAGGGTTCGTCCACATGTTCGCGGCGAGGTCGGGATGGTTGTAGTCGATGCCCGTGTCGATGACGCCGATCTTCAGGTTGGGGTCGCCGGTGAACAGGTCCCACGCCAGCGTGGCGCGGATATCGGCGCCGGGCGTGCCGCCGGTCTGGCCGAGGTTCCGCATCCCGTAGAGCTCGGGGAAGCGTGGATCGTTCGGCACGCGAGCGACGTGGATCTCGTAGTTGGGCTCGGCGTAGAGGACTTCCGGGTCCTTCTTGAGCGCGGCGATCGCGTCCTCGGTGCTCATGCTGGCGAAGCGCACCAGGGCCGCATCGATGAACGCGAACTCCTGGACCCGGGTGGCGGCCGGCACGCGCGCGAGCGCGGTGGATCGCTGCGCGGTACTGGCGTCGTGGCGGAAGCGGACGATCAGCTCGCCGGGGATCGCGGCGGGCGCGGCGGACGCGGCGTGGAGCGACGAGATCGAGAGGACGAGGGCGGCAACGAACACGCGCATCCGGGGCATTCGCGGCACAGGCAACCTCCACGGGTCGGATGGAAGGCGCTGTAGATGAGCCCGGGGGATTCGATCGGCTCGGCAAGGTGGTGCTTGGCGAAGCTAGGTCAGCACCGAGGTGCACTCAATGGGAATCTGCGACTCCGCAGGGTCGGTGTCGGGCACGGGAGTCGCGCACCCGTTCGTCGTACGGAAGGTCCCGACGTGACCAGCGATTCGTTCCGCGAGGCCGGGGACCGGTACCACTCCGTCGGTCACCCATGGACCCACCCACGCGTACGTGGTGTGAGCCGCCCTTGCCGGATCGGCCGCTGGCACCATCGTGAGCCCCCGGCTAGGCTCAACCCCGGCAAGGCCGTCCGAACCACCTCCCCCGAGGTACCCATGAAAGCCCTGTTCTTCGCCTTCGCCCTCACCGCCGCCGCGGCCGTCGCGCTGGCCGACGACGCGCCCGCCCCCCGCGTCGGCGACGTCGCCCCCGATTTCTCCCTCCCCTACGCCACGCGGGACTCGGTGTTCCGCGACTCGCTCAAGCTCTCGACGCTGGTCGCCGGCAAGAAGAACGTGGTGCTCGCGTTCTACCCCGCCGACTGGAGCGGCGGCTGCACCAAGGAGGTGTGCGCGCTGCGCGACAACTTCAGCGCGCTCGGCGGCCTGAACGCCGACGTCGTGGGCCTGAGCGGCGACTACATGTTCTCGCACCACGAGTGGGCCAAGTTCCACAACCTGCCGTTCCGGCTGGCGAGCGACCACGACCACGCCACCGCCAAGCGATACGGCAGCTACAGCGCGCAGTACGGCTACAACAAGCGCACGGTGTTCGTGGTCGACGGGTCCGGCAAGATCGCGTACGAGGACCTGGCGTACAGCCCGCGCGACTCGGTCTCGTTCATGAAGCTCCAGGGCGCCCTGAAGACGCTGGCGGCGGCGCACCCCTAGAGAATGGCGCGGACGCACCGGGGGCCGGCAGCGGAAGCGCGATCCGTTCCGCTGGCGATGGATGCCGAGGCGTTCCGGCGCGCGGGCCACCGGCTCGTGGACGAGCTGGCGTTGCTGCTCGCCTCGATCCCGACGCGGCCGGTGACCCCCGGCGAGGGCCCGGCCGCGGTGCGCGCGGCGCTGGGACTCGGGGGCCCGCTGCCCGAGCGCGGCACCGACGCCGAGGCGCTGCTCGAGGACACGGCCCGGCGGCTCTTCGACCACTCGCTCTTCAACGGCCACCCGCGATTCTTCGGCTACATCACCTCGTCGCCGGCGCCGATCGGGATGCTGGGCGACCTGCTTGCCTCCGCACTCAACCCCAACGTCGGCGCGTGGACGCTCTCCCCCGCCGCGACCGAGATCGAGTGCGAGACGTTGCGCTGGCTCGCGGAGCTGGTGGGATATCCACGGGACACGGGCGGCGTGCTCGTGAGCGGCGGCAACATGGCGAACCTGGTGTGTTTCTTCGCCGCCCGCGCCGCCATGGCACCGTGGAACGTGCGCGAGCAGGGCGTGGCGCCGGCGGGTAGCGAGCGGCTGCGCGTCTACGTCTCGGCCGAGGCGCACACCTGGGTGCAGAAGGCGACCGACCTCTCCGGGCTCGGCACCGACGCGCTGCGCTGGATCCCCACCGACCCCGGCCAGCGGATGGACGTGGGCGCGCTCGCGCGCGCGATCGCCGCGGACCGCGCCGCGGGCGACCGACCGTGCCTCGTCGTCGGCACCGCCGGCTCGGTGAGCACGGGCGCGGTGGACCCGCTGCCGGCGATCGCCGAGGTGTGCCGCGTGGAGCGCCTGTGGTTCCACGTCGACGGCGCGTACGGCGCGCTCGCCGCGGCGGTGGAGGACGCCCCGGACGACCTCCGCGGGCTTCGACTCGCCGACTCGGTCGCGCTCGACCCGCACAAGTGGCTGTACGCGCCCATCGAGGTGGCCTGTGCGCTGGTGCGCGACGCCGAGAAGCTGCGTGCGGCGTTCTCGTACCGCCCGCCCTACTACCACTTCGAGGAGCACGAGGTGAACTTCGTCGACTACGGACCGCAGAACACGCGCGGCTTTCGCGCGCTGAAGGTGTGGCTCGCGCTAAGATCCGCCGGCGCCGCCGGATACCGGCGCATGATCGGCGACGACATGCGCCTGTCGCGCGTCATGGCCGAGGCGATCGCGGCCACACCCGAGCTGGAGCTGGTCACACAGTCGCTGAGCATCGCCACGTTCCGGTTCGTTCCCGCGGACCTGCGCACCCACGCCGCCGAGCCCGGGGTCGCCCGGTACCTGAACGCGCTCAACCAGCAGCTGCTCGAGCGCTGCCAGGCGGGCGGCGAGGCGTTCGTCTCCAACGCGGTGGTCGAGGGGCGCTACGTGCTCCGCGCCTGCATCGTCAACTTCCACACCCAGCGCGTGGACGTGGAGGCGTTACCGGTCATCCTCTTGCGACTGGGCCGCGAAGCGGACGCCGCGATGCGGTCGGCGGCACTCGGGGCGCTCTGACGCCCCGCAACCACGGCCACAGCGGACGACGTTGACGATGAACCCTCATCCCTTCTTCTTCACCTCCACCTTCGGCGGTCCCACGTCGCGCTTCACCGGCGGCAGCGACTTCAGGTAGCGGTAGATCCCGCGCAGGTCGTCCTCGTCCATGCGGCTGAAGTTCTTCCACGGCATCGGCGAGCCTTCGATCAACTGTCCGGCGCGGAAGCGGGTGACGAACTCGTCCTCGCTCATCGCGCCCAGCCGGCCGGTCGAGTCGGTGGTGATGTTGGGCGGCGACCACGAGTACTGGTGGTCGGCGCTCTCCTCGAACGCGATCGCGCCGCCGTAGCGGGGTCCGATCAGCGCGCCGGTCTGCGGGCTCCGTTGCGTGTGGCAGGCCCAGCACAGCGCCGCCGACTCCGCGAGGTAGCGGCCGTTCTCGATCGTGGCGCCCCGTGGGCTCTTCGCGAGCGGCGTCTCCCTGGGTCCCACGGGGTTCGCGAGCACCGTCGCCCTTACGATCGCGCCGAGCAGGTTGTACTGGTGCATCGGCACCTCGTGGTGCACCGGCGGCTGGGACCTCAGGTACGACACCACCGCGAGCAGATCGTCGTCGGACAGCCCCTGGACCTCCATGAACGGCAGCAGCGCCCGGCCGTCGGGCCCGACACCGTTCCGGAGCGCTCGCGCCACGGCCTGGTCCGTGTAGCGCCCGATGCCGGTCTCCTGGTCGGGCGTGATGTTGCGCACGTAGAACTTGCCGGGGGGAATGTCGAACACCTGGCCGCCGGAGAGCGGCACGTCCTCGCCCGCTGCGCGCGCCGCGGCCTGCGCGGGATCGCCGTGGCACTGGGCGCAGTTCACCACGTTCCGCACGAGATAGTGCCCACGTGCGATGACCGCGGTGTCGGTAGAGGCCGCGACCTGCGGGTACGGGACGCCGTTGAACGTGAGGTGCTGGCGCGAGGCGACGAAGATCGCGAATCCGGCAACGAACAGCACCACCACGGCGAGCAGTCCCAGCAGGATCTTGCGAAGCACGGCCATGCCTCCGGGGGGATGGGGTGTGGCTGCGGCCGC
>Ga0075425_100004147_pt1 | contig 14890 bp, 16 predicted proteins | sample SoiMethybrSBSTD4_FD_75300 | JGI IMG/M metagenome (GOLD analysis project Ga0075425, IMG submission 75300) | Bulk soil microbial communities from a Populus tree surrounding site in Tennessee, USA - Soil MetaG P. TD hybrid SBSTD4 | ecosystem: Environmental > Terrestrial > Soil > Tree plantation...
CCGTTATGCTTCGCTGCACCCTGCGCCGTCTTTCAGCTTCGCACTCCATTACGCAGGCGGATTATTGCTCCGCCGGCCGCTCTCGCCTACCCCTTGCTTAAAATTAAGATATTGCCTGGGAGCAGCGGATGGCGGTCGAGGGACAGAGTGACAAGCTCAAGGTCTTCATCTCCTACTCGCGGCGCGATGCCGTAGCCGCTGATGCGATCGTCGAGGCGCTGCAGGCGCGCGCCGTCGCCTTGCCTCTTGCTCTCGAAGGCATGCCAGACGTTTCCAGCGACGATCCAAGACAGCGTGATCGACCGCCAGTAGCCGAGATCCAGTACCAGCTGGACCGCGCGTATTTCTCACAATGGTGGGGTGGCTGCCGTGGCATGGAGCCCGGACGGGCGCCTGTTGGCAACCGGCTCCTGGGACAATACCGCTCGGATCATCGAGGGGACGACGGAAAAGAGCTGATCCGCGTTGCCCACGACGATTGGGTTTGGACGTTGGCGTGGAGCCCGGACGGTCAGCTTTTGGCGACCGGGTCTCGGGATAACATGGTGCGGATCATCCAGGCGGCGACGGGAAAGGAACTCAAGCGAGTTCGCCACGGCAAGCTGGTATTGGCGGTGGCATGGAGCCCGGACGGGCGGCTCGTGGCAACCGGTTGTGAAGACGAGACTGCGCGACTGATCGAGGCGATCACAGGCAAGGAAATCATCCGCGTCGCCCACGACCACCATGTGACGGCGGTGGCGTGGGGCACGGACGGCCGATTTATAGCAACTGGCTCAGTAGACAAGTCCGCGCGGATCATCGAGGCGGCGACGGGGCGCGTGATCGCCCGCTTCAACCATAATGACATGGTGTGGGCCGTTGTGTGGAGCCCGGAGGGACGCTTTCTGGCGACTGGATCAGCGGACGGGATTGTACGAATAGTCGAGCCTGCCACCGCAAAGAGGTCGCCAGCGTAAAGCACCACGATCATATTCAAACGGTCGCGCGGAGCCCCGACGGGCTGCCGCTGGTGCTCGGTTCGACGGATACGGCGCGAAACCATCATATTCAAGCGGTGGCGTGGAGCCCAGACGGCCAGTTCCTTGCGACCGGATCCTTGGATAAGACGGCGCGGATCGTAGAGGCCACGGGCAGCAAGGAGCTGGCGCGCATCGCGCACGGCGGTCCGGTGTTCGCAGTGGCGTGGAGCCCGGACGGGCGGTGGCTGGCGACTGGTTCGGCAGACAAGACTGCGCGGATCGTCGAGGCGGCGACAGGCAAGGAGGTAGCACGCGTCGCCCACGACGGCCCGGTATCGGCGTTGGCGTGGAGCCCGGACGGGCGGCTGTTGGCGACCGGGTCGTGGGACAAGACGGCACGGATCGTCGAGGCGGCAACTGGCAATGAGATTGCCGGGGTTGGCCACGACGCGGCGGTGCAGGCGGTGGCGTGGAGCCCGAACGGCGCCGCCGTCGGCCTCGCCTTGGCAACCACCTCCGACGACGGCACCACCCGCATCTGGCGCGTGTTCCCCACCCGGCAAGCGCTCGTCGATGCCGCAAAGGCCAAAACGGCCCGCTGCCTCACGCAAAAGCAGCGCGCGCAGTACTTCCTTCCGGCCGCCCCGCCCACGTGGTGCGTCGAGCGTCGCCTCTGGCCCTACCACGGCGACGACTGGCAGGCGTGGCTCCCGAAGCAGAAGGCCTGGCTCGCATCGGGCCGCCTGGGCGACGCCCCGCCCCTGCCGAAAGCGGAGTAGCATTGTGATGCCCCAGCCCGAGTGAGCTACGATTGATCCTGGGTCCGTATCTGAACCGCGCCGTGAGTCGGGCTTTTCCGCCGCTGGTCCTCGGCAGCTGTTCATCTGGGGGGCTTGGCGTATCTTGGCCGAAGGGTTACCGCCACAACCCCTCGAAGGAGAGATGAAGGATGCCCCTTCTTCCCTTGACTGTAATCGGCCTCGAGGCGGGTCCACTGTCGCAATGGCTCTATGCGGGCCTCACTGAGGCAGGGTTCGTGACCAGCCTCATGGAGACCCGCCACGTCAAGGCAGCGTTGTCTGCTACTACTGTCAAGACCGATCGGCGAGATGCACGCGGCATTGCTCAGCTCTTACGCATGGGGTGGTTCCGGCCGGTTCACGCCAAATCTGCAGGATCGCAAGAGGCGCGTGCCCTGCTGGTTGCGCGCAAGCAGTTGCAGCAAAAGTTCAGGGACGTCGAGCGCAGCCTCTGTGGCATTCTGAGAGGTTTCGGCCTCAAGGTTGGCAAGGTCACCGATAAGACCTTCGAAGCGCGCATCCGCGAGCTCGTTACCGGCCATCCGATTCTTCAGCAGATCGCCGAGGCCATGTGGCGGCAAGAGCCGCGTTACTCGAGCAATTCGAAAAGCTACACAAGGCCGTGCTCAAGATTGTCCGGCAAGACGAAGTCTGCCGCCGGTTCATGACCACACCGAGTGTCGGCGCGATCGTGGCCATCATCTACAAGTCGGCACTCGATGACCCCGGTCGGATCAAGAAGTCCAAGAATGCCGGACCGCTCTTTGGATTGACCCCGAAGCGATACCAATCCGGCGAAACCGACATTACCGGCGGCATCTCGCGCGTTGGCGACGAGATGGTTCGCACAGCCCTTTACGAGGCGGTGATGTCGCTGAGCGGGGCAGAACCGAACTTGCCCTGGCTCCCCGAGGTCCCGCCGCCGGGACGGTGGATGCGGTGAAGACGTAATCCGGGCAGTCGGTCGTCATCAGACCAACCACGCGTCTTAGATAGTGCTCACCACATCCCTTCTGATCGCATCATGCTGGCAGCCTTTGCGCTGACCACGGAGAAGTAACCGGCTGGCGAGACATCGGAGCAATGCAATGGGTCTTGCCCCAATCAAGACCTCTCTCTTTGCAGGCGAACGGAACTATGACCGTCGACACTTGCTGACACGGGAGTCTGCCGCACCGGGCGACTTGACATCACCGGCCCATTAGAGAAGCCTGGATTATTAGCGAGTGCCCGGGGGGCGCCATGAAGATCGTCGGCATCGAGACGTTCACGCTCTGCATCCCCACCGTCAAGCCGATCGCTCTCGACCTGCCCGAACATCGGCTGGTCGTGGCGCGCATTCACAGCGACTCCGGACCCGAGGGCCTGGGGTACACGCTCATCTTCGGAGGCGCGGGCTCGGAGGCCGTGGAAGCGTACACCCGTCGCCTGTCGGAGCTCTTGATCGGCGAGGACGCGCTCCTCGTGGGGCGGCTGTGGGACAAGATGTACCGCGCCGATCGCGGCATCCGTCGGGTGGGGATCGCGGGCTGCGCCGTGTCTGCCCTCGATATCGGGCTGTGGGACCTCGCAGGCAAGGTGGCCAACCTACCCTTGGCCAAGTTGTGGGGCGCGACCACCGACCGCGTCGAGGCCTACGGCAGTGGCGGCTGGGGCTCCTACTCCATCGACGACCTGATCGCCGAGGGCAAGCGTTACACGGCGGCGGGCTGCCGCTACTATAAGATGAAGGTCCACTCGCCCGATGCACGGGTGAACCGCCATCGCGTGGAGGCGGTACGTAAGGCTCTCGGCGACGCCGTGCAGATGATGGTCGACGTGAACCAAAAGCTCGACGTGCCGGCGGCCATCCACCAGGCCGAGCTCCTGGAGGACCTGGGGCTCGTGTGGTACGAGGAACCGGCGCTGGCCGATGACATCGCGGCTTGCGCGGAGGTGGCGCGGGCCATCCACATCCCCGTGGCCACCGGCGAGAACAACTACACGCGCTTCGAGTTCCGCGAGCTGATCGAGCGGCGCGCCGCGCGCTACCTCATGCCCGACGTGTGCCGAGCCAACGGCTTCACGGAGACCCTGCGCATCGGCCAGCTCGCCGCCGCCCACCAGATGCCGGTGTCGCCTCACGTCGTCCACGAGCTGTCCCTACACGTGGCGGCCGCCCTGCCCAATGCCTTCCTCGTCGAGTGGATCGACTGGGCCCCCGCGGATCTCTTCGAGGGGATGCCGAGGTGCGAGGGCGGCGCCTTCCGCATCTCGGACCGGCCAGGCCACGGCGTCGCCCTCACCTCGGACGCGGAGAAGAAGTACCGGCTGAGGTGACGACGTGATCTCGGCGGTCGTCTGGACGCGGAAGCGTCTGCGGTCACGGCTGCGAGCGGAACCGGGATCACAAACCTTCCAACCAAATGTCTGCGCAGTACGCGCGCACGCGCGAATCACCGAGGCCGATGCGCTGGCGTCATGGAGCTGTCGAGCAGCCTGCTGTGCCTGCCAGGCCCACCGCGGGTCGGCTCCTGCAGTAGGAGGAGACCAAATCATGAAGCTTGTTCAAGGCGCCCTGAAGGTCTCTGTTTGACCCCAGCCCGAAGTTCATTTCATTAACATGGCGCCATATAAGCGGACCCACAAACCCGACCAATCAGCCTGAACCTGCGAAGCACGCCTTCGCAGGTTTTCCTAACCCGCGACGACGACAAAGCTGTGCTTGCTTATGGAGCGATCTCCGAAATTGGGCGCGGGCGGGGAGCTCCGTTTGGAATGTCGAGCCCTTGCCCAAGTTCGATTCGACCCAAATACGCCCACCGTGCATCTCCACGATCTGCTTGGCGATGGCGAACCCGAGGCCGGGGCCTTCTTCCGGGCGCAACTGGGTTCTGCTCGACAAAGGTTCTTATTTCAGGGGTGGCGTTGTGGATCGCCACGACGCGTAGGAACTGACCGTCAAAGCGGTAGATAAGTGAACGCTCCGCCTCGCACAGTCTGACCGCATTCGCAGCTAGGTCTCTAAGACGGGCTGGATATTGAACGTCGATTGGCCGATCACTTTGAGAACCTCGCTCGTGGCCTTCTGCTGCTCTAGCGCCACCCCGCAGCTCCGCATTCCGCGCTTGAACCTCCTCGAAGAGGCCGACAGGCTTGGTGGACGAGCGGAATCGCGGCGTGAGTCGTTACCTTTCGCGACCACCCGTCTCTGTGTTCAGCATCGCGACGCATGGGCACCCGCCCATCATTCGTACAGTTGGGCGCCGCCGTACTCGGACAGCGCATTCGTGACGCGCGACCCGAGGTAGACTTCGGGGACAGGAGCCAGCGCACAAAGGGGCGCACTGTGATGCACGGGCGGAACTGCAGTCATCTCTCGCCTAGGCTGTGCCCGCCATGGCTGGCCAGCGGTCCTTCCACGGCCCAGCCGCCTCCAGGTCGTGTGCGAGCTCGAACAAGATCTCGTCGCCACTCGATGGCGCAACGAGCTGGATGCCGATCGGTAGTCCATCAGCGCTTGGCCGGCCTGGCACGCTCAGGCCGGCGTAGCCCATGGCGTTGACCCAGCCGCAGAACATACCCTGCACGCCGAGTGTCACCCGCTCTCCGTCAATCTCCGTCGGGTGATCGGTCTCCACCGCCCAGGCCGGGAGCGGATTGGTCGGCAGGACGAGCGCGTCGAAGTCGCCCCATCGGGCAGACGTCTCGGCGCGGAAGGACCGCAACCGGTCGAGCGCTTTGACATACGTTGTAGCAGGCACCACCAGCCCGCGCTCGACGAGCCCGGCAATCTGGCCGGTGGCCAGGGTCCTCCACCTGTCGCCGTAGTGCACAGCAGCGCGAGCCGCGCCGACGGACGTGATTGTATCCCAGATCTCTCGGATCTCGGCGATGTCGAAGGGCGGTGCGCAGGGCTCGATCACGTAGCCCACTTGCGCCAGCTGCCGTAAGGCCTCGGTGTGGGACGAAACCACCTCGATCGAGGCGCTTTCTATGCCGATGCGCGTGAAACAGCCCAGCCGGCGCGGTTTCTGTTGACGGCGCGGTGGCGCATGGGCAAGCGAGATGGGGTCGCGCAGGTCGGGACCACCGATGGCGCCGAACAGCAGCTCCAAATCGCGCACCGTGCGAGTGATCAGACCGATCGCCTGGAAATCGATCGCCATCGGCGGAAAGCCATAGCGCCGAGGCACGCGTCCGTTGGAGGGGCGCAGACCAACGAGGCCGGTGTAGCTTGCAGGCATGCGAGTGGAGCCGCCAGCGTCTGTGCCGATGGCGAGCGGCACCAGGCCTGCCGCCACGGCCGCCACCGCGCCGCCGCTCGATCCGCCGGGCGTGAGACGGGGGTTCCAAGGGTTGCGTGTGGTGCCCGTCGCCTTGTTCTCCGTTCGACCGGACAGAGCGAACTCGGGCGTCGTGGTCTTGCCGAGTATGATTGCACCCTGCGCGCGCAGGCGTTCGACGCAGATGTCGTCGCGATCGGGGACAAAGCCCTTCAGCATGAGGCTGCCCCACTCCGCTGGCAGCCCGGCGACGTAGAGGTTGTCCTTGATCACCACCGGGATGCCATCGAGCGGACCGAGACGCCGGCCGGCCCTCTGCCGGCCGGCTGCAGCCTGGGCCGCGGCCGTGGCGCCACTGCGATCAAGCAACGTGAATGGATTGAGGGCGGGCCCCAGGCGGTCACAGCGCGCCAGGTACATCTCCAGCAGCTCGATCGGCGTGGTCTTGCCGGCATCGAGCAGCGCGGCGAGCCCTGTCGCATCCTCGCGCCAGAACTCGGCGGTTGCGGGGGTGGGCATGTCTTGGTCCGTTTCGGTATTGAAAACCCATTCTTCACGAGGGTAGAACAGTGTCAAGAACGGCGAGCCAGGCTGCGCCAGAGACGCGCGCGCACAAGCATCCAGCTCTTACCAATCCGATGGCAGTCGTCCGCTCTTTGAGCAGTGCCGATTCGAACGGCGCATGCTTGAATCACATGGGCGACCTGCGCATCACCAACGGCCATTTGCTACAACATCCTCAACACCAGAGCGCGGAGCTCCGCAGCCTGATCCACCGGCCCGCCTCTTGGGCCGATTCGTCTTGACAGCGATTGCCACTGCCTTGGTAATCTGTTTTGGAGAGAATTCTATTCTGTTCGGAGAACAGCCCCAAAAAAACATCGGAGTGGAAGGATGGCGCGCGCGCTCGTGGACCTCAGTCGTGAGATCTCGCACATGATGCCGGTCGCGAACCCGCACATCAACCAGGTGCCGGCGTTCTGGGACCGCCTGACACATACCGGCACCAAGGGCCGATGGAAGAGCGATATCAGCTTCCACATCCGGGATTTCCTGATCGGCGAGCATATCGGCACCCACGTCGATGCGCTGTGCCACTACGATCCACACCCCGGCGCGCCATGCCTGCAGCACTTGCCGCTCGACATGTTCGTCACTGACGCGGTGTGCGTAGATGTCTCCCATGTCAAGGCCGGCGAATTCATCACGGTTCGTGATCTGCGGAACGGCCTCGCCAACGCCGGGCTATCGATCAGGAAGGGCGACACGTTCCTCTATTGGCAGGACTACTACGCACGTAAGGACGAGCCCAACTGGCTGCACGAATTCGCAGGCCTCGACTGGGATGCGGTGCAGTGGCTGGCCGACCAGGGGGTGGTCAACATTGGATGCGAGTGCGCCAGCATTGACAATTCGGCAGCGATGCCGGTCGAGGCGGATCCGGCCTTCCCCGCTCATCGCGCCTGCCGCGATCGCGGTGTGCTCAACACTGAGAACCTCGCTAATCTCGACAAGGTGGTAGGCAAGCGCTTCCTCTACATTGGTCTGCCGCTGAAGCTGGTGGGCGGCACAGGCTGCCCCATTCGCGCAGTCGCCATGCTCGAGACGTGACGCCGGCGACGCGGGCCAGCGTGAGGAGACGCGAGGCACATGTTTCAGCTCGTTCTCAGTGGCTTGGCGCTCGGCTGCGTCTACTGCCTGGTCGCGCTCGGGTACCACATCACGTTCGTTACCAGCCGGACTCTGAATTTCGCCCAAGGCTCGGCGATGATGCTGGGGGCGGTCACGTGCCTCATCCTGGTCGTGGACCTCGGTTGGCCCATGCCGCTCGCAGCCTTCGCCGCGATCCTGACTCTGGGGGTGTTCGGCTTGATATTGGAGCAGTTAGCCGTGCGCCCCTTCGTGCGGCGTGGCTCCATGGCCTGGGTGATGAGCACCCTCGCTGTTGGCATCATAGCCGAGAACCTGGCTCAGTTGGTATTCGGCAAGGTCCCGCGCGGACTTCCGAGCGAGCTCGCGCGGGAGCCGGTGACCATCGCCGGCGCAGGGATCTATCCGCTCGAGCTGTTGATTCCGGTGGTCGTGCTGGCAGTCGCGGTCGGCGCGCGCATTTTCTATGGCGGCACGATGCTTGGCCGGGCGCTACGCGCAACGGCCTACGATCGAGAGGCCTCTCTGGCAGTTGGCATCAACGTCGACCTCATGGTCGGACTTTCCTATGCATTGAGCAGCATGCTCGCGGCCGTAGGCGGCGTCCTGATCGGCCCGCTAATCGGTGTCAGCAGCAGCATGGGGTTCTTAATCGGGCTAAAGGCGTTTGCAGTCGCCATCGTGGGTGGCTTGGAGCACCCGGTCGGAATCCTGATTGCCAGCCTCGCTTTCGGCGTAATGGAGAATCTGATCGGCGGGTCGTTCGGATCGTCAGTGAAGGAGATCTTCGGCTTTGGGATCGTCATCGTCGTGCTGTTCGTGCGACCCACAGGACTCTTCGGGCGCATGAGCATGCGGCGGATCTGAGCCATGCGCGGTACCGTCGGTCCCTGGATGTGGCTAATTGCGGTCGTGGCCGCCGTGGCCGTCGCGTGGGCGCTGCCGTCGGTGGTCGGACGGTATTACACTCAGATGCTCTCGCTTGCCGGGATCTACGTGATCGTCGCTCAGGGCCTCAACTTGCTGGTGGGCTACACAGGCCAGCCCTCGCTGGGTCACGCCGGCTTCTACGCTATTGGCGCGTACACGGGTGCCCTGCTCGCCACCAAGCTCGGCATGAGCTATTGGGCGGCGCTGCCGCTGTCGATGGCCGCAGCTGCCGTATCGGGGCTTATTATCGCCCTTCCAACGCTGAAACTCGAGGGGCCGTATCTCGCCATGGTCACCATCGCCTTTGGCATCATCGTCAACAGCGTGGCCATTGAATGGTCGGAGCTGACGGGCGGGACACAAGGCGTGCTGAACATTCCGCGGCCAGTAATTGCTGGCTTCCGCCTAAGCCTGGAGGGCCAATTCGTGCTGATCGTCGCCATGGCCGCGGTGATCACCCTGCTGTTGCGCAACCTGATGCGCGCGCCGTGGGGACGATCATTCGTCGCCGTGCGCGAGAACCCGATCGCAGCGGAAGCCGTCGGGCTGGACACGCGCGCGGTCAAGACGGTGGCCTTCACTATTAGCGCCGCACTGGCCGGCGCGGGCGGACACCTGTTCGCATTTTTGCAGGGCTTCATCAGCCCCGAGGCCTTCGAGTTCGACGCCTCCATCTTCTTCCTGACGATGGTTATTTTCGGCGGTGCCGGCACGCTCGCAGGTCCCCTGGTCGGCGCTCCCCTCATGACCTTTCTGCCGGAGCTGCTGCAGCGCTTTGTCGACTTTCGCCTCATTATCTATGGCCTGCTGATCGTCGGCTCCCTCTACGCCCTGCCACGCGGTGTCATCGGTACGCTGTTCCGGCGCACTCTGATGCTGCCGGAGATCACACCCGGTCGGACGCAGTACGCCGCTGCAGGTCGCACAGGTGCGCAACCCGCGGCGCCTCCCGGCAAGCCCATCGTGACCCTGCGCGACGTCCATATAGGGTTCGGTGGCGTGCGCGCCCTCAACGGCGTCAGCTTCACAGTGGAGACCGGTACCGTGCATGCGCTGATCGGGCCGAACGGCGCCGGCAAGACGGTGTTGCTCAATGTCCTGTGCGGCTACTACCCACCCACGCGCGGGGAGGTGGCGCTGGCCGAGCGGACCCTCACCGGGCTCGCCCCGCATCAGGTCGCGCGCCTGCGGATCGCCCGCACCTTCCAGACTGCGCAGCTTTTCGGCGAGATGACCGTACTACAGAATGTGCTGCTGGGCTTCCAAGGACGATCCAGCGGCCGCTTGCTCGAAAGCTTTCTAGTCAGCTCGCGCCTCGTACGCGAGGAAGAGGAGCGCCGGATGGCCGCGCTGGAATTGCTGGCGTTCGTCGGCTTTCAGGGCGATCCCCGGGCGCTGGCCAACTCGCTCCCCTTCGGTCACCAGCGGCTGGTGGAAATCGCACGGGCCCTGGCGCTCGCTCCCTCCCTCATCGCCATGGACGAGCCCGCGGCGGGCCTCAATCCCCGAGAGATCGAGGACCTCGATCTCTTGATCACGCGCATCCGTGACAGCGGCATCGCCGTGCTTCTGGTGGAGCACCACATGGACCTGGTCATGGGCATATCGGATCGGATTACCGTGCTCGATCACGGCGAGCGCCTCGCTGAAGGATGCCCGAGCGAGATCCAGGCGGACCCGCGCGTGATCGCGGCCTATCTCGGGGTCAAGGACGCCGCCGAGACGCCGCTCACCTGAGGAAGAATGCCATGCCGGAGCCAGCCCAATTCTCTTTGCTCGAGGTGCGAGACCTCAGGGTGCGCTATGGCGCGATCGAGGCGCTGCGCGGCATCGAGCTCGGCATCCGGCAGGGCGAGCTGGTGGCACTGATCGGCAGCAACGGGGCAGGGAAGAGCACATGCCTTAAGGCACTGGCCGGCATTTTGCGTCCCGTCCAGGGCACCATTAGGCTTGACGGCGAGGAGATCGCTGGGGAGCCCGCCCACCGCATCGTCTCGCGCGGCATGGTGCTGGTGCCCGAGGGGCGACGCCTGTTTGGCGACCAGAGCGTGTTGGACAATCTTCTGCTTGGCGCCTACCGCCGCCGCGGTGCATTAGGTAAGGCCGCTCTGTACGCGAAGGCGCAAGGCTACCTCGACCAGTTCCCGGTCCTGCGCGAGCGCCAGAGCCTGCCGGCGGGTTCGCTTAGCGGCGGCCAGCAGCAGGTGCTCGCCATCTCGCGTGGGCTGATGGGATCGCCGCGCCTTGTCCTGCTCGATGAGCCCTCGCTCGGCTTGGCGCCGCAGTTGGTTCAGCAGATCTATGGCATTATCAGCGACCTGCGGCGCTCGGGCGTGACTATCCTGCTGGTCGAACAGATGGCAAACCTCGCCCTGCGCGTCGCAGATCGCGCATACATTCTCGAGCAAGGCCGTGTTGTCCTGCACGGGACATCGCAAGAGCTGCTGTCCAATACCGATGTCAGCCGAAGATTCCTGGGAGGCAGCAGCACAAGAGTTCGATCCAACGCCAACCGGTGACCTCAGGGAGTATGCACATGACACACGCTCGCACATGGAAAGGTAAGGACGCGCTGACGTCGCGACGCACGGCGCTTAAGCTTTTCGGCGGGAGTGCCATGGCGACCGCCTTCGCTGCGACGACGAAGGCAGCCGACGCGATCAAGATAGGCCTCTCGGCCGCGTTCTCCGGTCCCAATGCCGCTGCCGGCCAGGCGATGCAGCGCGGGGCAGATCTCGCCATGGCCGAGATCAATGCCGCCGGCGGCGTTCTAGGTGGACAGCTTTCCCTAGTCATCCGAGACAACGAGCACAAGCTCGATCGCGGCGTGGCGCAAACGCGCGAGCTGATCGAGCGAGAAAACTGCGCGGCGATCCTCGGCTCTCAGGGCAGCTTCATCGGTCTAGCGGTGATCGACACCATCCACGAGCTCAAAGTGCCCTGGTTTGCGCTCAGCGTGGGCGGCGTCGGCATTATCGAGAACAACCGGCAACCGAATTACATGTTCCGGGTTGCCACCAACGACCGGGAGGTCGCGAAATTCCTTGTCAACTACGGCCTCGACAAGGCCGGCTCCAAGAAGTTCGCCATCCTGAACGAGGACACGGGCTGGGGTGTGCCGGCCATCGCCGACCTGCAGACGGCGTTAAAGAACCGCAACCTCGAGCCGGTCTCGGTGGACAAGATGAAGGTAGGTGACAGCGACTTCACCCCGCAGATGCTGCGTGCCAAGAACGCGGAGGCCGATACCATCCTCACGTTCGCCAATACGGTTGAGGTCGCCAACGCGCTCAAGGCCGGCAACAAGATTGGATATAAGCCTAGGGTGATCAGCGCCTGGGCGCTCGCCAATGCCACCTTCCCGTCGCTCGCCAGCGGGATGTCGGACGGTGTGATGGTCATGCAGACCTTCACGTTCGTGGAGAACAAGCGGCCGCAGGCCGTAGCACTCTTCAAGCGACTGACCGAGAAGTACACGGATGTCAAGGACCCAATGGCGGTCACCTTCCCAAGCTTTCTCGGCAACGCCTATGACGCCACGCACATGATCGCGCTCGCGATCAAGAAGGCGCAGACCACGGAAGGGCCCAGGCTGCAGACCGCACTCGAGAGCCTTGGCGCCTACGACGGATTGGTGAAGAGCTACTCCACCCCCTTTTCTTCTAGCAATCACGAGGCCCTCGGGCCCAGCGACTACCTGATGACGGCATGGAAAGGGGCGCGCCTGGAGCTCATCAGCTAGCCTCCATCGTCTGCCTGCCCGCCTCGAAGGGATGCCTTCCCACGCTGCTAAACGGCCCGATGCAGACCGCGGAAGTCGGCGTGGCCGAAGGTGTTGCGCAGCAGGTCGCGCGCGGCGTCGAGCCCATCGTGTGTAGTGCCGAGACCCTCTGCAGATCACACGCGATAGATCGTAGCCCGGCTGACGCCGTAGACCTTCGTAAGGTGGCTGGCGGCCTCGCCGTTGGCCAGCCGCCGGCGGGCCTCGGTACGCTGCACGTCGTTGAGCCGGAACTTGCGGCCCATCTTCACGCCGTTTTCGCGGGCGATGGCGCGACCTTCGTGAGTGCGCTTGATGATGCGCAGGCGCTCGTCCTCGGCCATGGCGGGATGAAGGCCATGAAGCCGCGGCCAATGGGGCTTGTCAGGTCGATGTAGGCGCGGTCGAGCACGCGGATGGTGGCCTCGGCGTCGATGATCCCCTTCAGGATCTGCAGTCCGTCCCACATCGACCGGGTGGCCCCGGTCCCATTCGGCGATCACGAGCTCGTCACCGGGCGCGAGGCCATCGAGGGCCTTCCTGAGCTGTGGCCGGCCGGCCAGGCTCCTGCCCGAAGCGGTGTCCTTGAAAATCTCGTCGCAGCGCTCCGCCTTGAGTGCCCGGATCTGGCGCTCGAGCTCCTGGGCCTTGGTGCTGACGCGGGCATAGCCGATCCGGCGCGGCGATGAGCCGGGCCTCGAGCATGGCGCAGGCCGCTGCAGACCCCCTCGTCGGGCGACGTCCTCAGTGCTCATGATCTTGTCCCTCACACCCGTTTCCGGCCGCAGGTTTTGTGCGACTCATTTATGAGACCAGATAAGCCCTGTAGAATCTGAGGGTTGAGACGAAGTTGGGGTGACCCGCCCCCAAGGAATGCCTCAGTTCGCCTTCAAGCGCACCTCCTCCAGCGGCGCCGACCAGGGATAGGGGTTGATCAGCATCAGCGCTGGCTCGGCCACGCGCGGGCCCACCCCACTCGGCCATACATAGTCGAAGATCGGCGCAAACCGCACGCGCTCGAAGAGCAGGCGCTGGATCTGGTGCAGCAAGGCCTCGCGCTGTTTGCTGTCATTCTCGAGCGCCTGTCGGCGATAGAGCTCGTCGATGTCCGGGAAGCTGCCATAGGCGAATGCCCCCTCGCGCGGCACCGTCTCCGACAGGCGGGAGGCGGCATTGCCGTACACGGCGTTGACGCACATGCATAGGCCCTTGAGCTTCTTCGTGGCCAGGGCGGCAAACATCGCCGCCCGCTCCATCGTGCGCAGCCGCGTCTTGATGCCGACCGCTGCGAGGTCATTGGCGATGGCCTCACCGGCCGAGAAATAGGGCGGCCAAGGATAAAGGTCGCCGGCCTCAAAGCCGTTTGGGTAGCCGGCCTCCGCCAGCAGCATTTTGGCCTTCGCGGGATCATAGGGATGGGGCTCAAGCGGCAGCGCAAACTCAAAGCTTGCCGGCACGACATTGCCGGTTGGCGGGGAGGCGCCGACCGTCTCCGCCTCGCTCAGCCCCTTGCGGTCGATGGCAAGGCTGGCCGCTAGTCGCACACGCTGGTCTGCCCAGGGCGATTTCGGATCCCACATGTCGAGGAAGTCGAGGAAATAGGTTCCGATGCCGCCCGAGAAGGCGAGCTTCAGTGTCGGATCGCGCTTAATCTCGAAGGCCATTGGCGTGTCGAGCAGGTAGGCGAGATCGACCTCGCCGCGCTTGAGCATGGCGAGCCGGGTCGTAGCCTCCGGAACGCTCCGGTAGACGAGCCGCTTCACCGCCGGCATCTTTCGCCAATAGCCCTCGTAGGCCTCCATGACCAGGTCGATACCCGGAGTACTGGAGACGAACTTGTAGGGTCCAGCGCCGATAGGGTGCTTCTTGAAGCCGTCCGCGCCCACCGCCTCGGTGTACTTTTTCGGCACGATCCAGCCGGCGGCCGAGGCAAGCGTGCCATAGAAGGTCATGAAATCGGGCCACGGCTCCCTGAGGACGAAGCGCACCCGGAGGGGATCGACGATCTCGACCTCCTGGACCTTGTCGTGGAGCAGCTTGCCCTTGGCGCGCAGGAAGCTGAACTTCACGTCCTCGGCCGTGAAGTCGTCGCCGTTGTGGAACTTGACCCCCTGGCGCAGCTTGAACTCGTAGACTTTACGGTCGGCGCTGATCGTCCAGGACTGGGCCAGGCTCGGCGCCAACTGATTGCCGGGCATCGGTTTGACGAGCGCATCGTGCAGCGCATAGAGCACCCAGAATGGCGTAATGGTGCCGGGCGGCACCTCAGTTGGGTCGAACCAGGCCGGCGGAAGGGTCAAGTACAAGGCCCATCGCATCTCGCCCTCGGGCTTGGTCTGGGCGAGCGCGGGGCCCCCCGAGCCGAACGCGACGAGCGACCACAACAGCAAGCCTCGCCCCATGCTCCGAGAGTGGCTCATGGCGTTTCTCTGCCTCCAACGCATTGTTGCCATGATCGACTTGTGGCATCGCAAGAGGAAGCCATCCAGCGATTTATAGCTTTTGGTGCGCCGTAGCGTATCG
>Ga0075425_100004149_pt1 | contig 14885 bp, 14 predicted proteins | sample SoiMethybrSBSTD4_FD_75300 | JGI IMG/M metagenome (GOLD analysis project Ga0075425, IMG submission 75300) | Bulk soil microbial communities from a Populus tree surrounding site in Tennessee, USA - Soil MetaG P. TD hybrid SBSTD4 | ecosystem: Environmental > Terrestrial > Soil > Tree plantation...
ATATTTTCTTCCCCTTCGGCTAACCCGTCTTTCGCTTACGCGCCTTCGCCGCTCTCGCCTTAACTCCCTTGAGTGCCCGCTGAACGCGCTCTGCCTTCGTCATCTTTCGAGCTGCGGCTTTCCCGCCTTTAGAGCCAATCTCAGCCATATATCGCTTGATGTCTTTGTTTGTCACAATGCGTCGATAAGAACTATACGCCTCTTAGCGGCTAAGTCAACAGCCTTATATTTAGCGCCTATAACGACGTTCTAGCCATCCGTTCAGCTCGGGACTGTTCCATAGAAAACGTACGTAGCGGCCCAGCTTTACATGCGGCAGAGGGTCATCCGGACTGGCAGTCTGCTTTCGCACCCAAGTCGATTTCATTTGCCAGCGCTGCGCGAGTGTAGGTCCATCAATCATTTCGAACTGCGTTAAGGGCTGTGTTGTCGTCAGAGCTGCACTCGTTTTCATGATTGCAACAAGCATCTCGAAACTCGGGTCGGAAGTCGTCCGTCGCCAGAGATTGTCATTGCGGAAGCGTGGTAGAGAGGAAGTTTCAGGCGTGAAGGACGTTGAATTTAGCGATCATCAGGCGGCACGACAGTAAGGTCCAGGTTTTTCATTTCGTTTTCCGACAGAGTGACGACCTTGGCTTCGGAGACTGCCTGCTTGCCTCCATCTTTGAATGACGCTTTGGCGACTACCTTGTATTTGCCCGGACCGAGTGCGGCAAAGCTAAAGTGGCCGGTTTGATCGGTGTTCGCGCTCTTTCCCAAATTCTTGTTGTAGGCGGTCTCGGGAGCAGGTGTGAGTCGCACATGGGCCCCGATAAGAGGGCCACCATCCTGCAATACAGTTCCTTCCAGCTTCGCACTCGCCTTGCCTACCTGGATTTGAATGGCTGCGACGCCTTGTTCTTTGCTGACTCGCAGACCATTAGCCAGAATATCTTCGCGCCCTTCCCGCGCCGATTGCACGAAGTAGTCATCTTTAAGTCCGTGGAGATTGATCGTGAAGGTACCCTCGGCGACGTCTAGCATTTCGAACGAGCCGTCTTTCTTAACGTTTGCCCAAGTCCACGAGAAATCAAGATCAAGCGGCTGAAGTGAAATGAATAGAGTTTCTGGTTTTATGGTGCTGCCTGAGACGTTGACATGGCCCGACACTTTGGTCCCCCGCCCAAGCACTAGCGTGACGGAATCGACATTGTCGTCTCCCACTTCGATTTTCTGCTGCGCCCGGTATCCGCTGCCATCGGCGGAAGATCTCTGGTCGGCAATCACAACGTAACTACCCGCGGGCACGCCTGTTAGTTTGAATTGTCCGTTCTTGTTCACGCTGGTCTCGTGATTGAAATTAAAGTCGGATGGCTGGGCCTCGACGAGCATTACGTCTGCATCACCCGGAGGAGTCCCATCAAAGCCAATAACTTTGCCGGAAATCTCAACCATCCTCGAATGGCGCAAAATGAAGTCGGCCTCGACCTCGGCTCCCGATGTAGCAGACACCGCCTGAGCCTGACCCATTTGCGTGACGCCGGGGTAGTACACCGGAGCGTACTGGCTGCCAAGCGATTGGCGAAGTGTGGACTCATTGGACAACGGGAGAGCATTGTTGGGCACGTACTCATCTTCGGCCCGGATGAAATACTCTCCTGGCTTGAGGCCAAAGAGCCGAAATTCTCCGCGGTCGTCCGTTTGTCCTGCCGCAGCGGCAGTTAATTCCATGTGTTGCAGCCAGGAATTGTCTTCCAGTTCATCTTCAGTTGGGCGATGCAGGGCAACAACCTGAATGCGTTCCATAGGTTCGCCGTCTTCGTCGGTGACGCGGCCGGTGACAACCGCTGCCAGCGTCATTCGAAACAGCACGTCTTTGATCTCATCCCCTGGATGTAGCGCGAGCGGAGCGCCTTTGTCAGTTCCCTTCGACTGGTACTGCTTGGTTACATACGCGGCATGCGAGGCGAAGAACTGATATCGGCCAGCGGGCACGTCTTTGAGCGTGAATCGTCCATCGCCATCCGACATTGCCGTAAATCCTTTGGGACTTGCCTGCTCGTCGCGCTCGGAAACGAGCGCGATGCGCGCCGATTTCAGCGGAGACGCGTCGGCAGCGCTCACCACGCGTCCGGAAACGGTGCAGGTGAGGGGAGCCTTGTGATCCGTCGGAGTTGCTGCGGTGGCAGCCTGCGCTAGCGGCGCGAATGCGCCTACGTACAGAATGAACGCAAATAACATTTTCTCAACGGCGCGGCAAGTATACCGCCAGTTCAGTGCTTGTTAGCGATAAATCTCCCATACCTCGTTCATTGAGCTGCCCAAGTCGAGTTTTTCACATTCCGGAAAGTTCCTTTGCATCTCTACCGTGCGCCTGATCTTGTCTTGGGCGACGATTTCTGTTGGTTCCACCACCGATTTGGATTCGATTCCTCACCTCCAGGTTTGGCCCTACTCACCCATCCGGTTTCCACATGGACGACAGGTTCTTCGTATGGATGGGCATACCGAATTGCAGCGATAATCTTGTGCAAGGTATCCACATCTTCCGGTATAGCGAAGGTTATGCGGGTCGTAGGCACCTCTGACAGGGTCGCTTGCTCGCCCGCCCGCGATCCCCGAAGAGGACGGAATTGTTCCACCCCCGTCGCGGAACGAAACGCAACTTGATCGTACTTTCCATACCCAAGCGGATAGGAATCGATAATGCTGCGCAACAACTTCTTCACCGACTCAGTGGGTACGTTTACTGACACGATATAGGCTGGCTCGAGTCGAAATGAAGTTTCCATAATCGCCTCGGGCGACATGTTTATTGTCGGGCGAGCCGTGGAAGAACATGCGGCTGTCAATAGTCCAAATACAGCGATCTGAATCAACTGTGACCCTTGTCGCAAAAGTCGGAACATGATTCCTCTCTTAACTCAGGTGGTAGGCACTGGCATGCGGCCGTAGCCGACAGGAGAATCCTCGGGCGGATTGCATAATTGCGTAACGGCATTTACACAATGAATTCTCCGTCGCCGCCTTTTTACGGTGAAACATCAATATTGTGGCCGGAGCTAGCCGCGATGGGTTCGGGGCGCAAGAAAGTGAGGAGGTAAATCTGGACGGTGCCAGACATTCCTTCAGGAACAATCATTGGATACCACGCTGAGACAGGAGAAAAATTGTTCGAGCACACCAATCGAGCTACTCGCGATCCTAGCGGCAAAACCACGATACCAAGTGCAGGAGAACATTACCAGACTGGAGGTAAGTACTACCTAATCGTTGGCATACGAAAGGGCAGCGCTGAAACCCTCTGTCTGATGGACGTGCTGCCGAGAGGGTAAAAACTCAAAACAGCCTACTTCCACAAATGTCTGTTGCGTAAAGTGCATACTTACGGTGAGAGTTTAGCGTTGAGGTGCTCCGCCCGGCACGGCCTTTTTTAAGCAACTGTGCGCGAAGTGTGCGCGAACGGGAGCAAAACCGGACCAAAGCAGACAACCAAACAAGGCGGAACATTCAGTGTTTTCTGTTTCTTGTGGGTCGCTATTTTCTGGAGTCGCGCTTTTGAACGGGCTGTAACCCAAAGGGAGGTGGTTCAATCCCCCCGCAACCTTTCAACAAGTTGGCGGGGGACCTCAGAATCGAGTTCCAGTTATAGTAAAGGTTTCCGTGTCGATCAGACTGCCACCAGCATTGAAGATCTTCGCTGTTCCCGAACCGCTAAAGGAATTTAGGGTTGAGGTTAACGTAATGCCGGAGGTTCCAAGGATAAACGCAGACAGTTTCCCGGTTGAATCAAACACGAAGTTTTTCACTCTGAATGTGTAGGGAGTTGTTGATCGCCAGGTTCCCAGCGCGGTACGCTCAACGTTTCCCAAACCGTAGTATTGAACTACTGTAGCGCGTTCTTCAATGACCGTACCGCCTTGGTTGAAGGCGAGCATGCCCATGTACTTGCAGCTGGTCGTGCACCCGCCAGTGACTGTCACCTTAAAATTCCAACTGCCTACTAAAGGGTTGGTGGTTTGCGCCAGCACAAAGCCAGCAGCTAGTTCAAGAACGCCGAGAATGGCAAGTGCGCGCGTCATTTTGGCGAATCCTAGCAGCATATTACCTCCAGGGATGGAAAGGATTATGAGAGCTGCATACGCCGGGAAGGAATCCTCGGAGAGCCTCTGCGGATGTGCCAAGACCCGATTCCTTGATTGTAGTGCGGTAGGCCTTTCCGAGTGAAGCGAGATATTGGACGGAACTTCTGCACGGCACGGCGGGCACTCTAGATGCTCGCCATCGACACGCGCCGTCTGTCCTGCGAGCACAAAACCGAGCACAAACGGCGGAACATGAGAGCTCCTGAGCGCACTTGCGAACACTCAGCGCTGAGCTATGTGTCTGAGAAATCACGGAGAGGACAGCAAAGAAGCTATTTACGAATCGGCTGCTCTACCAACTGAGCTACGTCGGCTTAGTTCGATTCTAAATGCGGGGGGAGGAAGCGTAAAGAAAGGGAAGCTGTCCATCAGAATTGTGCCGTGGGCCTGCACTTGATCTTGGTCCGGCGGAACGATGCACGAATAAACACCACATGGTCAGTCTCCGGGGCACGATACAGCATTAGAAAGGCGTGAACACGCGGAAAGCGCCGCGCAATTAGTCGGAGGCAACCCTTGTCTACGCCGCAGCGCGCAGGTATCTCTCGTAGTCCTCTTCGGATTGGGCAGGCAACAACACCCACAACGTGTAGACGCCCAGCGCCGTGCCAAGGGGAACGTTCATCAGACTTAGAAACGCGAGAACCAACGCCATAACTCGGGCCCAGGGTTCGCGCTGTAGCAGTCCCCATGCAGTGGCGAGCCCGACGGCTGCTTTCGCGAGTACGAAAATGCCGACGAAAGTCAGCAAGGGATGCAGGAACGCGGTCGAAGCGTCAGGATCCCCGAAGCCGTGAAAATGCAGAAATAATGTGTTCGCAAGCGTCACTAAAATAATCCCGCCCAATACGTTCAACGCGGAAAGCGCGAACCAAAATATCGCCAGAAGACGGACGTGCTCCTGCACGCGACTGCGACGCGGGTAGCCGGGTACCACACCGACTACTTCCCTTCCGCATCGGCTGCAGAAGCGCTGGTTCGCTTCCAGTTTTTCTCCGCATTGTTCGCAAAACATGGTTTGCATCCCCGGAAGAGAATACGTTGGAACACATCAAAGGGTTCCCGTTAGCAGAAGCGAAAAGGCCACCCGGCAACAGGGCGGCCTCTTCTTTCAAGGGAGAATAGTTCCAACGGAGGTTAATCTCGTCAAAACTTTCTGGCGAAATCTTATGAGCCGAAAGCAGGGGTGTCAAGAAACTTTTAAGAAAATAAGATCTTTGTTTTCAGTAGATTGTACATTTGATGTCAGAACGGCAGGTTCGTCTCAGATTGCGACTCAATTGCCCTCGATCGGCCTTCAACCCGCGTTGATTGAAGGCTTTACATCGATCTTTGGGCTCTCCTGGGCCGGATCAGACAGGTGCAAGGCGATAAGTTCGATCTGATCCGGACGATCAAAGACCTTCCCAGGAAGCAGACGTTTCACGGCGACACGGAAGCCTCCGAACGCCATACTGCTCACCAACAAAATGCCAATCAAAACTGCCGACAGAAAAATTCCGCCTAGTACCACGCGGCCCACATTGTCTTTGGGATTGTGATATGTGTTCTGGTTCCAGGTCACGTCGGCGTTGTAGTTCACGTTGGAGGCGATAGTCTTTGCTGCATCGGCCGTGAGGCTGCCTGCCACAAGAACGAGAATCCGGCCGGTTCTCCGCGTCGCAATAGGCCCAGGTTGAAGCCGCTGAGCTGGTTGCGCGGTGTCGATTCGGCTCAGTTCACTGGCGGCAACTTGCGGTGTGGGGTATGCAATCAGCATGAGTTTGCCGTCACTATTGGAAATTCGGTAGTCGGCGAGGACGACCTCCGGGCTCTTTCCAAAATCTACAAGTGACAGCTGGAACTCAGGCGCAACCTTCTCAAACGCGAGCGGGCCAACGATGTATTTCGCAGAATGCGGCACGAATGCTTGCCGGGGAAGGTAGGCGACTAGATCCGGCAGCTTGCTTTGGGTCCCTGAAGCTTTAGGCAGACTACCACTCAGCTCTCTCAATTCTGCAGCCGACATCGCCGAGAGCTTGGTAAAGGTCGCATCCACTAAAAGGTTCCCTCGGAAAAACACAACTCGCTGCCCGAGAGATGCGGCTTGATCTCCAATCTCCTCAGGTTGCATCTGGGGAATGCGATAGAAGGTGTACGCGCCGAAAGCGCCACTGGCATCCTCGAATCGCGCCACTTTGAGCGCCAGTTGGCGTCCGTCATCACGGGTGTAGGTTGCAGTGGCGACATCAGTAAATCCGTATTCCTTTAGTACGGCCGCGTTCAGCGGATCGGCGGCAGCAGGATTTGCGCTGTCTTGGGCCCCATTTGCAAGGTGCCATCCAGCAAACGAATTTGGCATCAGGGCGGCATCCGCAGCGGATGCGGTGGTCGGCAAGGGTAAAGCCCACACGGTAAGAATAATGATGATAGGGAAAGAGCTCATGGATAGCGCAGGATCGCCTACCTATTAGAGTACAGGCGCCGGAAGGAAGTTTCCATTAAGCGGATGTAGAGCGCGTCTCTTGCAGGAAACACCTGCAGGACACATCGTTTCTGCATTCTTCAGAGTTGCTGGCAACGTCCCTACGCAGGTATGCAAGAGGTTGGACTAGTCCGCTGAGGCTTTTTCAATTTTGCTCGCGACCTTGACGCCGCCGAGGCCATTCACGTATCGCGATACGCCTCGATACAGAGACTCGGCAATCCGCTGGCGATACTCGGGAGTTTTTAGTTTCTTCTCGTCAGCGGGGTTACTCAGGAAGGAAATTTCCGCCAAGATCGAGGGCATATTTGCGCCGATCAGGACCACGAATGGGGCTTTCTTGACGCCGCGATCACGAATTACGGCGTTCCTGGCTGACAATCCGTTGTGCAGGGACTGCTGAACATCGGCGGCAAATTCGCGGGATTCGTCGATTTTTTCCCTGAGCGCGATCTTCTTCACCAGGTCCTGCAGTTCGTGAATGTCTTTCTCAGAAGCGGCATTCTCCCGGGCAGCCACTTCGAGTGCTTCCGGCGAAGAGGTGAAGTTCAAGTAGTAAGTCTCGACTCCCCGCGCATCTGGATCGCGGCTTGAATTCGCGTGCACGGATACGAACAAATCGGCTTGTTCCTGATTAGCGATGGAGGTCCTGCTCTCGAGCGGGATAAACGTGTCGTCTCGACGGGTGAAAACGACCCCAGCGCCGAGGCGCGCCTCAAGGAGCTTGCCCAGGCGTCTGCTCACGTCGAGCACGAGATCCTTTTCGAGCAGTCCGTTTGGACCTATGGTGCCGGTATCATGACCTCCGTGGCCAGGGTCAATGACGATCTTGCCGATCTTCAATCCAAGCGCACGAATCAATGAGCGGTCGCCCGTTGAGGTCGGTTCGGCCTCCCTAGCCAGAGACGCAACTTGGCGTCTCCCTGTCCGAGCACTTGCTTTCGTGAGCCTGGGACTGTTTTTCTTAGGGGCAACCGGCGCATCGCCGTTCACACGATCGTCGTCAGCTTCGACGATGACTTTCTTCGGACCGCCGAGAGCAGACGGCTGAACGACCTTTTCCGAGATGGCAGCAGTCTTCACCGCTCCGGAATCGGGCGCCGCATCCGGCCTTGTTGCGCTGGCAACGAGTGTCGGCTTTGCCGGACCCTCATCGTTATGCACATCAACAATCAAGCGTGGAGGATTCAGCAGAAGCGATGCGTTGTAGGTCGCGTTCTCCTCGGTCTCAATCACGATCCGCGCTTTGCCAGGCTGAAATTGTGCCACGCGGATTTTCTTGACCAATCCGTCGTCAACATCGAAGCTCTTGCCCTTCAGTGCTGATGCCACATACGCATTTTTCAAATCAAAGAAGATGCGGTCCGGATTATCGATGTGCCGCGAAACGAATTCCACATCCTGTTCCAGATCGATCGTCACACGGGTGTAATCGGGCGTCGTCCGGTGTTCTACCGCCGTCACTCGAACGAGTTCGCCATTTTTTACAAGCCGCGCTAGTTCCTTGGGATCTTTTTTGGCGGGCTGCTTCGAATCAGATTGTGCTGGGTCTTCCTTACCAACGGGCTTTAAGTCCGCCGTTTCCAGCGATTCCAATTCGGCGCGGGCCTTTTGGGCAGACTCGCTCTTGGGATAATCGCGTACGAGTTCCTCGAGCGCGGCCTGCCCGTCGGCAATGTCACCGAGGTCGTTCTTATAGATCAACCCAATCGCGAGCAGAGATTCCAAACGATGTTTGCTGGTGGGATATTCGCGTCGCAAGAACTTATATTCGCTGACGGCCGAAAAGAGTGCCGCATCGTCTTTAAGCTGACGGCCCATTTGTGCGGTAAGTTCCGCAATCTGAAATGCGCTGCCATCGGCTTTGGTGGAAACCGGCGCCTCCAGCACAATGCGACGATACGCGGCGATTACGCTTTCATACTGCAAGCGCGTACGGTCCCCATCGTCCACGTCCATCAGAGCGTCGCGTTGCGATTCGGCTTTGCTAAATTGATTTTCCGCCCAGGATTGTGAACGACGAACTCTTGCATGCGACAACGTGCTCAGCAGCAGAATGCAAATCAGAAGAGGGGTAGCGGGGGGAACCGAGTGCGCCCCGCGGTGAATCCCCTTGACGCGCGCAGCGCATTGCCTGAAACGAACGCTATTCAATTCGCGACCCGTATTCGTGTCCCTGGGAGACTGCCAGTTGCTTGAACCTGGTAAATGGCCGACGCTTTAGATGCTGTTAATCCGTGTTGCTGATGTAAAGCACGCCTCGGGCATCGCGCTGCACCTTAACTGGTTCACGCGACGCGCCAAACATATAGCTGCCACCGAGGTTTCCGCCGTAAAGCTCGGTGATCCGGCGAACATAGTTTCTGGTTTCCGCATACCTCGGAATTCCGGCACTCCTGGCCACCGCGCCGGAACCGGCGTTGTACGCCGCTAGGCTTAGTCGCACATCGCCGCCGTAGCTCTCGAGCAATTGCTTCAAATGGCGTACGCCGGCATCCACGTTCTGCTCGGGATTGAACGGGTTCGTCAAATTCAACTCGCGCGCGGTTTGCGGCATGAGCTGCATCAGTCCCATCGCACCTTTGCGCGAGACCGCATTGGGATTAAAGTTCGACTCCACCTTTACCAGCGCACGCACCAGATTCGGATCCACGTTGTGCTTGGTCGCAGCCTTGTCGATGGCGGCATTGATTTCCAGTTGACTGAACCCGGCGCTTGGCAAAGAGTTTTGGCTGGAGGAGGTGTTTCCGAAATACTGGTCCACTTCCGCCGCCGCAGATTGGGCGGCTTTTACATTGGCATGCGGCACGGACTTCCAGCGGTGCTCGGTCGAACTCCAGTAAGCCAGGCGATTTTGCTGTGCGCGAAAAGCCTGACGGGGCGCAGAGGGCGTAACTACGTCGTTTATGAAGACCTTATGACCGTTGTCGTCGGTAGATGGCGTAATCGAAGCATGGCTCGCGGTCTGCGCGGCGGATGGGAGAGAAAGGGTCGCGACAAGCGTGGCCATCAGGGCAATTTGCAGGCGTTTTTGCATACCGGGTAAAGCTCTGCACAGGCGATACACACACCCCTGCCCTACCTTCCCGGAACCTGACGGAGAATCCTTACCAGAGTGGGTTGATTATAGGTTGGATCATGAGGCGGAACAACCACCCGAAGGGGAATTGAACCACGGTGGTAATGCAAGGTAATCGTCTTAAACTCAATGGCTTAGGTGGTTACCGAGCACGAAATTAGCCCGGTTCAAGACTGGCTAGCGGCCCCAGCGGCACTCCGCGCTAATCGATGTATGCCGCTCAACTCATTCATTGCGGATTCGTACGTACGGTCCGCAATCCAGGAGGCGGAATGAAAACGCACAAAGTAGCAGGTGGAGGCGTCCAATTGAACGTGGTGGAAACTGGGAATCCGCAAGCCCGCGCAATCTTCTTCCTGCATGGGACATCGCAGTGTTGGATGTAATGGAGCCGTCAACTTAATTCCAGTCTGGCTCAGGATTTCAGGTTGGTCGCGGTGGACTTGCGAGGTCACAGCCTCTCAGACAAGCCGCGCAACGCTTACTGTGATTCGCAGCCATGGGCGGACGACCTAAATGGCTGTCATTAAACACACTCGGTCTCGACAGTCTGGTGCTCTCCGGTTGGTCGTATGGGCTGATGATTAAATATTCTCGACTACATCCACCATTGCGGTGAGGAGCAACTCGGAGGGATTCAGTTCATTGGCGGAATCACGAAACTGGGAAGCGAGGACGCTCTATCCGTTTTTACTCCCAAGATCCTGAGTGTCATTCCACAATTTCTCTCGACGAATGCAGAAACTCCGATCGCTTCCTTCTTTATGGATCGCTTACTGATTACTTACAAATTCGTTATGCGCTAGGCCGTACATTGTTGCCAATGTCGACGTTGTTTTTCTACATTTCGACGTTCCGTTCCCGAATGCAGCGTGACGAGAGGAGTGGAGCTGTCTACCTTTCATCAACAAAGCGAATCCGTCAAATCTGCGATTCGAACTGTGGGAATTTCGACCGAAGTGAACTGGGCCTTTGTTTTCACTGTCGAAAAACATTGTTTATCCGCCACATAGATTTCTTTTTTCAAAATTTCCCTAATCGCCGCAAAAAAAACAATCAATTGGACAGCGCTGCAACGAGGAAATATTTTACAAGCAACTCACGTCGTTGTGGGCGGCAATGAACCCGGGAATACCCATCGTCGTGAATCGACACTCGGAAGTGTGTTCCAGCAAATTGCTACTTGGTTTGTTTTTGGGCAACAACTCGATGCCACGGTCGCTGATGACTAGCCGTCGAAAATAAGGAGATCAACCTTGAGTGCACGATTTATTTGTTTTGTCGCTGTCCTGGTTCTAGCCTTCGGAGCACTACCTTCCTTCGCACAGAGTGCTCCTTCGGATTCGCAGAGCACACCGAGCTCAACTCCCGCTCCCGCAGACACGAAGCCCGCTGATCCGGCCCCGCTACCAATGCCATCCATGTCCGGTCCGCTCCAGACAGCACCCCCGCGCGAGATGGAAGGCGGGAAACTGGCGGTCACGGGAATCTTGAGCGGAATTGGCTGGACGGAGGGAAATCATATTCCAAGCGATGACGCAACCCACTGGGACATCAGTAACGCGCAGGTTTTTGTGCAGAAGACGACCGGGTGGTGGCAGTTCTATTTACAAGGCGGAGCATACAACCTGCCGTCTATCGGTGTGCCTTTTCTTTCGACTGCCGACACAGTGAAGAACGTGTATGGACCGTTTCCGCAAGGATATGCGAAGTTCGTCAAGGGCAATTTCAATGTGGAGGTCGGCGCGCTGCCAACTCTGATCGGCGCCGAGTACACATTCAGCTTCCAAAATATGAACGTTGAGCGTGGCCTTCTGTGGGGACAGGAGAACGCGGTGAATCGAGGCATTCAGCTCAACTGGACACACAAGAAGCTGACCACGGCATTCAGTTGGAATGACGGCTTCTATTCGAACCGCTACACCTGGCTAACGGGTTCGTTGAGTTGGGCCTTCAACTCTGCAAACAGCCTCACTTTTGTCGGCGGTGGAAACGCGGGCACGTATGCAAAGAACACGCTCGCAACACCATTAGCTCTGAACAACTCCCAAATCTACAACTTGATCTACTCATACACGAAGGGGAGTTGGGTGATCCAGCCTTACTTCCAATATACGGATGTACCCACGAACCCGAGTATTGGAATCACTCAAGGTGCAGGTACAAAGGGTGGTGCGGTGTTGATGACATACAACTTCAAGCGCGGGTTTTCGCTTGCGGCTCGGCCTGAATACATCAAGAGCACCGGCAGCGCGGCGAACGGCGCAATCAACTTGCTGTACGGTCCCGGCAGCGGAGCGTTTTCATTCACCGTCACGCCCACCTACAGGAAGGATTCATTCTTCCTGCGCGGCGATTTGGCGATTGTTCACGCAGTTGATTCAACTCCGGGATTCACTTTTGGAACGAGCGGCACCGACGTAAACCAACCGCGTGGTGTGATTGAGGCGGGCTTCATGTTCTAAAACCCAGTGGCCAGTTGTCAGTTGCCAGTAAAAACTGAGCCCTGGAAGTTGGCGAAACGGGAACCTGCTTTTCGCCGGACAGTTTCGTGGTACAGCCTCCAGGTCGCGGCTGAACAACACGCGGGTTGGCTTGGAGCGTCGCAACCTCCTGCCATGACCACGATGGTTTTCAGGCCAGCCCGCGCCAATGGCCTTCATACAAGCTCATCAAAGAAGCGGTTTCAACGTCGATTCAAAGTTCTCCGCGTAGTCAAACCCGATCACTTTCTTGCGAAGGACTCCTTGGCGGTCATAGACCATGGTCGTCGGCAATCCCTCTACCTGGCTAAACTTCTCGATCAACTCGCTCGATGCACTCACCAGCGGATAATGCACTCCAATTTCCTTGGCAAACCGCAACGGGTCTTGGGTGTCCATCATCATGTTCGACTTAAGCCCGATCACGGCAAACCCCCGAGGGCCGTAGCGGTCGAGCAGTTTCTGGTATTCCGGCATTTCTTTTCTGCACGGCTGGCACCATGTCGCCCAGATATCCACCAACACAACTTTGCCGCGAACAGCTTCCGACGATATCTCATCACCCCAGAGATCTTTCACATCGAAGGCGGGCAGATAGGAACCGATTTCTCCCGGTGCAATGGATCGCGAAGTTGAACTCACAGAATGCTCATCCGAGCTCGCCTGTTGCCGACTACAGCCGACAAGCCCGAAGAACATCAGGAGCAAACACAGCGTCTTTCTATGGTTCATTCCTTTTTCTCGATCTCCTGTACCACCAGTTTCAGCGGAGCGGACGTGTCAACCTTTTTCTTGCCCGAGATTTTCTTGTATAGCTGCCCGCGAAGCGTAACCTGCGTCGTTAAACCCGCCAGCGTAGCCAGAGATTGCGATAGGTCATTGTTCGCAAGAACAGGCAAGCTCTGAAGATTTAGGTTTCCGCTTTCGTCTTTTACAATCTTGCCGCGTACGGTCATATCCATCTCGGCGACACTCACGCCGCTGTCGTACGTGGCCTTGAGAATCTGGGCGGGATCGACTCGCCCATCCTCTTTCGGCGTGATATCCACCGTTCCATCGCGCAAACTGACTTCGACGTCTTGAACGCCAACCTGGCGCCCGAGGTGCTGTTTCACCCCGTATGCTCAAAAATTTCAAGTCATACCTTCAACGCGCATCTCGATATGCTTGATCTCCGCCTGCGAATGGGGCACGAGTGGAGAAAGGAACAGCAACAGCATCGCGAATTTCGCAGCCTTCATCCGTCCTCCTTGTCAAAAATGAAATCGAAATTGCTGGGTGATTCCAAAACTGATGTGGCGGGGCACAGCCATGAATTGCGCGCCCATTGAATGAGCGACGTCCCAATCTATCCCAAGTCAGGCGTGCATTCCTGGGCGTACGCCAACATAGGTCGTAATTCCGGCCAGCAGCGCATCACCGCCACTGGCGCTTTGAGGTTCGCGGTCAATACGGTCGTCTTGCGAATGCAGCCAGCTCAGTAGTGGACCGATGAACCATTCGCGACCAACATTGCGCGATTCGTATGGCCGATACGACAGCCAGAATCGCGACTCAACCTTGTTGCCGATCTTTGTCTTCTGAGTCCCCTGCGAGCGAAGTAGCGCATGAAAGTCTTCATCCGCCACCAACCGTCTGATGTTGAACAAGCCTGTGTATGTCCAGTTACCTGCAGCAAACAAGTCTGTTGAACCAGAGCCGGGCTGCAATGTGGCAAGCGCTAAATTACCGTTAGCGCTTCGTAGTCCGGTATCTCCAGTGGGCAATTTCGGGCCGACCGTAAAAGACGCTTGCGTGGTGCCGCGCGCCGAGTCACGACGATAAAACCGGTATTTGAGGAGCAACATGGCATCGCCGAGACCTGTTCCTCGAACGTCGGCGTTTGTCGTCTCGAAACGGTTCGTCACGAAGGGGACGAGCACCGTAAGGTCAAAGTCCCGATAAAACCCCACGTAAAATTGAAATCTCCTTCATGAGAGAACGTGGGCCGCGCCGTAGTCGATAAGCCCGCCAAAGGACTTGCTTCACGTGATGTGAAATTGGAGCTGTAGGCAACGCCCTGGAAACATGGGCGGAGCAGTCTCTGGAGCAGGACCTTGCGCGCCCGCGGCGACGCACAACGAGAGCACAGCTGCCAAACGCGCCACAGCCATCCGGCTGTGCACGCCGAAGCGTTTTCGGATTAGCACCATTCCTCCTGCGAAACAAAGACCTGACCGGGCGCAGTTATGCGCGCGCGCCGGCCTTCCTCAAAGAGAAATGCAGTCTAGATTCGCAGGCTGAGTCGCAGCGGAGGAGATGACGAAGCAGGCGGCCCGTGAGAATTCAGTGAAAGTGCACCGTGAAGATTCAGAACAAGAGGAAGCACCTTGCTCGACGACCATTCCTAGAGAAAGATGCGAGAGCGAGAGCGTTTGAGACGTCAGCGGTTGCCCAGGGTCGCATGAATCGACAGCATCGTCTTGCAACATTCGCCGCTTTGGTGATGAGGCGAGGGGCATCGCATCGAGCGGCAACATTGCATCGACTGCGCGGATGTCAAAGCGGCACAGTCGGCAGCAGATCCGACACAGATCGCAGCGCCCAATAACAACCCGATGCTTGCACGCACTAACCGCATTGATAAGAGACTAGATCGCACACACCAGACAGTCAAGCTGGCTTCAATCGCCCGAGGTACCTTCATTCTCTAGCGGGCACGATGCAAAATTCGAATTTGTCAGATTCGTCGAGCC
>Ga0075425_100004151_pt1 | contig 14884 bp, 14 predicted proteins | sample SoiMethybrSBSTD4_FD_75300 | JGI IMG/M metagenome (GOLD analysis project Ga0075425, IMG submission 75300) | Bulk soil microbial communities from a Populus tree surrounding site in Tennessee, USA - Soil MetaG P. TD hybrid SBSTD4 | ecosystem: Environmental > Terrestrial > Soil > Tree plantation...
GGCCGGGTGGAGCTTAGACGCCGCCAGCGCCCGCGAATTTCCGGGACTGGAAGCATTCCTTGCAGAACACGGGGCGCCCCTGCGTCGGTTTGAACGGCACCGTGGTTTCTTTGCCGCACGCCGAACACGTCGTGACCGTTTCCACCCGTTCGCGCGCCATGCCGGCGCCGACCGGGCGAGCCGCTCGCTTGCCTTTACAGGCCTTGCAGCGCTTCGGCTCGTTTTTGAAGTTCTTGTCGGCGAAGAACTGTTGTTCGCCCGCCGTCCAGATGAACTCCGTCGCGCAATCCACGCACCTTAGGATCCGGTCTTGGAACTCCATCGGTCGCTACCTCGTCGGGGTCGCTCGTCTTTATTCCGATTCGCGCCGGAGCTTCTTGCGGTTTCGCTTCCGTGCGAGCGCTTGCTTGGCCCGTCGTTTATCCCCTGGTTTTAGATAGAACGAGTGCTTCTTGATGTCCTTGATGATGTCTTCCTGCTGGACCTTACGCTTGAAACGACGGAGAGCGCTTTCAATCGATTCGCCCTCTTGAATCTTGACTTCAGCCACGCGACTTACACCCCCTTCGCGGGTGGCAATTGATGCAAATATGCTAGGCTATCACGGCAAGCGCGGATTCTAGGCGCAAACCTCGTCAAGGTCAACGAAATAACCTCCTGTACGCCACCACCGCGTGCAAGCCGATTTCTGTCCGTAACTTATTCACGTAATGAGAGTTCTTGTCCTCGGAAGCGGCGCGCGCGAGCACGCGCTCGTCGCTCGGCTGTCCGCGGAGCGTGACGTCGGTGACGTGCTTGCGGCACCCGGCAACCCGGGGATCGCCCGACTCGCGCGCGCTGTACCCGTCGACATTGCGGACTTAGACGCTGTCTCCCGGCTTGCGGATCGCGAGCAGATCGATCTGACCGTCGTCGGGCCCGAACTTCCGCTCAGTCTCGGTCTCGGCGACCGGTTTGCCGCAGACCGCCGGTTGCTGTTCGGTCCCACCGCTGCGGCGGCGCAACTCGAATCGAGCAAAGCGTTCGCGAAAACGTTCATGGCGCGCCACGGCGTGCCGACGGCGCGCTTCAGGGCGTGCGCGTCGCTGGACGAAGCGCTCGAGTCGGTTCGCCGCGAAGAGTTCGGGCTGCCGGTCGTGCTGAAGGCCGATGGGCTGGCGGCTGGGAAAGGTGTCGTGATCGCCAGCGATCGCGCCGCGGCGGAGCGTGCGGTCCGCGAGGCGATGGAAGAGCGGAAATTCGGCGCCGCCGGCGATCAACTGGTGATCGAAGAGTGCCTGCAAGGACCCGAAGTGTCCTTCTTCTGCATCGCTGATGGGACGCGCGCGTTGCCGATTGGCACCGCGCAGGATCACAAGCGGATTTTCGACGACGACCGTGGACCGAACACCGGCGGTATGGGTGCGTTCGCGCCGAGCCCGCTGATCGGTGCGACGTTGTCTGCACGCATCATGCACGACGTCGTCGAGCCGGTGATCACCGGCATGGCGGCCGAAGGGCATCCATTCCGCGGGTTTCTCTACGTCGGCCTGATGGTCACCGATGCGGGGCCGAAAGTGATCGAGTTCAACGTCCGGTTCGGCGATCCTGAAGCCCAGGTGGTGTTGCCGCTCATCGACGAACCGCTGCTGCCGCTTCTCGTGGGCGCCGCGACCGGCCATCTGTGGCAGCGCGAGGTGGCGATTGGCAGCGAGCGACTGGTTGGCGTCGTGCTCGCGTCGCGCGGCTACCCGGACTCGTCGGAGTCGGGCCGACCGATTCGTGGACTCGACGTCGCGGAATCCATGCGTGGCGTCTCGGTTTATCACGCCGGCACGGCGAGGCGCGACCGTGACATCGTCACTGCGGGCGGGCGCGTGCTGACCGTCGTCGGGCGCGGCACAGACTACGGCGAGGCGATCGCGCGCGCTTACGCGGCGGTTGATGTGATTTCGTTCGACGGGATGCAATACCGGCACGACATCGGACGGAAGGCGCTGACATGAAGTACGCGGTTGTGACCTTTGGGTGCCGCGTCAACCAGGCCGACTCGATCGGGTTCGAAGAGCAGCTGCTTGCGGCCGGCGCAACCGCGACGTCGCCGGACGCGGCGGATCTCGTCGTAGTCAATACCTGCTCGGTGACGGCGACTGCCGATCAAGGTGCACGCCAGACCATCCGCCGCATTGCCCGCGACAACCCGCACGCGCGGATCGTCGTCACCGGATGCTACGCAACCAGGCGTCCCGACGAGCTCACGTCGCTGCCCAACGTCGCCCGCGTCGTTCACAATGACGACAAGCCGCGCCTGCTGCCGCTCCTCTCTGGGTCCGCGCTCTCTGCCTTCTCTGCGTCCTCTGCGCCCACCGAAGGTGGGCCGTGCGGTGCGCCAATCGAACCGGGCGTCATGGGACGGACGGCATTCACGCTTCGGGTTCAGACCGGCTGCGCCGAGCCGTGTTCCTACTGCATCATCCCGTCGACCCGCGGTGCGCCGCGCAGCGTCCCTGTCGCCGAGGTGCTGGGCGAGATCGATCGCGTCGTCTCCGTCGGCTTCAAGGAAATCGCGCTCACTGGCGTGCATCTCGGCTCCTACGGCCGCGACCTGGCGCCGCGTTCGTCGTTGATTGCGTTGCTGAACTCGATCGAACGCGCCAACCCGCCGGCGCGGAGCGCGAGCCGTTCAGGCGAGCGTAATGCCACGCTGTTCCGAATCTCTTCGCTCGAACCGATGGACTGCTCGCGTGACATCGTCGAACTGGTCGCATCGACGCCGAGCTTCGCGCCGCACTTTCACCTCCCTCTTCAGCACGCCAGCGATCGCCTCCTGGCCGCGATGCGGCGGCCGTACACGATTCGCTACTACGCCGACCTGGTCGACGATATCCGCGCCCGCATCCCGGACGCGGCGATCGGCGCGGACGTGATCGTCGGTTTTCCAGGCGAGACCGACGCGGACTTCGAGGAGCTCGTTCGCTATCTCGAAGGCTCGCCGCTGAGCCACGTTCACGTGTTCCCGTATTCCGACCGCCCCGGCACGATCGCGTCGACGCTCGGCGGGCGTCCGCCAGGTGCGGCGGTCCGCGAGCGGGCTGGTCGCGTTCGGGAGATCGGCCAGCGGCTGGTGCAGCGCTTTCGCGACGCGCAAATCGGGACGACCCACCGCGCGCTCACGCTCGAAGACGGATCGCTGGTGGTGACCGGAAATTATCTGAAGCTGCGGATTCCGCCCGGCGGCGCGCGCAACGAGTGGGTCAGCGTGCGCGTTGCGTCACATGATCACGGCGAGCTGCTGGCCGGCTGATTTCTTCTGACCTTCGACGATCAGCTGGCCGCACGCGGCGCGGATGTCGCGGCCGCGGCTCTTGCGGACCGACACGGTAATGCCGTGCTCGGCGAGCGTGCGTGCGAATACATCGATGGCTTCGTCGGACGGCCGCTCGTAGGGAATCCCGGCCGCGGCGTTGAGCGGGATGAGGTTTACTTTCGCCTTCATCCCGGCGAGCAGGCGGGCGAGCCGTCGAGCGTCCTCGATCGAATCGTTCACGCCGGCGAGCAGCACGTATTCAAACGTGATCCGACTCCGCTTTTTCAGCGGGAACCGCTTGCACGCGGCGATGATCTCGGCGACGCCGTATTTGCGGTTGATCGGCACGAGCGCGCCGCGCTGCGCATCAGTCGGGGCGTGTAGCGAGATGGCGAGGTTCGGCATCACCGCTTCCTTCGCCAGCCGCTCGAGCGCGGGCAGCAGGCCCACTGTCGAGAGCGTCACCCGTCGCGGCGGCAGGTCGAAGCCGTGTTCGTCGGCGAGAATCCGCAACGCCTTCATCGTCTCGTCGTAGTTGTGCAGCGGTTCGCCCATCCCCATCAACACGATGTTGAACGCCGTGTCGCGCATCGCAAGCGCGTCGACGAGCACGCGGACCTGACCGACGATTTCTCCGGCGCTGAGATTACGGACGAGGCCCATCTTGCCGGTGAGACAGAAGCCGCAGGCCATCGCGCAACCGACCTGCGTCGAGATGCAGAAGGTCATCGCCGGCGTGTCCGGGATGAACACCGACTCGATCATTCGGCCGTCGCGCAACCCGAGCACGAACTTCTCGGTGCCGTCGATCGATCGTTCGCGTTGCGCGAGCGTGGGTGTCGTCACGCAAACATTCGCCGCGAGCGCGGCGCGCAACTCGCGCGGAAGATCGGTCATTGCCTCGGCGTTGGTCACGCCGCGGCGGTAGATCCAGCGAAAAATCTGGCCGGCGTGGAAGCGCGGATAGCCCAGCTCGGCCAGCGCCGATTCGAGCGCCGCACGCTCCTGTTCGACGAGATCGAGACCGCTCACCATTGCCGCGCCATACACATGTTATAATGTCGATTCTAGCGCGTAATTCCTTTTCGCTCAATAGGTTGCGACGCTCAACCAGTGCCAAACATCCCGATCGTCAGAGACGTCCTCGATAACGGACTTCGTATCCTCACCGAGCGGATGACGCAGGTCCGCTCCATCAGCATTGGCGTGTGGCTCACGCGCGGGTCGCGTCACGAAACGGCCGAGCGCGGCGGCATCGCCCACTTCGTCGAGCACATGCTCTTCAAGGGCACCGGTACCCGGACAGCCGAGGACATCGCGCAGGCAATCGACTCGATCGGCGGCCAGCTCGATGCGTTTACTGCCAAGGAATACGCGAGCTATTACATCAAGGTGCTCGACGAGCATTTGCCGCTCGCCATCGACATCCTCTCCGACATCGTCCGCAACCCGGCGTTCAGCCCCGAGGACATCGAGCGCGAAAAGAAAGTCGTCCTCGAAGAAATCAAGATGGTCGAGGACACGCCGGACGACCTCGTCCATGAACTCTTCACCCAGGGATTCTGGGAGAATCACCCGCTTGGCCGGCCGATTCTGGGCACCAAGGAAACCGTCGAGGCGTTGAACAGCGATCTGCTGCGCGACTACTTCCGCAACGCCTACACCGCGAAAAACCTGATCGTCTCGGCCGTCGGCAACCTCGAGCACGAGCGCGTTCGCGAGCTGGTCGAAGAGAAGTTCGGGTCACTCGTTGAACCGGGCGAAGCCGTCAGCGACGAGGCACCGCGCGTCGTGCCCAAGATCCTGGTGCGCAACAAGGAACTCGAGCAGAGCCACGTCTGCCTCGGCGTCGGCAGCTATCCGCAGAATCACGACGATCGGTATTCGAGTTACGTGTTGAACACGCTGCTCGGCGGATCGATGAGCTCGCGACTGTTCCAGAACGTGCGCGAAAAGCGCGGCCTTGCCTACGCTGTGTTCAGCGGCCTCAGCGCCTACCGCGACGCTGGCTCGTTCACCATTTACGCCGGCTGTGCAAACGAAGCCGTCGGCGAGGTGATCGACCTGTGCGTCGACGAACTGCGCACGGTGAAGAACACACCGGTCCCCGAAGCGGAGCTGCAGCGTTCGAAGGATCATCTCAAGGGCAGCCTGATGCTCAGCCTCGAAAATACCGCGAGCCGCATGTCGCACCTCGCGCGGCAGGAGATCTACTTCGATCGGCAGTTCGGACTCGACGAAACGCTGCAAGGCATCGAGCGCGTCACTTCCGACGATGTCCAGCGGGTGGCGGCCGATTTGTTTCGCAATGGTTCGCTGGCGGCGACGGTGCTCGGCAACGTCAACGGCCTGAAGATTCCGGCTGAACGGCTCGACCTGGATTGATAGCGCGATATACACACCCCGACATGGGGCGGATCTGGAGCGATCAGCACCGCTACGAGACGTGGCTGCTCGTTGAGAGCGCTGCTGCCGATGCGATGGCGTCGGCCGGTATCGTTCCCGCCGACGCCGCCCGCGACATCCGCGAGCGCGGCGCCTTCGACATCGCACGCATCGAAGAGATCGAACGGACCACGCAGCACGACGTCATCGCCTTCACGACCGCGGTCGCCGAGCACGTCGGGCCGTCGGCGCGCTGGCTGCACTTCGGGATGACCTCCTCGGACGTCATCGACACGGCGCAGGCGCTGCAGATGCGCGAGGCCTGCGACCTGATCCTCAAAGACCTCGAGGCGCTGGCCGACGCAATTCGCGACCGCGCGATCGAGTTCCGGCGCACGCCGATGATCGGCCGCACGCACGGCGTTCACGCCGAGCCGATGACGTTTGGTTTGAAGCTTGCGCTCTGGTACGCCGAACTGCAGCGCGACATCGAGCGCGTCCGTCGCGCGCGCGCGGTTGTCAGCGTCGGCAAACTGTCGGGCGCGGTCGGCACCTTCGCGCACCTCCCGCCGCAGATCGAGGAAGACGTCTGCCGGCGTCTCGGCCTCGAACCGGCGCCGGTCGCGTCGCAGGTGATCCAGCGCGATCGCCACGCCGAACTGCTCACCACCCTGGCGATCACCGCGGCGTCGCTCGAAACGTTTGCGCTCGAGATCCGCGGGCTGCAGAAGACCGAGATCGGCGAGGTCGAGGAGCCGTTCGCCAAGGGCCAGAAGGGTTCGTCGGCGATGCCGCACAAGCGCAACCCGATCGGCTCCGAGCAGATCGTCGGCCTGGCGCGGCTGCTGCGCGGCAACGCACACGCGGCGATCGAGAACATCGCGCTCTGGCACGAGCGCGACATCTCTCATTCGTCGGTCGAACGGGTGATCCTGCCCGACAGTTTCATCGCGCTCGACCACATGCTGCGGCGGTTCACGAAGATCGTGCGGGGTCTGGTCGTCCACCCCGACCGAATGCGCGAGAACCTGGATCGGTCGCGTGGCGTCGTGTTTTCCGGCACGGTGCTGCTCGAGCTCGCGAAGAAGGGCGTCTCCCGGGAGCAGGCCTACGAGTGGGTGCAGCGCAACGCGATGCGCTCGTTCGACGAACAGCGTGATTTCAAGGCGCTGCTGCTCGCCGATCCGGACCTGACGCGCGTCCTCGCGCGCGAGGAAATCGAGCGCGCGTTCGACCTCGACGAGCAGTTGCGGCACGTCGATCACATCTTCGACCGCGTGTTCCATCCGGTGAGGGCCTAATCGCATGCGCGCACGGGTGTTCGTCACGCTCAAGCCGTCGGTGTTCGATCCGCAGGGTCGGACGATTGCCGAGGCGCTGCACTCGCTCGGCTATTCAAATGTCGGCGACGTTCGCCAGGGAAAGTATTTCGAGCTCGATCTCGCAACCGACGAAGCCGGCGCCGCGCGGCGGCTGGCGGCGGAGGTTGCCGACAAGGTGCTCGCCAATCCGGTGATCGAGAGTTACCGGATCGAAGTCGAGTAGGTCGGGTTGGCCAGGGGCGGATCGTCAGGGCAAGGAGCTGAAATGCGATTCGGGATCGTCGTCTTCCCGGGCAGCAACTGCGACGAGGACGCCTTCCACGCCGCCAGGGACGTCTTTGGCCAGGACGCCGAGTATGTCTGGCACAAGGACACCGATCTGAAAGGCGCCGACGTCGTGATCCTGCCCGGCGGTTTTGCGCACGGCGACTATTTGCGGACCGGCGCGATGGCGCGCTTCTCGCCGATCATGCCGGCGGTGCGTGCATTCGCCGACCGTGGCGGGCCGGTCCTCGGCATTTGCAACGGGTTCCAGATTCTTCTCGAGTCCGGCCTGCTGCCGGGCGCGATGCTGCGCAATCGCGGCTTGAAATACCGCTGCGAGCATGTCCACGTGCGCGTCGAACAGACCGATACGCCATTCACTGCGGCGGCGAAGCCGGGCCAGGTGTTGCAGATTCCGATCGGGCACGGAGAGGGCAACTACTTCGCGCCGCCGGAAATGCTCGAGGCGATCGAGAACAACCGGCAGGTGATCCTCCGCTATACGGATTCCGGCGGTCATCTAGACGACGGGTGGAACCCGAATGGTTCGGTGCACGCAATCGCCGGGCTGTGCAACGAGCGGCGGAATGTCGTCGGCATGATGCCGCATCCGGAGCGCGCCTGCGAGGCGTTGCTTGGCGGCGTCGACGGCCGCGCCATCTTCGAATCGGTGGTCGGAGTCTTTCGCTCGGCTGAGCGCGTCGCGCTCCAGGCGACGGCCGTGGGCGCCGGCCGCAGCGCGAGCGTTTCAGGCGCACGGAGCGCGAGCGTTTCAGGCGAGCGATGATCGATCCCCAGCTTCTCGAACGGCACGGCCTGAAGCCCGACGAGTACGAGCGGATCGTCGCGTTCATGGGCCGCGAACCGAACCTCACCGAGCTCGGCATCTTCTCGGTGATGTGGTCCGAGCACTGCAGCTACAAGAGCTCGCGCGTGCATCTTCGCACGCTGCCGACCGAAGGGCCGCAGGTCTTGCAGGGACCGGGCGAGAATGCCGGCGCGATCGACATCGGCGACGGCCTCGCTGCCGTCTTCAAGATCGAGTCGCACAATCACCCATCGTTCATCGAACCGTACCAGGGTGCGGCGACCGGCGTCGGCGGGATCATCCGCGACATCTTCACGATGGGCGCCCGTCCGATCGCGCTGCTGAACTCGCTCCGTTTCGGATCACTCGAGACGCCAGCCACGCGGCGGCTGCTCGAAGGCGTCGTCGCCGGAATCGCCGGCTACGGCAACAGCATCGGCATCCCGACGGTTGGCGGCGAAATCGTGTTCGAGCCGTCCTACGCCGGGAATCCGCTCGTCAATGTCTTCTGCCTCGGCATCGCGAAGGCGTCGGACATCATCAAGGGCGTCGCCTCGGGCACCGGCAACGCGGTCTATTACGTCGGCGCGAAGACCGGCCGCGACGGCATTCACGGCGCGACGATGGCGTCGGCCGAGTTCGACGAGAAATCGGCGGAGAAGCGGCCAGCCGTCCAGGTCGGCGATCCGTTCATGGAAAAACTGCTGCTCGAAGCGTGCCTCGAGGTGATGCAGACCGACGCGCTCGTCGGCATCCAGGACATGGGTGCCGCCGGGCTCACCTGCTCAACCACCGAGATGGGTTCGCGCGGCGGCGCCGGCGTCGAGATCGACGTGTCGCTGGTGCCGCAGCGCGAGAGCGGCATGACGCCGTACGAAATCATGCTGTCGGAATCACAGGAGCGGATGCTGCTGGTGGTGAAACGCGGCCGCGAAGCCGAGGTCGAGCGGATCTTCGACAAATGGGAACTGCACGCGGTGCACATCGGCGAGGTGACGACTGACGGAATGCTTCGTGTCAAGGAACGCGGGTCGGTAGTCGCCGAAATTCCGAACCGTGCGTTGACCGACGAAGCGCCCGTGTACCAGCGTCCGATGGAAGCGCCGACGTACCTGCGCGATGTGGAACGTCTCGATCTCGAAGCCCTCGGTTCGGAAGGCGCGCGAGGCTTTCAGCCGGGCGATCACACGGCGACTCTTCTTGCTCTGCTGGGATCGCCGACGATTGCGAGCAAGAAGTGGATCTACCGTCAGTACGACCACATGGTGCGGACCAACACGATCAACATGCCGGGCTACGGCGCCGGCGTGGTGCGCATCAAGGGCACCGACCGCGCGCTGGCCATGTCGTTGGACGGCAACGGCCGCTACTGCTATCTCGATCCGTACCGCGGCGCGATGCTCGCAGTCGCCGAAGCGGCGCGCAACGTGGCGTGCGCCGGCGCCGCACCGCTGGGCGCAACCAATTGCCTGAACTTCGGCAATCCCGAACGGCCCGCCATCATGTGGCAGTTCGCGCGAGCGGTGGAAGGCATCGGCGCCGCGTGTCGCGCGCTCGATGTGCCGATCACCGGCGGCAACGTCAGCCTGTATAACGAAACGGACGGCAACGCGATTTATCCGACGCCGACCATCGGCGTCGTCGGCCTGCTCGAACACGCGGATCGGGTCGTCAGTCGGCAGTTCAAGGAGAGCGGCGATCTGATTCTGCTGCTCGGGGCTCCAGGCACTGGTGAGCTTGGCGGTAGTGAGTATCTGAACAGGTTGCACGGCGTTGTTCGCGGTGTGCCGCCGGCTCTCGACCTCGCCGCCGAGCGGGCCCTGCAGCAGTTGCTCGTGACGCTCGCCGCACAGCGCCTGGTGCGATCGGCGCACGATTGCTCCGACGGCGGCATCGGGGTCGCGATCGCGGAATGCTGCTTCGACACCGGCGGCACCGGGGCCGAGTTGTCGCTCGACGCCGTCAACGTGGCGCGTGACCCGCAGGTGAATGTGGCGGCCGCGCTCTTCGGCGAATCGGCCTCGCGTGCGATCGTCTCGATCGCCGCTGATGCGGTCACGGAAGTGCTCGAGCGCGCCGCCGCCGGCGGCGTTCCGGCACGTGTAATCGGTGAAACCGGCGGCAATCGTCTGCGGATCTCGGTTGGCGGCGCCGTCGCTATCGACGAATCACTCGACGCGGCGGAACGCGTGTGGTCCACTGCAATCGATCAATACTTCGCCAAACGGGTAGCCTGAAATCCATGCTCGATAAATTCAAAGACGAGTGCGGCGTCTTCGGCATCTTCGGACATCCCGAAGCGGCCAACATGACCTACCTCGGTCTGTACGCGCTGCAGCACCGCGGGCAGGAGAGCGCCGGCATCGCCGCATCGGACGGCGAGCAGGTGCGGCTGGCGCGCGAGATGGGATACGTCGCCGACGTGTTCGACGGCGCCACCCTGGCACAGCTGCGCGGCCGTCTCGCCGTCGGCCACGTCCGCTACTCGACCGCCGGCGAGAGCAAGCTCGCCAACGCGCAGCCGATCCTGATCGATTGCGCACACGGGCAGATCGCGATCGGCCACAACGGCAACCTGGTCAACGCGCGCGAGCTGCGCGAAGAGCTGGTGCAGCAGGGATCGATTTTCCAGTCGAGCAGCGATACCGAAGTGATCGCACATCTCTATGCGCGTTCGAAGGCCGGCAGCGTCGAAGACGCGATCGTCGAATCGGTCTCGCAGGTGCAGGGCGCATTTTCGCTGGTCATCCTGACGCGCGACCGGCTGGTTGCCGTCCGTGATCCGCACGGGTTCCGCCCGCTCGCGCTCGGCCGGCTCGACGATGCGTACGTCGTCGCGTCGGAGACCTGCGCGATGGACTTGATCGGGGCGACCTACATCCGCGACGTCGAACCGGGCGAAGTGCTCGTCGTCAGCGCCGAGGGCCTGAAATCGCTGAAACCGTTCCCGCCGGCACCGCTGGCCCACTGCATCTTCGAGCACGTCTACTTTGCGCGCCCCGATAGCTACGTCTTCGGTCGCAGCGTCAACGAAGTGCGCACCGAGCTGGGCCGTGTGCTCGCGCGCGAACAGCCGGCTGGCGCCGACGTGGTCGTGCCGGTCCCCGACTCCGGCGTCTGCGCGGCGATGGGCTACGCCGAAGCGTCCGGCGTGCCGCTGCGCATGGGGCTGATCCGCAATCATTACGTCGGCCGCACGTTTATTCAGCCGCAGCAGTCGATCCGGCATTTCGGCGTCAAAGTGAAGTTGAATCCGGTCCGCAGCATTCTCGACGGGAAACGGGTCGTGCTCGTCGACGATTCGATCGTGCGCGGCACGACGAGCCGCAAGATCGTCCGCATGGTCCGCGCCGCCGGCGCGAGCGAAGTGCACGTGCGGATCAGTTGCCCGCCGACGATCTCGCCATGCTTCTACGGCGTCGATACGCCGCGCCGCGCCGAGCTCATTGCCGCGACGCACACGCTCGACGAAGTCCGCGACTTCATCGAGGCCGACAGCGTGCAGTATCTGAGCCTCGGCGGCCTGCTTAGCGCAGTCGACAGCGCGCGCGCGTCCTACTGCACGTCGTGCTACACCGGCGTCTATCCGGTGCCGTTCCCGCGCGACGAAGCACGGTATCTGCAGCTCGCGCTCAAACTCGAGAAGACTGAAAAGGGTGAAGTCGTCGCCGGATGAGCGCCATGACACGGATTGCATTCCTCTGTGTCCTTTGCGTTCTCCTTTGTGGCCTTGCCGCTCGCGACGCGCTCGGCCAGGAACCGGCCGCGCCGCAGAACACGACCGCCGCGCAGCTGCGGGCCGCGATCGACAAGCTCGGGAGCCTCGACTACACGACGCGGACCAACGCGTCGCGCGTGGTGCGGCGTACCGCGAGCGCCCAGGCCGTCCCGGCCTTGCTTCAAGCTGTCAGCGATCATGCGGACGGCTACGTTCGGTATCGCGCTCTCGTCCTGCTGACCGGCTTCAACGATCCGCGCACGAAGGATGCAATGCGCGAGTCCCTCGCCAGCCCGAACGACCGCCTTCGCACTGTGGGCTACAGCTTTTTCGAGCACAACCCTGATCCGGCGATGATTCCGTCGTTCCTGAGCGCGCTCGAGAAAGAGCAGGGTGAGTTCGTGCGGCCGGCGCTCGTTCGTGCGCTTGCCGCATTGGGCGCCGATCAGCGCGTGCGGCAGGCGCTCACGGCGCAGGTGCCGCGCGGCGAGGACTTCTTCCGCGGCGCGGTCATCGAAGCGCTCGGCGATTACAAGGCGCAATACGCGATCGAGGCGATCACCGGCGTCGCCAAGCTCGACGGTCCGCTTCAGGACGATGCGGCGTTGGCGCTGGGCAAAATCGGCGACAAGCGCGCCCTCGAGACGCTCGCCGCGATCCAGCGGACGGCGCCCAGGCCGACGCAGCCGTCGATCGCCGCGGCGATCTGCCTGCTGGGCGTCAACTGCGAGTCGCACGTCGGCTACCTTGTCGAGATGTTGAAGTTCGCCGACAAGAACGAAGGCTTCCAGGAATTACTGCGCGGCGCCGCGTCCGGTCTCGGTACGCTGGCGGTGTCAGGTCACGCCGAAGCGGCGGAAGCGCTCGCGACCATCGGTATCCCGTCGAGAGATCCGACCCGCGCGCCAGTCGCGCTCGCGCTGGCGACCATCGCCCTGCGCAATACGCCGATGATGCTGACGCTCGTCGAGAAGACGCCGGATCGCGACGGCACGCTTGCGCTCCTCGCCGAAGGCTTCGACATGCTCGAAGAAGATCTCGACAAGGAGCGTTTTTTCGCCTTGGCGCGCCACAGTTACTGGGAATCGCCAGCGGCGTCGCCGCGTCGGGCGCTGATGCAGACGATCATCGGCAAACTGGATTTCTAGGAGTGGACTACAAGGCGTCCGGCGTCGACATCGATGCGGGCAACGAAACCGTCCGTCGCATCCGGTCGCTCGCCCGTTCCACGTTCACACCTGCGGTCCTGTCGGAAATTGGTTCATTTGGCGGGCTCTTCAGGCTCGATCACGATCGCTATCGCGAACCGGTGTTGGTATCGAGCGCCGACGGCGTCGGCACGAAGTTGAAGGTGGCCTTCATGACCGGGCGCCATGACACGGTCGGCGCCGATCTCGTCAATCACTGCGTCAACGACATCCTCGTCCAGGGTGCAGAGCCGCTGTTCTTCCTCGATTACCTGGCGACCGGGAGGCTTGCGCCGGCCGTCGCCGAGCAGGTGATCGGCGGTGTCGCGCGTGCGTGCCGCGAGAACGGCTGCGCGCTGATCGGCGGCGAGACCGCCGAGATGCCGGGGTTCTACGCCGACGGCGAATACGACATCGCCGGCTTCATCGTCGGCGTGGTCGAGAAGGCCAACGTTGTCGACGGCCGCGCGATTGTGCCCGGCGATGTCCTGATCGGCATGCCCTCGGCCGGACTGCACACCAACGGCTATTCGCTCGCGCGGCGTGTGTTCTTCGATGTTGTTGGCTGGAAGCCGGGCACGTTCGTCGATGAACTGGGAACGACGGTCGGCGATGCGCTGCTGGCGCCGCACGAGTCCTACCTGTCCGTCGTGCGGCCTCTGATCGAAGGCGGGCTGGTGAAAGGGTTGGCTCACATCACCGGCGGCGGCATTACCGAGAATCTGCCTCGGACGCTGCCGGATGGCTGCGCCGCCCAGATCGACCTCGGCTCGTGGCGCGTGCCGGCGATCTTCCGGCTGCTCGAGGCGCGCGGCACGATCGCGCGTGACGAGATGTTCCGCGCGTTCAACATGGGAGTCGGCCTCGTCGTCGTCTGCGCCGCCGCCGACGCCGAGCACGTCCTCGGTCTGACGGCCGCCGCCGGCGCCTTCCGACTAGGCGCAGTAATCGCCGGCGACCGCACTGTCCGCTACGTGTGACAGGGGGGGTCGGGAAGGGTTTTCAGGACGCGCCAGTTTTCCACACGGGGTCGGGAAGGGTTTTCACCCCGTCGCCGTTTTCCACACGGGGTCGGGAGTCGTTTTTCGTCGCGGGCGAAGGATTCGAAAGGGCTTCAGACGGCGCGACGGGTCAGCTGACCGTCGCGAACGCGAGCGCCGGTTCAAGTGGATGTATGCGAGGCCGGCCTGGGAAACGAAGGGCACGCTGCATCGCGAAGCGCTTCGCCATCTCCAGCGTCCACGCGGCGTCCCCGTACGGCCAGTTCAACGCGATCGCTTCGCGGACGGCTGCGAACTCTTCGTCGGGAAGCGGGTCGTTGCCAACTGCAATCCAGTCATGCGGCATTTGAATCGGCCAATCGGACAAGAACGAGTCGCAGGAATTGCACCGGTGCCACGTGCTCGACCAGCGCCATTCTTCAATGCGTCGCGACAGCTGCGCGCGCACAGGATTCCGCGCGACGTAACGGGCGACGGTCAGAAAATGATGATCGCTCTGGATCGGGATCGCCTTGAAACGCCCTTGGTACAGGGGCCCGGTGCCTGTCGTGCGATGTGCGGCATGCCAGCGCTGCACCTGCGTACCGGTGAACCACTGCATGAACCGCGACAACTGTAAGTCCTGCTCTGGCCACACGATAAGATGAAAGTGGTTCGTCATCACCGCGAAGTCTGTCACTCGCATCGAGTAGCGCTTCGCGGCCGCGATCAGCAGCTCCTCCCACGTGCGATAGTCCTGTTCGCTGCCGAAGATCACCGAGCGTCGGCACGCCCGGTTGATGACGTGATGCGGTATTCCGGCGATTCCAGCACGGCGGCGTCGTGGCATGACACGATGGCTTCGCAAACGTCTGACCAGCTTCCGGGCAACTTTGCACAGAGATGACGCGCGCCGAAAACCCTTCCCGACCCG
>Ga0075425_100004154_pt1 | contig 14873 bp, 13 predicted proteins | sample SoiMethybrSBSTD4_FD_75300 | JGI IMG/M metagenome (GOLD analysis project Ga0075425, IMG submission 75300) | Bulk soil microbial communities from a Populus tree surrounding site in Tennessee, USA - Soil MetaG P. TD hybrid SBSTD4 | ecosystem: Environmental > Terrestrial > Soil > Tree plantation...
GCCCTGAGAGTGCGTGAGCAGGATGACGGGTTTGCCGATCAAGTCGAGAAGCGCGATGCCGGCCGGAATGGCAAGGTCAGCCTGATTGTTTACGAACTGCATCTGTCCCTTGATGAAGTTGTCGAAGACCGGATCGCCGACCATACCTTTCTTTGGAGAATTGCTCGGCCACTGCGTGTACTTGTTCTTCCTCGGAAACTCGCCGCCGGAGGTTGCGGGCGCCGTCCAGATCTGTTCGAGTTCGAGCGCGGTGCGAATCCCCAGAGTCCCATCGACACCGGGCACGTACGGCGAGCGCCCGCGCGCCGGATAATCGACCATGTAGATGACGTAACCCTGCTCGATTAAGTAGTAAGCCCAGCCCGGCCGTCCGTCGGGCGTTTGCTGCCATACTGCTCCGGTCTGGCCGTTACCGTGGAACATCACGATGGGATACGGTTGCCGGATTTGCTTCGGCACCCACACCTCGACGTACATCGCGCCGTCCATCACTTCTTTGCCAGGTTCGCCAACGTAATGACCGCCGACATAGAAGTGCGCCATCCGTCCGAGGTTTTCGGTCGAGAAAGTCGGAATTGCTGGAGGTGGCATCGCTCCCGAAGTTTTCGGGTTACCCGCCGATTGTGCTCGAAGTTGGATGCTGATGAACAGCGTCATCGCCGCTGTGAATATTACTTTCGTTGTTTGTATCGTCATAATCGCCTCGCGAGGGATTTCATCTGCCGTGCGTGCCGACGATCTCATACGCGCCGACTGTCGTCCCTGCACCAAATGTCATGGAAGTGTGGCGCGATTATACGCAATTCGGTTTCAGATGCGAATTGCTTATAATGCCGCCATTTTCTCTATGTTGATTGCCGGAACAACGCTAGGCACCTCCTTTGGCATCAACTGCCATTAAAGAAGGATGGGTTTATGAAGAAGCTGTTCGCCGTAATTCTCGCTATGTGCGCTGGAGCTCTTGCTGCCGTCCAGCAGAATCCGGCCGGCGGTCCGACTCCGGATGGTCGAGGGTTCAACATCCGTGTCGATCCTATGCGGATGCTTTGTATTAGGGACGCCATGAAAATCGCCGGTGCTGAAGAAGCCCATGGAAAATAATTCTTACCATCGCATCACCTTCAAAATGCTCACCAACTTACAAAACCGAAAATCGGCTTTCGGTAGTTTTTGGGTTTGTGACTAGTCAGTCTTTCGTGAGTGATAGTCTCCGAATCTTTCCATGGCCTTCTGAGCGGCCGCGATTTTCTGGGCCTCCTGGGTTCACGGTAAAGAAAATCTCGTATTACAATTCGCGCACAAAATTAATTTTGGTCAGCTCCGCGAAACCTGATCGTCTGACGGACGCGTCTCATCGGCGATGAATTCGAGAATCGCGCGGCTGACGTGCTGGGCGTTTTCGCGTCGGGTAATGAAATTCAAGTGCTCGACGCCGGGAATGATGCGGTGAGCTGCGCGAGCGGAGAGGCCAAGCATCTCCTGATGCATGACATGAAACTGTTGGACCCATTCCACCTGCGGCTCGGCGGCGCTGAGAATGAGCACAGGTAGGTCGCCGAAGTGTATCGAGCGCGTTTGGTCCGTAGTTTCTTTCCAGGCGTCGAGTTCGCGAGCCGATGATTTCAAATGATGCGGCGACACGAAGAACATCCGCGCTCGAGTCCGTTCGTACTCTGACAGCCCTTCGGTCATCATCGACAACAGATCGGTGACGCGCATGATGCCAAGATGCGATGCAGCTGCCGCGGCATGAAAGAAATTTCGAAAGTTTCGCAACTGCTTCCGAAGCTCAGGACTGCGTTCAATCTGATCCGGATGCCATGGGTCCACCAGGACTAGTCCGGCAGTGTTCTGAGGGAAGAGTTGAGCGTACGCCATGACCAACAGGCCGCCAAAGGAGTGACCGACGAGGATGTATGGAGGACGCTCGCCGGCGCTGCGCAGCATTTCATCGAGTTCCCGAGCCATCGACACAGCATCCCTTTTTCCCCCGGACTTCTCGCTGAAACCGAGTCCCGCACGGTCATAGGAAACCACGCGCGTGTACTTTCCGACCTCTTGCTGCACCCATTCCCACACCCCAAAATATCCACAAGCTCCGGGCTCCAATATGACTGTAGGCCCGCCGTCGCCCGTTGCCAGCATGTGCATCATGCAGCCGCCGACTTCGATCATGCGACCGACCGGCCTGAGGCGCTTTTTCTCCCGGTGCGTCAGGATCGCGTGTAACACGACTCCACCGCCCCCCAAAATGCTCAGTGCCCCCGCAGTCTTATAGACCATGCGTAGCCAACGGCGTTTCCCGGCCGCCGGGCTGGTTGAGGAGTTACCGTCAGCAGGGATGTCTTTCATAAGGGATCTCTTTCATAAAGGAGGCTTCACAATAACATCTGATTTAAGTGCGATGCGCGGGATGTCATTATTCAAATCATGCACGAGCACCGGTTCCTGTGGCAATCGGTCTCGTTCAATCAACCGACGCAGCAAAATACTGGAAAGAATTTGTTGAGCGTACTTTAGATCAAAGCCGGTTAGAGTGCAGCGACAAGCATTTCCGTGACGCTCCGCACGAGCCTTAAACAAGGCACTGTGGTCTTTTAAATTTTCTAAATCTCTTGCGGCTTGCGGGTCTGTAACCTTCAATTCAATAGGCCATCCTTGGCCACCCGTCGGGGACGGCGCCGGTCCTTTGGCAGCCATGTACGAGCAGGGAGATTGCCATTTCCTAAGTCGCTGACTTGTTGGCTTCATCTCGCTGTTAAAGAGAATTGGTGTGTCAAACTTGCACACTCGATTCTGGCAGCGCTGTCACAATCTCTTCGGTATTAGCTCGAGCCTAGTTAACGAAACGCGGGGTGCGGGAACGTGATGCTCTATTCTCGCAATCTGACTAAAAAGCCGAGCGGCGTTGCGAGTCTACCTGACTTCGCAATTCCACCGCCAGCACACACGCTGATTAACGCTCGGACATCTCCTGAACACAGTTGCTCGACTTGCCCCTCCCACGGTTTGTGCTCCCTGGTTGCCCAGTCGGTTCTGCTCACAGCAACTTCTGATCTTGAATCGTTCTCGCCACCGAGCCAGACATGGATGGCGTTTTGAACGTCAGAGCAAATGCGGCATTTTGTCGCAGTTGGTGGCCGCCGTCGCGCTATAAAATAGGTACCCGTGAATCTCGATCAATCTCCGTCGAAATGGTCTGAGGCGGGTTTTTGGATGTCTGAATCCGAGACCGATGTACGCCTCGATGGTAAAACAGCCCGACACCTGGCCTTGCGGTGGGTCGTCCGCCTTCGGTATGGATTCATCGGCGGTGAAATCGCCATTATTTCAGCGCTTTCTTTTGGCCTCCAAATCGCTCTGCCTTTGATTGTTCTCGGCCCCGTGATTGCTATCCAGGGTCTTACCAATTGGATGCTCGCCGCGAGAAGGGAGCGGCTCGGAAAGAGTGGCGAACATTTAGTTGGTACGTTATTCGCTCTCGACACTCTCTGTCTTACACTAATTCTTGCGCTAAGCGGCGGACCCGCAAACCCATTCAGCCTGCTTTATCTCGTGCAAATTACATTTTCTGCGATCGTCTTACGCAAGTTGTGGACGTGGGCTCTCGGTATCATCTCGACCGTTTCCTTCGGCCTGCTCTTCTGGGTTTCTCGGGATGTTCCTGCCTTCCACGAACATGCTGAGGCTGGACAGTTTTCTCTGCATCTGTTCGGCATGTGGCTCGCCTTTGCAGCCGCGGCGCTTCTTATCAGTTTCTTCGTGGGTAAGGTTTCGGCCGAGTCTCGTCAAAAAGAGCGCGAAATCCTGCTCATGCAAAAGCGTCTCGCCCGAAATGACCGGCTAGCATCTCTTGTGACTCTTTCCGCTGGTGCGGCTCACGAGATCGCGACACCGCTAGCGACGATTGCCGTCACAGCGAAAGAGATGGAACGCGCAGCCAGCCTTCACTTGCGTGATAGAAGGATCGAGGAAGACGCACAACTGATCCGTGCGCAGGTGGAACGGTGCCGTATGATTCTGGAGCGCATGGGAACGCAAGGAGCGGACCCGTTCGGAGAGCCCCCGAAGCCCATCGATCTCCGCGACCTGCTGGCCCAGGTGAAACAAAGGTTCACAACCGAGCAGGCGCGAATACACGTCGAGGTGCATGACGCCGGTGTGCCGGCCTGCGTAATTCCTGTGCGTGCTGCCGTCGAAGCGCTGGCGGCTCTGGCGAAGAATGCGCTTGATGCGAGTTTCGATGGCGGAGTGGTTCTGTTGCAAGCCGTCGAATCGAACAAGGAGCGGGTCCGCTTTGTCGTTCGGGATGAAGGGATCGGAATGACTCCCGAGATCCTTGAACGTGTCGCCGAACCTTTCTTTACTACGAAGGCCCCAGGGCAAGGTATGGGACTGGGGGCTTTCCTGGCACACCTATTTGCACAAACCGTTGGTGGACAATTGTCATTCGAGTCCAAGCCCGGTTGCGGATGTTCCGCAATCCTTGAACTCCCCAATATGAAACGTGTCAATTCCTAAACAGGTAACAAGCGATCATCCAGTCATCGTCGTGGTCGATGATGATCAGATATTCCGGAATCGGCTGTGCCGTGCTTTTCGGGATCGAGGTTGCGAAGCCCATGAAGCGAGCACCAAAGAACAGAGTTTGCAACTTGCGACCACCCTGAGCCCCGATCTCGTGTTGCTTGACCTGAAGATGCCCGGTCTCAGTGGACTGGATCTGATTCAAGACATCAAGAAGATCGATGCCACAATATCCGTGATCATATTGACTGGATATGGAAGCATTCCTACTGCAATGCAAGCATTGAAGCTGGGGGCCGACCACTATCTGGCTAAGCCCGCTGATGCCGAACAGATCCTCGATGCATATACGGAACTGATTACGGACTCGACCCAGAAACACGCTCCAACCGCAGTGCCCTCGCTCGCTAGAGTGGAATGGGAACACATCCAGCGCGTTCTCTCCGATTGCGAGGGTAACATCTCGCAGGCTGCAAAGCTTCTGGGCATTCACCGCAGGTCGCTACAACGCAAGTTGTCGAAGTATCCTCCAGCCCATTGATCTTTCCCGTCCTGCGACAATTCGCCGCATTGTCAAATCCAGTCCTCGGCTCTTAGCATTCGGGTCTTGAGCTTGAATCAGGCAGTGCCTGTCAGGTCGTAGCCAGTTTTCAAATCTAACCGGATAGATCGGCGTCCTTTCTCTTCGCGAGAAGCCGTTCGTGGTGGGGTCGCATTTTAAGCCGGCCCTACCGGTCTATGGCTGCTGAAGAACCTTTTTTTAGAGGAGCTTTCTTTATGCGTCGTAAGCCATTTGGACTCTGCCTAGCAATGATCCTGTTTCCTGCCCTCCTTAGCGCGACGATCTTTGGGACCGTGCGTGGGATCATCCACGATCCGACTGACCGTGTGATTCCAGGCGCGCAAATCTCGATTCGTTCTCGCACTTCGAATTGGTCGCAGACTGCTTTGTCCGACGCCGATGGAGGATTTGAGTTCAGTGCTGTGCCGGTTGGCGAATACAGCGTCACTGTGACGGCCGCGGGCTTCGGACCCGTAGAAGAGCAAGTGACCGTCGTTTCCGGCAGCGCTCCGATGCTTCATTTTGCTCTGAAGGTTGCGGGTGTTGTGCAGAACGTGGAGATCTCGGCGCCGATCGAGTCGATTTCAAGCCAATCCTCAACGCCGGTCTCGATCGTCAGTAGACGAGAGATTGCGCGAACTCCTGGAGCCGACCAGACAAATAGTCTCAAGATGATCACTGACTATATTCCCGGCACGTACCTCACGCACGATCAACTTCATATTCGCGGTGGGCACGCCGTCAGCTGGGCGATTGACGGAGTTCCCATTCCGAACACGAACATCGCCAGCAATGTGGGACCTCACGTGGACCCAAAAAACATCGATTACCTGGAGGTTCTCCGCGGCAGCTACTCTGCCGACTGGGGCGATCGTACGTATGGCGTTTTCAACATCGCGCCACGCACTGGATTCGAACGCAACAACGAAGCGGAACTCGTGACCAGTTTTGGTAATTTTTATCAGACGAATAGTGAAGTCAGCTTTGGAAGTCACACCGACCGCTTCGCCTATTTTGCTAGTGTGAACGGCAATCGGAGCGATCTGGGTTTGGAAACGCCGACTTCGGCAGTGATACACGACAGACAGAACGGTCTCGGAGGCTTCGGTAGCCTGGTCTTTAATGTCCGACCTACGGATCAACTGCGCCTCGTGACTTCATTGCGCCGGGATTTCTATCAGGTTCCCAATGATTCCGACGCGCAGGCTGCAGGTATGCGTGACGTGGAACGGGAGAGTGATGCGGTCGTCGATTTTTCTTGGGTCCATACTCTTCGAACAGGAGTCTTACTGACCGTATCCCCCTTTTATCATTTCAACCGCGCGCATTTCATCGGGGGGCCCAATGACCCGAACTTCGATCTGCAGCAGAACCGGTTGTCGAATTACGGAGGTGCGCAGGGCGTATTGAGCGCGGTCGCCGGCAAACACAGCGCTCGTGCCGGATTCTATGGATTCGCGCAACGGGACAGTACGCAATTGGACATTCAAGCGACCGACAGCAGCGGACTCAGCATAAACCAAAAGGAAATCCCCACCGGCAGCCTAGAAGCGGTTTTTCTAGAAGATGAATACCAGGCCGCCTCCTGGTTGCGTCTTAATGGAGGCGTGAGATTGACTCACTTTGCCGGATCGATTTCTGAGAATGCAGCAAGTCCAAGAGTGGGTGCGGCCATTCCAATTCCGAAACTGAACTGGACGTTCCGTGGATTCTATGGACGGTTTTACGAAGCTCCACCGTTGTCCACAGTCTCCGGGCCTTTGCTCCGATTTGTTCTCGATCAGGGGTTCGATTTTATTCCATTGCACGGAGAACGCGACGAAGAGCGTCAATTCGGTGTGACCATCCCAGTTCGAGGCTGGACCTTGGATGTGGACAACTTTCGGACTCGCGCCACAAACTTCTTCGATCACAATGCCGTGGGTAATTCCAATATCTTTTTCCCCCTCACCATCGATCGTGCGCGTATCCGCGGCACAGAGGCGACGATAAAATCACCACGCCTATTCGACCGTGCGCAAATTCACGCTGCGTACTCGCACCAGTACGCGGAGGGCTTCGGAGGTGTTAACGGGGGATTGACGGATTTTTCGCCGCCCGAAGAGGGTTTCTTTCTGGATCACGATCAGCGCCATACGTTCAGTGGTGGCTTCGATGTCGATCTTCCCGGCAACACATGGGCCAATGGAAACGTCTACTACGGTTCGGGTTTCACTGACGGCGGGGGGCCCCCTCATCTTCCCGGACACACCACCGAAGATCTCGCGCTGGGGAAGACCATCGGTGAAAGCTTATCGGTCTCTGTGACGGCACTGAACGTGGCCAACCGCCGGTTCTTGCTCGATAACAGTCTCACGTTTGCCGGAGGATCTCATTTCTTTCACCCGCGCGAGATCTTCGCGCAGGTAAGGTATCGATTTCGGTATTGATGCCCAACAGACCGTCTCCTGAAGAGCCAAACGAGAAGGAGAAACGAAATGAAAAAGCAGTACGTTCGATTTACTGTGTTCATGGGAACGATGCTCTGCCTGCTTCTGCCGTTGGCTTTTGGCCAACAGGGTGGAAAAAATGAAAAGAAGGAATTCACATTCCACGGCAAAGTCGAGAAAGTGGACGCCAACGCCAAAACTCTTGCGGTTAACAATGAGGCTATTCCGGGTTGGATGAATTCCATGACGATGACTTACACAGTGGATAAGCCGGATGTGCTGAAAAGCATCAAGCCCGGCGATCAAATCACTGCCAAGGTTCACGACGGTGACTTTAAGACATTGTACGAAGTGAAGGTTGTTCCGCCGTCGAATAATAAGAAGGCCCCACCAAAGAAATGACGTTATCTTGTTGGTCGCGTTCCGTCGTCCATAGGCGATTTTCCAGACATGGCGGACATAGCACGAGAGATGACGCCGCTGACAAACTTCCCTGGACAGCCGACTGAAGGCTGTCGAAACACTCGAATCAGCTTTCGTGAATTAATGCGGCAGAAACGCGACAGAACTTTTGGGCGCTGGTTGCAGGCTCTTGAAACTTAAGAGCGGGAGACGGGGATCGAACCAGCGACGTCCAGGGTCGAAAGACGTTCCGAGCCGCGTCCCATTCCGTCAACTGTCCGCCGACTTTCATCGATTTTCGCGGGCTGAAAGCCCTGGATGCCAGCTTGGAAAAATGGGCTGCGTTTGATAATAAACAACATCTGCGTTTACGGTGTTAAATCTGAACATCGCAACCCACTGAGTTTCAAGCCAACCTTCGTTTTCGAGCCTTAATGGAGTAAACGGAGTAACGGTACACTTGAGGTTATTAAGAATCGTCACGGTGAGCAGCTGCGCGTTCGAGGCCTGAACTTTTTATCCGTGCGAACTGGAAAACGGAAAAACCTTCCCGAAAACACTTTTTCGGTTTCGTGAAGACTCAGCATCTTACCCCTGGAGAATTGACGGCACCGAGTTCAGAACACCTGAGGGCGTGAGGAACAATGCCAAGGCCATTTACAGGATCGATATGATCGGATTTCTGGGCCGCTCCAGATAGCAAGCCGCGACACTCCTGGATAGACACGCCCACTCAAAGTGACTATCCTCGTCGTCACGTAAGGAGGGAAGCGATGAGGCGAACGATGCTCGTCAGTCTCGCCGCGGCAGCACTGGCTCTGACCGCGGCCGCGCAAGTCCCACGGCAAGTACCGATATTCGAGGTCGATCCGACGTGGCCCAAGCTCCCCAACAATTGGGTGATGGGAGTCGTGTCCGCGGTCGCGATCGATCGACACGACAACATATGGCTCCTGAACCGTTATCGAGTGGGCGTGCCGGAGAGCATGAAGGATCGAGTGGCCCCGCCGGTACTGCAGTTCGACGCGGCCGGCAAGTTTGTACAGGCCTGGGGAGGGCAGGCCGGCGCCGAAGGGTACGAATGGCCTGGTCAGGAGCACTGTCTGTACGTGGACGACAAAGACAATGTCTGGATTGGTGGGACGGCCGGCCGCCTGGACGCCACGACGCCCGGCTCGGACGACATGCTGCTGAAGCTGACGACCAAGGGGAAGCTGGTGCTGCAAATCGGTCGTCGCGGTCAGAGTACCGGCGCACAAGATACGAAGAACGTGCACGGACCTGCCGACGTCTTCGTGTACAGCAAGACGAATGAAGTGTTCGTCGGCGACGAGGGCAACCTGCGCGTCATCGTTTTTGATGCCGGCACGGGTGCGTTCAAGCGCATGTGGAGCGCATTCGGTAACAAGCCGCTCGGCCTGCCGGCGCAAGGGGTGCAGGCATCCGGCGCCTCTCAGCAACCGCCGGTACCCGGCAGAGAAGGGTCGCAGCAATTCGGGGCTACGCATGCCGTCCGGGTTTCGAACGACGGCCTTGTCTATGTGGCGGATCGCGTCAACAGACGCATTCAGGTGTTCACCGTCGACGGCAAATACGTCACGCAAACGTTCCTCAACGGGAGTGGCCCGTCGAATCCGTCGGGACTCGCGTTCTCAGCAGATCCCGAGCAGCGGTTTATGTACGTGGCCGAAAATGAGACGGACCATCTCGTCGTGGTGGAGCGCAAGACTCTCGAAGTTCTGTATCAGTTCGGGAAAAAAAGCGCGACACCGGGGAGTCGCACGCAGGTCACCGTCACTGCGCCGGGCGAATTTCAGGGGATCCACTATCTCGCTGTGGATTCAAAAGGCAATCTCTACACTTCGGACGTTGACTCCGGCAACCGGGTTCAACGGTGGATGTTCAAGGGATTGGGCCGGCCGCCGCAGCCGTGACTGCCAGCTGGGCAACCCCACAGAAATTCTCGGCTGCCCTAAACCTGATGGAACAATTGTCCTGCTCAAAAACATTAGTTTTTGAGCGACGGTATTCCAGCACGTTAGCGGCATATAGAAAGTCTCAGCCGTATAGAACCTCATGGAAGGACTCAACTTTTTTTAAAACTAGCTATTTTGTTAGGTTTTGTGAACCGCGATATATAGTCCTCGGTAGAAGGCCACGCAGAGGATGTTCTGATGAAGAAAATCGGGTTTCTGTCGTTCGGGCATTGGACGCCCTCGCCTCAGTCGCAGGTGCGCACGGCCGCCGACTCGCTGATCCAGTCCATCGAACTGGCCGTGGCTGCCGAGGAGTTGGGCGCCGACGGCGCGTACTTCCGCGTACACCACTTCGCCCGTCAGCTCGGCTCACCGTTCCCGCTTCTCGCGGCCATCGGCGCGCGTACCAGCCGGATTGAAATTGGCACGGCTGTCATCGACATGCGTTACGAGAATCCGTTGTACATGGCCGAGGACGCCGGAGCGGCGGACGTCATCGCGGGCGGCCGCCTGCAACTGGGCATCAGCCGCGGCTCACCGGAGCAGGTAATCGATGGCTGGCGGCATTTCGGTTATTTCCCTCATGACGGCGAGACGCACGCCGAGATGGCTCGTCGTCACGCCGAGGTATTCCTGGAAGTGCTCGAGGGCGAAGGCTTTGCCCAGCCCAACCCAAGGCCGATGTTCCCCAATCCGCCCGGGTTGCTGCGCATCGAGCCCCATTCGGAGGGGCTGCGCGACCGGATCTGGTGGGGCTCCAGCTCAAACGCCACGTCCGAGTGGGCCGCGAAACTCGGAATGAACCTGCAAAGCTCGACTCTGAAGGAAGACGAGAGCGGCGAGCCCCTGCACATTCAGCAGCGCAGGCAGATCGAAGCCTACCGGGAAGCGTGGAAAAAGGCCGGGCACGCCCGTGAACCGCGTGTCTCTGTGAGCCGCAGCATTTTTGCGCTGGTCGACGCCCGGGACCGGGCCTACTTTGGACGCGACGCCCGCGACCACGACCAGATCGGCTACATCGACGCAACCCGCGCCATCTTCGGTCGTTCATACGTCGACGAACCGAACGTGCTGGTCAAGCAGCTCGCCGCGGACGAAGCCATCGCCGCCGCGGACACCCTGCTCCTGACCGTTCCGAATCAGTTGGGGGTGGACTACAACGCCCACGCCATCGAAAGCATCCTCAAGTACGTCGCCCCGGAACTCGGCTGGCGCTGATACACTCCCTCAACAGAGAAAGCTCGCGACGGGATCTCATAAGATCCAAAAAAGTGAAATCATGTGGCCTCGCGATAGTAGAGAGATCTGAATACGTCCGAAAGACTCTGGGCAGGAGGGACAATTCGCGATTTTCTGCCCCCAGCGACTAGAATGATTCATGCATTGGAATGTCAGCATCGGCCTCAAGCTTTTCGGTTACGCCGTGAAAAACCACAAGCACATTCGTCCCGGGTGATTTGGAGTTTCAACGAACGCTGCGCCATAGGCAAAAACATCTCAGCGCGGCTGCGCCTGACGCAAGATGCTCATGATGAGATCAACTTCTTCTTGCGTGAGGCCGTGCCCGGTATTGCCCGCGAACCCACTTTTCTTATCGGCCTGGGCGAAGTTCACCTGAGGAGCCCAAAGGATCTTGCCGTCCACAACCAACGCAATATGTTTCTTTACCTGTGCTGCGGTCAGATCACGCATCTTGTTCACAGCGGCATCGGTGTAGACAACATTGATTACCCTGGAACCGTCGGCGGCTCTGATTTCCGGTTGAGCATTCTCTATATCGTTCTCCGTGAGGGCCGTTGTTGGCGAGACCCACACAGTACAGCGTTCGCCTTGGCAGTGCTCAACGCGCATCGCCTGCCAGCCTTCCACCGAAGATTTGACTTGCTTGATTCATGGCTGCCAGAATCGAGATCGGACCTAAATGTTCAGCAAACGCCAATTAGCTGCGAGTCTATGTCTAGTGCTCCTCGTGTGCGTGTTTCTTGCACCAGATGGAGCTAATAGCCTCTGTTTCGTTCTCCCCATCGCAGCCATCCTGTTGATCGCCTCGTTGTCGGTTCCTTTGCTTGGTTTCGAGGACATTGGAATCTGCACACTGGCTCCGTTTCGTCGTGTCGTCTCTCTCCGCGCACCACCGCAGCGGTAAAGCTCCCGCAGCTTTTAACACAACAGCACTCCAACGTTCTGATTGAGCCTTGCTCGCAGAACCCAATGGGAGCAATCAATGGAATTGAAGGACAAACTCAGGGCCTTTCTCTGTGGTGTCGTCATACTCGGTGGTGCTTTATTTGGTGCGGTCATGCGCCCAGAAGACATCGAGGAACTACTTGACGTGCATAACAAGGTTCAAGCTGTGCAGGTGATTCGTAAGGAGGAAGAGGATGAAAACTGAAGAAGGATAAATGCTGAACATTTTTTGTTGGCGCATATGGAAGGGTGGTCGTCGGTTCGTTTTATTCCCTTCGTACGCCCTGGAGCCGAGAGGCGAAGAGGGATCGCACCTGTCAAAGAACTCAGTCCGAGTAGCAGTGCCTTGCACCAGCCAACGAGCCCGGTGCGGCGCGCGGAACGTTATCCGACATTGGTTGCCGGGAGGTGCTCGAAGAAGTCAGAGAACCTCGACGGATCGGCGGCGAAATTTGCACTAATGGACTAAACGGAGTAACGATGCGCTTCAGGTTATTACAGCCCTATATATTAAGGATGTAGTTTCGGGTTTTTCCCTCGATTTTCGCCCGTAATGGAATAAACGGAATCACAAAGTCACTCTCGAAATACCCTCAAAAAACCGACTACACGACCGCTCAGAAACTAGTGCTTTTGAGCCTGGTTGGATTTGCATCAGGTTTTGCAGGAGCGAGATTTTCTGTGGGGAATCGGGTGTCGCCAAACACGTGGTGCGGCGCGCCCGCGGCCGCAGAGATTTGACGACTCTCACACAGACTCGTATAGTCCCGCACAGATGGTCACGACAGTCTCGCCGCAGGGGGGAATTTCTATGCGTTCATGGTGCCTAGGATTTGTACTTGCCGCAGCTACCGCGATGTGGGCGTCCGCAGGATTGGCTCAGAAAGACGCAGCCACAGGTCCTTACAAAGTTATCAAGACGGTGAAAGTTGGAGGCGAGGGGAGCTTTGACTATATTTCCGCGGATGTTGAGAATCGCCTTCTGGTTATGCCGCGCGGCGGCACTATGGGCGGGCTCACGCTGTACAACCTGGATACACTGGCGCCAGCCGGCACGATTGAAAGCGTAAAGTCCGGCGGTGCGGTGATCGATCCCAAGACGCATCACGGTTTTTCCACCACCAGGCCAATGATGACGATGTGGGATGCGAAAACTCTGCAAGTGATCAAGATGATCGATGTGGGCGCTGCGCGTCCGGACGGCATCATGTTTGATCCTTACAACGAACGGGTGTGGGTGGGAAGCCACACGCCACCCTACATGACTGTAATCGATGCGAAAGAAGGCACCGTCGTCGGCACGGTTGATATTGGCGGACAGGCCGAGCAGGCCACGAGCGACGGCAAAGGCACCGTCTACGTCAATGTAATGGATAAGGCGAACGTTGCCGTGATTGATGCGAAGAGGTTGACCGTTACCAAGCACTACGATCTGAGCTCGAAGAAAGTTGAATGGGGAACAGGGCTGTCGGTGGATGCGAAGAATCACGTCCTTTTTGCATATTACCGCCTGCCTGAGCCGCAGGTACTGATCTTGAACGCAGATAACGGCAATATCATTACGACCTTCCCGACCGATCTGAATGTGGATACGGCCGGGTTCAATCCGAACACCATGGAAGCAATTGCCACAGCGGGCGCGGGCACGCTGGTGATCGTGAAGGAAAAGAGTCCAACCAGTTTTGAGGTCGAGCAGAGACTGAAGACGATGCCCGGCGCCCGGAACATGGTGGTCGATACAAAGACGAATCACGTGATCACCAATGCGTTCGAGTACGGCCCACTCCCGGCGAATGCCCCGCCGCCAACGCCAGGGCGCATGCAAACAGGTCCTCCGCTGCCGGGATCGTTTACGCTGATGATGATTGGCAGGCAGTAGATGTCAAAATACCAGCTTGAGTGCAAATTGTATCTGGCGCGAATCCCCGGCCGTCCGCCGTGCCCAGGAATCCAGCCGGTTGGACCGTGAAGGCGCAGGGATCAAAGTAGAGGTCTGGCCCGCATTACAGTAACGGCTTCCGCAAGGGCTCCCACCGCGAGACTGAAATTCAGCACAGCCTCCTGGCCTACAGTCAACACCAGATCGGTCTTCACTTCTTGCTGGAATGAAGCGGCTTCCGCTTTAGTGTCATAGGCGCCCACCGGCAGCGCGCCAATCTTGTAGTGACCGTCCGCGCCCGCCGAGGCTGTTCTGGTCTGGCCCGTTTCGCGATTGCTGGCCGTTACGGTTGCTTGCGGGATCAAGGCGCCACTGCTGTCCCGCACGTACCCGGAAACCGCCGCAGTCGGCAATTGCGCCGGCGCGGCAGGAGCACTCAGCAAGCAGGCCAGACACGTTGATAGTGCAAGAGATCGAATCACGACGTCCTCCCCTTGCTATCGCGGGCCGGGTTTCATTCCCTTAGCTTCGATTATTCTAGTGGCTTCGGGAGAGCGGAGAAAATCGATGAAAGCTTTAGCGGTCTCCGTATTCTTTGCGCCCGACACCAAAAAAGCATGCATGACGGTAGGCGGCATGATGCTTGACGGCAGTTCACCGCCAAGCGCAACGCCGGCCACCGGCAATATTTCACTTATCAGCGTAACGCCGAGGTCCGCCTCCCCTCTCGCCACGGCTGCGGCCACGTCCGACCCTGGCCCAAGGATCATTTTTGTTCGGGATCGAAGATCGGCGCCGAAACCCAAGCGATCTGCGACGCCGATAAATGTGGCTCCGAGCTGGGTGCCGGCCTTTGGATCGGACAGCGCAACCGTTTTGGCCATGAGCATCGCTCGCTTGACGCCGTCAGG
>Ga0075425_100004155_pt1 | contig 14872 bp, 15 predicted proteins | sample SoiMethybrSBSTD4_FD_75300 | JGI IMG/M metagenome (GOLD analysis project Ga0075425, IMG submission 75300) | Bulk soil microbial communities from a Populus tree surrounding site in Tennessee, USA - Soil MetaG P. TD hybrid SBSTD4 | ecosystem: Environmental > Terrestrial > Soil > Tree plantation...
GCGCGGCAGGTCAGGCGGGTCGGGCAGGTCAGGCAGGTCGGAGTGAATTGGTAATGAAAAAAGCCTTCGCGCCGCTTCTCGTCGTCGTCGCCATCATGTTCGTAGTTGCGCCGTTTCTGATCGCCAACGCGCCCTACGAATCGACGATGGGGCTGATCCAGAAAATTTTCTACTACCACGTGCCGTCGTGGTTCGCGATGTACATCGCGATTGGCGTGTGCGGCGTCGCCAGCGCCGTGTACCTGTTCAAGGGAACGCTGATCGCCGACGCTTATGCGACCGCCGGCGCCGAGGTCGCGGTCGTCTTCGGGCTGTGCGGTCTCATCACTGGCCCGCTGTGGGGACGCGTCGCGTGGGGCGTCTGGTGGCAATGGGACGTCCGCCTGACGACCGCGCTGCTGCTCGAGCTGATCTTCGTTGCCTACCTGATGGTGCGCCAGTTCGGCGGGCCCGGCGCCGAGAAGCTTGCTGCCGCAACGGCGATCTTCGGCACCGCGACTGCGCCGTTCGTCTACAAGTCGGTCGACATCTGGAGGACCGTCCACCCGAACACGAACGTGATCCCGACGCTGAAGCCGTCGATGGGCGGACCGTTCGCGTTCAGCTCGCTGGCCTTCATTCTGCTGTCGACGCTGCTGGTGACGGCGCGCGTCCATCTCGCGAAGCGGCAGATGATGCTCGACGAGCTCTATCTCGCGCACGAGGAAGAATCATGATGTTGCTGACGCAGGCGCTGTTCGCGCTCGGCTTGCAGCCGCCGCCGGGCCAGAGCGAGTTCATCCCGCTCAACGAGCTGCCGGCCTCGGAGAAGCTGCCGGCGGCGCCATTTCTCATCGCCGCCTACGCGTTCGTCTGGGTCGCGGTGATGTTCTACCTGTGGACGATCTGGCGGCGGCTCAACAAGGTGGAAGCGGACCTCGACGCGCTGGCAAGGAAGACACCGCCGCGATGACCGCCGGGCATTTCATCTTCATCCCCGCCGTTGCGCTGATCGGGATCGTGATCGGCTGGGTCCTCGGCTCGCGCGCCGCCCGCGACGCCTACGCTGCGGAACTGCGGCGACGCGAGGAGCGGGCGGCGCGGAAGTCGTCTTAGTCTCGGAGCGCGAAGCCTTGAGGCGAGCGTTCAGGACCGGAAGCTATCGCTCGGCTAAAGCCTTCGCGCTGCTAGCGTCCGACCGCGAGGCGCTGGGCCAGGACGTCCGGTAGGCCGGCGTCGACGATTTTGGACTGCGCCTCGTCGACGCGATATCTGGTTCGGTACAACTCGACCCGCCGCCCCGTCGTGTCGACGATCGCGTAAGCAGCGCGTGGATCGCCGTCGCGCGGTTGCCCCACCGATCCCGGGTTGATCAAGTACTTGCAGCCGTCGCGCATCTGAATCGTCGCTTCTTCCGCCGGGGATGCTCCGACGCTGTCGAACGACTCGGACGACAGCTCGAAGGTGATCGGGTAATGCGTGTGGCCGAAGAGGCACAACGGCCGCGTCGAGACCTTCAGCGCGCGTACCGCGTCGAGCTCGTCGAAGATGTACGCATCCTCGTCGAACGGCGAGCCGTGGCAGATTTCCACCACATCGTCGACGACGATAGGTCCTTCGGGCAGCGCGGCAAGCCATTCGCGGTTCGCCGGCGTGAGCACGTCGAGCGTCCAGCGCGCCGCGCTCTTCGCCACCGAGTTGAAGCCTTCGGCCTGCTCGAGACCGCAGGCAACCTTGTCGTGATTGCCGCGGACGAGCGCCGCCGGCTTCAGACCCTGCACGCGCGCAATGACGGCGTTCGGATCGGCGCCGTAGCCGACCAGATCGCCGAGGACGAGCGTCTGCTCGTAGCGCCGTTCACCGGCCTCGGCAAGGCAGGTCTCGAGCGCCTCGAGGTTCGCGTGAATGTCGGTGAGGACGAGATAGCGCATCAGTGCTCCAGCCAGTCGACGAGCTGTTCGACCAGCGCGTCGACGCTGGCGCGGGCGGCGTCGAGCCGAACGTGCGCCTGCTCGTACGCCGCGCGGCGTTGATGATACAGGCGTTCGAACCCGGAGCGGTCGGCGGCGAGCGGCCGCCGGCCGTCGGCCGGCACGCGGCCGATCAGCCGGTCGAGCGGCACGTCGAGCCAGACCGAGACGCCGTCGGCGTTGATCGCGGCGCGATTCTGCACGTCGGCGAAGGTGCCGCCGCCCGTCGCGACGACGAGATGGCGGGGGGCGAGATGGTCGAAGAGGACGTGGCGCTCGACGGTGCGGAAGTACGGCTCCCCGCGCCTGGCGAAAATCTCCGCAACGGTCTGCCGCTCGCGCGTTTCGATGAGCTCGTCCACGTCCACGGCGTGCCAGTCGAGGCGCTTTGCCAGCGCCCTGGCGAGCGTAGTTTTACCGGCGCCCATGAATCCGACCAGGTAGATTTTGTCGGCCTTCACGAGGTTCGACCCCCGCTCACCGCGTGCCAGGCTCGTACGCCGCGGACACCAGCTGCGACAGCGTGTCGAAGAAGCCGGGGTAGGAGATTGCCACCGCGTCGGCGCCTTCGATCGTCGATGGGTCTTCCGCGGCAAGCGCCGCGACCGCGAAGGCCATCGCCATCCGGTGATCGCCGCGCGCGTCGGCGACACCGCCTGATGGCCGCGCATTGTTTGAAGGGCCGGCGATTGAGAACCCGTCGGGCCGTTCGTCGGCCTCGAGGCCGAGGGCACGCAGCCCGGCGACCAGGGCGGCGATCCGATCGCTTTCCTTGACGCGCAGCTCGCTCGCGCCGCGCACGGTGACGTGGCCGCCGTGCGCCGCCAGCGCCGCAATCGCCGGCAACTCGTCGATCAGCGCCGGAACATCCGACGGCTCGATGTCGACCGTACCGACGCGGTTGCCCTCGACCGTCACGCTGCCGCGCGGTTCGCCGGCGTCGGTCGCCGTGATGCTCACCGACACGTAGGCGCCGAAGCGGCGCAGGACGTCGAGCAGGGCGATGCGCGTCGGATTCAAGCCCACGTCCTCGACCTCGATGCGGGAGCCCGGTTGCGCGGCCGCGGCGACCAGCCAGAACGCCGCCGACGAGAAATCGCCCGGCACGGTCAGCGGTCGGCCGGCCAGCCGCTGTCCGCCGCGGACGCCGACCGTCAGGCCGTCGATCGACACCGACGCGCCAAACGCTGTCAGCGCGCGCTCGGTGTGATCGCGGGTGGCCGCCGGCTCACGAACGGTGGTCTCGCCGTCGGCGTGCAGCCCCGCCAGCAGCACCGCGCTCTTGACCTGCGCGCTCGGCGTTTCCGGCTCATGTGCAATCGCGCGCAGTGCCGAGCCGTGGATCGTCAGCGGCGCATGGCCGTCGACGGCCTCGACGCGGGCGCCCATCCGCTCGAGCGGCGCGATCACCCGCCGCATCGGCCGTTTCGAGAGCGACGCATCGCCGATCATGGTGCTGGTGAACCGGTGGCCGGCCAGGACCCCGGCCATCAGCCGCATCGTCGTCCCCGAATTTCCGGCATCGAGCGGCGCCGCCGGCGAACGGAGTTGCCCGAACCCTCGTCCCAGTACAGTAACGGTGCCAGGCGCGGTGTCTTCAATCTCAACGCCGAGCGTCCGCAGGCAGGCGAGCGTCGACTGGCAGTCAGCGCCTGGGGCAAAATGAGCGAGCGTCGAGCGCCCCTCGGCCAGCGCTGCGAGCAGCGCATAGCGGTGCGCGATCGATTTGTCGCCGGGCACGCGCAGGCGGCCGCGCAGACGGCGCGCGGGCGTGATGGTCGCGGAGTGAGGCATCGGACGGCAGCAATTTTACTCCGCTGCGCCGTCGGTCCGGCGACCGCGGCGCCGCCGCGATCAGCGAACAACGGCGGTTCGGCGCGCGCGGCGTCTTGACTTCGGCAGACAGATGACGTTAAGTGCGCCATGACGCAGCGATGACGGCCAACGGACACCACATCATCCGGCTCGAATTCAGCAGCGCGTTCGAGATGCTGGATTTCGTACAGGTCGTCAGCGACCATCTCGCACGCGGCGTCGGCCTCGACGAGGATGCGCTCCACTGGGTGAGCGTCGCGATCCGTGAATCGGTGATCAACGCGATCAAACACGGCAACAAGAGCGACGCCAGCAAACACGTGTTCGTCGAATTCGACACCGGCGCCGGCGTGGCGGAACCGGCGCTGTCAATCCGGGTTCGCGACGAAGGGGAAGGCTTCGATCCCGAAACCGTCGCCAACCCGCTCGATCCGGAAAATCTCCTCAAGTCGAGCGGCCGCGGCATCTTCCTCATCCGCAATTTCATGGACGACGTCCGGCTGCAGCGCGCGCCCGAGGGCGGGATGGAGATCCGCATGACCAAGCGCGTTCAGCCGGCGGCGGCAGACGACACGCGCCAGGCCTGAGTGCCTTCCAATCCCCTGTATCTCACCACCGCCATCGAAGCGGTCGTCCTCGCCGGCGATCTGCAGATGGAACGCTTCGGCGGCACGTTTCAAATCGACAAGAAGGGCGCCATCGATCTCGTCACCGAGGTCGACGTCGCGGTCGAGCGCCGGTTCCGGGCGCTCATCGCCGAGCGGTTTCCGGACCATCAGATCCTCGCCGAGGAGATGGGCGGCGCCGCCGCGGCGCCGGCCGGACCGTGCTGGATCTTCGATCCGATCGACGGCACATCGAACTTCGCGCACGGGCTGCCGATTTTCTGCGCCTCGCTGGCGCTCGAGATCGACGGCGTCGCCGAGGTGGCTGCGGTGTACGACCCGACGCGCAAAGAACTGTTCACCGCCGAACGCGGTGGCGGCGCGTTCCTGAACGGTCGGCCGCTGCATGTCTCTTCCGCCAACCGGCTCATCGACGCGATGCTGCTCACGGGATTTCCGTATGACGTGCACTCGCGCGTCGAGGAGATCGTCGGTTTGTTCGCGGCGTTCATCGCGACGGCGCGCGCGGTGCGGCGGCTCGGATCGGCGGCGCTGGATCTCTGTTACGTCGCGGCGGGACGCGTCGATGGCTTCTGGGAGACCGACCTGAAGGCCTGGGACATCGCTGGCGGCGCGCTGCTTGTTGCCGAGGCCGGCGGCCGCGTCACCGGTACCGCCGGCGAGCCGTTCAGATCGCGCGGCGGCCACCTGCTGGCGACAAACGGTTACGTTCATGACGCCATGCTCGCGGTGATCCGCGACCACCGCGCGAACCGTGCTCGGAAAGTGACGGAGTGATACCGACGGAAGACAGCGCGGACACAGCCGTTGCAATCAACACGGGGATTCGACGCGGTTTGTTGGCATTCCTCCTGCTCTTGACCTGGGCAGCGCGGCCCACAGCGGGTCGCCTCGCAAAGGAGTGCCCTATGCGTGGATCGATCGCGGCGGCCCTGAAAGCGCTCGCCGTGCTGGCCGTGGTGGGAGCCGTGCTGATGCCGGCGCCAGCAGCAGCTCAGCAGGCTATCAATTTTTCATTTGGCGGTTTCTCGCCCCGCAGTGAAGACGCGCGGGACCCCAATGACGTGGTCGTCAACGATCAATCGTTCCTGCTCTTCGACCCGTCGGGCCTGCACGGTGTCAAGTTCGGCGGCGAGTGGACTGTGCCACTCTCCGAATTCTTCGACGCGGCCGGTGGCATCGAATATTTCCAGGGCAGCACCCTGGCGGAAGACCGCTTCAGCGAATTCGATGTGACCGGCGATCCGATCGTCGCGGAGCTCAAGCTGCGCACCGTCCCGATCTCCGCGACCTTTCGGTACCTTCCCGCCGGGCGACACGCCGCCGTGCAACCGTACATCGGCGGCGGCGTCAGCATCACCAACTATCGCTACAGCGAGACCGGCGACTTCGTCGCCGACGACAACGTGACGATCATCCACGGCAATTTTGTCGGCAGCGGATGGAAGGCGGGTCCGGTGGTACTCGGCGGTGTTCGCGTGCCCGTCGGTGCCTGGAGCGTCGGCGGCGAACTGAAATATCAGTGGGGGGTGGCGGATCTGCCGGCCGATCAGGGCTTCGCGACCGGACCGACCACGGCCGTGCCGAAGATCGACCTTGGCGGCTTCACCTACGCAGTCACCTTCGGCGTCAGGTTCTAGTCACTACAGGGCCACCCTGACAGGGTGGCCCTGCACTCCCAGCGGCGCCCTTTCAGGGCGGACGATCTCCCACCCGTGATACAAAGCGGCATGTCGAAACGGCGCGGTCCGATCCGCTACGCGGTCGTCGGCCTTGGACACATCGCCCAGGTTGCGGTTCTTCCTGCCTTCCGCCACGCGCAGCGCAATTCGCGCCTTGTCGCCCTGGTCAGCGACGATGCAACCAAGCGGCGCGAGGTCGGCAAGAAGTACCGCGTCGATCGTACGTTCAGCTACGACGAGTACGAGGCCTGCCTCGAGCGCGTGGACGCGGTGTACATTGCGCTCCCGAACTCGATGCACGCCGAGTACACCATCCGCGCCGCGCGAGCCGGCGTGCACGTCCTGTGCGAGAAGCCGATGGCGGTGACCGCCGTTGAATGCGAGCGGATGATCCGCGCCTGCCGCGAGCGCCGCGTGAAGCTGATGATCGCTTATCGCCTGCACTTCGAAGACGTCACGCTGCGCGTCATCGACCTGGTCCGCAAGGGCAGGATTGGCGAGCCGAAGTTCTTCAACTCGTCCTTCGCCTTGACCGTGCGCAGCGGCAACATCAGAGCGAAGCGCGCGCTGGGCGGCGGGACGCTCTACGACATCGGCGTCTATTGCATCAACGCTGCGCGCCACCTGTTTCGCGCCGAACCGACCGAAGTCATGGCGATCTCGGTCAACAGCGGCGCCGCCAGGGTAAAGGAGATCGACGAGTCCACCGCGGCGCTGCTGCGCTTCGACGCCGATCGCGTCGCCTCGTTCGTCACCAGCTTCAACGCCGCCGACGTCGGCTGGTACGAGATCGTCGGCACGAAGGGAAGTATTCGCGTCGACCCCGGGTATGAGTACGCCGAAGGACTGACGTTCTCGACGACGATCGACGGCAAGACGAAACGCGTGCGTGCCGGCAAGCATGATCAGTTCGCGCCGGAACTGCTGTACTTCTCGGATTGCATCCTGCGCAATCGCGAGCCGGAACCGTCCGGCCGGGAAGGCCTGCAGGATGTGCGGATCGTGCAGGCGCTCTACACATCCGCGAAGACCGGCCGCGCCGTATCGATCCCGCTATACCGGCCGACGAAACAACCGAGCCGGCGTCAGCGCATCACGCGGCCCGGAATTCCGAAGCCCTCACCGCTTGTGCGGGTGAAGAGCGGAAGCGAGTAACCGCATCGGGCCTCGCCGAAGCGCCGGAGGCGCGACGGCGGCAGGGCGGCCAACGTGGCGGAACTGGGATCGAGGCGTTCGTAAACGGTCATCTCTCCGCCCGCCGGATTGGCGATTCCGCGCGAATTGCACCGGCGCGTGCGGCAGCAGCTTTGCGAAGCACCCCGCATGCTCTCAGGCTTCCTCCAGGATCTCCGGTTCGCCTTCCGTCTGCTGCGCCGCTCGCCGCGCGATACCTTCATCGCCGCCGCGATCTTCGGGCTTGGCGTCGGCGCCAACACCGCGATGTTCAGCGCGGTGAACCACGTGTTGTGGCGGCCGTTCCCGTTCCCGGATGAGGCACGCCTGGTTCGCCTCCGCGAGATGGTCACCTCGGCCGACGGCACGATGTACCCGTTCAACATGTCCAGCGCCGCAATCCTTGCCTTCCGCCGCGGCGCCGGCGACGTCTTCGGCGACATCGTCGCGATGAGCGGGCAGAACATGGCGCTGGCGGGCAGCGACGCCGCCGAGCGGGTGAGCGTCGTGCTGCAGACTGACGGCTACGACGCCACGCTGGGCGTCAGGCCCGTTGCCGGGCGAAGCCTCACCGCCGACGAATTGCAGCGCGGCGCCGACGCAGGTGTGGCGCTCGTCAGCCACGCGATCTGGGAGACGCGGTTCGGAGGATCGAACGCGGCGCTCGGATCGACCGTGCGCCTCGACGATCGCACGTTCACGATCGTCGGCGTCATGCCGCCGCAGTACGCGTTTCCATACGACGCGCAGTTCTGGATCCCGTGGCGGCTCGACGCAACCGACCGCACGCGTGATTTCGCCGTGTGGGCGCGTATGCGTCCTGGCATCACGCCGGCGCAGGCTCGCGGCGCCGCCGGCCGCGTCGCCGGACAGATTCGCCGCGATCGCCCTGACCTGCCGTCGGGCTACGGCATCGAGATCCGGACGATGCGCGAGAACCTGCTCGGCGACCAGGAGCGGCCGCTGCTCGCAGTCACCGAGATCGTTGCGTTCATGCTGCTCATCGGCGCCCTGAATGTGGCGACGCTGCTGTTGGCCCGGGCGGTTGCCCGGCGCCGCGAGTTCGCCGTGCGCGCCGCGCTCGGGCAAAGCCGCGGTCGCCTCGTCGGCCAGCTGCTCGCCGAGTCGATCGCGCTCGCGTCGATTGGTTGTGTCGCCGGGCTGCTGCTCGCCGGATGGCTGGCGCCGCTGACCGTCTCGTTCGTGCCGCGCGTGCTCAGCGGTCAACTTGGCCTCAGCTCACCGCATACCGACTGGCGCGTCGCGATCTTCGCGGTCGGAATGTCGATGGCGAGCGCGATCATCGCCGGCGTGCTGCCCGGCGTCGCGACCCTCCGCGCCAATCCGCAGGTGGCGCTGACCGGCGGCGGACGGATCTTCTCCGGGGGACAGGCGAGCCGCCGCATGCTCGGCGCCCTGATCGTCGCCGAGACCGCGCTGACGTTGATCCTGCTCGCCGGCGCTGGGTTGATCATCCGTAACTTCATTCGTCTTCAGACGCAGCCGCTCGGCTTCGACGCGCGCGGCCTGCTCGCGATCGAACTCACGCCTGCGCCGTCGGCCTACGGCGATGCGGTGCGCCGTGCCGGACTGATGCGCCGGCTGATCGACGAACTGTCCACGGTCCCCGGCGCCGTCAGCGCCGGGATCACGACTGTGAACCCGCTCGGCGGCGGAACGTGGGGCGCGACGATCGTCTCCGACGAAATGCTCGCCCGCGATCCGAAGGCCGTGCTGCACGTGAACCACCGGCTGGTCACGCCCGGCCTGTTGAAGACGATGGGCACGGCGATCGTCCGTGGCCGCGATTTCTCCAGCGCGGACCGCCGCGACACGCAGCCGGTCGCGATCGTCAGCGAATTGCTGGCGCAGCGGCTCTGGCCTGCCCACGACGCGGTGGGCCGGCGAGTGCGCAGCGTCGGAGCCGGCTCGCCGTGGGTGACGGTGATTGGCGTGGCAGGGAACGTCAGCGACGCGCATGATCCCGGCGTCCCGGCGGAAACGTGGTACCTGCCCTATGAGCAGTACGCGGAGACCGCGGCGGCCGAGCACGTCTACATGATGATTCGCGACGGCGTGGATCCGACGGCGCTCGTCGGCGGCGTGCGTCGTGCGATCGCCCGCGTCGATCGCACGCTCGCGCCGTACGGTCCGGTCGCGATGGACGCCTATCGGACCGAGTCGATTGCACGCGAGCGCACCAGCGCCGCGTTCATGAGCGGCTTCGGACTCTTCGGCCTGCTCCTCGCGGCGCTCGGCGTCTACGGCGTGATGGCGCTCAGCGTCGCCCAGCGGCGCGTCGAGTTCGGCATCCGCATGGCCCTCGGCGCAGGGCCGGCCGACATCCTGCCGCTGGTGCTGCGGCGAAGCCTTGCGCTCGTCGCTGGCGGCATCGTCATCGGCATCGCAGTAGCCGCAGGATTGAATCGAATGATCGCCGGCCTGCTGACCACGGCTGCGTCCATCGACGTCGCGACGCTGTCGGTCGCCGCCGTGCTGATTCTCGTCACTGCACTGGCCGCCTGTCTGGTTCCGGCGCTCACGGCGCAGCGCCTCGACCCGGTTGCCGCGCTGAAGCAGGATTAACGAGTGTCGTATTCACCATGGCGCGAAGGCTTTAGCCGAGCGATCAGCGGACGCCCGCACGCGGTACGCTCGGCTGAAGCCTTCGCGCTCCATCCTCACGGCGGATCGCTCGGTAGTAAAGTGTGGCGATGCATTGCCGCCGACATGTCGGGCGATGGCTGGCGATCATCATCGCGAGCCTCGCTCTTGTTGCTGCACGCGCGTCGCAGGACGGACCGGCCCGACGGATTCTGATCCTGGTCATCGACGGGTTGCGGCCGGACTACGTCACCCGCGAGGCGATGCCACGCCTCGTTCGCCTCGGCGAGCGCGGGATCGTTTTCACCGCGCATCATTCGGTGGTCCCGACCGTGACGCGCGTGAACGGATCGTCGCTCGTGACCGGCGCGTATCCCGAGACGCACGGACTGCTCGGCAATGCGATCTACATTCCGTCGGTAAGTGGTACCCGCGTCCTCGATACCGGGGCCCGCGAGGATCTACAGGAGGTGGAGCGCGCCGAGGGACGGCTGCTGACCGCGCCGTCGCTCGGCGAGATTCTCGAACAAGCCGGCAAGAAACTGCTCGCCATCGGCTCGGGGACCACTGGCTCCGCCTACGTCCTCGACCAGGCGGCCGCGAACCGCGCGATCATCCATTCGGACTACGTGCTGCCGGCAGATTTGTCGGCGCGCGTGCTGCAACGGCTTGGCCCGGTGCCGCCGCGCGGGACGCCCAACACCGCGCAGCATCGCCGCGCCGTGGATGCGTTCCTGGCGTTCGGCATCGACGATCTCCGCGCCGACGTCACGATCGTCTGGCTGAACGATCCCGATGCCACGGCGCACGCCAAAGGCATCGGCAGCGCGCCGGCGCGTGAATCGATCGCCGCGGTTGACAGCGAGCTTGGCCGCATCGAGGACGGTCTGAAAGCGAAGGGCCTGCTCGACCGCACCGACGTGATCGTCGCTACCGATCACGGCTTCTCGACGCACACCGGCGGCTTCCGGCTCGAAGCGCTCGTCGAGCCGTTCGCCGAACGGATGCTCGACGGCTCACGCGACATCGTCGTTGCCGAAGGCGCGGTCCATATCCGCGGGCCCGTCGACCCGGCGCGCACCGCTCGCATCGTCGCGGCGCTCCAGGGGAAACCGGAAGTTGGCGCGATCTTCACACGGCCTCGGCCGGACGGCGGCATGGAAGGCGTCGTTCCCGGAACGCTCTCCTTCGAGATCGCACGATGGAACCATCCACGCTCCGGCGAAATCCTCGTGTCGGCGAATTGGACCGCGCAGGCGAACGCTGCGGGCTATGCGGGGATGACGACCCAGACTGGCGTCGCCGGCCATGGCGCGACGAGCCCCTACGATATTCACAACACGCTGATTGCGGCCGGACCCGATTTCCGCGAGCACACAGTCAGCGCCGTGCCGACCGGGAACGTCGACATCGCGCCGACAGTCCTCCGTTTGCTCGGGCTGCCGATTCCGCCGTCGATGACCGGCCGAGTGATCGCGGAGGCGCTGCGCGGCGGGCCAGCGCCCACGTCAGTTGGCGTCGCGAAGGCGACAGAGTTGGTCCGAAACGGGGACGGATCGTACGTGCTCACCGCACACGTCTCGGTTGCGGCCGGACACCGCTACCTCGATTTCACCGAGGTGGCGCGTCGCTGACTGGCGGTGTTCCTTCGCCGGCGTCGAGGCTGTCGCCCGAATCGGCGCTCATCCGACGGTAGAGGACCACTCCGGCGCCGTCGCAGATACGCGCGTAGCCGCTGAGGAATGACGGCCGCTCACGCGCGAGCCGCGCGAGGAGGTCGCCGCCTTCGGCCTTCTCTTCGATCAGCAGCCAGTCGGCGTAGCGATACGGACGCTCGAGCGCGGCGAGCCAGATGTCGCCGTTGCCCTCGTGCAGGAAATCGCGGATCGCGAACCCCTGGTGCGACGCCTCCTGCATGTAGTGGCCGAGCGAGCCCATGCTGGCCATGATTTTCGCGCCGGGTTCGAGCGGTGCGATGCAGGCGGTGACTCGGGCGCGGTCCGGTCGATTCGGGCGGTCCCACTGCGCTTCGACGACCATTGGGGCGGACTGGTCGAAAGGCCGGAGTTCGGCCACGCCGACAGCACCGAGGGCGACGGCAGCAGCCAGCGTGAGGGGGCGCGGCACGAGCCCGGCGGCCACGCCGGCGCCGATCGCCTCGACCGCCATCAGCGGCACCATGTAGCGGATGCGGAACGGATGGCCGCGGTAGAACGCCGCCCACGGAATCGCCGCCATCGCAAGCGGCGAAATCGCGATCAGCGCGTCGGCTGTCCACCGCCGACCTGGATGCGTCCGGCGAAGAGCGACCACGCTCGCCACCACGGCGACGACGAGACCGATGCCGCCGATCCAGGTCAGCGCCGGCCCACTGAGCCTTTGCGCACCCCAGGCGATCTCCTTCGCGGCGAGCCACGCATCGCCGAGCGCCTTGTTCTCGGGAACGAAGAACCCGCCGGACACGAACCATTCGCCGATCACGACGCGGCTGAAGATCGAGAAGCCGACGATCGCGACGGTCGGATACAGCGCGATCCGCGCGATGCCGCGCACTGCATCAACCAACGGTTCGCCAGCACGCCACCGAACCCATCCCGCCGCGGTCAACGCCGTCGCCATGACCGGCCACGCCTCGTAGCGCGTGAGACAGGCGAGCGCGAAGGCAATGCCCGCGTAGCGGCTCGCCGCAATGAGCAGCGCGACCGCGACCGTCGTCGTCGCGAGCAGCAGCGGTTCGGTCATCGGCGTTGATTGCAGATAGACGACGTTCGGATTCACCGCGAAGACCGCGGCGGCGGCCACCGCGGCCGGCGCCGAGCCGGTGATCCGCCGCACGGTCCAGGCGATCGCCGCCGCCGTGATCGCGTACGACAGAATCGAGATCGCAACCGCGGATGCGCCGGTGCGGTAGAGCCGATCGATCTGCACCGGCAGGGCGTTGAGCAGATGCGGCAGCGGCAGCCACACAGCGCCGATCTGCTGCCAGCCAGGCGTGATGCTGTCGAAGATCCGGCGGGCGACGACCAGATGGCCGCGCGCGTCGTAGTGGCTGAGCGTCAGGCCGAGCGCGTGATAGTGCCACGCGGCGAAGGTACCGAGGATCGCCGCGACGCCGCCGGTCGCGACCGGAAGCGCGCGTCGGACCGACGCTATAATCACCTGTTTATTCTATGGGTGAACTCGTCGGCAGGGTGCGATCGCTTGCGCTCGCGCTCGGTGGGCCAGGGCTCGCGCTGGTCGCCTTCCTCGATTCGACGTTCCTCCCCCTGCCCGGCATCACCGATCTGCTGCTCGTCGTGATGGTGACACGGCGGCCAGGCGCAATGGTCGGCTACGTGCTGCTGACCGTCGCTGGATCGGTGGCCGGCTGCCTGGTGATGCACACGATCGGCCGCAAGGGCGGGGAAGCGCTCGTTCGCCGACGCTTCACCGGCGAGAAGACGGAGCGCGCGATGGCGGCACTGCAGCGCAACGGCGTGATGGCGGTGCTGATCCCGTCGCTGCTGCCGCCGCCGGCGCCGTTCAAGATCTTCGTGCTGCTGGCCGGCGTGGTCGGGATCAGCGCGGTGCGCTTCGCGATCGCGATCGCGCTCGGCCGCTCCGCGCGCTACTTCGCGCTCGGGTTCCTCGCCCTCCGGTTTGGCAATCGCGCGATGACCTACATGCGCGAACAGGGCGCGATCGTGTCGCTCGTCGCCGTCGCAGTGCTCGCCGCCGGGTTCGCCGTCTACGTGGCCGTCACGAGAATGCGCGGCCGCCGTAACACCGGTAGTGTCCGGCTTTAGCCGGACCGTGATCCGTGGCTTCGGCCGCTCGAAGCCTTCGCGCTCCAACGGTGACTCAGCTTCGCTGCAGCACCCGCTCCACCGGTGTCTGCCGGATCTCGCGGATCACGTACGTCGGCTTGTTCTGCGACTCGTGGTAGGTGCGGGCCTGGAGCTCCGCGAGCAAGCCGAGCGTGACGAGCTGGACGCCGGTGAAGACGAGCAGGATGCCGAACAGCAGCAGAGGCCGATTGCCGATCGATTGATCCGGCGCAAGACCGAGGACACCCAGCACGCGCACCGCGGCCAGCCATCCCGTGATCGCCAGGCCCGCAAGGCCCATCGCGCCGCCAACCAGCCCGAAGATCTGCAACGGCCGGGTCGAATAACTCAACAGGAACTTCACCGTCACCAGGTCGAGCACGACGCGCATCGTCCGGCTGATGCCGTAGTTCGAGCGCCCGTGGCGACGGGCGCGGTGGTTCACCGCCATCTCGTGGATGCTCGACGTTTGTTCGCTCGCGATCGCCGGCAAAAACCGGTGCATCTCGCCGTACAGCTTCATCGGCTTCACCACCTCGGCGCGAAAGACTTTGAGCGAGCAGCCATAGTCGTGGAGATGGACGCCGGTCACGAAGGAGATCAAGCCATTGGCGATGGTCGACGGCAAACGCCGCGAGAGGAACGGATCCTTCCGCTCTTTCCGCCAACCGCATACCACGTCGCAGCCGCGCTCGAGCGCCGCAACCATGGCGGGAATGTCGGCGGGGTCGTTCTGCAGGTCGCCGTCCATCGTGACGATGTAGCGGCCGCGGGCGTGGTCGAAACCGGCGGCAAATGCCGCGGTCTGCCCGAAATTGCGACGGAATCGGATCACACGCAGGCGCGGATCTCGCGCCTGCAGCCGCGCGAGGATTTCGAAGCTGTCGTCAGTGCTCCCATCGTCGACGATCAGGATTTCGTACGGCCGGCCCCACGCCGTGAGCCGCTCGGTGAGCTCGCGGCACAACTCTTCGAGCGCGGCCGCCTCGTTGCGGATCGGAATGACGACGCTGAGCTCCACGGAGGTCATGATAATGGATTGACGCGATCACGGTCCGCCCAAAGGCGGACACTACAGTTACCGCACTTCAATCCAGCATCCGAGGACGCGCTTGTCCTGGTTGCCTGGCTCGATGTCCGCGGGACGGACGCCGGTCGCGCTGCGCACGCGCAGCACGACGCCGGCGCGGGCAGGGTCGATCGGCACGTCGAACAGC
>Ga0075425_100004156_pt1 | contig 14871 bp, 11 predicted proteins | sample SoiMethybrSBSTD4_FD_75300 | JGI IMG/M metagenome (GOLD analysis project Ga0075425, IMG submission 75300) | Bulk soil microbial communities from a Populus tree surrounding site in Tennessee, USA - Soil MetaG P. TD hybrid SBSTD4 | ecosystem: Environmental > Terrestrial > Soil > Tree plantation...
GCGGAGCGTGGAATCCGTGTGTTAGCATCGCTGATTGGGTAATCGCTAGCAATTTCAGATGCCAGACACGATGCAAGCTCTCAGAAAAATGAGCCCGAGTCGCGGGCTCTCCCTTGAACCTGCAACCGTCCCGGCGATCGGGCCTAGTGATGTTTTGGTGCGAGTGAAAGCCGCTTCGATTTGCGGTACGGACTTGCATATTTACGGATGGGACCGGTGGTCGCAGTCGCGGATCAAGCCGCCGGTCACGCTCGGACATGAATTCTGCGGCGTGGTGGAAAAAGTCGGCAGCGAAGTGGAAGCGCTGAAGCCCGGCGATTTTGTCAGCGCGGAGATGCATGTGAACTGCGGGCACTGCCACCAGTGCCGCGTGGGCGAAGCGCACATCTGCCCCAACGTGAAAATCATCGGTATCGATCAGGATGGCGCGTTCGCCGAGCTGGTAAAAATTCCCGCGTCGAACATCATCAAGCTCGATCCGGCAATCCCGGAGCGCTATGGAGCGATTCTCGATCCGTTGGGCAATGCGGTGCACACGGTTTTAGCGGGAACGATTGCAGGACAGACAGTTTTGGTGACCGGATGCGGGCCGATCGGATTGATGTCCATTGCAGTGGCAAAAGCGTGTGGAAGCTCGACGGTGTTTGCGACGGAAACGAATGAATACCGGCGCGGCATGGCAAAAAAAATGGGCGCGGATGTGGTGATCAATCCGCTGGCGGAAGATGCGCCGGCAAGAATTTTGAGCGAGACAAACAAAACCGGCGTGGATGTGCTGCTGGAGATGAGCGGCAACCCAACAGCGATTCAGCAGGGATTTAAAGCGTTGCGCGCGGGTGGCCGGGCTTCTTTGCTGGGAATTCCCACGGAAAATGTTCCGCTGGATTTGGTGAACGACGTGATTTTTAAGGGCGCGACGGTGCAGGGGATTTACGGGCGGCGGATGTACGAAACGTGGGTACAGATGACGGCGCTGCTGAAGGCGGGACGGTTGAACCTGGAGCCACTGTTCGGCGAACGCGTGAAGCTGGAACAGTTCGAAGATGCGTTCGCGAAATTGCAGGGCGGGCTGGCGGGAAAAATCCTGATGTACCCGAACGGAATGCCGCAGTAGCTTAAGCGAGACTTTGGAGCCCCTGGCGTCCGCAAATTTTGTTAATCCACAAGAATTTTCAAAGTTGATTTGCCGATGAGCGCGGGAAGAGGCAGAATGAACTCCTACCCCGCCGACGCCCGCCCCGAAGTTAGAGTCAGAGGATCTTTCGTTCGAGGAGTTCAATCGGACGAGCATCAGGCAAAGGAGCCAAGATATGTCAGAGTCTGCTGTGCAAACTACCCGGCAGAATGCGCTGCAATACGTGAGCGAGCAGCTGAAGGATCTACGCGCTAAGGGTGTCGCGCCGAAATTGCGGATTTTGCAAGGCGAGCAGAAGCCCGTCTGCATTTTCGACGGCAAGGAAGTGATCAACCTTGCGTCGAACAACTATCTGGGATTGACCACCCACAAGGCGTTGCGGAAAGCTGCGGTGGACGCGGCGAAAACCCTAGGCGCGGGCGCCGGAGCGGTGCGCACAATTGCGGGAACGATGCAGCTGCACATGCAACTGGAAGAGCAGATTGCGAAGTTCAAGAACGTGGAAGCGTGCGTGGTGTTCCAGTCGGGATTCACCGCGAACGCGGGAACCGTATCCGCAGTGCTGGGCAAGGAAGATCTGATTGTTTCCGACGAGTTAAATCACGCGTCGATCATTGACGGCGCGCGGCTGTCTCGCGCCACGATCAAAGTTTTCAAGCATAAGGACGTGAAGGATTGCGAGCGTATCCTGCAGGAGCATTCGGATTTTCCCGGCAAAAAATTGATCATCACCGACGGTGTGTTTTCGATGGACGGCGACATTGCGCCACTGCCGGAGCTGTGCGACGTGGCGGAAAAATACAACTGCATCATGATGGTGGACGACGCGCATGCGAGCGGCGTGCTGGGCCGCGGGGGACGCGGCACGATCGATCACTTCAACTGTCACGGACGTGTCCACATTCAGGTGGGTACGCTGAGCAAAGCGATCGGGGTGATGGGCGGCTACGTTTGCGGGTCGCGCGACCTGATTGATTTTCTGTATCTGCGGGCGCGGCCCTTTTTGTTTTCGACATCGCACACGCCCGCCACAGCTGCCGCGTGCATGGCGGCATTTTCACTCCTGGATTCTCCGGCGGGTGAGAAGCTGGTGAAAAAACTTTGGGCGAATACAAAGGCCTTCAAACGCGAGTTGAAGAAGCGCGGATTCCAGTTCAAGGGCAGCGAGACACCGATTGTTCCGATCCATGTCGGGGATGCGGCGAAGGCGTTTGAGTTCTCGAAAAAGCTTTTTGACGCTGGCGTCTTCGCACCTGCTGTCGGCTATCCCACGGTGGCGGAAGGCAAGGCACGGCTACGCGCCATTGTCAGCGCCGGGCACAAAAAAGAGCAGCTCGTAAAGGCGGCGGATATTTTGGCAGAAGCGGCCAAGCCGCTGGGTATTATTGGCTAGCGCAAGAGCCGAACCTGGCCAGCACAGACGGAAGGCTCTGCCACTGAAACCGCCGGAATGGCAAATGATGCCGGGCTGTAGGCACGCGCAGGTGTTTACGCGCAGGCAAAGCCTTTGAGTAGTGCCGAGCTTCCTACAGCCCGCCAAAGCGGCCCGCCTCAAAAAGGCGGCCGCCACAGTGTGGCGGAAAAGCCACGGCCATCGGGTAAAACATGGGTACCGGCACTGTAGATCGGGCAATCCGTACCTGGCTGCAAGGCCGGTTTTGCACAGATTAGGCACAAAAGGAAGGCCTTAGGAAATGGCGGACCTCTTGCATTGACAACGGTGGTATTATGGGGATGGAACTTCGTCTATTACCCCCAGCCAAGGAAAGGAGGCCGTATGACTTTGAAGGTTACAGGCACGGCACTCCTGACGATTTTGTTTGCAGGGGCGAGTATGAGCCAGACGGGAAATCGCCCGGACGAACCGATGCCGACGACCGCGCAACAGCCGGCGATCACGATTCCTCTCAGCGCCGGAACAGCCATCAACGCATCACTGCTAACTGCCGTTGACTCGAGCCGGAGCAAGCCGGGCGACACGGTTACGGCAATCGTGAATGAAGCGGTGACGTATCAGCGCAGCGTGCTGCTTCCCAAGGGAAGCAAGATTACCGGGCGCGTGGTGCGCACAGGCGGCGACAGCACGAGCACGTCGGCGCTGTTTGTGGAATTTGACCGCGTGACTTTGCCGAATGGACAAGAAGCTGCGCTGAATGCGGGAATTCAGGCGCTAGCGCCTCCGGCCGCTGCGCCGACAATTCCCTCGCGCAAGGATTACGAAGAAGACTGGATCGCGGGAAATATCAGCACGCCGGATGTTGAGCCGGCGGCGAAATCGCCCGCGAAGAGCGGCACGGTGGTGATGCCATCGACTTACACAACGCCGCGGAAGAGCACCGTGGCGGATTTGCCCGCGCAGCCGATCGAAGGCGGACTGGACCGCCGAGGCCGCTTTACGGTGGACAGCAAGGGCGCTTTCTACGAACCAAACATGCGCATCTTTACGCCGGTTTCCGAAGGCTCGCACGGAACGGTGCTGGTCGGCACTAAGAAGAGTGTGCGCCTCGAAGCCGGAACGCACCTGCTGATCGTGATTCAGCCTCCCTCGTCGTCGCCTGATGTTCGTTAGGGCGAGAGCTTGAGGTTGGTCAGTAACGTCCTGTAAAACCTGCCTGTCCGTGGACAAAGCTACCTGCGGACAGGCTTTTTGTTCCTCCTCGCCCACTCCTAAGCTAAAGAAAAACCGATACTTAGCGACTTGGCTTCCTGGCATGCCGGATGCGCTTCTTATCCGCAGGATCTGAGGGAAGACGATTGGCCATGGGCGCGAATCTGAAAACGGTGAAGTGTGCCGGGAGGAAGAAATGGATCGAATCCTGAATTTACTTGCGGCAAGCGCGCTGCTGTGGAGCGGCTCGATGGTGGTAGCACAGCCGGTGTACTCGCAAGAGACGCAGGCTGGAGCCACCGCGACGGCGCAAGGCAGCGCGGCGGCGAAGGGCCAGTCAGCGCAAAGCTCGCTGGCGGCAGGTACAGCAGTCAATGCGGAACTGGACAAATCGCTGGATTCCAAGAAAGCGAAAGTCGGCGACGCGGTGACGGCTCGCACGACAGAAGCAGTAAAAGAGGAAGGCAAAGTGGTGCTCCCGAAAGGGACGAAGCTGATGGGACACGTGACGCGAGCGAGCGCACGCGGCAAAGGCGATAGCGATTCAACGTTGGGCGTGCAGTTTGACCGCGCCGAACTGAAGGGCGGTCAGGAGATGGCGGTACAACTCGCGCTACAAGCTCTCGCGGCGCCCGCTGGAGTTGCTCCGATCGGCGGAGATGATCTGCAAGGAATGGGGGCCGGAGGTTCCGCTTCAGCAAGTGGAGCGAGCCGCGGAGGCGCTGGCGCTCCAGTCGGTGGAGCAGTGAGCGGAGCAGCAAGCACTGCTGCGCGGACGACGGGAAATGTTGCCGGTGCAGCGAACTCGACTGTGAATTCGACGACGAATGCAGCGGCTGGCGCGGCCGAATCAGTAGGCGCGACGACGCAAGGCGCAACGGGCGGGTTGAATTCCTCCGGCCAGTTGGTAGCCAACAGCCGCGGCGTGTTTGGCTTGAACGGACTAAGCTTGAGCGCGGATGCATCGAACTCGACGCAGGGTTCGGTGATCGCGTCGTCGGGAAAGAGCGTACGACTGGATAGCGGGACACGCCTGCTGCTAACTACGCAGGCGAATACGTCCGCGTCGGCTCAGCCATAAGTCGCGTTTTTTCGCAAAAGCGAGAGCTCCCCGCAAGAAAGCGGGGAGTTTTTTTTGTGGGGCGGTCAAGTATTGGACGGGTTATCGCGCAAGCGGAACGCGAACAGCAATGACAGAACGGAGCCTCGGTTGGCGTGCGAACGCCTGTGGATCAAAGGGGGCACTATTTGAGTAGTTCGACGAGGTCGATTTTTTCGAGGGCCCGGAGGTATTCGAGGACGAGATCGAGCGGTACGGGGCCGTATTCGGCGGAGACAGCGTCGCGGATTTCCTGGGCGCTGCGTTTGCCGTCGATAAAATTGGCGACTTCGTAGGCGTATTCCTCGCCGCTGCCCCAGAGGCCCTGATAGTCGAGAAGTTTGGGTGGAGCGAGGCCGGCTGATTTGGCATGCTCGGCGAAATAGTCGTAGCCGAAGACGGTCGGCGGGCCTTTGGGAGTGGATTTTCTATGAAATATGAGGACGCCGTCACCCGTCGCCTTGGGTGGATTCGCAGCTCGTACCGCCAGCGTTGGCATCGGAAAGAGACGCTCGAACGCCAGTTCGCTCAATGTGATGGATTTAGGTGCCAGCCGATGGATTGATTGGAATGTGTCAATTTCTGAGTTCAAGAAGTGGCGAATTAGGTTGGAAGATTCATCGGCGGGGATCTGCCCACTGCGTAACCCAGCGAGGTGCGCGCGCAACAATCTGTCGTAGTCAATCGCCACGAGAACGCTTTGGGCGGAATCTTCGTTCATTGCAGCGAGAAAATAGCCGCTGGCAGCGCCGATGAAGGCGGCGCGTTTGAGTTTGGTGGGATCGATGTTGGCGGCGGAATCGAAATTGGTGTGGATGAAGCGGTCGGGCCAGTCGTTGAGATAGATGGCGGGGATGGCGAAGGACGAATCCTGATAGACGTCGTGGTCGCTGCCCATGGTGTAGGCGGAGTATTCGGCGCGGAGAGGTTCCTTGCCGCCTTCGGGGGCGACCATCGGGTAAGCGGCGTTGCCGGTGGCGGCGAATTGATAGGACTGGTCGTTGAGCCAATTGGCGAAGGCCCAGGCGACGTCGTGAACGAAGCTGGGGAGGCTCATGGGGCCGCGTGTCACGTGGAACACCGCCTTGGTTTCAGGGCCGCCGCCGACCATGTCCATGTGGATGACGGCTTTGGTGCGCTTGGCGAGCTCGGGCTTGCCGTTGAGCAGAGCCATGGTGCCTTCGATTTCGGGCGGGAAATTGAAGCGGATGGTGCGGGCGGGCGGGGCGAGCTTTTTTTCGTTGATAAGCTTCTGCAGCGTGCGGGCGACTTCGAGGATGGTGGCGCAGCCGCTGGCGTTGTCGTTGGCGCCCGGGCGCTGATGGTCGAGGTGGCAACTGAAGGTGATTTGTTCGTCTTTGAGTTTGGGATCGGAGCCAGGGATAGTGGCGGTGACGATTTCATAGTTGCCGGGATGCTGGCCGGCTTTGACTACGGCGCGGAGCGTGATTTCTTCTCCGGTAGCGAGACGCGACTGGAATTGATGCGCCGTCCGCAGGGAGACCATGAACGCGAAAGTCTGGTTGGGCGAGAACGTATCGAGGTGGCCCCAGCGGATGGCGTCCTGATTTTCGCCGGACCAGGCGGTTTTTTGATTTTGTGCGTAGCTTATGATTCCGGCGGCGCCGAATTTGCCGACGGCGAGATCCTGCACGGCGCCGGGCTGCGCGCTAGTGAGGATCAGTTTGCCCTTGATGTTCCTGCCCGTATAGTCGGCGTCTTTGCCGCCAGAGCCAACGTCAACCAGATCGGCTGTGACATTGGCGCTTTCGCTATCTTCGGCAAGAACCACCGGCTCCGCCTCATAGCTGGCGATCACCTGGTCGTGGGAAATGGCGTTGACCCGAGCACCGCGCAGACGGGTCATCGGCATCTGGCCGCTTTGGTCACCGGACGCGCTCCCGCTCTTTTCAGTGGCGATTTCCCAGAGTTCGGCGAAGTCCGCCTCCCAGGCAGGGCGGGAGCGCTGTGTGCCGTAGAAGACTTTGCCGTCGGCGGGCAATTGAAGGATGGCGACGTCGCCGAGTCCGTAGGCGCGGAGGCGTTCGGCGACGAGTTCGGCGGCTTGGTGAAAACCCTTGGAGCCACGCTGGCGATGGAAGCGGGCAATGCCTTCGAGGTTGCGCTTGGCGGTTTCGCCGCTGAGTTCGTTGCCGAGTGCAGCGACGTCTTTCTCAGAGAGCAGCGGAGGTTTTTGCGCATGGAGTGTCTGACAGGCAGACAAAGTCAGGAACGTTGCAATGCAGGTGAGTCGTTTCACGGAGCCTCCGCTGGGACAGGGATTCTACAACGTCAGGAAGCGTCGGGGAGACGTGCCTAGGGTTGTGGCGGTGCAATCTTGGAGGCGGGCGGGACGTAGTACCCTGGAGACGGCTCTTTATGGCACCGACCACGGACCTGGACACCAACGCAGCATTTCAACTGGAACATGTTTGCCGGCACTACGCGATGGGGGAAACCTCGATTCGCGCGGTGGATGATGTATCGCTGATGGTGCCGACGGGGGAATTTCTGGCGCTGCTGGGATCTTCGGGGTCGGGGAAGTCCACGCTGCTGAATTTGATGGCGGGGCTGGACCGGCCGACGAGCGGCTCGATCGCGGGGGCGGGGCGGAATCTGGCGAAGCTGTCTTCACTGGAATTGGCGCGGTACCGGCGGGAGACGGTGGGGATGGTGTTTCAGTCGTTTAATTTGTTGCCGCGGATGACGCTGGAAGAAAACGTGGAGCTGCCGCTGCGGCTGGCCGAAGTGGAGCGGGGGGAACGAGCGGCGCGCGTGCGCGAGGCGCTGGAACATGTACGGCTGACCAAGCGAATGGGGCACCGGCCGAGCGAACTTTCGGGCGGGGAGCAGCAACGGACCGCGATTGCGCGGGCGCTGGTGAACCGGCCGAAAATTCTGCTGGCGGATGAGCCGACGGGAAATCTGGATTCGGCTACGGGCGAAGCGATCATGAACTTGTTGCGCGAGATTCAGAGCAATCTTGGTATGACGATTGTGATGGTGACGCACGAGCGGCCGCTGGCGGAGCGGTTTGCGGACCGGCTGGCGACGATGGGCGACGGGAAGTTGCTCTCGACAGCTGCTACCGAGGCGGCGATCCAGGATTCGGCGGAGGTTCGGCCATGAAACTCCGCGACATGACGGAACTGGCGGTGCGGAATTTGCGCGAGGCGATGCTGCGCAATTCGCTGACGACTTTGGGAGTGGCGGTGGGCGTGGCGTCGCTGGTGGCGATGCTGTCGCTCGGAGTTGGATTGCAACAGTTGGCGACGAGCCGGCTGAGCAAGAGCGGACTCTTCGATTCTATTTTTGTGACGGCGAAGACGAATTTGCGCGGGCCGGGAGCGGGACCACCGGCAACGCGGGTGGCTGCTCCCAAGTCGCGGCCGCTCGATGAAGCGGCGCGGGCGGCGTTTGCAAAGTTGCCGAATGTGATCGAAGTATATCCGCAAATCCGGTTTTTCACGGAGGTGCGGTTCGACGGGAAACCGTTTGCAACGATGGTGGCGGGAATGCCGGAGTCGTCGAAGGCCAGCGGATCGTTTGATGGGATGCAGGGGAATTTCTTTTCTTCGGCGAATGCCGATGAGGCGATTCTGCAGGCGGAGTTTGCGAAGGAATTGAACCCACAGACAGCGTCGTTGATTGGTAAGGATTTGGTGTTGCGATATGCGGAGCGTCAAGCGCTGGCGGCGACGGACGGTTCGAACCAGGGCGGCGGATTTTCGGTGGTGCCGAAAGAGAAGCATTTGCGGATCATTGGCGTGGTGGAGACGGAGCCGGCTTCGGGATTTGGCGGATTTGGAAGCGGAAGGCTGCTGATCCCGCTGACCGTTGCGGAAACGTTGCGCGCCGCGCAGGTGAACGATTTGCGCGACGTGTTGAGGGACTCGGCTGGGGACAAGCCGGTGTATGCGAGCCTGACGGTGCGCGTGAAGAGTGCGTCGCTGGTGGAAGCTACGGAAGCGAAGATCAAGGAGATGGGATTCGGAGCGTTTTCACTGCTGGATGCTTCGAAGAGTCTGCGGATTTTCTTTTCAGTGTTTGATTTGCTGCTGGGAATTTTTGGCAGCCTGGCGCTTGCGGTGGCGACGCTGGGGATCATCAATACGCTGGTGATGGCGATTCTGGAGCGGCGACGCGAGATCGGCGTGCTGAAGGCGCTGGGGGCGGCGGACGGCGACGTAAAGCAATTGTTTTTTGTGGAAGCGGGAGTGATGGGGCTGGCGGGCGGAGTGTTTGGCGTGTTTTTTGGCTGGCTGATCGGGCGCACGCTGACGCTGGGGACTAATATTTATTTGAAGCGGCAGGATTTGCCGGGCGTGGAAATTTCTGCGGTGCCGTGGTGGCTGATCGGCGGAGCGATCGGGTTTGCGGTAGTGGTAAGTTTGGTTGCCGGCTTGTATCCGGCTTCGCGGGCGGCGCGATTGAATCCGGTGGACGCGCTGCGTTACGAGTAAACTAAGCGAGATGAAAGTTTCCACGCGGCTGGCCACTCTTGTTTGTCTGCTTCTCTTCTCCTTAATTTCTATTACATCGTCGTTTGCGGCGCCGACAGCCCGCATTGAATGCAAGTCGCTGCCAAGCAAAATTCTTACGCATCCCGTGAATTACTGCGTTGTGCTTCCGCCGAGCTACGACACGGAGAAGACGCGCAAGTATCCGGTGCTCTACTTTTTTCATGGGCTGGGCGATAACGAGCAGATGTTCGTGCACGGCGGCGCGTTCAACCTGGTTCAGGATTTGTGGGAGCGGAAGCAGATTGGTGAGTTTTTGATTGTGACGCCGGAAGCGGGGGCGACGTTTTACATCAATTCGCGCAGCGGAAAAGTTCGCTACGAAGATTTTTTGGTGCAGGAGTTTTTCCCCGCCATTGAAGGGCGTTATCGCATAAGTGCCGCACGTTCGAATCGAGGGGTCAGCGGCGTTTCGATGGGAGGCTACGGCGCGTTGCATCTGGCGTTCCGGCATCCGGAGCTTTTTTCGGCGGTGAGCGCACAGAGTCCGGCTCTGATCAACCAGATTCCGGCGATGGCGTCGCCGAGTCCTGGAAGTGGTATCCGCTCGCGTGTGCTTGGCGAGACATTCGGATCGCCGCCCGACCCGGCATTCTGGGAACGGAACAGTCCGATTTCGCTTGCGCGGAGGGCGGAGCTTGTCGGGTTAAAGATTTATTTCGATTGCGGCGACAATGACGATTACGGTTTTGAAGAAGGTGCGAAAGGGCTAGACAAAGTCTTGACGTCGCGGCGCATTCCGCATGTGGGGCACATTTATCCGGGGCGGCATGACTGGCAGTATTTCGCGGAGCATTTGCCGGATTCGTTGAAGTTTCAGTCGCTGGCCTTCGGTAGGTAGGAATCAGAAAAAACAGCTCATCGAGCGAAGTTCGCTCGATGGCGCAGAGAACATCGCTTCGCCTCCCTGCGGCTGGCAGCCTCGGGACGTCTTGCTAACGGTACGAGACATCTGCGCGCAAGAAATCTACGCGCTGGAAGTAGAATGGCCATAGCGCCGGTTACTGTTGTTGTTGCTGTTGTTCGGCAAGCGAAGGAGTTTTTATTTCGGGACGCCGGTTGCGGAAGATCAGGGCGGGCGGCAAATCTTCCGGCTGCGGCGAATCCACACTAGAGACGGTGACGCGGACGCTGAGCTCGCTTTCGGCTTCGCCTTTGTAAACGCCGCGAGTGGGCGGCACGTCGGCGTAATCGCGGCCGACTGCTACGTGAATGTGGCGCTCGCAGCCGAGAAGATGGTTGGTGGGATCGAAGGCGACCCAGCCGGCTTCCCCTAAAAACGCCTCGACCCAGGCGTGAGTCGCACCTGCAGGCGAACGATCTTTGATTTTGTCCTCGTGATAGAGGTAGCCGCTGACGTAGCGGCAGGGAATTTTCAAGCCGCGCACCAGCGCGATCATGATGTGGGCAAAGTCCTGACAGACGCCGCGTCGTTCGCGCAACGCTTCGTCAATGGGCGAATCCACTTTGGTGCTGTTGGGGACGTAGTCGAATTTTTCGTAGAGCGCCCGATTCAGCTCCAGCAAAAGCTCCAGAGGAGTATCGCGGCGTTCGAGCCGGAGTTCGCCAGCAAGTTCTTTCAAGTGAGTCGTCGGCTTTGCATATTGACTGGGCAAAAGCATCTCCCAGTAATCGCCTTCGGCGACACGCGTGTCCAGTTCGTCCCAGGAGGTCGACGCGAGCTGGCGTGGAGAAGGGTTCACCTCGACGATAGCTTGCGCAGAGACTTCAATCAGCGTGTGGCGTCCGGGAATATCGAAGTGATGCACGGCGTTGCCGAAAAAGTCGTGGTACATCATGACGTTGGCGCGGGGCTTTACGTCGAGGGAAAAGGTGACGCAGCGCTGGCGGGTGTCGGAACGCGGCTGCGTGCGGACTTCCATGACGCTTTCGCCGACGGTGGGATGATAGCGGAACGTGGTGATGTGTTTGATGGAATAGGCCATGGAGTCGTAGTCAGTCGGCTAGCCGGCTTGTGTTGAATTGAAAAAATGAATCGGTTGAGGTCCTTCGGCGGCGCTTCGCTTGCCTCAGGATGACAGGCAATACGTCACCTCGGTCTTCAACCGGTCAACTCGTTTCAACAGGCAGCATCGTTTCTCGAACAGTGCCGTAGCCGCAACGATCATGAGACTAGCTCCGCTTCGATGGAATAATCAAAATAAATCTGGTCGATGGCTGAATGGATTTCTGCGCATTCGCTGCGGATGCTTTCAAGGTAGGCGGCGACGCCGCCTTCCATGATTTCTTCAATCTGGCTGAAGCTGAGTTTGGCGCGCAGGCGGCCGGCGATCCGCGAAGGAATTTTTTCGCGGCGTTCGGTGAGATCGCCAATGATGTGAAGCGCGGCGTTCATGCGGTCCACGGAAAAACGGACGGAGTGCGGCAGTTCGGGATTGAGGATGAGAAACTCTGCGACGCGTAGCGGGCGAATTTCGGCGGTTTGCGCCTTGCAGTAGGCCTCGAACGCAGCGCATCCGCGCAGCAGGCCAACCCAGCCGAGATATTCGGCGCTGTCCACGGGTTGGTCTGTTGGATGGGCAGTGCGTTTGAAATGCGTGTCCATCAGAGCGGCGAGCGTGTCTGCGCGCTCGACGTAGCGGCCAAGCTGGATGAATTGCCAGCCTTCGCCGTGGCTCATGGTGCCATCGGTGATGCCCTGAAAGAGGTGCGCACCTTCTTGTACCGAACGGAACAGTTCGTGGGAGTTGAGAATCCAGCCTTTTTCGGGCCGGCGCTCAATCACTTGCAGGTAGAGCTTGTTGAGCTGCTGCCACATTTCGGAGCTGCACTGTTCGCGCACATGGCGGAGATTTTCGCGCGCAGCGGAAACGCAGGAAACGATGGAGGAGGTGTTTTCGCGGCTGAAAACGAGCGTTTCGGCCAGCTGTAGCGGATCAAGGCGGCCTTGCATGCCGCGGACCTGTAACGCATCGACGAGGAACCGCCAGCGGCCCGCGCCCACTTCCGGCGATTGGTCGAGCCACAATTGAAGTTCGACATCCAGCAGGCGGGCGGTGTGTTCGGCGCGCTCGAGATAGCGGCTCATCCAATACAAGTTGTCGGCGACGCGCGAGAGCATGCCGGCTTCGCGCTGGAAAGTGCGGACGTAGTAGTTGCGCGGCGGCCTCATGCGGCGCTCGCTCCGGTCGAGCGATCACCGTTGCGCTGGACCCAGGTGTCTTTGCTGCCGCCGCCTTGAGAAGAATTGACGACCAGGGAGCCGGGGCGAAGAGCCACGCGAGTGAGGCCGCCGGGGACGAGCGTGATCTTGTCGCCCATCAAGATGTAGGGCCGGAGATCGATGTGGCGGGATTCGACTTCGCCATCGATCAGGCACGGAGCGCAGGAGAGCGAAAGCGTTGGCTGCGCGATGTAGTTGCGCGGTTCGGCGAGGATGCGGGCACGGAACTCTTCGCGCTGCTGCGCGGTGCTTTGCGGGCCGATCAACATGCCATAGCCACCGGATTCGCCGACGGCTTTGACGACCATTTTCTCCAGATTTTCGAGAGTGTGCTGGCGGTGCGTGTCGTCGGTCATGAGAAATGTTTGCACGTTGGCGAGGATGGGATCTTCGTTGAGGTAGTAGCGAATGATTTGCGGAACGTAGGCATAGACGGCTTTGTCGTCGGCGACGCCCGTGCCGATGGCGTTAGCCAGAGTGACGCTGCCCGCGCGATAAGCGTTGAACAAGCCAGGCACGCCGAGGATGGAATCTGGACGGAAACAGAGCGGATCGAGAAAGTCGTCGTCCACGCGGCGATAGATGACGTCGACGCGGCGGAGGCCAGCTGTGGTACGCATGTAGACGAGATTGTCGTGAACCAGCAGGTCGCGGCCTTCGACGAGCTCTATGCCCATCTGCTGCGCGAGAAATGTGTGCTCGAAATAGGCGGAGTTGGAAACGCCGGGAGTCAGAAGAACGGTGGTGGGATCGTTGGGATATGCGGCATTTTCCGGCGCAAGCGAACGCAGCGTGGCAAGCAGGGCTTGCGGGTAATGATCAATGGGCCAGACGCCGTAATCGCGGAAGAGCGACGGGAAGACGCGCTTGAGGACTTTGCGGTTGGCCAGCATGTAGGAGACGCCGCTGGGGACACGCAGATTGTCTTCGAGCACGGCAAATTCGCCGTCGGGCAAGCGGACTAGATCGGTGCCGCAGATGTTGACGTAGATATCGCGCGGAACGTTGAGGCCCCGCATTTCTCGGCGGAAGTGTTTGCAACTGTAGACGAGTTCGCGAGGGACGACACCTTCGGCGAGGATGCGGCCTTCATGATAGATGTCGCGCAGGAAAAGATTGAGCGCGGTGAGGCGCTGAGCAAGGCCTTTTTCGATGCGCGTCCACTCGCGTGCGGGAATGATGCGCGGCACGAGATCGTTCGGAAAGATGCGCTCGGTGCCTTCCTTGCTGCCGTAGACGGTGAACGTGATGCCCTCGTGAAGAAAGGTGAGATCGGCGGCTTGCTGTGTGCGACGCAGCTGTTCGGGCGCTAGGCCGAGGAGAGTTTTCTGGAGAGCGCGATAGTGTTCGCGGGCCACGCCGGGCGCGGAGAACATTTCGTCGTATGCGGAGGCAAGATGGTAGTTCACAAACGCAGCGGAAACATTGGGTCGGATTGAGGTCGCCGCGGTGGTCATGAGTCGTTTTCTGGCGCAAGCACTCAAATAACAGGGTCAATAAGGGACGTCGAAAGCCAGTTTTGTGACTCTAGAGCGGGGGGTTCGCAGCCGTCCAATGCAAAATATGGATGCGCCAGATGCGACTTTTGGCCGGAGCTAAAGCCCGTTAAATCAGCGAGTTCCGTTGTGCAATTCCTGTGGATGGCGTCGGCGCAAAAGCTCAGTGAGCGGCCTTGGCCCCCGGGCTGGCGACGAAACGCGGCGGCGCGGCCTCGTTTGCGAATTGATAGGCGCTGAGATACGCGAGGCGCAGGATTTTGGCCATTTTGACGTAGTTGATTTTGTCGGCGGTGTCGGTGGTGTGGTGGTAGTCGGGGTGAAAGCCTGTAAACCACCAGAACGCGGGGATATTTTTTAGGACGAATGGGAACTGGTCGCTGCGGAAGAAAACGTTGAGAGCGGATTCGTGGTCGAAGCGATCGTCGAGGAGGAGTCCGACGTGTTTGTTCTGCTCGATGACGGTGCGGTTGTAATCAGGACTGTAAAGCGCACCGATGAGGTTGAGGCGATTGGTTGTGTCGGCGGGAATTTCAAGAAGGCCTTTCGTCTGATCGCTCGGCGTTTCGTTGCGGCCAATCATGTCGAAATTGATCATGGCGCGAGTGGTGTCGAGCGGGCGAAGCGGCTGAGCAGCTAGATAGAAGGCGCCGAGCAGGCCGCGTTCTTCGGCAGCGAAGACAACAAAAAGAATCGAACGCTTGGGCGCGAGGCCGGATTTGGCTTTGGCGTTAGCCGCGAAGGCGTGCGCCAACGTGACGACGCCGACCGAGCCGGAGCCGTTGTCGTCGGCGCCGTGCCAGATTTCGCTGCCGCTCATGCCGTCATG
>Ga0075425_100004157_pt1 | contig 14871 bp, 15 predicted proteins | sample SoiMethybrSBSTD4_FD_75300 | JGI IMG/M metagenome (GOLD analysis project Ga0075425, IMG submission 75300) | Bulk soil microbial communities from a Populus tree surrounding site in Tennessee, USA - Soil MetaG P. TD hybrid SBSTD4 | ecosystem: Environmental > Terrestrial > Soil > Tree plantation...
TTTCGCGCGCATTGTCACAGGGTTCTGTAAGATGCCGATCGCGACATGATCGTCATCTCGCAACCGGCCGTCTTCTACAGGCCTGCCGCCTGCAATGCGACCATCGACGCGCAGGGCCGGCCGAATGAGACACGGTCGAAGTCGATCATGCGGTGCCGCCCCGTGAGCGTCCCGCTTACGCATCCGCGCTAAGCGCACGCAAGTCTGCTCGTCACGGGGCCGCCCAGGAGAGCTATTCCTGTGAAGCTCGATGATTATCGTGACGTGGCGCGGCTCGGGGCGTGCACAGCCATCACTTTGTTGCCCTCGGTTTCTTCCCTCAAGTTGCGCGCGGGAACCAAGGGAAGGATGTGACTAGAAAGGCACGCCGCTGCCATCTTGTTGGGGTAGAGTGACAGTGAGCTCAGAGGAGCTGATAGTGAGCGTCAGCTTACAGGAGCAGATTATGTATCGCATTGCGCTCGCTATTGTTCTCGGCGCGGCGACTTGTGGTGCAGCGCGCGCTGACGGGCCGCCGCCTGCCCCGATAGGGGGCGGGTCCGGTCTCTTTCAGATGATCCCCACGTGGACCGGGTTCTACCTGGGCGGCACGGGCGGTTACGGCACCGGGCGCTTCCAGATGACGGTGCCGCCGAACTATGCGCCAGGCGTAACCCCGGATGCGACGGAGGTATGGGCGGCATAGTCGTCGGCTACAATCAGCAGCTGGGCTTCGTCGTGGGCGGGCTCGAGCTGGACTTAATGGCGGGGACGCTGGGGACCAACCAGGTGTTCCCTTCGACCGTTGATACCACCTCCTGGAACGTCAGCACGAAGTTCGACACCCTGGCCAGCATTCGCGGCCGGCTCGGCGTAGCGGTGGGCCCCGTGCTCGTCTACGGCACCGGAGGCGGAGCCTGGGCCAACGCCCAGTCCGACATCGCCCTCATGGACACAGGAGCTCTGCTGGCCCGCGGCGCGGCCGGAGGGGCCAATCACCTGGGATGGGTCGCCGGCGGCGGCGCTGAGATCGCGGTCTCGCCTCGGTGGATCATCCGCGGTGAGTGGCTACACTATGAGTTCGACAGCAAGTCCTATCACTACACCGGACAGTTCGTCGTGACGTCACCTCCGGGCGTTCCTCCCCCGCCGGTTCCGCCATTTGCCGCCGACACGTCTGTGAGCGCGCCCTCGATCGACGTTATCCGCGGGGCGGTCATCCTCAAGTTCTAGGCCGGATTTTAGGCCGGATACTTGGGGCACAAAATGCAGATATTCCGCGTTGTGTCCGACCGGCGCCAGAGAGGTCTGTGCATTCGGTGTGACGAATGCGAAGACGAGGCCACGGCCGAGCACGTGATTGCGAGGTCCGAAAGGTGGCAAGGCCAGGATCGATAACATCGCCAGGGCGTGCTAAGCCGGACCGGCAAAGCCAGCGTGGTCTTGACACCCTGCCAGTTGTACTCCCCGAACGCCCCTACAAACCAGGGCGCGCCGGCGAGGTGCAGATCGCATCCACCCCTGACGCCCGCATCCGGCTGCTGCTCTCGCTGCCAATGCCATGCAGGCTCGCCGAGAAGGAACGATGGCCGTAGGTTGCGGCTGTGTTGGCGATGCTTGCACCGATCTGAACGCCGCCGACTTGGGCCATCGCCCAGGCAAGCCCAGCGCGGCCCCGAGCCGCACGATCGTGCCGCCCAAGAAGAGCTTCTGTCTCACCATGTCGGATCGATCTTCGTGTTGAGTAGACGCGCACGCGTGCAATGGTGACGCCGACGCAACCGGAACTTTTCGGCGCGCTCTCGCGCGCCAAAACCTTGCCGGCCATACATTCGAGGTCATGGTCTGTTCCCGACCTGAACGCGGCTTGTTCCTGCAGGGGTTCCGCTTGCCAAAGCCCGATTTTTCTGGTCTTTGGCGACCTTTCGGGCGGCCTATGTCAATCTTGACATGGAAGGGGTCAGAGGCTCGGTCCCTCTCGCGCCCACCATCTGCCGTCCTCACCAGAAGGCATCGGCCATGAAGGTCAGGAATTCGCTGAAGTCGTTGCGCTCGCGCCACCGCGATAATCGCCTGGTGCGCCGCAAGGGCCGCGTCTACATCATCAACAAGACCAACCGCCGCTTCAAGGCACGCCAAGGCTGAGCCACGGGCCTTTCCGCCGCAATCTCGCCCGGCTATGCTAGCAGCATGCTCGCGATGCGATTACTGACCGCCCTTGCCGCACTGGGCCTGGTGCTGGGACCGGCCACCGCCTGGGCGCAAGGCCCACCCAAACCACCGGCCGGGCGACCTGGCTCGGTCCTCCCCAAGACTCCCGCCGAGCGGGAGAAAACGCTTTCCGATCTCTACGCCCTGCTCGCGACGGCCGACGACGAGGAGAGCGCCAAGGCCATTGCCGACGCCATCGAGCGGGTGTGGGTGCATTCCGGCAGCGCCACCATCGATCTGTTGATGGAGCGCTCGATCAAGGCGATGAACGAGAAGAAGGTGGATCTCGCGCTCAAGTTGCTCGACAGCGTTGTCGAACTGGCGCCCGACTTCACCGAAGGCTGGAACCGGCGCGCCTACGTGTACTTCGTGCAGAACGACATCGAGCGCGCGCTAGGCGATCTGAGGCGCACGCTTGCGCTCGACCCACACCATTTCAAGGCGCTCGACGGGCTTGCCCAGATCCTGCGCGAGATCGGCCAAAAGAAGGCGGCACTCGAGGCATTCAAGGAGCTCATCGACGTGCACCCCTACTGGTCGGGTGCCAAGCAGGCGATCGAGGAGCTCGAGCGCGAGGTCGAGGGGCAGGGCATCTGATGAGGCTCCGCATTGCTCTGCGACGAGGGCCCGCTCTGTAAAAGCCCCCGCTCTGTAAAGCCAGTGGGTCGCCCAGCAGTCCGTGGATGGGTCGCGGGTGCCGAGGGTTGACTATCTAGCGGTGGGTGGGCTGACGCCGGTGTCTTTCGGGGTGTCCCGCCACGAATGCCGCGCGGTCGTGGGCCCGCCGGGTGCCGGCAAGACGCCATCGCCGATCTGGATGCCGCCGACGGCTTCGTCCATCTGGAAGGCGCGGAGCGGCGTGAGGTGCCCGCGTTGAACGGCGCCGGCGCCTGCTATGCCTCCGCCGAGCCTGCTTGGTGAGGCCCACGCCCACACGAACGCCTTCCGGTCGCGCATGCTAACCGGCGCGTCGGGCCCGGGGCCTTCCCTTCGCCGCCGCCTTCGGTGGCCTCCTGCCGTTGACCGACCACGCCATCGGCTGCGGCTTCGACCGCCCGGCATTCGGGGCCAGCCTGATCGTTCGTGCCAGAGCTATTTCTTGGCCGCGGGCGGCGGACTTGCGCCGGCGGCGGTCACGGCTTGGGACGGCGCTTCCTCGATGGTACGGATCACGCTGGAGACCGGACGGTCGGTCCCGACATTGCCCTTGATCTCCGCCTTGGCGGCCTCGTCCCACTGCGGCAAGGTCGCCAACGACCCCTTGGGGCGCATGTGCACGACCTTGTAGCCCTTCGCCTTCAGCTCGCTCAAGATGGTGGGCACCGCCTTGGCGGTCGCCTGCTGGAAATCGTGCATGAGGATGATGCCTTTGCCTTTGCGTTCGAGCTTGGACATCACCGACTTCACGACGTCCTCAGGTTTGTGCATTTTGAAGTCGAAGCTGTCGAGATCGTGCGAGAAGATCGCGATGTTGCGCGAGCCGAGATACTCCACGGCTTCCTTTGGATCTTGGAGGTAGGGAAAGCGAAAGAAGGGCGCGGGATCTGCACCGAGCGCAAGCTTGACGGCGCTGAAGCCCTTCTCGATCTCCTCGATCGTCCGCGCGTTGCTTGAGGGCTCAGGCTCGCCCTTCTTCTCCGTCCGTCTCGACCGGGACTTGCCCCCTGCAGCCAGGTTGGCATGTGACCACGTATGCCCCCCAATCGTATGCCCTGCTGTGGCCACTTCCTTGAGGATCTCGGGATGCCACAGCGCGTGCTTGCCAATGGGAAAGAAAATCGCCTTGACGCACTCCTGTGCCAGGGCGTCGAGCACGGCGCGAGTGTTGCCTGGCCAAGGACCGTCGTCGAAGGTCAGCACCACCTCCTTCAAGACGAGGAAGTCGTACTGCTTATATTGCTCAAAGCCGAAGCCCGGCCCGCCCGTGGTGTCCACTTCGACGGTGCGCGCCACGCCCAGCGCGTCGGGGTTGGCGCAGGCTGGCTTTCCCTGCGCCATCCCGGGCGCCGCGGAGGCTGCCAAAATCAAGCACGAGACCGCGATTGCCCCACCGAGGCGCATGGCTTCCCCCTTGGCAAATCGAATGAATCAGGCGTCCCGCAGGCTGCGGTGCCCAGCGCAGCTTATGCAAGCATGGGCTTTGGCACCAGTCGTTATTTTCCGATCCCTGTGTCGTCCCAGGCGCATTGGGCCCAACGCGAGCCTACCATCCCCACTTTCCCCCAGGCGACGCAGGCTCGACACAATTCCACCACGCGGCGGTGCTGGCATCGGCGTGCAGCCGATGACACCACCGGGGGAGCAAATGTTCACGCGCAATTCCACCGCGGAGCCCAAGAAGCTCGAACCGATCAAGAGCAATGCCGGACCCAACCTGAGCGCGCCGCAGCCCCCGCAGCCGCAGCGGCGCCCGAGTGCGGCCGAAATCGGCGCCAAGTCGGTGATCGGCAACGACCTCAAAATCATCGGTCAAGGGCTCAAAATCATCAGTCAGGGCACGCTCCAGGTCGACGGCGAGATCGAGGGTGATGTCGGGGGTAACGAGGTCATCATCGGCGAAAAGGGCAAAGTGACGGGCACGGTGGCTGCCGAGCGCGTGGTCGTCCGCGGTCAGATCTCAGGCGTCATTCGTGGCGTCACCGTGACGCTGCAGGCCTCATCGCGCGTTGAGGGGGATATTCACCACATGTCGCTTGCCATCGAGCAGGGGGCCGAGTTTGACGGCCGCTGCCGTCGGCCCGCCAATGCCGCCGAACTCAACATCAATCTGCAGATGATGGGATCTGGCGACCACGCCAACCCGAACTGAGCCCAACCACGCGCATCGAGCGGGACATGCGCCCGCCCGCCCGGGTCTGGGGCCCCCCCGTGGGCCTGCTGCAGCGGACGGCAAAAACGGGGAGGGGCAGAGCCTTGGGTCTCCCGCCCTGCCGGAGGGCCGACCCTCGTTGGGCGCCGTTCAACCTGCGGCAGGCGGCTTGACCCTGGTCAAGCTCGCTCCCACGTGCTGAGCTAGGGGCAACCCTTGCTTTCCACTGGGAAGGGCCCGTCCATGCGAACCCCCGTCGAGATTCATTTCCATGGCATCGAGAAAAGCGCGGCAATCGAGGAACGGGTGCGGGAAAAGATGTCGAAGCTTGACAAACACTTCGGCCGCATGACCCGCTGCCGCGTTGTCCTGGAGGCGCCGCACCGCAGCCCGCAGAAGCCCAAGGTCTACCAGATCAAGATCGAGATCAGCCTACCGCGTCGCAAGCCCATCGTCGTGCGCCACGAGCGCGCGGGTGCCCACGCCAACGCCGAACTGCCGCTCGCCATTCGCGACGCCTTCGAGGCCGCCCTGCGGCGCATCGACGACATCGGCGGCAAGCTGACGCGCACCAAGTTGGAGCGCGGCAGGCGCCGACCGCCGGCGGATGGTCGCGACCTCGCCTGAGGCGCTGCGCCCATCACCGCCTCAATGGGCAGTCCTGCCGAAGACGGTGGAGGCGACGAGCCCCGCGGCGATGGCCAGCGCCACGGTCACGAGGCCGTAGAGCGTGGGAGAGCCGAATGCGAAGCGATGCAGGTATCGCTCGAGCCCCTCGCGCTCGAGGTTGAGGCGAACGGAGTATTGGCTGAGCAGTTTTTCATCGTGGAAGAGATAGACCCGCGTGTCGAACGGGCCGACCGTCACGTTGGCCGGTAGCTCGATGGTGGCACGGAACAGGCTCTTGCCGATGAAAGCGACGCGAAAGTTGTCTTGGATGTAGAGACCCTGCTTCTGCTTGAGCCGGATGATGGCCTGCTGGAACTCTCGTAGGTCTTCGGTGGACAGCGCCTGGGGCTGGCCAAACGCCGGCATGAAGCGAATATGCTGGAAGCCCACACCGTGTGAGGCACGGAACTCCTCGGTGGTGATCTCATCGATTGGCCGTGTCGAGGCGATGGCGTAATAGCTGGGCACCACGTCGAACGTGGCCGATGCGGTGTTGAGCCACAGGCCGGCCACGTTGTTCTTGCGCCGCACGACGATGCGGCCGGGCACGCCCTCCACCACGATCAGGACGTCGTAGTATCCTGATTCGGCGCTTGGCTGCTGGCTGTTGTCGACGGCCCCAAAAATGACGATCTCGGTGCCGTGGAAGCTTGAGGTCACGGGTACATTGCGCGCCGAGACGTCGGCCTGCACGGATTCCTTCGCACCGGGCTGCTGCTCGCGCTTGATCTCCTCGAGCGGGGTGTGTGGCGCCTCTTTGGCAACGGAAGGTGCCGGTGCCGCCTTCTGCCGCCGCTGCTGGGCCACTGTCGCGGTTGCGGCGAGCGCCAACAGGGCTGCGGTAAGCGCGGCCATGAGGGAGAGAGCCGCACACCTTGGCCCGCAGGCAAGCACTCTGCACCTCCGAATCTGGCGGACGATGGCATCGACGTTCCAGTGCCCCGAGCCCGCCCCTGCCGGCCTCCCGGTGCCCTCACAGGGGTCTCGGGCAACACCGCGCAAGATCCGCAACGCCCTCTAGGCGATAGGGACACCAGGCGCTCTGCAAATGCAAGCCCGCCCTACCTGACGCACTCGGGCGCTCCAAGGGCCGTGCGCGAGATGTCAGCGGAACGCCGGCATGACCTCTTCGGCGACGCGCTGGAACTGCTCCAACTTGACGGCTTTTGGGGTGCCAAGGCTGGTGGAGAGGTTGATGTGCTCCATGCCGGGGTAGCGGGCCTCAAGCTTTCGCAAATGTTCAATCAGCTGTTGGGATGTGCCGGCGAACCAGGAGCCCAGCCTCATGTAGTGGTCTAGCGAAGGCACGTGCGCTTCCTTCCAGCCGCCGCGGCGGGAGGCTGCGGCGACCTGCGGCGGCGTAATGCCGGGCACAAAGCCCAGGGGAGCAAACATCTTGACGTGCTCCTCGTAGTACGGCGTGAGCTCGCGGACGGCCTTTTCCGCAGTGTCGGCGAGATAGAAAAATATGCCGATCGTGAGGTTCTCGCCGAGCTTGAGGTGCTTGCCGGCGCGCGCGGCCGCATCGCGATAGGCCTGGATGGGCCCCTCGGCCATGGTAGCAGCGCCGCCGCCGACGGCACCCTTGATGCCGTGCCGGACCATGAAGTCGAGGCCCCGCGGGCTGGCGCTCACCACGGGCTGCCAGCATTCAACAGGCCAGTTGATGGGGCGCGGCACCAGCGTCAGCTCCTTGAGCATGTAGCCGCGGTAAGGCACCTCGGGGGGCAACGTGTAGTGCTTGCCTTTGTGCGAGAACGATTCGTTGTTGAAGGCCTTGAAGATGATCTCGACCTGTTCCTCAAACAGCTCGCGGTTGGCGTCCTGGTCCTGCATTGGGGACCCGAACGCTTCGACCTCGCGCGTGTGATACCCGCGGCCGACCCCGAACACCGTGCGCCCCTTGGTGAGGATGTCGGCGACGGCATAGTCCTCGGCCAGGCGCAGCGGATGCCACATCGGGGCAATGTTGAAGCCGCAGCCGACCTTGAGGCGCTTCGTCACGTGCGCCAGGTGCACCGCCAGCATGAGCAGATTGGGGATGCACTCGTAGCCTTCGTGCTGGAAGTGGTGCTCCGCGAGCCAGAGTGTGTCGAAGCCCAGCGCATCGAGCTTTTTGGCGATGGCCTCCGTCTTCTCGAACACGGAGGCCAGCTCATCATTGGAATAGCGCCGCTCGTTGGCGGGCGTCGCCAGCTGGCCCATGTCGCCCAGGTCGATGTGGCCGGGGTACACGGTGACGAATTTGCGGATCATGGCCCTTCCTCTTGCAGCCAATGGCTCTTGCCGCCAGCAGTCTGGCACAGGCCAGTGCGGAGCGCGAGACAAAGAGGCTGTCTTTGCCCACCGTGGGCGTCAATGCAGCTTGACGTGGGGCTCGGTGCGGCGGGTGATCAGGCGGGCGAGGGTCTCGAGCAGCACCTTCGTGGGCCCGTGCAGCGCCAGCTGGTGCATCTTGTAAAGGGACTTGTACATGAGGCCGGCGAACAGGCCCTCGACAAACAGATTGCCGCCCACGAGCTTGCCCATCAGGCTGCCGACGGTGGAGTAGTGCCCGAGCGAAACGAGCGAGCCGAAGTCGCGATAGTGCCACGCGGCCAGGGGCTGTCCGACGACACGCCGCGGCAGCTGCCTGGAGAGGTGCGAGGCCTGCTGATGCGCGGCCTGTGCGCGCGGCGGCACGGGCTGGTCGCGGCCGGGCCATGGACAAGCGGCGCAATCGCCGATGGCGAAGATGGCATCGTCGCGGGTTGTCTGCAGCGTGCTGTGCACGACGAGCTGGTTGAGCCCATTGGTCTCAAGCCCGCCGATGTCCCGCAGCACGTCGGGTGCTTTGACGCCGGCCGCCCACACCACCAGTTCGGCGGGAATGAACGAACCGTCCGCCAGCCGGACGCCGTTTTCCAGAACCTCGGCAACCGGCGTGCCGGTGGTGATGCGCACCTTGAGGTCCTCGAGCAGCTTCACCGCGGCCTGCGCCAGCCGTTCGGGCAATTGCGGGAGGATGCGCGGTGCGGCCTCGATCAGGCGGATGGTGATGTCCTTGTCCGGATCGATGCGGTCGAGCCCGTAGGCAACGAGCTGGCGCGTGGTCTTGTGCAATTCGGCTGCCAGCTCCGTCCCGGTTGCGCCAGCACCGATGATGGCCACCTGCAGTTGCTCTGGCGCCAGCGGTTCGCTCTGAGTGTGCGCCCGGATGAGCGCATTGACGAGGCGGGTGTGAAAGCGCGCAGCATCATCGGCCGTCTCCAGAGCGATGGCGTGCAACTTGACGCCGGGGGTTGCGAAATCGTTCGTCAGACTGCCAATGGCAATGACAAGAGTGTCGTAGGCGACCTCCTGAGCCTGGGTGACGAGCCTGCCCTCCTCGTCGTGGAAGGGTGCCACCTGCACGCGGCGGCGAACCCGATCGATGCCCGTCATCGCGCCAGCGCGATAGACGAAGCCATGCCAGTGCGCCTGCGCCAGGTAGGAGACGGCGTGCACGTCTTCATCCATGCTGCCCGCGGCGATTTCGTGCAGCAGCGGCTTCCACAGGTGTCGGCGCGCCCTGTCAATGAGGGTGATGTGCGCCTTCCCGCGCCGTCCGAGCTTGTTGCCAAGGCGCGTGGCGAGCTCGAGCCCGCCGGCGCCGCCGCCGACCACCACGAAGCGATGCCGGGTGTCCGCCGTGGACTTATTGGTCGAGCCAGACGTCTGCTAGATCCTGGTTGGCAAAGTGGGTGGGTATGATCTTCCAGCCCTTCATGGTCGAGACGTGCGCGACGAGGCGGCTGTACCACAGCACGGGTACGCTGTTGGCCTCCTCGATCACCATGCGTTGCATGGCGGCGGCCACTCCCTTGCGGTGCGCCTCGTCGGTGGCTCTCTTGAACGTGTCGTAGAGGGCGTCGAATTGCGGCGTTTCGCTGCGCGTCATGTTGCGCGGTGATCGGCTCTTGGAAAGATAGGGCAGCAGCAACGGCTTGGGATCGTCACTGTCGGCACAGAAGGCATCGAGCGCCACCGTGAAATCGCCGTTGGCAATGGCTGCCTTCTGCTGAGACACATCGAGCTGGGTGTGCTCGGCCGTCACGCCGATCCGGCGCCATTGGTCGATGACGAAGATGCCAAGCGGCGTGAAGGGGTGATTGATGTTGCGGTTGATCAGCTTGAGCTTGAGGTTGCCCGCACCCGCTTCGACCAGCAGCGCTTTGGCGCGCGCGCGGGACTTCTCGGCATCGCGGCCATAGCCGGGCAGGGCGGAAAGTTCCTCGTTGCTGAGCGCGAGGGGGGAGCCTGGCAGCAAGGGCCCGCCGACCGGCCGCAGGATGGTGATCTTGGAGAGAGCGTCTGAGCCGCCCCACCTGTCGATGGCCATCGACAGGGCCTGTCGGACCTTGGGGTTGTCGAAGGGCTTCGCTTGGGTGAACAGCAGGTCGATCTTGCACACCCACGGCGCCTCCTGCACCGTGATCTTGTCTTTCAGGGCGCCCACAAGCTGGCTTCGCTCGCCCGGGGAGATGGAGCGAAACTCCGCTTGGATCTGGCCCCCCTGTAGCGCCGTCACCACCGCCTGTGATTTGATGAAGACGGCACGAAAGCCATCAAGGTAAGGCTTGTCGGGGTCCCAGGACCTGTCAAAGCGCTTGCCGATCCAGTGCGAGCCATTGCGGTGCTCGACAAAGACAAAGGGGCCGCTGCCCAGCACGGTCTGCGCCGGGAAGTTCGGATCCTCGGCCAGCTTGGCGGCGCTGTAGATGCAGTTGTAAGGCACGGCCAGCGTGGCAAGAAACGAGGCGTCGGGCGCTTTGATCCGCATGATCAGGGTCGCCGGATCGGGCGCCTCAATCGCCACGATATCGAGCTCCTTGCGGATCGACACGATACCTGCCGAGGGATTGCGAATGCGGTCAAACGAGGCCTTCACATCGCGGGAGCTGAGTGGGCTGCCATCGTGGAAGAGCACGTTGGGGCGGATCTTAAACGTGTAGGTGAGGCCGTCCGGAGAGACGCTCCACGCTTCCGCAACGTCCGGTTTGAGCTTGGGATAGTTGTCAGCGTCGACCTTGAGCAGCAGCGAGTAGTGCGGGGCCAGCACGTGTACGGCGGCGTAGGTGGTGATCGCATGGCAATCGGTACTTGGCGCCTCGGCCGTGACGGCGAAGGTGAGCACGCCGCCGCGCTTGGGCGTCTCGGCCGCCGTCGCGGGGAGCAGGCTTGCGAGCAGCCCGCACAGAAGAAGGCTGATGATCCGAAGGCTCATGGTAGGCAGGCCGTCCTCCGTTGCGGCCGCTCTGTTCCGCCGCGCGTGCGAACGGCCCGCCGGGTATGCGACATCGATTTCAGGCGTTGCTTCCGCGCGCGCGCGCTCCGGCCGTGCTGCCGGCGATGCGGCCGAACACGGCGCCGTTGGTGAGGCCGGTACCGCCCGGATAATTGAAGTAGAAAATGCCGCCCACCATCTCTCCAGCCGCGTACAGACCGGGGATCGGGTGCCCGTCGGTGTCGATGACGCGGGCGTCGGTGTCGATCTTGACGCCACCGAAGGTGAAGGTGAGTCCGCAGGTGACGGCATAGGCCTCGAACGGAGGTTCCTCGATGGTGACGGCCCAGTTGGATTTTTCGATCACAAGCCCCTGCGTGCAGCGGCCGTCCTTGATGTTGGGGTTGAACGGCACTTCCCGCTTCACGGCCGCGTTGAACTTCTTGATGGTTTGAAGGGCCTTGGCGGCGTTGACGCCTTCGAGCTTCTCGACCAGCTCCTCGAGCGTGTTGGCGGATGCCTTGGTAATGCGCTTGATGCGGTATTCGTCGCGCAACAGATGCAGGACCCTCTTGTCGAATATTTGCCAGCAGAATTGCCCAGGTTGCATGAGGATCACGCGCCCGTATTTGGCATAGGTGTAGTTGCGGAAGTCGGCTCCCTCATCGACGAAACGCTCGCCGTTGGCATTGATCATGATCGAGAAGGGATAGTTGTGCTTTTGAAAATTGTCGCCCACCGATAGATCGCCGAACTCGGGAGCGTTGCGGTCCCAGGCCACCGCATGGCCGCCGGACCAGTTGCCGGTCGCCATTGCGTTGGCTTCAAGCGCCATCCGAATACCGTCGCCCGTGTTGAAGCGTGTGCCGCGCACTTTGGCGAGCTCCCAGCCCGGACCCATGTAGCGCGTCCGCCACTCGGCGTTGGCTTGGAAGCCGCCGGCCGCCAAGACCACGTTCCTCGTCATCACCGAGCCGGTGCGCCCACCGTGGCGTACGCGGATGCCCTCGACGCCATCATCGTCGGTGATGAGCGCGATCGCCCTGGCGTCATAGCACAGCGTGATGCCGTTCTTTTGCGCGGCCGTCGTAAGCGCGCTGACGAGCCCCGGTCCGCCGCCATGGCTCTCGATGGTGAGGCCGCCCCAGAACTTGAATTTGCCGTCCACCTTAAAGGCCTGCCGGCCCCAGATGGGTGCGAACCGCACCCCCTTGGCCCGCATCCACCGCAGCGTCTCGCGGCTCTTTCTGACCAGCACTTCGGTCAGCTCCGGATCGGTGCGGTACTCGGTGACGCGATACATGTCGTCGAAGAACTGATCCTCGGTATACGTACCAAAATCGGTTTGGGCGATCTCCTGCGCGGTGAGGTCCGGCATGAGTGCCTTGAGGTCCTCGACCCCGTCGTAGACGCAGCGCATGGCGCCGGCGGTGAAACGGCTGTTGCCGCCGGCTTCCTCCTCTGGCGCGCGCTCGAGCACCAGCACCGACACGCCATGCTCGCGAGCTGCCAGCGCTGCACACAGGGCGGCATTGCCGCCGCCGACAATCACCACATCAGCCGAGGCGGGAAGCATCGCGTTTGCGCTCCTTAATCTCATCGAAGCCGCACACTATACGAGACCGGCCGGCAACTTCCAGGTGCGTGACTGGGAGCGTGGCTGGCCGCGACGCCTTGTCCTCGCGCTGGCGAGGGTGCGATGCTTGCAAGCCTGGCGGAGCCGGGGTGAGACCCTGCCGGCAGAACTCGCAAGGACAACGGCCCCATGTATGCACGCGTGACGCAGTTTCAGGTTGATCCCTCTCGCCTGCCGGAGCTCTCGGCCAAGATCAAAGAAATGGGCCCCCTCGCCAAGGCGTTGCCCGGTATGATCGATGCCTACGCGGCGTGGCGGCCCGACGGGCAAGGCGTGATCGTGGCGCTCTATGAGAGCAAGGCCGCGGCCGATCGTGCGGTGATGAGGATCCAGGCGCTCTGGGGGGATCTCGTGAACTTGCTCAGCGGCGCGCCGCGAACCGACGTCTATGCCCATGCCGAGCACATCACCCGCTGAGGGCGGCGACCCTTCAAACCCGCCGCAGAAGGCCGCGGCCGGCGCGGCCAATCGGGGTCTGGGAGGTCACGTCAAAGGTCATGGGGGCGAATTCGTCTTGGGCGTTGTGACCCCGCAGTGCCTTGCCACCGAACCGAGGTCGGCCATCCCCTCCCGGCGAGCCCCCGGTGCGGTTGTGTCAGGGGCGCTGCTTGGCCCCCGACAGGCTTTGTCGTCGACCTGGCGCCCGATCGCCGTCGCCCTCCCGGCCCTGCGATGTGGCGCGCGCCTGAGCGGCCCAGATCCGGCCCAGATCCGGCCCAGACCCGGCCCAGACCCGGCCCAGACCCGGCCCAGACCCGGCCCAGATCTGGCGCAGATCCTGGCCGATTACGCACGGCACAGGGCTCATGGGGCCCGTGGGCGTCGCCTCGCTCTGCCAGGTGCGCCGACTGGGCAGCGGGCTTCCATCTTGTGTGCAATTTGCGAACGTGCCAGGACAATCGCGGACACGAGCAGATGACAGCGGTATAGGGTGCCGCCGCGCCGTCCGGAGCCTCGCATGGCGCGACACAACGCTCCAGCCAGCAGAGCCCGTCAGATGGACCGCAACAAGCTCGACAGCCTACGCGCGCGCTATGCGGACGCCGGCGCGGGGCTGTCCCACAATCCCGAATTCCGCAAGATCCTGGAGCAAGTGTTTGCCGGGACCGATCGCCGGCCAAAACCCTACGAGGGCATCTCCACGCTGCTCGATGCGCCGCTGCGGGCGCAAGCCGTTGAAGAGGGGAAGCTTGAGGACCTTGGCGTGGCGCTGGTGGGCGTGCCCATGGACCTGGGTGTCACCAACCGGGCCGGTGCCCGGCACGGGCCACGCGCGGTGCGGTCCATCGAACGCATCGGTCCCTACCATCATGTGCACCGCCTAGCGCCGCTCGCCGAGATCGCCGTCGCCGACATTGGCGATGTCCCCTTCCGCAGCCGCTTCAGCCTTGAGGAGAGCCATCAAGATATCGAGGCGTTCTATACAAAGGTTGTGGGGGCGGGAGTGGTGCCGCTGAGCGTCGGCGGCGACCATTCGATCACGCTGCCGATCTTGAAGGCGGTGGGTTGCAAGGAGCCCGTCGGTCTGGTGCACATCGATGCCCATTGCGACACGGGCGGCCCGTTCGAAGGTTCCAAGTTCCATCACGGCGGGCCGTTCCGGCAAGCCGTGCTGGCTGGGGTTTTGGATCCTGAGCGCACAATCCAGATCGGCATCCGCGGCGGGGCCGAATACCTCTGGGAGTTCTCCTACGAGAGCGGCATGACCGTCGTCCACGCCGAGGCGTTGCAGCGCGATGGCATCGCGGCGACGCTTGACCGGCTTCGCGCAATCGTGGGTGACGGTCCCACCTATCTTTCCTTCGATGTGGACAGCCTCGATCCGGCCTTCGCCCCTGGCACGGGCACGCCGGAGGCCGGAGGCTTGAGCACCGCCCAGGCCTTGGGGCTGGTGCGCGGCTGCGCCGGGCTCAACATCGTCGGTGGCGACGTGGTCGAGGTGGCGCCGCAATACGACCCCACCAGCAACACCGCCCAAGTGGGGGCGCAGATGCTGTTTGAGATTTTGGCACTCGTGGCCCTCGCGCGCGCGCGCCGATAGGACGGACGCAAGGCCCTGCAGGATCGGTTGAGCCCCCCTTGGGGGCGGTGCGCACGAGGCTCACGCCGCAGCCGGCGCACCACCGGCTTTCCGCATTGCGCTGCACTCGTCTACAATCGAAGCGAAGCGGCCGACTGCGCGTCTGAGCGATGGCCGGATTGGTCCAGGGGAAGATTTCATGCCGACGTCGGTCAACGCGGGTGCTCGTCTCGACCGCCTGCCCATCAGCTCGTTCCACCACCGCATATTTTGGCTGGTCGGCGCCGGTATGTTCTTCGACG
>Ga0075425_100004158_pt1 | contig 14871 bp, 9 predicted proteins | sample SoiMethybrSBSTD4_FD_75300 | JGI IMG/M metagenome (GOLD analysis project Ga0075425, IMG submission 75300) | Bulk soil microbial communities from a Populus tree surrounding site in Tennessee, USA - Soil MetaG P. TD hybrid SBSTD4 | ecosystem: Environmental > Terrestrial > Soil > Tree plantation...
CGCCGGCGAAGGCCGCTGAGGCCGCGAGGGCGACGGGGGCGGCGCGCACGGCGCTAGCCTACACGAGTCCACCTCGAGGCCGAATCTCGCCCTCCTTGGGGATCTGATCTTGCCTTGGCAGAAGCTAGACCCCAGGCTAGAAGCGAAGGGGCACGTGTCGCCGCGAGGCAGGTGATCTGCTAACGTGAGCGATAGCGAGCTGAGGAGCATTTCCGAATGAATTTGGCCGAGTACATCGCGAGCGTGTCGAACGCGGCAAACACCATCCTCGAGGGTATGGCCGTCACGTTCTCGCACCTTTTTCGCGAGCCCATCACCGTCCAGTACCCGGACAAGACCGACCGCCCGGTCGTCGACATGCTCCCCCCCCGCTACCGCGGGCTACTCGAGGTGCAGATGGACATCTGCACGGGCTGTAAGCGCTGCGAGCGCGCTTGCCCCATCGAGGTCATCGCCATCGATCTCACCAAAGACCCGGTCTCGAAGAAGCAGATGATGAGCCGCTTCGACATCGACATGGGAAAGTGCATGTTCTGCGGCCTGTGCGTCGAGGCGTGCAACAAGGAATCGACGGGCGCCATCCGGCACACGCGCGAGTTCGAAGGGGCGGCCTCGACGCTCGACGCGATGGTGTTCCGTTTCATTCCCGAGGGGCTCGTACCCCTCTACAAGGCGCCCAAAGATTTGTCCGAGCTTCCGGTCGGTGAGTACGGGCCCCACGCGCGCGAGGCGCGCGAGCGGGCGATGCGCGACAACCCCGCCGTTCTCGAAGAGCTCCGCGCCATCTACGCCGAGAAGAACAGAGGAAAGAAAAAAGAGACCAAGAAAAAGGCCGCCAGTGCGGTCCGCATCGATCCGAGCAAGATGCCGGTCATCAAGCCCCAGGTTTTAGCGACGCCGAAAGGCGACGTCGAAAAGTTCGCGCGCTTGCTCGAAACGCTGACCGCGCAAACCGACTGCGGTGCTTGCGGCTACCCCACTTGCTACGACTACACGAAGGCCATGGCGGCCGGAAAAGACTACGACCCGTCCAAGTGCGAGCCCGGCGGCAACGAAGCCACCGCCGACCTCGGCTACGCGATGGACGTCTATTGGAAGGGGCCGGAGCAAGCGGATGCCGTGGCGACGGGCTCCCCACCCGCCGCGGGCGCTGCTGCGGACGCGCCGACGGCGGCTCCCGCGCCGACGCCGACGCCGACGCCATAGCGCAGGACGCTGCTCGATCCAGGGGGAACTCGCGAGAGGGGAACTCGGCAAGCGCCTTGAACCGAGGGCGGGCGCAGACTAATTTGTCCCGCCGTGCCCGCAGACCTGACCACCCTTTCGTTTTTGGCTCTCGCCGCGCTCACGCTCGGTTCGGGAGCGATCGTGGCGTTCTCGAAGAACATCATCTATTCGAGCGTTGCCCTGCTCGGCTGTTTCTCCGGGATCGCCGGTCTTTACGTGCAACTTTCGGCGGATTTTTTGGCGGCCGTCCAGATCCTCGTCTACGTCGGCGGCACACTGACGCTGATTCTTTTCGCGGTCATGCTCACCGCGCGGATCGAGGACATTCGCACCTCGAACACGGCGACTGGACGGGGCGCGGCCTTCGGCATCGTGACGGTCGTGCTCCTCTTGCTCGGAAAAGTGGCGACGACGACGCCGTGGCCCGCCGAGGACCGCCCGCAGATGCCAGCGACGGCGAAGCTCGGCCACGCTTTTCTGGCCGAGTACCTCTTGCCGTTCGAAGTGGGTTCGATCGTCCTTCTCGGCGCGATGATCGGGGCGGTGGTTCTGGCACGGCGGGCGGTCAAGCGCGACTGGGAGAAGCAGTGATGCACGTTTCGCTCATCCACTACCTCACGGTGGCCGCCGTACTTTTCGGGCTGGGGCTCTTCACCGTGATGACCCGCCGCAACGCGGTCGGCATTCTCCTCGGAGTCGAGCTCATCTTGAACGCCGCAGCTCTCAATTTCGTCGCGTTCGAGCATTTCGTAGCCGGCGGAGTGTCGGGTCAGGTCTTCACGGTCTTCATCATCATCCTGGCGGCGAGCGAAGCGGCGATCGCGCTCGCCATCGTGCTGCAGGTCTACCGCGGGTTCCGCAGCATCCTGTCCGACCAGCTGACCGACTTAAAAAACTAGCGTCTTGCGGCCCCTTGCAGGTGGTCCGGCAACGGGAGCGAAAGCATTGCCGAAAACCCTGCAATAGGCGGAAAGCAATTGCGATTGTCGCCCTTGACCCCGCCGACCCCCGTCCGCTAACGTTCGCGCGCGCCGGCGGCTCCTGACGACGGTCGGCGGAGCGACGACGCACCGACTCCCATGCCCGAGTTCACAGGACCCGTCCAGCACGTCGAGCTGTCGACTACCCTCTGGCTCATTCCATTTTTGCCGTTCCTCGGGTTCGTCATCAACCTGTTTTTCGGGCGGCGCCTCCAGTCGAGCAGGGTCGGGAGCGAGCTCGCGAAGAAACTCCACATCGGAAGCTTCGGCGTCAGCGCCGTCGCCATCGGCGCGATGCTCGTCGCCTTCGCGCTCTCCGTCTGGCAGGTCATCAAGCTCGACGCTCTTCCGCACGAGGGGCGCTACCTCTACTGCCACGCGTGGCAGATGGTGCGTATCGGATCGGTCGAGTTCAACTTCGACTTCGCGCTCGACCCGCTCTCGGCGGTGATGATTCTCGTCATTACGGGGGTCGGCTCGCTCATTCATATTTATGCCGCAGCGTACATGGCGACCGAAAAGGCCTACTGGCGGTTCTTTACGTACCTGAACCTGTTCGTCTTCTCGATGCTCCTTCTGGTGCTCGGCGACAATTTCATCGTGATGTTCTTCGGCTGGGAGGGGGTCGGCCTTTGCAGCTACCTGCTCATTGGCTTCTGGTACGAGGACTACAAGAAGGCGACCGCCGGCATGAAGGCGTTCGTCACCAACCGCGTAGGCGACTGGGGCTTCGTGGTCGGCCTCTTGCTCCTCTTTTGGGGTCTCGGGGGAAGCTGGCTTCAGGGCGGTTTCTACCAGCCCGACAACCTGGCGCGGTTGGCGGTCGTGGCGCTCGAATCGGGTGAGCAAGCGACGGCCGAAGGGCACGGCACAGGTCACGCGACCGCGTCCGACGCCGGCCATGCCAAAAAAATCGAGCCCGCTCGCGGCCACGCCGGCAACAAGAAAACCGAAGGAGAAGCGTCGCTCACCATGACGGCATTCCCTGGCGCCCTGGTGTACCTGGACGGTTCGAGCGCGCCCATCGGCGTGTCCCCATTCGTGAAGCGCGAAGTGCACCCCGGCCATCACACGCTCCGCATCGTGCCGGGGGGGGCCGTCGACGATCAGGAGATCCCCTCGGCGGCGATCGAAGCGGGCAGCGAGTCGGTGGTCGCGGTCGTCGGACCGGCGCTCGCATTCCGCCAGATCCACGACCAGCTCGTCATGAAAGACGGCCGCGGCCAGCAGATCCTCCGAGATTCGCTCCTCTCGAAGACCACCTGGGGAGGCATCGGCCTCGTGACGCTCGCCTGCATCTGTTTTTTCATCGGCGCGACCGGCAAGAGCGCGCAGATCCCGCTCTATGTCTGGCTTCCCGACGCGATGGCCGGTCCGACGCCGGTGAGCGCGCTCATTCACGCGGCCACCATGGTGACGGCGGGCGTCTACATGATCGCGCGCCTCTCGTGGCTTTTCTCGCTGAGCTCGACGGCGTGCGCGGTGGTCGCTCTGGTCGGCGCCGCGACCGCTCTTTTCGCGGCGACGATCGGCTTTTTCCAATACGACATCAAAAAGGTCCTCGCCTATAGCACGGTGAGCCAGCTCGGCTTCATGTTCATCGGCGTCGGCGTCGGTGCCTACTGGGCCGGCATCTTTCATCTGATGACGCACGCGTTTTTCAAGGCGTGTTTGTTCCTCGGATCGGGCTCGGTCATCCACGGCATGCACGCGGTCGAGCACGACCCCGACGCGGCGCAGGACATGCGCAACATGGGCGGGCTCAAGCGGGTCATGCCGATCACGGCGCGCACGTATTTCATCGCCTGTCTCGCGATCACCGCCGCTCCGATTCCGCTTCTCGCCGGTTTCTGGTCGAAGGACGAGATTTTGTGGAAGGCGTACAACACCGAGAACATCGGCGCCGTTCCGGGCATGCTCATTTACGCCATCGGTCTCACCGCCGCGGCCTGCACGTCGTTCTACATGTGGCGCAGCTATTACCTCACGTTCGAGGGTCCGCACGCAAAGGCCGAGATCGCCAAGAAGGTTCGCGAGTCGCCCGGCGCGATCACCTACGTGCTGTCGATGCTGGCCGCGCTTTCGATGGTGGCGGGCGCCTTCTTCGGCTTCTCGACGCACCTCTTCGGCCAACATGGTGAGCCGATACTCGAGGAATGGCTCCACCCCGTCCTGCAGCACGCCGAGGCTCATTTCACCGATCCAGGGCTCGGCTTCGAATACACGCTCATGGCGCTCTCGGTCGGGCTGGCGGTCATTTCGTGGGGCGCGGCTCGCCGGCGTTACGGCCCCGCGCGCGCGCCCGACTGGCAAGCCCAGGAGACGCAGCTGCTACTCTTCGACGCGATTCAGAACAAGTACTGGGTCGACGAGTTCTACCAGGCCACGTTCATCGCCTGGGCACTCAAGCTTCGGCTCATCCTTTCCGACATGGACCGCTGGGTGGTCGACGGCATCGTGAACGGCGCGGGCCTCCTCGGAAAAGGGGCGGCATGGGTGACGGGGGTCATCGATCATTATCTCGTCGACGGCTTGGTCAATGTGCTCGCCGAAGGGACGCTCTCCTTGGGCAACCGCCTGCGCAGAGTCCAGACCGGGCGGGTGCAGTCCTATGTCTACGGCCTCCTCGGGGGCGTCGCGTTTTTTGCCATCCTCCAATACTTCCTCGTCAAGTGAGAAGGTCCGTGAAACGAAACCAACTCCAACCCATCGTCCGAAACCTTGCGCTCGCCCTGTTGGCGCTTTTCGCCTGGCTCGGCGTTCAAACGACCGCTCTTGCCGCCGAGCAGGAGCCGGGCGGTGCCCCCAAGGCGACGGCCCGCGCTCCTGCCCGCATCCAGCTCTCCGTGAATGGCGCCTACGGTCCCGTCGAGCTCGCGCAGGACGGCGACGCGTGGAAGGGCGCGTTCGATGTGAAGAACCTCGGCCCGGGTGAGCTCGACGTGACGCGCGTCGCGGTGCGCACGTCGCAGGCCGAACCGCGCGTGCCAGCGGGCGTCGAGGCTTCGTTCGAAGACGGAAAGCCGAATGCTCACCTCGGGTCCGGCGCGTCCAAGCGGGTCGTCGTCCGGTGGGCGCCGGCCAAAGTGACGACGATGAAAGAGCTCTATGGCCAAATCGTCGTCGAGTCGAGCTCGAGCGACCACCAGGCCGCCGCGATGGGGGTTCACGCCGAGCTCCCGAGCCCGGCTCCCTGGCTCTACCAGCACATCCTGACCTGGCTCACCTTCCTGCCGATGGCGGGGGTCGTTCTCATCTTTCTCGCCTACCTCGCCGGTTATAACGACGACCGCAAGATCCGCTGGCTCACGCTCGTCATCATGGGCATCAACCTCGTCCTCGCGGTGTGGCTCTACGCCCATTTCGATCCGAACATCCGCAAGATCGACGGCAACGACGGCTACCAGTTCATCGAACGTGGCATATGGATCCGCTCGCTCAACGTCGAGTACTTCGTCGGCATCGACGGCATCTCCGTCACCATGGTGCTCTTGACGGCGCTCATCTCGTTCGTCGGCGTCATCGCGAGCTGGTCCATCGACAAGCAGATGAAGGGTTACTTCGCGATGTACTGCTTGCTCGTGACGGGGATGCTCGGCGTCTTCGTCGCGCTCGACCTCTTCCTCTTCTACGTGTTCTGGGAAGTGATGCTCTTGCCGATGTATTTCCTCATCGGCATCTGGGGTGGCCCGCGAAAGGAATATGCCGCCATCAAGTTCTTCCTCTACACGCTCGCCGGCTCCGTCTTCATGCTCTTGGCGTTCATCGCCCTCTATTACAACGCCGACCCGACGTACCTTTCCGACGGCACGTCGGTCACGCACAACTTCAGCATCCCCGACATCGGCCGCGTCGATTTCGCGGGCAAGGGTCTCATGATCTTGGGCATGAGCCTCGTCAAGGTGTGCTGGGTCGCCCTCTTCGTCGGGTTCGCCATCAAGATCCCGATGTTCCCGTTCCACACTTGGCTGCCCGACGCCCACGTCGAGGCGCCGACGGCCATCAGCGTCATCCTGGCAGGCGTGCTCCTCAAGATGGGCACCTACGGCATCCTCCGCATCAACTTCGGGATCCTGCCGGAGGCAACCGCCTGGGCGGCCCCCGCGATGGCCGCATTTGGCACGATCAACATCCTCTACGGCGCGTTCTGCGCGATGGCGCAGGAGGACCTGAAAAAGCTGGTCGCCTATTCTTCGGTCAGCCACATGGGCTTCTGCCTGCTCGCGATGGCATCGCTCACCCCCACGGGCATCCAGGCGTGCATCGTCCAGATGTTCAACCACGGCACGATCACGGCGATGCTCTTCACCCTGGTCGGCGTGATCTACGACCGCGTACACACGCGACAGATCGGAAAGTTCGGCGGGCTCGCGAGCGAGATGCCGCTTTACACGGCGTTCGTCGGGTTCGCTTTCATGGCGTCGCTCGGGTTGCCGGGGCTTTCGGGATTCATCGGCGAAGTGCTGACGTTCATGGGCGCCTTTCCGGTCTACCGTGTGATGACGATCCTCGCCGCAACGGGCGTCATCATCACCGCTGCTTACCACCTCTGGGCGCTTCAGCGCATGTTCCTCGGCAAGTTCAAGGAAGAATGGCGTCACAGCCATTACCTCGAGGCGTTCGGCGGCAAGTTCCCCGAAATCAACGCCCGCGAAATCTCCTCGCTCGTTCCGCTCGCGATCCTCGTGCTCGTGCTCGGGTTTTACCCGAAGCCCCTTCTCACGATCATCGACCGGAGCGTGCTCGATCTCTTCAACACCGTGAGCCCACCAGGCCCCACCCAGATCGCATTCGGAGACAGGTAGCTCGTGCCGTCCGTCGTTCTTTCCAATTTCCAAAGCCTCCCGCTCTTCATGCCCGAGCTCGGGCTCATCGTCGGCATCCTCGTGCTCATCGCATGGGACCTTGCCGTCGGCGGCCGCGCGAAGATGCCGGGGCTCGTCGCGATCTCGCTGATCACGCTCGCCTACGCCGGTGGACAGGCGACGGTCTACCTCGTGCGGGACGAGCCGAGCAAGGTCCTCTTCGGCGGCCTCATGGCATCCGACAGATTCGCCCACGTCTTCCGCGCGCTTTTCGCCGGCGTGACGGCGATCATCATCTTGTTCTCTGCGCCCGGCCAGGAAGATTTGAAAGGGCCCGAGGCGCAAAAGGGGATCGGCGAGTTCCACGTGCTTCTTCTCACCATCGCCCTCGGGCTCAACATGATGGCGATGAGCCGCAACTTGCTCATGATCTACCTGTCGCTCGAGCTCGTGAGCATCATCTCGTTCATCATGGCGGGCTACAAGATCGAGGACCGAAAATCGAGCGAAGCGGCGATGAAGTACGTCATCTTCGGCGGCGTCGCCTCGGGCATCATGCTGTACGGCATGAGCTGGCTCTTCGGCTTGACGCAGTCGTTGAACCTGGCCGAGATAAGCCGCCGGGTCGTCGCCCTTTCCGAAGCGGAGCACCGCGTGCCCGAAGTCGTATTCGTCGCCGTCGTCTGCATGCTGGCGGGGTTCGGGTACAAGATCAGCGCGGCGCCGTTCCACATGTGGACGCCCGACGTCTACGAGGGGGCCCCCACGCCGGTCACCGCATTTCTTTCGGTCGGTCCGAAGGCGGCAGGGTTCGCCATCCTCCTTCGATTTTTCTCCGACGGGCTGGCGGCGCGGGGCTCGATGAGCGGCTCGGTCGGGACGCCATGGGCGTACGTCGGAGGCCTTCTCGCGATGGCCACCATGTCGCTCGGCAACCTTTCGGCGCTCGGTCAGAGCAACGTGAAGCGAATGCTCGCCTACTCGAGCATCGCCCACGCAGGCTACATGCTGCTCGGTTTCTGTGTCTTCAACGAGACCGGCACCGCGGCGATCCTCTTTTATATCGCGACGTACTGCCTGATGAACCTCGGCGCGTTCCTCGTGGTCATTGCCGTCGCCGATCGGAGCGACGGCGACGAAACCATCGAGGCGTTTCACGGGCTCGGCACCCGCTCGCCGGTTCTCGCGATCTGCATGGCCATCTTCCTTTTCTCGCTGACGGGCCTTCCCCCCTTCGCGGGTTTCGTGGGAAAGTTCTACATCTTCGCCTCGCTGCTTAAGGCGGGTGGAAGCTGGAATTGGTTCCTCGCCGTCGTCGGCGTGCTCAACAGCGTGGTGTCACTCTTCTATTACGCGAGGGTGATGCGCGCGATGTACCTGACGGCGCCTGACAAGACCGAGGGCATCGAGGTTCGTCCGACCTTCGGCGCGACGACGCTCGTGCTCGCCGTTCCGACCCTCGTGCTCGGTGTCTACTGGGGGCCGGTCTACGATTTCGTGACGCAGTCGCTCACGATGGTGCGCTGACGGCGTCGACTGGGCCGGCGATGACGGGCGCTCAGAAGCTGGAGCCGAGGGTGAATACGGCGCCGCCGCCGGCGACCGGTTGCACCCACCCTAGAGCTCGCGGCGCGCGGTCTCGCCGGCCATAAGCCTCGTAACGACCTGCGAGACGCGTAGGCTGCGTGAAGAGCTGGGCCTCGCCGAGCGCGAATGCGACGACGCCATCGACGACTCCACTCGCCCAGCGGTCCTTGCCGACGAGGAGCGGCGTGCCAACCCCGACGATCACGGTGTAGAGGGCCCCGGCCCCGAGGTTGATGAGGTGAAAGGGCCAGCTGACGCGGACCGCTTCGTCTTCGGCGGCCGCCGCCGTGAGCTCTTCTTCGATACGCAAGCCGTCGCAAAGACTCGTCGCTTTGACTTTGCGATCGAGCGTGGCTTCGACCTCGAGCGGCACGAACCAAGTGAGCAGCGCCGTTGCGGTCGACCCGACGCCTCCGATGACGAGCTCGAGACGCTGCTCGCTAGGCACCAGAGGAAGGAGCGCAAACGAGCCGACGGCAATCGCACCATTGATTCCCGTCCACGCGTAGCGCCACGTTCGCGCACGCCTCGCTTCCCTCATGCGCGCGTCGTACAGCCACTGACCGGACAGGGTCGATCCCCGATCGCTCATCGGCGCTCGCGCGATGCTCGGGCAGGACGCGTTCGCTGCCGACGCCGTCGAGAGTGCGAGGACGAGGGCGAGCCCTGCCACGACGTCACCCCTCGAGTTTCGCATCTGCGCTAGCCTACTCGCTCATGTGCCCGTGCGTCGCGGGTCTTAACTTCTTGACAGGAGCGCCGCCGCTGCGGCATCCCTTGCGCCGTGTCTCACGCAGCGACCGACCCCCACGAGCCAGGCCCGGGAGAGCACGCAGCGCACGCCGAAGCCGCCGAACCGTCCGACGACCCTGGGAAGTCCCACCCCTCCGGGGGTTCCACCCCTTCGGGTGTTCCGCAGCGGCTCGAAGCGGCTCCGGCGGGGGACGAGCTCGGGGCCGACGAGCCCAAGACGCCCCTCTGGCTGACGGCGCTTGGCGGCGGTCTGTTCCTGCTTCTTTCGATCGTTTGGATCGGTGCGCAGGCCGCGGAACGCACCGAGAGCGAGCTCTCGGTGGCCGCGCCAAGTGCCAGTGCCTCCGCCCCCCTGCCGCCGCAGCCGGCGGCTGCTCCCCCGCCGCCGCCGCCGCCCCCACCCCCGCCTCCGAGCGCGCCTGCCCCGTCCGCCACCGCGCCCGGCAAAGCACGCCCCGCGCACGCAAAACCGGGCAAAGCCCCGAAGCCCTGAGCGCGCCCTTCTATCAGGGCAAGCCGAATCGCGCGCGGTTCTCGCTCAGGAATTGCACGTACGCTTCCGACTCGAGATGCGGGGCGATTTCTCCTGCCTCGACGGCGGCTTCGAGCGAGCGTTTGAGATCGCCGACTTGACGCGAGGGGGGGAGACCGAAAGCCTTCATGAGACTGTCGCCGATGCCGCTCGGGAGCGGGGGGATGCGAGAGTCTTCTTCGGCGAGGGTGCTGATGCGGGACGCCAGCTCGCTGATCTGCTCGAGCCCTCGCTTTTTCTTTTCGGGTCGCTTGGTCGTGATGTCAGCGCGCGAGAGGCAGAGAAGATCGTCCAGGTGTCCACCCATCTCGCGCGCAAAGCGGCGCACGGCGCTGTCGGACCAGTCACGCTCGTATTGGTTGGCACGGAGATGGTGCAGGATGAGAAAGCGAACCGCGGACTCTAGCGAGGTGTCGCCCACGAACAGGGGGAGCCTTCGCGTCATCTTGTCGAACATTCGCGCGCCCACCTCGGCATGACCGAAGAAGTGCACTTCGCCCTCCGGCGAAATCGAACGCGTCGTCACCTTACCGACATCGTGGAGCAAGGCAGCCCAGCGCACCTCGAGCCGCGGTACCGCCTGCCGGACCACCTGTTTCGTGTGCTTCCAGACATCCTTGTGGCGCCACTCCCCGTCGCCGAACCCCACCAAGTTCTTGACCTCGGGCAAGAGCACATCGAGCGCGCCGCTAGCGAGCAGCGCGTCGAGGCCCCCCTCCGGATCCTTGGCGAGCATCACCCGATCGAGGCGAGAGCGCACATCGGTCAACGCGCGGCTGGCTGCGCTCTTCCAGTCGACCGGACCCGCCACGAGGATGGGCCGATCGGCCGCCCCCGTCTCGGCGACGACCACGGCACGTTCGAGAGCCTCGATGGCGCGGGCGACGCTCCCCTGGTCGGCGATGGGCTGCTCTTCGGGCATTGGCAAGTCGGCGGGTGCCTCGCTCCCGGAGGCGGGCCGCAGGCCCGCGCCGAGTGACATCATAGGTAACCCGAAACGACACTTCGTGCCAGAGTCGGTGCTGCGCGCCCGGGTGGAAAACGCCGCGAAAATGGGCATTTGGGACCAATCGACGCTACGATCCCAAGACATTCGCATGGCCCGCCCGTCGCACCCTTACCTGCGAAAGCCTCGTCGCGACTGGGGACGTGTGCTTGCGCGGATCTGGTGCCTCGTTTTCGGCATCGTCGGGGCGGTGCCGTTCGGCGTTGGGCTCCTCGTGCGCACGCCGGTCGTGCGGGCCTGGGCGGCCCGCGAGACGGCAGCCGTGCTCGAACGCGAGCTCGGTCTGCTCGCCCGCTACCACGTGGAGGTGGGGGCTTGGCCGCTGTCGATCGGACTGTCCGACATCCAAGTCGAAGGGGTGGACGGACTCGGCCCGGCGCTGGAAGCCGCTCGCGTCGCGGTGCGCCCGAGGCTCTTCTCCCTGATGTCGGGTCGCCTCGATGCCGGTCACATCGAAATCGACAACCCGCGTGTGCGCCTGGTCGTGAAAGACGGCGAGATCTCGAACGTGAGTTACCGTCTGCCGAAGACCCAGAGCCGGGGGCCGGTCCGGCGCGCCCCCTTCATCTCGGTAGCAGTCACCGATGCTGCGCTCGACCTCGATCTCGATGGGATTCTGCTCAGAGGCCACGACATCGATGTCGACGTGTCGGCCGAGGACGGTCCGGTATTCGACATTGCCCTCCGGGCCGGAGAGCAGTCGATCGAGCGCGAACGGGAGGTCCTTTCCGTCGATCCCGATCGAGCCGGCGCCCGAGCCGTCGACGAAGACGTGCTTTGTCAGCTCGACGCCCGCTTGAGGCTGGGGAAGGGTTCGCTCCTCGTCCGACGCCTCGCCCTTCTAGGCGTGGCCGATCTCGACGAGCAGCGGGGCACCGCGGTCGCGTGCGATGTGCCCGCGGCCGATCCGCGTCGTGTCGAGGTGACGCTCGGGCACGTCCAGGCGGCGTGGCCCGTCGGCGCGAGCGCCACCAAGCTCGAGCTCGAAGGAAACGTACACGTCCGGGCTCCGGTCGCGCTCACCAACCGTTTCGTCCGCTTCCCGGATGTCAAAGGATACGTCACCGCCGATCTCGAGGGTCGGCTCGGCGCGACGTCGGTCCTGCCGACGCTTCGCGGCAAGATAGCCGGCAAAGACCTCGAGCTCGACCACTACCGCCTGATGAGCGAGCTCTCGGCCGACCTGTCGGTCGAGGACGACGTCGTCCGCGCGGATCGGGTTGCAGTTGGGTTCGCCGACGGGACCGTCGTCGCGCGAAACCTGGTCGTCGAACCGCTCAAGAAGGGGGCTCCGATTCGTATCGGTTCGAGCGACGGGAGCAACGTCCGTTTTGCGGCGATGATGCGCGATCTCGACGTGACGCCGCACGCTCACGTGAACTGGACATACAAGACGACGCACGTCGCCACGATGGAGGGAACGCTCGCTCCGCTGAAGCTCGACGCCGACTTCAATGCCGTGACGAGCGACTTCGAAGTCTTCGATCGCGCCGTCGACGACCCTGCCCGGCGTCATATGATCGGCGTGAAAGATGCGCGCGTCGTCGGCCACGCCTCCATTCGTCCCGATGCAGTCGCATTCCGCAACTCGCGCGTCGATTTCGGCGAGAGCCACTTCGAGGCCTCGGTGTCGCTCGGGTTTCACAACGATCTGATCCTCTCGGTGGCTCCCTCGTCCAAAGTCGACCTCGCGGACATTTCGCCTCTCGCCAGCCTGAAGATGGCCGGAAAGGCGGCGATCGGCGCGGAGATGAAGGGCAAGTTCAACGACCCGCTGCTGACCGGAGACCTCGCGGTGACCGGCTTCTCCCTCGACGATTTTCCTCTCGGCGACATCACCTCGACCAAGGTCCGGTTTCGCCCTCTCGTCGTCGATTTCTCCGAGCTCCACGCCAAAAAAGGCAAAAGCTCGTTCGACGTCCCGACCGGACGTCTCGACTTCAACGGACCGGGGACCCTGGTCGCCGACGCAGCGGTCGACGCCGAAGATCTGTATTTGCGAGACTTCTTGCACATGTGGCACTTCGACAGCGACCCTCGGTTCGACCAGGTCGACGGTCACGGGCGAATCAAGGCCAGCGTTCACTACGATCTCGGGGGGTCTGGTGACGTCTGCGGGGGCGGACTTCTGGTCGTGCAGGGCGCGGCCCGAATGAACTCGATGGACCTGTTCGAAGAGCACTACGACAGCCTCGACTCGGAGTTCACGTACAGCTGGCTCGATCGCGACGCGGCCGACCTCGGGCTCGATGTCGACATTCGCTCGCTGACGCTGAAAAAGGGGCGTGGTTCCATTTTCGGCTCGGGCACCATCCGCCGCGGGGGTCTCTTGCGCGCTCAGCTCGTGGCCGACGACGTGCCGCTCGCGCGGCTTCAGGCGATGGGGCCGATGGCCAAGTTGCTCGATGGGTCGGGCTCGGCCGTAGGTACGCTCGGCGGGACCATCGACGCGCTCGAAGCCGACGTCGACGTGAAGGTATCGCCGGTAAGGATAGGCGCTTCGGTTTTGCCCGCCTCCAAGCTCCACGTTGGTCTCGTGCCCATCAAAAAAGACCTCAAGGTCGTGAGCCGGACCAGGTGCGGACAGCCCATCACGCCGCCGTTCGATCGGGGTGAGTTCGATCGGGACCCCGTGCAGGGGACTTTTCACGCGACCGGTCAGCTCTTCGGAGGTCAAGTCAGCTTCGACGACTTCCAGATCTCGCGCCAGCGTCACAAGACGACGACCGGTACCGTGACCATGAAGAAGCTCGACCTCTCGGCTTTGGCCAGCCTACAGAAGCCGAAGGAAGACGATCAAGGCAGGGAGCTCGCCGGCTCGCTCAGCGGATCGCTCGCGATAGCGGCCCTTGCGCTCGACAACCCGGAGCGGATGCGGGCGACATTCGACTTGAGGGAGCTCGACGCGCGTTCACGCTCTGGAAGGCTCACTCTCAAATCGACGGCGCCGGTCATCTCCATCGGCGACGATCGTCTGACGCTTCCGCCCCTCGACTTCGAATTCAGCGCCGGCGGAGGGGTGCGGGCGGCCGTCTCCATCGGCGGCGAGATGAGGCGCTTGAGCAGCAGTCCCGAAATGAACCTCTCGGCCAGAGTGGCTCCGATCGAGCTCTCGTCGCTCGCGTCGCTGCTTCCACGCGTCGATCGGGCGAGCGGCACCGTCGAGGCAAGCCTCAATGTGACGGGCCGGATGTCCGCCCCGGTCTACGCCGGCGAGGCGCACCTCAAGAAGGGGGAGCTCGCGTTCCGCGGATTTTCCATGCCACTCTCGGACGTGAACGTCGACGTTGCGATCGGCGGGGGCGAGGTGCGTGTCGTGCGCGGCACGGGCACGGTCGGAGGTGGGGCAGTGTCGATCGCAGGTCGCGCGCCGATTCACGGCTTTCGACTCGGCGACGTGACGGGCGTCATCGCTGCCAAGGGGGTCAGCGTTCCGGTGGTGGAGGGGATCGCAATGACCTGCGACGCGGACCTTCGCGCGGAGTGGAAGGAGAAAGCCGCCGACGAGGACGAACCGTCGCTGCCGCGCATTTCCGGTGACATCGTGCTCACCTCGTTCAGCTACACCCGGGCGATCGGCATCGGCACGGCGGACATCGGCTCGATCGCGCAGCGCGACCGGCGAAAAATGTTCGAATCCTACGACCCTGCCGACGACTTCGTCACGTTCGACATCCAGCTCAAGTCGACCGACCCGCTACGCTTGCGAAACAACCTGGTCGAGGCTCAGCTGATGGTCGATTCCGACGCGCTCGTCTTCGCCGGCACCAACCAGCGCTTTGGACTTCGCGGTCGAATGCGCCTTTTGCCGGGCGGGCGAATTCGCCTTCGCGCCAACGAATTCGAGGTGCGCCAGGGGTACGTCCGATTCGACAACGCCACGCGCATCGCGCCCAACGTCGACATCACGGCGGTGACCGAGTACCGGCGGTACTCCGGCGCCTCGCAGGCGGGCGCGTCGGGAGCGGCGTCATCGGCGGC
>Ga0075425_100004160_pt1 | contig 14866 bp, 11 predicted proteins | sample SoiMethybrSBSTD4_FD_75300 | JGI IMG/M metagenome (GOLD analysis project Ga0075425, IMG submission 75300) | Bulk soil microbial communities from a Populus tree surrounding site in Tennessee, USA - Soil MetaG P. TD hybrid SBSTD4 | ecosystem: Environmental > Terrestrial > Soil > Tree plantation...
ATCCGATTGCCGCAGAGGACGTTCACGGACCGCGCGCAGACGGCGTACGCCCAGTCGCGCGTCGGTGTCTCCTCGCGTCCGGTCATGTGCACCACGGCGGCCACGAGATATGTCGCGCACTGCCACACGGCGTTGTAGACGAGAAAGCAGATCGCCCATCGCAGCGCACCGATCAGGTAGATCGGAAGGACGATGTGAAATGCGACGGTGATGAGGGCCATGCCGTACGTGTGCACGATGTACGCGGTGTCTCGCGAGAATTTACGGCGTTTAAAGAAACGGCTGGTGAAGCCGACGATCACCTGCGTCGTGATGTAGAAGCAGTAGACGAGCGGTGCATAGAACTGCTGGAAACGGAAGAGCGGGCGATGCGGAATCTCCGGCGCGAGACGCAGCACGCGCCGCAGCGCGAAGATCTCGTAGTCGAAGTCCTCGCTCATCGGATAGAGGTGATGCGACAGATGCTCGTACTGGAAGTGCTTCTCCGCCATGAACGGGCAGAGCACCGACCAAACGGCGCTGCAGGCCATCGAGCGGAGATTGAGCTTGTTGCCGCCGTCGATGAGCGTGGAATGACAGTATTCGTGCGCGAACCCGCCGACCATCGCGCAGGAGATCAGCCCCATGGCGACGGCGAGCGGGTAAAGGCGAAAGACGTAGACGCCCGTCCACGCCGCGAAAAACGCCAAGAGCGACAACACGACCTGCGCGCGCAGCAGGTTCACTTTTCGATAATCGATCTCGTGCTGGCGAAAATAGGCGTGGACGCGTTTCTTGAGCGTAGTGAGGAACGGAGAAGCGACGTCGAGCTCCGCGCGCGACTCCTCGACGATGCCGATGCGGAATTGGTCGAGAAGGCGCGACGGCACATCGCGAAAATGCGAGCTGTGAAAGAGCGCGGAGACGTCCTCGCCGGCCAGGCTGCAGATGATGTCGCCGCCGGGATGGCGGTCGATCCAGCTCGTGACGTCATAGACGAAGTCGTCGATGACGATCCAGCAGTCGCGGCGCCGGTTGTGCGCGCCGATCTCGTCCCACGTAAAGACCGGAAGCTCGTTTTCTCGTACGGCGGCGGCGTCAGACATGAGCAGCTCCTGGGACGTAGTCGGGATGCTGCCGCCGGAACGTGGCCAGCGCGGTCTGCTTCTTCCGTCGCGAGCTGAGAATGCCCGATGCGCGATAGCTGCCATAAGGGACGATGTGCGCGCCCCCTTCAATGAGCTCTTCCTTCAGCCGCGCATGCAAGGCCGGCAGCTCGCTCCAATGCGCCGACGGATTCGCGTGATGCTCCGTGTGATAGCCGACGTTGAACATGGTGAGATTGAAGAATTCGGAGAGAAACGTCGTCGAGCCGCTGTATTTCGTCGCCGCCGTTCCGCCCGCGTGCTGCGTGTACATGCCGGTGCCGAGGATGAATGCGCTGCCGAACCAGTGCGGATAGAGCCAAAGGCCCGCGCCGAGAAGGGGATCGATGAAGAACGGAGCGATCCAGAAGGGGAGGAACATCAGCGATTCGCGGAGCGCCGTGTTGCGCACGCGTTTCGGTGCGGTCGTGAATTCGTGCCACAGGCAACGCGCATAACGCCACGGCCAATGGCATAAGACATAGCGTTGAATGCTCTCGTAGTCGCCGTTCGGCCGGCGGTGCGGCTGCACCCAATCACACGGCTCCCCGACGTGCTTGTGATGGATGACGGTGTGCTTGTATTGCCAGAAATAGCTTGGCCAGCCGCTGGGAATCGTCCAGAGTCGTCCGATCCATCGATTGAGCGCTTTGTTCCGGAAGGCGCCGCGGTGGAGATGATTGTGATAAACGACGCCGAGGTTGATGCCGGCGTTCCAGCCGAGCATCGTGCCGGCGCCGAAGAGGAAACAGAGCCGCGCCGGCCAACCCGGCGGCAATCGACGGAGATAGATGTAAAACGCCGACGCGTAATTCGCGAACACGAGCAGAAGAAAAATCAATTGCTGTAAATCCTCTGCGCTCCGCCGCTTTTCTCCCTCCATCCGCAACCGTCTGCAAATTCTCTCCAGCGTCCCGATCTCCTCGGCATGCGTCGCCAGATGCACGAGTAGCGGCGCCAATACCGCGGTGATGGCGGGCGACCACAAGAGCGTTCCCCAAATCACCGCCGCGGCGAGAAGCGCGTAGAACGAGCGCGCAGCCGTATACGCGGCGTACATCATCGATTGAATTCCCCGACGAGACCGAGCCACGACATCGCCCGCAACACGTACCAAGTGACGTCGATCTCCCACCACTCGATCCCTTGAGGCGTCCGGCCGGGCCGGTGGTGATGGTTGTTGTGCCATCCCTCCCCGAGCGTGATCAGCGATAAGACGAGGTTGTTGCGGCTGTCGTCGTGATTGTCATAACGGCGCGTTCCCCAAATGTGGGCGAGAGAATTGATGACGAACGTGCCGTGGAACAGCAGGACGGTGGAAACGCAGAATCCCCACACAAAGAGCTGCAGCGCATTGGTATGAAGCTGCGGCGCGAAGAGTGAGAGGGCATGACCGGCGCCGAAGATCGCCGCCGCCGTAAGGACCGGCACGACCCAGCCGAATCGATCGAGGAATACGAGCTCGGGATAGCGCGCGAGGTCGGGAACGAGCTGCATGCGCGTCCTGTAATTGCGGTTTTCGAGAATCCAGCCGATGTGGCTTTTCCAGAAGCCGGCGAGCGTTGGCGAATGCAGGTCGTCCGGCGTGTCGGCATGCTGATGGTGGTAGCGGTGATGCGCCGCCCACCACAACGGCCCTCGCTGTGCGGCGCTGTTCCCCATGACCGCCGCAATGAACTGCATTGGGCGCGACATGCGATAGGAGCGATGCGAGAAATAGCGGTGGTAAAAAGCGGTGATCGCGAACATCCGCCCGAAATACATGGCGGCGCAGACTGCGACCGCGGTCACGCTTGCGCCGGTCCAGATCACGCCGAAGGCGGCGAGATGCAGGACGACGAACGGCCAGATCCGAAACCAATTGATTCTGTCGTCACTGGAGGCATAGGCCCGCCGAATGGGGCCGATAGGCCACGCATCGACACTTCGAGCGAGCGACGCGAGAAGAAAACCCATATTGAGGACGGGTAAACCGATTGCCGTATGTAAAGAGGATCTTAAACGCGGAATGAGGGATTGGCAACCTCTCCGGCAGGGCGTCAGAGACTCTACGTCGACACGACGCTCCGCACCGTCTGCAGCATCACCATCGCATCGATCGGCTTCGCGAGCTGCTCTCGAAAGCCGACGGCGCGAAGGCGCTCGCGGTCTTCGGGACGCGCGAATGCGGAGATGGCGATGGCCGGCAGGTCGCGGCACGACTCGACTGCGCCGCCACGAATCTTCGTCATCAGCGAATAGCCGTCCTCGCCGGGCATGGCGATGTCGCTCACCAGCACGTGCGGCGGGCGGCGGCGCAGTGCGTCGAGCGCGGCCGGCGCGGAGTCGACGGCCACCACCGACGCGCCATGCTGCTCGAGCGCTTTCGCCAGCATCACGCGCGTGTCGTCATCGTCTTCGACGACGAGGACGTCGATGCCGGCAAGCGAGACCGCGCTCGCATCGACGTTCGCCGGCGCGACGCCGCGCTGCGATTGCGCGCGCGAAAGCGGCAGACGCACGGTGAAGACGGATCCGCGTCCTTCGCCTTCGCTCGCGGCGCTCACGGATCCGCCGTGCAGCTCGACGAGGTTCTTCACGATGGCCAGTCCGAGTCCGAGACCGCCGTACGCGCGCGTGGTGCTGCTGTCGCCTTGCCGGAAGCGTTCGAAGATCACCGGCAGGAGTCGCTTCGGAATCCCTTGACCGTTGTCGTGCACCGCGATCTGTATCTCGTCGTTCGCAGCGCGTTTCACTTCGACGCGCACCGTGCCGCCGGCGGGCGTGAACTTCACGGCATTCGACAGCAGATTCCAGATCACCTGCTGCAACCGCGCGGCGTCGCCGAGGAGGAGAGACTCGCCGTCGTCGTGCACGAGCTCGAGGCGTAATGACTTTGCATTGATGCTCGGCTCAATCGTTTCGACCGCCGCGTGAATGACGCGCGTGAGATCCACCGGCGCGATCTGCAGTTGCAGTTTGCCGCTGACGATGCGCGAGACGTCGAAGATGTCGTCGATGAGCTTCGCCTGCGCGCGAATGGAGCGATCGATCGTTTCCACCGCCAGCTTGAACGTCTCTTGAGGCGTGTCGGGAAGCCGCAGCATCGACGCCCATCCGAGCGCCGCCGTCATCGGCGTGCGCAGCTCGTGCGAGAGCGTGGCGAGGAACTCGTCCTTCGCGCGATTCGCGGCGGTGGACTGGCGGTACAAACGGGCGTGATCGATGGCGTATCCCGCGCGGCGTCCGAGCTCGACGGCGACAGCGAGATCTTCCTCATCGAAAGTCCGCGCGGGATTCGCAGAGACGATCGAGAGCGCACCGAACGTATGTCCCGCAGCGGTGAGCGGCACGATCATCAACGACTCGCATCCGAGCGCTTCGAACACTTGCGCCGCCGCGCTGCGGCGCAGGAGCGAGGAGCTTTCTTCATCAGGTCGCGCGATCAGCAGCGGCTCGTTCGTTTCGATGACGCGGCGTCCGAGTCCGATCTCGTGCTTCGACGGCGCGAACTCCGTCTTCAGCCGCTCCATCAATTCTGCTTTCGACGGATCCGCGCACGACGCCGCGATGCGCACGACTTCGCCCTCTTCGATCAGATCGATCACGCACCAGTCGGCGAGCGCCGTCACGATCAGATCGGCTACGCGAAGCAGCGATCTCTCGTAGTCCATCGACGCACTCAGCACGCCGCTCGCCTCGGCGAGGAACGCGCTGCGCTGTTCCGCCTCTTCGCGCGCGGTGATGTCCATGGTGACGCCGCGGCTCATCAGCGTTCCGTTCACGACCTTGTGCGCGCTTCGCACTTCGGTCCAGATGACGCGGCCGTCGCGGTGCCGCATCTTGTAGCGACGCACCGCCGGCACGCCGTCGCGCATCGACTTCTCGGCAATCGTCTTCGTGTCGATGCTGGCGCGGTCGATGACGACGTCGTTCCAGAACGAGGGATCGCTCATCGACTCTTCGGGCGTGTAGCCGGTGAGCGGGCGAATGCCGTCGCTGATGAACGTCACGCGCTGCTCGGGAAAGTCGCCCGCGGTCTCCCACACCATGCCCGGCACGTTCGCCACGATCGCGGAGAGCCGCTCGCGCTCCGCTTCGAGCGCCAGCTCGCCGCGCACGCGCGTGACGCCGAAGGCGATCTGTCCCGCGATCGTCTGCGCGAACGCGATCTCTTCGCTCGTGAACTCGTGCGGCGAGGCGTAATACAGCATGAACTTGCCGATGACGCGGTCGCGATGCGTGAGCGCGAAGAAGCCGAGCGCGCGAATGCCTTCGCGGCGCAAGACGTCGGCGTAGCTCGCGAGTGATGGATCGTTCCCGGCGTCGGAGACGAGCACCGGCACCGGATTCTGCGACTCGGGCCGCCACGGCGTGTGTCCGTTGACGGCGGCGCGGTAGTCATTGGAGATGCCGCGCCACGCGACGAAGCTCATGACGTCGTTCGCATCGAAGAGAAGGATCGACGCGCGCTCGACGCCGAGAATGTCCTGCAACGCGTCGAGCGATGCCGTGTAGACCTCGTCGACCGACGTCGCGCGGCCCAACGCATCCGTCAACCGCGCGAGCGACGTGACCTTGTCGAGGAGCATGAGGCGAAGATTCTACGCCGCGTCATTCCAGTGGAGGATAGGCGCCCTCGCCTGTCCCCCGTCGTTGTCGCGATGCGTGATCGGGGACAGGCGAGGCGCCTATCCTCCACTGGATGAAGATCGAGCTCCTGCCGCACGAGGATCGCGCAACGCGGCGATACGCGGCGCTGTTCCAGACCGACGCGAGCGTGCGGCCGTCGTGAATGTTGCCGAGGTCGAACTGCGCGAGCTGATGTTTCGAGCGGATGTCATCGCTCTAAAACAGGCGCGGCATGACCGCGCCCCGTTTACGAATGGCAGCTGATCGCGTCGCCGCCGGCACCGAGGCTGTTGTTCGTGACTTCGCTCACCTGCTCGGCGGTGGCAGTGGGCGTGATCCACGGCTTCTTTTCAGTCGGGGCAGTTTCCGGGCTGTTGATGTTCTCGTTCTCGCTCACGCACGTCCTCCCGTGACATGAGAGCATGCGCAACGGCGTGCGTCAACCGAATCGGATCAGGAAGAGACCGGCGGCGGCGGCACGATCGAAAGCGAGCGCTTCGTAATAGTCGCGCGATCCATGCATGAACGCCTGAAGTGCTTGTTGAAGGAGATCGAGATCGAACATCTCGCGGCACGCGCCGTTGCGTCGCATGCGATCGAGCGCGTCGCGATAGTGATCCGCGTGCGCGGCGATGAGCGACGGCGCTTCGGGCACTTGCGCGCCCTGCGTCATGCGCAGGCGAACGCGATCGGGGAGAAGGCCGTTCGCCACTTCGCGCGCCAGTCCGCGATGGCGTCCGTTGAGACGAAACGCGCATTGAGGATAGCGAAGCAGACGCTCGAGGAGACGCCGATCGGTCGTCGGATCGCGCCACTCGACGCCCCATTGTGCGACGGGATCCGGCCACCACGTGTGCTTCGGCGTCATGATCGCCGTCGCCCAAAATCTTCTTGTTCCCGGCACCTCGGCGTATTCGTTCGCGCGTGTGTCGATCGCGGGCGGACGCCTGAGAAAGCGCACCGCGGGCGGACGCATGTCCGCGCCCGCCGGTCGCGACGATCGCGCGCGCAATGCGAGGCGCGTCGCGCCGCCGAGAACGCGAAAGACGTTCGTGTCGCGTACGCGCGCTTCGGCGCGTGCTTGTGCGAACGCGGCGCGGGGATGTCCGTGCGACGCGAGCTCCGTGATCGATCCTTCGCCGCGCCAACTGAAAGCGTTGTTGCCGTTCTGACCGACGAGCAGAACGCGCGAGCCTGCGTCGTAAGCCGATGTTGCGATGCGATCGAGCCACAACACGTTCGTCGCCGCTTTGAGCGGCGTGCGCGAGCGATCGTGAATCGACGGCACGACTTCGAGCACGCAACGTCCGCGTGGCGAGACGAGGTGATGATCGATGTTGCCGATCATGCGCGCGACGTCGGTGGCATACGCGCGGTCGTCCGCTTCCCAGTTCGTGCGCTGCGACGCTTCGAGTCCTTCTTCGGGAATCGCCGTGTAGGAAGTGACGCGCTGCATTCGCGCGGCGATCGCGGTGACGCATCCGGAGTCGAGACCGCCGCTGAGCGTCGTCGCGATCGGGCTGTCGCTTCGCATCTGCGCTGCGACTGCGCGCGTGAGCAGCTCGCGCGTTTCGTCGACATAGTCGTGCGCGTCGCGATACCAGATCGACGGCTGCCAGTCGGGATTCCACCAACGCTCGATCTTCAGATCGCCTGCGCGCCAAATCAGAAGATGTCCGCCGGGTAACGCGCGAATGCTCTTGTGCGGTGTCGACTGGCGATCGATGCCCGGCGCGAAGATCCGCGCGATCGAGTCGAGATCGAGCTCGCCCGAGACGTCGGGGTGCGCGAGCAGCGGCGCCAATTGCGTCGACAGCGCGAGGCCGTTTCCGACGCGTGCGTAGAAGAGACGCTTGTTGCCGAGCGGGTCGACGGCGGCGACGACTTTGTTTTCGCTGCGATGCCACGCGGCGAATGCGAAATCGCCGATGACGTGATCGACACACCGCTCGCCCCATTTGTCGTATGTGGCGGCGAGCTCATCGCCCTCGTCGATGCGCGCGTCGCAAAGGAAGACGCGATCGTTCTTCTCCAGCGCCGCGTCCGCTCCCGCGAAAAGAAAAAACATTTTCGCGCGCATGATCACACGTCCGGGCTCGCACATTGCTCTTTGTACTGTGGCAGCACCACTACACATTTAGGAGGACTGAATGAATCGTCCAGGATGGTACAAAGATGAGTACGACACTACGTGGCAGCGCGTGAAAGCCGCGTTCGGAAATGATTGGGAGCAGACCAAGCGCGACTTCGGATCGAAGAATGCGCGCGAGCTCAACCAGGACGTCGACGACACGCTGAAGCAGGCCGCCGGCGCGAGCGACAGCTTCGAGAATCACGAGCAGGCGTTCCGCTTCGGCTACGCGGCGCAGCGCCATTACAAGACACAGTATCCGACGTGGAGCCCCGACCTCGAGAAACACCTTTCGAGCGATTACGGTCCCGACTTCAATCGCGACCGCTCGTTCATACGCCACGCTTACGAGTATCGATACCCGACGACGATGTCGGCCGAATCACGAGACGAGAGCCGCGGCAGGATGTAATCGCTGCGACCACCCTCTCCCCGACGCCAAATCGGAGGGGCGGACGCCCTCGTCCGCCCACCGATTCGAGACTAGGGGAGAGGGTGTTGAGATCGCACGCGCTCGCGCACGTCATGCGCGGTCGGCGGCGCGAGAGTCTCGCTCGCGTGATCGCTGTAGACGTCGCTCGCCGTCTCCACCATCAACTGAAACTTGTCGAGGAGTAGGCGCTGCATCGGCTTCGGCAGCGTCTGCAGTTCATCGAGTAGACGCGTCCCCGCCGTCTGTTCCTCGTCGAGGTCCCACGGCGCGATCTCCCGTTCGAGCGAGCCGCTGAAGAACTCCGTCTCCGTCAGGCCGTAGACGCGGAGGAGGCGGGTGAGTTGGGAAAGCTTCAGGGAACCAATGCGCTCGCCCGTCTCGAACGAGCTGATGGTTTTCTCTCCGACGCCGGAGAGTCGCGCCACATCTTTCTGGCTCAGTCCGCGCATGCGGCGGATTTCACGAAGTTTCAGCACGAGATCCATTGAACCGTCTCCTCACGTTGTAGTCGTCATTTCCCACCCTCCCTCCACCGGTTGTAGAGTCGGAGATCTCCGCCTCCGACGATTTTTCCGCCTTTGGGCCCTCAGAAATCCTCAGAGAGGGATGACGGAGAGGCCGCTCGCGGTTGACACAGAGTAGCAGAAGGACGTAAAAGGACAAAGAAGGATATACAAGGATCAGTAAGGACGACTGAAGATGGCGCGAGAAGAACGATGCCCCTGGTGCGGGAGCAAGATCTCCCACGACAAGTTTCTCGAGGTCCAAACCGCGATCCGCGAAGAGGAGCGCCGCAAGCTCGCCGCCGCGGTCGAGTCCGTGAAAGCGGAGCTCGTGAAGCAGCGAAAGAAAGAGCTCGCCGAAGTGCGGGAAATCCTCCAGAAGGATCGCGACGCCGCGCTGGCGAAGCGCGAGGCGGAGTTCGCCCGCGAGCGCGACGCGCTCCAGAAGAAGATCGCCGACATCAGCCGCCGTGTCGCCAAAGGCGGCGGTGACGTCGCCGACGGAGGGGAGATCGATCTCTATGAAGAGTTGCGCGCCGCATTTCCCGACGACGCGCTCTCGCGCCGCGGCAAAGAAGGGAATCTGCTGCTCGACGTCCGCTACAAAGGAAAGAGCGCGGGCAAGCTGCTCATCGGCACGAAAGCGCGCGCGTCGTGGCAGCAGGCCTTCGTCACGCGAATCCGGCAAGAGCTGTCGGAAGCCGACGCCGACCACGCCATCCTCTCCGCGACCGCGTTTCCCGCCGGCAAGAAGGAGCTCTTCATCGACAGCGGCGTGATCGTCGTCGCGCCCGCGCGCGTGCGCGCCATCGTGGAAGTGCTTCGCAAGGCGCTCGTCGCCATGCACGTCGCCAAACTGAGCGACGCGGAGCGCACCGACAAACTGAACAAGCTGTTCCGATTCATCACCTCGCCGACGTTCAAACGAAAGCTCGCCGAAGCCACCGACCTGACGAATGAAGCGCTGCAGATCGACGTCGATGAGAAGCGCGCGCACGATCTCGTCTGGCGCAAGCGCGGCACGGTATTGACGCGCATCCGCCAGGTGCTTCGCGACATCGATGCCGACGTCAGCGCGATCGTCGAGTCGCGCGAAGAGAATGAGCCGGTGAAGATCGCCGCGTTTCGGGTGACGCGATGAACGCGAGCGCCGCCAGCTCCACCTCCATTCAGTGGCAAGAGCGCCGCCTCGGCCGCACCATTCTGCGCACCTATCGCGACACGCGCGATCTCTTCGACGTCGTGCCGAACGAGCGCCAGCCGCGCATGGGACCGAAAGTCGATCTCGAGCTGCAGCGCCAGATCGAAGCGAACGAGGGCATCTTCGAGCCGCTGCTCGTCGAGCCGCATCCCGACATCGCCGGCAAGTACCGCATCATCGACGGCGATCGACGCTGGACGAATTCGAAAGCGCTCGTCGAAATCCAGAAGAAAGAGGAGTACCGCCGCATCCCGCTCGAGATCACCGACCGTACGCTCACCGACGACGAGCGGCTTCGCGTCTGGATCTACATTCACCGCCAGCGCAAGGAGTGGGACGCGAAAGAGAAGGAGATGGTGGCGTACGGCCTCGTCGACATCGTCGGCCGCGCCAGCGCCGCCAACATCCTCGGCGTCACCGTGCGCGAGCTCGACAAGCTAGTCGACGTCTATCAACTCTCCGAGAAGCTCACCAATCTTCCCGAGCCCGGCGCATCGATCACGTGGGCCCGCGAGATCAAGAACATCAACAAGAGCCTTCTCACGCCGACGATCCTCGACACGATCGTGCGTAAAGTGAACGACAAAGAGATCACGAACTCGAAGGACATTCGCAAGCTCCGCGTCGTGCTGCGCGATCCGGTCGCGCGCGAGCGTTTCATCGCCGGCCAGTCGCTCGACGCCGTCCTCGACACCGTCACTCCCGACCGCGGCGAAAAAGGAACGCTCGCCAGTGACATCAAGGAGTTGACCACCGCACTGAAGCGCCACTCGTGGACGTCGCTCCTCGAGAATCGCGGCGACGCGCAATTGCTCGAGCAGGTGGAAGAAGCGGAGAAATTGCTGCGGGACTTGAAGAAGGTGTTGGGGTAACTGGTATTCTTTCCGCACTTCCTGTCCAATGCCAGGCCCCACAAGACACACCAGACGACACTACGGCATCCGCAGCACGCACCCGCCGTACGCGACCCGGCACGATCTCACTGCCGGAGAGTTGCAGGCGCTCATGCAGGCCGTCAACGCCAGCGTCACGCAATTCCTGGCCGACGCCGTGCGAGGCGACATTCAAACTCCAACCATGATCGTGCCGCGACGGTCGGTATTGCGCGCCATCGACACCGATGCTCCGCTGCGCGGTCTCATCAGCCGGCGATGGCGCCAAGAAGATCCTCACACGCATGAGTGGATTCCCTGCACGTATCTCTGCCACATCGCCAGCCGCGCCATCACCGCAGGCGACTTCCGGTATTTGCTACTGGCCAATGCCATGCGCAGCGCGACGCAGTCGCTGATCTTCATTCCTCAGGTCGGAGACGCTCATCGCGTGTCGACGATGGACGCGGGCCGCAACCGGAGCACGTTCGTCGTCCTGCAGGCCCATCCCGGAGGACTGCGTTTCAACCACGCTCCCCACGGTGTCTATCCGTATCAGCTCAGTCGATTCAACAACGGCGGTTTCCTGACCGGCTATTCGCCGGAGATGCACAATGCCGTCATCGCTGCTCTTTCCGCTCCGGGTCCTCCGATCAGCGTCGTGACCGCGCTGCACGCGGTCTTCCAGCAGTACTGCTGGAACGGCGTCGTGCCGGTGAACGCTTGGACCGCTGCGACGATCTGGCCTTATTACACCCGCGGTGGCGGCACCGTCGTCACGCCCGCGAACTTCGGCGCGTTTCGGGCGGCGATCACCGCGGAGTACAACGCGATCAACAACGACTTTCTCGTCAACTGGCCGGCCATTGCGAACGGTGCGGGAGCCAATCCGCCGGCTCATTGGTGATGCGCGTCATGCGGCGAGCCGGTAGGGAACCGGCCCGCCGGGTATTCCACACTATCGCGCCGCGAGCACCGGTTGCGTCGCCGGCGGCCGATCGAACAGAGCAAAGAACGACTCGACGTCTGCGGCCGTCCCGCCGTTTACTTTGATGCGTCCTGCGGCCATCAACTCGCCGAGCACTTGCGGGAAGTTGTAGTCCTTTCCTGCGACGTCCGCATGCACGAGAAGCGACTGTGTGGCCTTGTCCATTTCAATGTACAGTTTCGAGACCGCGGCCACCGCCGCGCGATCGGTGCCGGTGGAGATCATCTCCGCCACGCCGCGGCGAATGTGCAGGACGAAGCCTTGTGACGTCTCATTGGACGCGGCCGGGCCAAAGTAGAATCCGAGATAGCGGTCTGTGTTATTCGGAATCGTGACGTCTGCCTTGAGTCGCAGCGACCACTGACTGACCCACATGTCGTAAGGCATTGCGTCCACAATGCCCGGTGCGGTGAGGCCGCCCTTGAACGCAGGCGTGTCCGCCCGAGGAAAAATGTTGCGCAGCTCATTGGCGGCCGTCAAATACCAACTGCGCCAGTTCGGATTCGTCTGCGGCTCCGCGAGCTTCATGAACGCGGACGCTTTGACGTCGCGCGCGGCCTGGTCGCTCGGATCCGCGGTCACGAGGATGTTCGCCAGCTCCGCCGCCCATTGATACTGGCCGTTGACGATGGCGACGCTCGCGTTCTGCATTAGTTTCTCGCGGCTGATCATTCCGACCATGCGCTGCGCGTACTCTCTTGGCGGCGTCGGCGCGAGCGCCACCGGATCGGCCTGGAACCATCCGAGGTAGCCGAAATAGAGCTCGCGGACGGATTGAGGGACGGAGCCATAGAAGAAGCGGAGATAGTCGCGCGGATCAGTGACCGAGTTTCCTTTTGCCGTCTCAATGGTCGACAAATCGTCGATCAGGTACTGCGGCATGGGGATGAGGCCCGGGAGCTGCTCCATTGTGTAGCCCTGGTTCATGAAACGGACGGACTGATCGTGCGTGTACTGAATGGCGTCGCGGAAATTCATCAGCAGTTTCTGGATATTCTGCCGGCCGCACAGCGGAGTGCCGTGGCTCGGCAGCATGCACCACGAGTCGTACGTGCGTAATTTGTCGACGCTGTGATACCAGGTCGCCGGACTGCGATAGGACGTCCCGCGCAGACTGTAAAGGTTCGGGAATGACGGGCCCTGAATCACTTCAGCCGACTGCAGAAGGCCGCCTTTTCCGCTGCCGCCGTTCTGAGCGTCGGGGATGAACACGGCCAGCTCGTCGTTCGTCTCGCTCGGAACGTAAATCAGCTCCATATTCACGCCAGCGGCCTTGAGCTGCATCGAATTCGAGAACGTGCGTGACGGCATCACGAACGCCGACGTTCCTTGGGAGACGCTGTATCCGATCCCGTTCGTAATGCGCCAGCTCTCGGGGATGAATCCGCCGTACATATACGCGGATCGGGAGTTGATGATGGTGCCGATGACCGTCGCCGTGTTGTTCACGCCCTCGACGATATTCTCTTGACCGAGGACGGAAACGCAGTCGAGGGCATCGGCATTGAGCGCGGAGTTGCTGCCTGCGTTCGCCGGCAGCTCCTGGATGCACGCGCGCAGTTTCGACTGTTCGAGATATCCCTTTACGCCGCCAATGTGATCGATGTGATTGTGCGTATAGATGATGGCCCGGATCGGCAGCGGCCCTTGGGGGAAGATTCCGGCGGCCCGGAAGGCCTTGATCGCCTCTTGTACATCTTCCACGTTCTCCAATGTGTCGATGATGACGATCTCTTTCGTCGGTCCAACGATCGCAATCGTGTTCGCCAGGCTGTATCCGACCGCGCTGTAGGCCGAGTAGGTGAGGTTTGGCGGCCGGTATTTCGACAGGGACGCGTCTGTTTGAATGTTCCAAACCTGCGGCTCGACGAACCAGTTCTTATGCTTGACGAGCAACGGATTCGCAGGCGGCGCCGGCGGGAGCTCCTGCGCGAAAACGAGGGACGGAGCGAGCAACGACAAGAGGATTACTGACCGGAACACGGACATTACGCCTCCTTCACGCCATCTCTGGAAATGTAGGGGAAAGATGGAAGAGATGATAGAAGGAGGCGCGTAAGAATTCAATGCTGCTGCTGGACGCGCAGCCTGAGCGGCATGGCCTTATCCGTCGCGGTGGTGGCGATGTCGCGGCTGAAGCGAAGCGTCGTGCCGTCGAAGCTCCAAGTGCCGTCGCTGCAGCGCGAGGCGGCGTCGATCGATTTCCCTCGTCGAATACGCAGCGCGTTCGCGGTCGCCTCGCGCTCGGCACGATAGCGAAATGCGCGGCTCCAGATCGAGGAGAGGTCGACGCCGAGGTTGTTCATCGACGTGTTGACGTCACAGTGAGTCTCGTTGATCAGCGCCTCGGCAATCTTGCGGTCATGCTCGACCGCGTCCGCGAGCCACTTCGTCGGGAAGAGCCGCGCGACAGGGACTTGCCGGTACGACGCCGTCTGATACTGGAACGCCTCGAGCATCCGCCGTACGTCGTCGTACTGCTGCAATTCGGCAAACCACGGCGGTGCGGGCAGCGGCATTTTCCACGCCACGGCATTGATCATTCGCAGCATCGACAGCGCCGCTGTCTGGGTCATCACCTCCGGCTGCGGATCGAGCGAGCGAGCGAGGTTCCACGCCGCGTGCAGGTCCTCCCACGCCGCTGAGTCCTGTTCGCGCGCTTTCGCGAGTGCGCTGGCGATGAGCGCTCGCGTGACCGTCATCTGCACGACACGCTGCGAGTACGTCGCTTGGTCGCCGATGTCGCGGACGCCGCCGGGACGCTCCCATACCACCTGATCGTGCAGCAGCAAGTCGCGAATCGCGGAGACGTCGGCGAGCGCCGGCGGCTTGCCGATGTCGAGATCTCCGCGAGCGATCTCGTGTCCGACGTAATTCGCAATCGCGTCGTTCTTCGGCAGTGCGTTCGCAAGCGCGGTCAACTTCATCGCGGCGTCGTTGCCTTTGATCGGCGGATAGCGACCGGCGACCGAGTCGAGCGTCCCCATCCCTCCCGGCCACGGC
>Ga0075425_100004161_pt1 | contig 14865 bp, 10 predicted proteins | sample SoiMethybrSBSTD4_FD_75300 | JGI IMG/M metagenome (GOLD analysis project Ga0075425, IMG submission 75300) | Bulk soil microbial communities from a Populus tree surrounding site in Tennessee, USA - Soil MetaG P. TD hybrid SBSTD4 | ecosystem: Environmental > Terrestrial > Soil > Tree plantation...
CAAAGATTTCGCTGATCGGCATGGGGTTCAGGTAGTGCAGCTTTTCACGACCACGCCAGACGACGGCGACGAGGTTGGCGGCTTCGAGAAGCAGCAGATGTTTAGTAACGGCCTGCCGGGTCATCTCCATGTGCTCGCATAGCTCGGAGAGGGTTTGGCCGTTGTTTTTGTGAAGCATATCGAGCAATCGTCGACGGGTCGGATCGGCCAGCGCCCTAAACACCTTGTCCGCATCGGCGATCACGAAGAACATTATGCAACCAAATGGTTGCATAATGCAATAAGATTCAGCTCACACAAAAACAACCCACAACCGAAGAAGGTGTGAAAAATTCCTCTCCACCCCAGCGGGGTGGCATATTTGTAGAAGCGCGTGTTGCGGCACCTGCACCCCAGCAGGGTGCAATATTCTTCTGCATTAGCAGAAAGCTGCAGCCTTGAAACAAATTGGCCGATTGGAAAGGGGAGGGATATAGCACCCGCTGGGGTGCGGATCCCCGCGAGTCCCTTTCTACAAATATGCCACCCCCGCTGGGGTGGAGAGGAAACTTTCACACCTTCTGAAGTTGTGGGTATTGTTAAAGACGGGGGAATCGCGAGTTGCTTTGAGGTCGAGATTAAAATACCCACAACTGAAAAGCTGTGGGTATTGACCTACAAAGCACTTCTCTACGAACATTCTCTTGTTCTTACTACCTCACACTGTCGCTAGCTCGTACAAATACTCCACAAACGAATATGCGGCGCCGTCGATCCCTTGAACCTTCGGATTCGAAGACTCAATCAGATAAAACTCATCAGGTGCGTGCGCCCCAGCCCCAAGCCCCAGCCCGAAATGTCCAGCGGGCAATCTCAACGGATCCCCAGTGAACACGTAACCCGGCCACGACCCTGCCAAACGAGGCCACATTATCGGGTCGATACCGTGACGCCGATACACCGATGCCTGCGCACGAATCAACGCTGAGTCCGCCGGCGTCGTCGTCGGGTCGTATCCACCGGTCATATTCACTTCGATGTCCCCAAAGCCTCGCTTCGCCAGATGATTCTTCAGCGCCGCCAGCGACTCTTTAGCGGTCATATCCGGAACCAGCCTCAAATCAAGTTTCGCAACTGCCTTGTGCGGCAGAATGGTTTTTCCGCCGGGACCCGTGTAGCCGCCAACAAGGCCTTCGATGTTGACAGTCGGTTGGGACACCAACCGATCCAGCGCTTCCTCCCATTTCACGTCGCGCGCCCAATGCTCGACTCCCAGGCCTTTCTTTGTCTCAGCCTCGTTGAGCCGCTTGGCCGCTTCGGCAATCATCGACTTCTCGGTGCCCGAGAGTGCGCGGACTTTTGTGGTCAGCCCTTCGATCGCCGGCTCGTTCCCATCGGGTGTAACCAACGTTACAAGCGCCTGCACAAGATGCCACGCCGGACTATCGAGATAAGCCTTGGTGCTCGAGTGAACATCCTTGCGAGGCCCGCGGCCCCATTTTTCGCCGCTCGAAACGAGCTCGCACTCGATGATGCCCTTCGCACCCAGATTTATCGTCACCCCACCGTCCAGACCCTGTGACGCAAAGGGCATAAACACCCCCGAGCATTTCTTGAAGGCCGCCACCACCTCAGGCTTGCGCACGATTTGAGGGAAATGAGGTGAGCCGATCTCCTCTTCACCTTCGGCGATGAGAACCAAATTGACCGGAAGCTTGCGCCCGATCGCTTTGAATGCGTGGAGTGCCGCTAGAAACGCCGATTGAGGTCCCTTTTGATTGACCGCGCCGCGACCCATGACCAACTTCCCGAGACCGGTATCCACCAATCTGGCTTCCCACGGCGGAGAAGACCACTCAGCGGGATCGGCCTGCTTGACGTCATACATCAGATAGACGCCGAGTGTTCGAGGCGCTCCGGCATCCAGCGTAGCGAACACGCCCGGCTGACCGTCGCTTGGAATCTTGGTTACAGAGCCGAATCCTGCGTCCTTCAGCAGACGCATCATCATGTCGCAGCCCTCACTGACGCCGCGGTTCTCGGCCGCGATCGACGGCTGTCTGATCCATTCCTGAAGCCGTTGTACTGATTCGTTATGGTTTTTTGTTATGTGATCTCGAAGCGGTGCGAGATCCGGCGAATCCGCCCAGATGCTCCGAGGAAGTCCAATCGCTGCAGTGCTGACTACAGCAGCTTCCAGAAACGTCCGACGATCAATCAATTTTGGTCGATTCATAGCAGTCCTTTCAGGGGTCAGGAGTCGACGGTCGGGGGTCAGGAGGCAGAGGTGAGGAACTGAATCTGCTCTCACCGCTGCCTCGCGACCACTGCTCAAAGTATTATTTGCGGACGATTACGTCAACGTGGGCAGGGGTCAGGAGCCAGGGGTCGGGGCGAGCAGAGGTCAGCAGCCGGTGGCAGCAAATCATGGAATCGGAGAGCAGAAGGGTTTTGAGTTTTGGGTTTCCGGGTTTTGGGTTTCGAACCCAGGACTCGGAACTTTGATCATTGTCTTTCAGCCCTAAAATTTGAATCTTCCCTGACCTCCGGCCCCTGACCCCCGACCCCTGCTTGATCTTCCCTGACCCCCGGCCCCGGGCCCCCGACCCCTGCCTGACACCGATCTGCCGTCGAGCGACGGCGATATTTTCTTCTCATACTCGATCGCATCATTGAAATTCGCTCTTGGATCGAAACGCGTTTCAACGGTTTGAACAAAATGCTCAAGCCGGCGAATTCCATCGAGCTTCTCGCGATCTTCTATCTTTGCTGCTTCGAGAGCTCGTTGCAGAAAACCGATCGACTCGTCGTATGTCTTAAGAGCCACTTTGAACGGGTGACCATCCTTTCCCCCGTGAGCGAACGAAAACCGAGCTGGATCAGCAAAACGGCTCGGCGCTCCGTGAACGACTTCAGCCACAAGAGCCAGTGATTGAAGAGTTCGTGGGCCCAGCTTCTCCAACAGCAGCAGCTCAGCGAAATCGTGAAAGTCCTTTTCGTACGCGACGGCCAACACAGCACCCAAACGTTTGAGGTCCACGTTCTTCTCGCGAACATCGTGGTGACGCGGCATGCGAAGATACCGGGCCTCACTCAGTATCCGTGTTGGATTCTCGTGAGTAATGTCCAGAAGCGCTGACTGGGCAGCTTTAGCTTGAGAGTCGACCAGGTTCATGATCACCCCCTGGTCCTCGCCGACGATCCCGGTGTGCGGCTCCTCTACAAAGTCGTGCACCGAGGCCGAGTGCCAGTGGTATCGTCTCGCGAGTCCGCTTCGATCGTTGAGTCCCTGTTGAACCACCGCCCACTCGGCGTCAGCGCTAACAATAAAACTATGAAGATAAATTTGAAATCCGTCGGCGATTGCGTTGTTATCGATGCGAGCTGTGAGCCGGCTGGTGCGAATGAGCTCGTCACCGTCGAACCCACGGCGATCGGCGATCGATCGCAATTCCTGCGGAGTGTTTCGCGAGAATTTCCCGCGCCCTCCACAGATGTAAATGCCAAGCTCATCTGCCCGAGATGCAAGTCCTCGCTTGAGAGCTCCCATCACCGACGTGGTGATTCCGGAGGAGTGCCAATCCATCCCCATCACCGAACCGAGCGCCTGAAACCAGAAGGGATCGCTAAGTCGGCTGAGAAACGCTGACGTGCCGTAGTCGCGTATGATTGTCTCGGTGATTGCCGTGCCGAGCTTGCTCATGCGCTCGGCGAGCCAATGAGGCACGCGCCCGCCGTGAAGCGGCAGATCTGCAAAACCAGATCGTTTCACATCTTTGATTCTATCGTGACTAATCGACGGACCGCGAATGGACGCCCAGTCCGCTGTCGAATTGCCAGTCCACCGGGCCCCACCCCCGCGGCCCCTGTCATCAAAGTGATCTAAGTAACGCGGCCGCTTCATAGAGTCCACGTTGTTCGGCGCAGTCCGCAGCCGTCAGTCCATCGCCGTTCTTCACTGTCGGATCCGCGCCGTTTGCAACGAGCAGTTCGATGATCTCTTTGGCTTGAGTCTCATCTTCCGGCAGCCACATCAAAGGCGTGTTGTTCTCGCCCGCCTTTGTTGCGAGTTGCGGATCTTCGCTCAGAATTTCACGCAGGCGAGCGGTCTTTCCGAGCCAGGTGAGATAGTAGACATTCCTGGTAAAGCCGCTCAAGAAATCGATCATCCGCGTGATGTTGCCGTACATCGCGTGGTCAAGCGGCGTATTGTTCCAGTTGGTTTCGACCGGTTCGATCTCCGCGCCTCGCTCAATCAGCAGCTTCGCTACTTCGAGCGAATCGTGGCTTGCTGCCTCGTGAAGCGGTCGCTGCTTTGTTTGATCTTCGACCTCGATCGATACGCCCAGGTCGAGGAGAAACTCGACAACATCGACTCGATTCTTGCGCGCAGCTGCAAAGATTGGAACGTGAGACAACAAATACTCCGGATGATTTCGCAGAGTGGATAGAACTTCGTGTTTATCGGATCGCAAACAAGCCGCGGTAAAAGCTTCGAGTCCATCGATCTCGACCGGACCTGAAGGAATCGCGCCATGTCTGAGAAGCAAATCAGCCATCTCGGTGAGCCCTCTCTTGACCGCCTCATCGTAGAAACGTGGTTGAGAGAAACTATGGTCATTAGTGATGTCGACGTTCGGGGTGGCTCCGTGGCTCAACACCCATTCCGCAAGTTCGAGATCATTGTTTCGTACGGCGATCGCAAGATGCCAGCGAGCTCCCGAACCGTAGCCTCCCATCCCGATCATCGACCATTCAGGATCATTCCAATCTTCGCGCTTTCCGGCTTTCAGCGAGAACTCGTACATCAGTTTCAGGAACCACAGAACCTTGCCGTTGAAATGGATGTTGTAAATGACCTGGATGTCGTAAGGGTTGGCCCCGCGCTCGAGCAGTAATCGAGCGATCTCTTCCTTGCGAGGGTGAGGTGGCCCATTATCTTCGCCTTCGCCGGCCACGCCACAGAGCGTGGTGTATCGACAGGGGTACGATCCGACTTCGAAGTATTCGTTCGGATCGGCGCCGTGATCGAGCAACATAGTAGCTATCGCGAGTGAGTTATCGGCAGCAGCTGGAATGGGAAGCCGGCCGTAACAGAGATGCAACAGCGGCGTCCACAGTTTTTCAAGCTCCTTGCGCTGGCGCTTGCGCAATGGACCGCCCGGTTCGGAAACCAGTTCCGGAGATTTCGACAGAATGCGCTCGACCTCTTGAAGCTCGCCGCAGACTACCGCGGTATGGAGGTTGTAGCGAGCAATTTCCGGGTGTCGATTGAGTATTCGAAGCGCCGTGAGTCCGCGACGTTCGTGTGCGGCGGGTCCGTTTGCGAGAATCGGATCGGCGCTTGCGTTTTCAAGAAACAGGTTGGCAAGTTCTGCGATGTTGTCTCGAGTTGCTTCTTGAGCGGCCTCCGTTTGTGCATCCAGTGCGTTTTTGAGAGCCGCCCAGCTTTCGAAGCCGTGTTCTCGGGCCAGCGCGTATTGCACCTGGCGAAGTGTTGGGTGGTCAAGTGGTATCGAGAGTATTTGCTCGAATCGGGCTCGCGATTCTGGATCATTTTCCTCCAGGGCTTTGAGCCATCGCTTTGCTTCTTTCTTGAGGTTATCGATGCGGCTTTTGGATGTGATTTGACGTTGGTTACGCTGAGTGGAGCGATTAGAAGAGTCTTTGCGGGTCATAGAAACCTTCCTCCTGGTGATGTGCCTGAAGTCCGCTTAGTACAGGCGGGAAGAAGGTTCGGCGTAATCGCTGCGAACCAGAACCGGGTGGGAGTAGCTCCCTTGCCGCGGACAGGAGGCGCCCCAAGTGCGCACTACAGCGAGTGTCAGGCAGGAGAGAGAGGTTGTCAATACCCATCCACCCCAGCGGGGTGGCATTTTTGTAGAAGCAGCAGTTAAGGGAGCCGCACCCCAGCGGGGTGCAATATTTGTGGGAGCAAACGTGAGCATGATGCAACCGATTGATGCGCACGTGCCGGTAATTGGCTTCAACAAATATAGCACCCCGCTGGGGTGCGGATCCCCAAACGCCACCCTTCTACAAAAATGCCACCCCGCTGGGGTGGAGAGGATGAATTTTTTCACACCTTCTTCCGTTGTGGGTATTTCAAAGCGGGCGATGGGCGCCGCACTCGTAGGTTGAAATTAAAGAACCCGCAACTGAAAAGTTGTTGGTATTACGCAGGCGTTTCGCGTGTCGACCGAGATCATCGCCCGTTGTATTCTAAAATCCCTTACGACTCTCCAGAGGTTAACCCGATGGTCAGATGTACACGAATCGCTCTCTGTCTTTTCGTCCTCACATTTCCGTGTCGAGCTCAGCAACGGTCCGCAACAGTCGGCGATTCAAATAAACGCATTGTGATCGCGGCCACGACACTTCTCGACGGCAACGGAAATGTAATCAAAAATACTCACATCGTAATTGTCGGCTCAAAGATAGTCGAAATAAATCCGCAGGCCGGACCAGTCGATTACGATCTGCACGACCTCACTGTCCTGCCCGGCTGGATCGACTCCCATGTCCACATCACCTCGAGTTTCCCGGGCGAAGAAAAGAATCAGAGCGAAGTTTATCGAGCCGCTTCCAACGCATGGCTGACCTTGATGGCTGGATTCACCACGATTCAAAGCGTGGGGTCTCCGGCCGATGTTCCGCTACGCGATGCGATCGCCCGCGGCGCTCTGCCGGGACCGAGGCTGTTGACATCTGTCGAATGGCTCATGGGTCAGGGGGAAAAGACAGGGACCCCTGAAGAGATCCGCGAGTTTGTTAGAAAGCAAAAAGCCGCCGGCGCAGATTTGATCAAGATTCGAGCGTCCGGCGGTATGACTCGAGGCACGATGACCTTGTCACCTGAGCAGTTGAACGCCGCCTGTGACGAGGCGAAGAAGCAAGGTCTGCGAACGCTGGTTCACGCGTATCGAGACGCGGTTCGACCCGCAGCGTTGGCCGGGTGTACTCAGGTCGAGCACGGTCTCGGCGCATCGGTTGATGATTTGAAGGTGCTCGCGTCAAAGGGAACTTACTTCGATCCGCAGGCGGGTCTGTTGCTGGAAAACTATCTTCTGAACAAAGACAAATATGTCGGCACTCCCTATTTTCCGGCGACTGCCGAAGGCTTTTCGGTTTTCGAACAGATCATCCCGATGAATCGCGAGCTGCTGCGCCGGGCGGTGAAGATTCCCGGATTGAAGATCGTCTTTGGAACGGACGCATTGGCAGGAATGCACGGCCGCAATGCCGAGGAGTTCGTCGATCGCGTTCGCGATTGCGGCGTCGATCCGATGGCAGCGCTGGTTTCGGCTAATTCGCTTGGAGCGGAGGCGCTTGGGATGTCAGATCAGATCGGGTCGATCGCGCCTCGTCGTGAAGCCGACATCATCGCGCTCGACGGCGATCCGTTGAAAGACATCACCGCGGTGAGACGGGTGGTGTTCGTTATGAAAGGTGGCGTGGTCTACAAAAACGTCGCTCGCCAGAAAGAACGTTAACCGTTACGGAGTCCTGGAATCAGTTTGAGACGGCCTATTTGATTTCTTCAGAATCTTGTTGATCGTATCGCTCAGTTTGATGATTCCGTCGAGATCGCGGCTTGCTTTGAGACGAACCTGGGCATCGTTTGCAGATGTAATGCTGAATACAGGACTGTTCAGGAAGCTTGTGATCATCCGGTTGAGTTCGGGGACCATCGTGGGCAGGTGGTCCGGATTCTCTTCGTATTTCGGCTTTTCGCCCTTATCTACAACGTGCAAAAGCGGGACACCGTTCTTGATTCGAGTCGCGCGCGTTTTCAGATCGGCAGTAGCGTCGCAGAGTATTTTGTAATTTGGCGAGCGAGCTGCGGCCTGAGTTGCGATTGTCTCAGCATTGATCGAGTAGAGTTTTGAAAAGTCCTCAGTAAGCTGCGCCTCACGTCGACGCCGAATGAATTCTTCCTGAGCGGGATCGTCGGCGATTGAAACGAGACCCGCCTCCCGGGCACGCTGGTTGAGTGCTTCAAACATCGCTTTGAACTTTGGACGCTCAGCTGGATCGCCCGGAGGTTTATTTGCCACCGGTGCCTGACCCGCGAAGATCGATGGGGTACACGCGAATAACACGAAGATCAATAACCAGGTTGAGATGGCGGTTCGGTTGCGTCGAGGGGACAGTGAGTTCATAACGCTTCCTTGGTTCTATTCGGCGCTGACGCGGCCAGACGCGTTAAGCTGATGGTTTTGCCAGTCGTTTGGCGATCTTATTGATGCTTGCGCTGAGCCGGATCACGATTTCCAAATCGCGCCCGGCATTTGAGCTTGACTCATTATTGTTTGCGGAAACTGTTTGGAATCCTGAACTGTCGAGAAAGGTGTCGATCGCCTTACTCAGTTCGATCATCATCGCGGCGAGTTTGTCATCGCTCTCATCGTAAGAAATCTTCTCGACTTTCTTGTACTGGAGCGAAAGGGGTGTGTTGGATTTGATTCGTTTAGCGCGGCTGTTGATCACGGCGGCGGTCTGCGAGATTTCTTTGTAATCGAGCGACTGAGCATATGAAAGCGGGAGTAGTTTCTCTTTGTTTATGAGTTTGAGACGCTGGAAGTCCTCGGAGAGCTGAGCGAGCCGTTGTCGTCGCAGCAGTACTGTCTCGGTATCTTCGGGTTTCTCGCGTCGACGGGATTCGTTGATGCTGTCACCGCCACCAGGAGCTCGCGGATCATTTGGCGCGGCATTTCCTTGAGACGGCAGCGACTTGGCGGGTGGGTAAGGCTGGCCGATTTTCTGAGCTGATACAGATGATGAAGCAAGGAAGAAGCAGAACACGAGCAGCGGGAGTTGAATGATAGCGCTGTGACCTCTGATGGGCTCTTTCATGGTGGCAGCCTCCGAGCCAAAAGGTGTGGAAGGAGTATAAACCGCGCGGCCTCGGTTCTCAATATGTTCTTAACTGTAGGCTGAACGACTTGGAAATACCCACAACTTTGAAGTTGTGGGTGCTTTAATTTCGACCTACGAGCGATTCGCCATTCCTCCCGGTTTTAGCAATGCGCACAACTTCAGAAGCTGTGAAAAAAATCTCTCCACCCCGGTGGGGTGGCATATTTGTAGAAAGGGGCTCGCGGGGATCCGCACCCCAGCGGGGTGCTATATCCCTCCTTTCCAATCGGCCAATTCGTTTCAAGGCTGCAGCTTTCTCTTAATGCAGAAGAATACTGCACCCCGCTGGGGTGCGGGTGCCAACAACGCCCACCTCTACAAATATGCCAGTCTATTTTGATTTCTCCGCAAACAGCTGCACCAGATTAATCAACATTTCCGTCGTTTTCTCAAGACCCCGTCGAGAATTGAACTCCAGTTTTCCGTGGAAATTGTGTCCACCGGTGAATAGATTCGGACAGGGCAGACCTCGAAACGTGAGGTTCGATCCATCGGTTCCACCTCGAATAGGTTTTATGTGCGGCGTTACACCTGCGCGGCGCGCCGCCTCCAGCGCGTACTCGGTCAGTTGAGGATACTTGTCCAGCACCTCCTTCATGTTTTTGTAGTTCTCTTTGACTGCTACTGAGATCTTTACGTCAGGAAACTTCTTGCCAGTCTCTTCGGCCATCTTTTTCAGCGTCGCCTCTTTGGCGTCCAGTCCGCTCATATCGAAATCGCGCAGCAGAATTTTCAGCGACGATTCTTCGACATCGGCGACCCCGGAATACGGATGTACAAAACCAACTCGCCCGTCCGTCGTTTCCGGAAGCATGTCTTTTGGAAAACGCGAGACATAATCCGCGAGCGCATACATCGAATTGATCATCACGCCTTTAGCCGTTCCAGGGTGCGTGCTTTTTCCTTTGAACGTGACCGTAGCGGTTCGCGCGCTCCAGGTCTCGTTGCTGATCTCACCTAGTTCTTCGCCGTCGACCGTGTAGGCGAACTGCGCTCCAAATTGTTTGACGTCAAACTTGTCGATCCCACCTCCAACCTCTTCATCTGGAGTGAAGGCTACAGCAACCGTTCCATGTTTGATCTGCGGGTTTTGGATAAAGTAATCGACCATCGTCATTATCTCGGCGCAGCCGGCTTTGTCGTCGGATCCAAGCAACGTAGTTCCGTCGGCGGTGATGATATCGTCTCCGATCAGGTTCTTGAGATCGGGATTCCTGGCGACGGTGATGATTTGCGAAGTGTCTTTTGGAAGGACGATGTCGCCTCCTTGATAGTTCTTGTGAATTATCGGGTTGACGTTTTCACCGGAGACCGCGTCCGACGTATCCATGTGTGCGATAAGCCCGATGACCGGCGCTTTAGAGTTGTCGGGGAGATTACCTGGGATGGTCGCGTATACGATCGCGAACTCACTGACGCTTACATTCTTCGCGCCAAGACTCTTCAGTTCAGTCGCAAGCAGGTTCGCGAGGTCGAATTGTTTCTTGGTACTGGGGACGGTGGGCTGGTCTTCTTTTGATTGCGTGTCTATCTTCACGTAGCGAAGAAAGCGGTCAATAGCCTGTTCTTTTGGTTTGACCTGGGCGAAGCTCAAGGAACAGAGCAGCATCAAAGCGGTCACTCGAAATAACGATTTCATCGGACTCATTCGGGATTCCTTATCGTTCAGTGGGATATGAAGCCGTGGCTGGCAGACTCAGGATTGAATATAGCACGATGAAGTGAGGGACGGGGGAGAGTTGGGGAGAAGATTGAGGATCGAGGATTGAAGATGGATGGATAGAAGATTGAACGTGATAATCAATAAGCAGTTTTCTAGGCTCACGGCGCCTTCACTCAAGCTTCAATCAATCAATCTTCAAATCTATCAAAATAAAAAAAGAATCAATCTTCAAATGAATCAATCCTCCATCCTCGATCCTCTATCCTCAATCTTCTCCCCCAGTCTCCCCGTCGCCCCTCACCGTTCGCCACGTTTTCAAGACGCTTCGCCACAAAGTTTCAGTATCGTTAGGTAAAAATAAGGTAGAGTTCGGCTGGGAAATCCGGCACCGGAAACAGTGAAGTGACCCAAAAGCTTTCAACCGAGTTGATACTAAGGCGAGGGATGCTGTGGATATTGCTGTTTGTTTTTTGGGTGGTGCTTGGGGTGTTCTCGGCGGGCACGACTCTAGTCGAGCTGCCTCCAATTCGGCGAATGGGTCCGCCGCCCGCCGGCACAATGAGCATCCCCACGCGGAATTTCTTCTGGCAGCTTGCGGTGTGGCTCGGTTGGGCATTGCTCGCCCCGGTTGCGCTTTGGCTTCATTCAAAGTGGCCGCTTCAACGCAATCGCCTATTCAAAGCGCTGACCGTGCATTCGATCGCGGTAGTCGTCTTGTGTGTGCTGCACTCGAACATAATCTTTATTACAAGGCTTACAATCATGCCGGTCTTAGAACCGATCGTTGGATCGCAGTTTGTAGCAATGCTTACGGTCTGGTCGCTTCGAGACTTGCCATTCTGTGCGTTGTTTTATTGCTTGATTCTGGGCATCAGCAGCGCCTTCGACTACTACCAGCAATTCAGAGAAAGGCAGTTGCGCGCGTCGCAACTCGAGGCTCAGCTCGCAAACGCGCAGCTTCAGATGCTCAAGATGCAGCTGCATCCGCATTTTCTGTTCAACACGCTCAACGGGATCACCGGTCTGGTGCGTGACAACGACAATGCCGGCGCGGTGCAAATGCTGGTAGGCCTGAGCGATTTGTTGCGTCAGACACTGGACAACGCAGGAAAACAGGAGGTCCCGCTCAGCGAAGAGCTCGAATGGTTATCACTATATTTAAAATTACAGCAGATTCGTTTCTCCGACAGGCTGGGAATAAACATTCATGCCGACCCTGAGACCCTCGACGCGTTGGTTCCTAACCTCATAACGCAACCGGTGATAGAAAACGCGATTCGTCACGGCCTGGGCCCAAGGGCCAAACCGGGGAATCTTTCATTGGACGCGCGTCGGGTCAATCAGCACATCGAGCTTCGAGTGAGCGATGACGGAGTCGGATTGCCGGCGGGCTGGCGACTCTCAACCGGGAAGGGTCTCGGTCTGTTGAACACCGAGGCGAGGCTCCGCCAACTCTACGGTGATGCATTTGTGCTCGAAGTGCGTGATCGCATAAGCGGCGGTGTTGAGACATTGATACTTTGCCGTATCGCAAGGCCAGCGACGAGAGTCAGATGATCGTCGGCGATGGGATACGTGACACGGCTCCAAAATGAGAAAGATCAGAACCGTAATTGTTGATGACGAGCCGCCGGCACGACGAAACCTGCGCGCGTTGCTCAAGGGCGTCCCCGATGTCGAAATAGTGAAGGAATGTGGAAACGGTCGAGACGCCGTGAACAGCCTGCGGGCGCTCGAGCCGGATCTTGTTTTTCTTGACATTCAAATGCCCGAGATCGACGGGTTTCAGGTTTTAGAGCATCTCTCGGGGCAACCGTTGCCGGTGATTATCTTTGTCACCGCCTACGATCAATATGCGCTCAAGGCCTTTGAAGTGTCCGCAATCGACTACCTGTTGAAGCCGTTTGATGACGGGCGATTTCAGAAAGCATTGTCGCAAGCGCGAAAACAGATAGAGCAGCAGGACGCAAGCGAGCTGGGCCTGAAGCTGCTGCGACTGATGGGCTCGCGCGATCGGCAATCCGGCGTGCGCTCTTACACTTCACGCTTCCTGGTGAAGAAGGCGGCAAGCGTACTGTTTGTCCGCGCCGATGAGATCGATTGGGTTGAAGCTTATGACAACTACGTGCGCCTGCACGTCGGTGAAAAGACCCATCTGCTGCGACAAACGATGACTGAGTTTGAAGCTGCGCTCGATCCCAATCAGTTCGCGCGAATTCATCGCTCGACGATCGTCAATCTGGATCGCGTGAAGGAGCTGCAGCCACATTTCAACGAACAGCTGGTGATACTGGTCGATGGAACGGAGCTCAAGATGAGTCGCACAAGAAAGGACTGGCTCGAGCAGTGGCCGAAACGAGGCGGTAAGTAAGAACACTGGAGCGCGCCCCAACCGACCTTGCGTCGGTGGAGCGATGACTAGTCAGCTAATACCGAACCGGTAAAAGACCGCCACCACCGACCTTGTGTCGGTGGTGCGATGACTGCAACTCCGAAGTCGACCGCCACAAAGCGCTTGAGAGAACAGTGGAGGCGTCTCTACGCATCTAGCTATTCAATCATCGCCCCACCGACGCAAGGTCGGTGGTGGCGGGTTTTTTACGGTTCGGTGCTAGCTGACTAATCATCACTCCACCAACGCAAGGTCGGTGGTGGCGGGTCTTTTACCGGTTCGGTATTAGCTGACTAGTCATCACTCCACCGACGCAAGGTCGGTGGTGACTCTTAGACGAGGGATACATGAATTTCAAAACCCTAATGAGCGTAGGTTTGATGCTTGCGATTTCTCTTGGAACCACCGCGCGAGACAGACCTTCGCTTATTCCTTCAAACGATACCGTCTCCCTGACCCGCGGAAGCAAAGTGTTGGCGTTCGACATTGCGTCAGGGATTCTCAAGCAGACTAGAAAAGTTTATGTCGTTCTGCCACCTTCGTTTGAATCCAGCTCGGCAGAACGTCGATATCCGGTAACGATCGTGCTCGACGGCGAATCGAATCTTCCTCCGGTTACCGCGATCAATGCAGAACTGAGTCTCAACGGGCAGATACCTGAATCCCTGATTGTCGCGATTCCGAATATCGATCCGTTGCGCGGGCGCGTGCACGATCTTACGCCGCCCGGAATGTCGGTTAGCGGGAGCGGGGTGAACGAGGGAGGAGATCAGTTTCTGGATTTCATCGAACAGGAGCTGCTGCCCGCCGTCGATTTGAAATTTCGTGGTGGGTTGCCGCGGGTTTTTATCGGCCATAGTTCGGGAGGAGTTCTGGCGACCTATGTTGCGGCGACGCGTCAGACGTATCGCGCGGTCGTTGCACTCGATGCGCCGATTCACCTTGACGACAACTGGCTTGCGAAGAAGCTGATCGAACGTGCCAGGAAACCTGCGATTCCGATCAGGTACGTATCGATGGAAGCGCGTTTTGGCTGGCCCGAAGACGCGTGGAAGTCTCTCGTTGCCGCTGCACCACCCTCCTGGAAGCTCTATCGCGAGAGGCTCTGGCCAAGAGAGTCGCACGAGTCGATAGGAATGTATGGAATGTATGTCGGTCTCCGTGAAGCATTCAGCGACTATGCGGTGCTCGCGGCGCCGACCGCTCCAACCACGAGCATCTTGCCTTACTACAAAAAGGTCGGCGACAGCCTTGGGGCGACTGTGATTCCTCCTCGCAAGCTTCTCAGAAATGTTGTGGAAGATCTGCTGATGGAAGGCAGAGGCGCAGCGGCGCACGACGCCTTCAACACTCTGGTCTCGGGCTACGGTGCGCCTGTCGACAGCTCAAAGCTGATGGCGGAAATAACTGAGACTGAGCGACAGCCGCCGCCGAGCGAAACGGTTGAGGGATTGTTAGCAACTCCGCTCGCGACCCCCGATGAAGTGAAGGACTACATCGGCGAGTGGCTAGGCGATACCTGGATGAATCCTTCGTTGCCTCGAAAAGGGAATATCAAATTGCGTATCAGCGTCGAAAACGGACGCGTGGTCGGCGAGACAATTCACCTCGACGCGCCGCCCGAGGCCCGGGTGATGCGATGGCAATATCTGAAGAAGACTCCCGAAGGCATCACCTGGGGTTTTATGAACGGAATGCGTCCGCGCGCGTTGATCCTGTTCGAAGGCAACCTTAGAGGCGACGTTCTCGCAGGCACGTCTCGTTTTGGCGGCATCAACTTTAAAGGCCCGGGCGGCTCGTCGGGAGCGGCTATCAGCTTTTCGTTCAAACGCGTTCGCTGACTGCGGTGCCAGGCACTGCGATTTGGCGATTCTTCGATCTCGGTGCCAGGCACTGCGATTTTGCGATTCGC
>Ga0075425_100004163_pt1 | contig 14862 bp, 11 predicted proteins | sample SoiMethybrSBSTD4_FD_75300 | JGI IMG/M metagenome (GOLD analysis project Ga0075425, IMG submission 75300) | Bulk soil microbial communities from a Populus tree surrounding site in Tennessee, USA - Soil MetaG P. TD hybrid SBSTD4 | ecosystem: Environmental > Terrestrial > Soil > Tree plantation...
GCTGCGGTGAGAGCCGCTCCGTCGTATCGCGGCAACATCTGGCGTCTTTTCGCCGTGCAGGCGTTACTCATGTTCATCCTCTGGGTGCCGATTTGGGTGGTGTTCCTCCAGCGGAAAGGACTGAGCCTCACGCAGGTCGGCCTGCTCGAGGGTGTCGCGTGGACCATCACCGCTTTTCTCGAAGTGCCGACCGGCGCGATCGCGGACCGCTGGGGCCGCAAAGCATCCATCGCCGTTGGTGCGTCGCTCTACGCACTCGCGATGTTCCTCATCCTGGCGGAAGCGCTGTCGCCGGCGTTCCTGCTGGGCTACGCGCTGTGGAATTCATCCACGGCGTTCGTGAGCGGCGCGGACTCCGCCCTCCTCTACGACACCCTCAAGGCTGATGGACGAGCGGCGGAGGCGGCGAAGCAGACCGGCCGCTACGCCGCGATCAATCAGGCGTCCCAGGGCATCGCGTCGCTCGTGGGTGCGGCGATCGCCACGATCGATATCACTCTCTGCTTCACCATTTGCGGCTTCCTCGCTCTCGCGGCGGCCGCTCTCGTTCTGACGATCCACGAGCCCCCGCGCACGGCAGAGGATGGCGACGAGTATCTCGGCTACTGGAGGAACCTCAAGACCGCGGTGCGTATCGCTGCACGGCGGCCGATCGTCCGCGCGCTGGTCCTCCTGAGCGCCACAGTCGCCACCGTGCCCCTCGTCGTGTACTACGTCTTGCTGCAGCCGTATTCCGTCGGCGTCGGGCTGCCGCTTGCCGCGCTCGGCATCGTCGTGATCGGGGTGCAGATCAGCACCGTCGTTGCGTCGTGGCTAGCTTTTAGAACGCAGGACCACCTCGAGCTCCCGAGCGTGGTCGCCCTGGCGCTGGCCGTCTTCATCGCGGCAGCCGCCCTCCTGGCGGCCCTTCCCTCGATTCCAGCACTCGCCCTCATGCTCGCGGTGGCGCTTGTTCCAGCGCTTCTGTCACCGCTGCTGTCCGCGCGGCTCAACGACCTGATCCCGAGCGGCCAGCGCGCGACGATCCTGTCGCTGGGTGCGCTGCTCTTCGAACTCGGGCTCGCGATCGCGATGCCCCTCATGCTTGCGTTCGCCGACCGGTTCGGCGCACCGGCTGCGATCGGCCTTTCGTCGGTTGTCTTCGCCGTGACCGCCGTCCCGCTGATGTTCGTATGGCGCGTCGCGGAGCGTGGTCCGGCGTCAGTGGGCACGCGTGGATAGCTCGAGGCCACGCCATCGCGGTATGCTCGTTGCGACGCGACGACGCGGATACGGAACGCGGGTAGCGCTGCAAGCGAACCGGAGATGGTGTGAGCCGGTGGAGCGGACCCGCGATCCACCACCGCCGAGCGATTGGGGTAGGCCCCGTACAGCCGTCAACGAAGCGCGCCGGTCAGGCTGACCGGCGAAGCTGGGTGGAACCGCGAGATCACCTCTCGTCCCAGATGGACGGAGGTGATTTTTGTTTGGAGGCGGGCCATGGCCAACGCTGCGCGCAAACCTGACCACGGCGACGAGAAGCTCTACGCGCTGCGGCACTCGACCGCGCACGTCATGGCGGGCGCCGTCCTCGACTTGTTCCCAGACGCGAAGTTCGGATTCGGGCCTCCGGTCCAGGACGGCTTCTACTACGACTTCGATCTCCCGCGCCCGCTCACGCCAGACGACCTCGGGAAGATCGAGGCGAAGATGCGCGAGGTCATACAAAAGGACGCACCGTTCGAGCACCGCGACATGGCCGTGCCCGAGGCGCTCAGGCTCTTCGGCGAACGGAACCAGGAATACAAGATCGACCAGATCAAGAAGCTCGCCGAGAAGGGCGCTGACGAGGACAGCGACGACGAGGTTGAAGACGGCAAGGTCAGCGTCTACCAGCACAACGGCTTCGTCGATCTGTGCAAGGGACCCCACGTCGAGCGGACGGGCATGATCGGCCCGTTCAAGCTCCTCTCCATAGCCGGCGCGTACTGGCGTGGCAACGAGCGCAACCCGCAGCTCCAGCGCGTCTACGGCACGGTCTGGCCAGACCAGAAGCAGCTCGACGATTACCTGAAGCGACTGCAGGAGATCGAGCGGCGCGACCATCGCGTCCTCGGCAAGGAGCTCGAGCTCTTCCGCATCGACGAGGAGCTCGGCTCGGGTCTGGTGCTCTGGCTCCCCAACCTCTCGGTCGTCCGCGAAGAGCTCGAGAACTGGTGGCGAAGGCTGCATCACGACCGGGGCTACACGCTCGTGTACACCCCTCATATCGCGAGCGAGAAGATCTACCAGCGCTCGGGGCATCTCGAGAAGTACGGCGAGAACATGTACGGGCCGCTTCTCCTAGATGACGGGACCCAAAGGTTCTGGATCAAACCGATGAACTGCCCGGGGCACATCAAGGTCTTCCAGTCGAAGATCCACAGCTACCGTGACCTACCCCTCCGCATCGGCGAGCTCGGCACCGTGTACCGGTACGAGCGCGGCGGCGCGCTCCACGGCATGCAGCGCGTGCGTGGCTTCACCCAGGACGACTCGCACATCTTCTGTTCCTGGGAGCAGGCCCAGGAGGAGATCGGGAAGGTCTTCGAGCTCGATATGGAGCTTCTCAGCCTCTTCGGGTACACCGACCCGGTCATCTACCTGTCGACGCGTCCAGAGAAGCGCCTCGGCACCGACGAGATGTGGGACAAGGCCGAGAAGGCGCTGGCGGCTGCGCTCGGCATCCGCGAGGTCCCGTACAAGATCGACGAAGGCGGCGGAGTTTTCTATGCGCCGAAGATCGACATCAAGATGAAGGACGCGATCGGCCGGGAGTGGCAGGGCCCGACGATTCAGGTCGACCTCAACCTCCCCGAACGCTTCGACGTCACGTTCGTCAACGACAAGGGGGAGCGTGAGCGCGCGGTCATGATCCACCGCGTGCTCTTCGGAAGCCTCGAGCGTTTCGTCGGCGGCCTCATCGAGCATTACGCCGGGAACTTCCCGCTGTGGCTCAACTGGGAGCAGGTCGCGGTCATCCCGGTCCGTGAATCGGCGTTGGACTATGCGCGCGAGGTCGCCAAAAAGCTGCGCGCCGAAGACTTCCGTGTGCACATCGACGAGCAGGCCGGCGATCTGCGCAACCGCGTGAAAGAAGCGCAACACCGCAGAGCGAGCTACATGCTCGTCGTCGGAGATAAAGAGGCCGTGGCCGGGACCGTGTCTGTGCGCCGGCGCGGCTCCCGCGATGAGGAGCGAGGCGTGACCCTCGACGCCTTCATCGATCGCATCGCGAAGGAGCGCGAAAGCAGGGCGCTCCCGCCCGACTTCTCACAACACGAGCCAACGGCCGCAGACGCGATGGCGGGATGAGTGTCCCGGTTCTCCGTGGTGCGAAAGTGACGCTGCGCCCGATGACCTTCGACGACATTCCGCACCTGATGAAGTGGGGGAGCGATCCCGACTTCCGACACTACCAGTGGGGACAGAAGCCGGGCACGTTCGAGGAGAGGAGTGCGCGCGCCTGGATCGAACGCATGTCGCGACCGGGTGACTCTGCGTGCTGGGTCCTCGAGTACGAAGGGCAGCCGATTGGTTTCGCGAACTACCGCGACTTCCATCCGAAGGGCAAGAGCGCTGAGATCGGCATCGGAATTGGCGAACCGGACCTCTGGGGCAAGCACCTCGGTCGCGACGCCCTGGCGACACTTCTGCGGTACCTCTTTGATGAGCTCAGCCTGCACCGCGTCGGTCTCGCGGTCGTGGGCTTCAACGACCGCGCAATCTCGATGTACAAGGCCGTCGGCTTCGAGGTCGAGGGCATCGAGCGCGACGGCGTCGGGACGGAGGACGGCTTCGTCGACGACGTGAAGATGGGGATCGTAAAGGGCCGCCCGCGCCAAGACTTCGACCCTCGACCGGTCACCCTCGAGGGCTATCACGTCACGCTCGTCCCCTTGCGAATGGAGCACGCTAAGGCGCTGTTCGAGGCGGCCGACGAGGACGAGATCTGGCTCTGGATGCAGCCCCGTCCGATGGGCCTTGCGGGGTACGAGCGCTACATCCGGTGGGCCCTCGACCAACAGATCCTCGGAACACAGCTACCGTTCGGGGTGATCCGCAAATCGGACGAGGTCCTGGTCGGCACGACGCGGTATGCACACATCGATCCGCCCAACCGCACGCTCGAGATCGGTTACACGCTGTACGGAAAGGGCGCGCGGCGAACGCCAGTGAACACGGAGTGCAAGCTGCTACTCCTCCGTCACGCGTTCGCAACGCTCGGCGCCAACCGCGTGTGGCTCCAAACCGACAAACGGAACGAACCATCACAAACCGCGATCGCGCGCCTCGGTGCAGTAAGAGAGGGCGAGCTCCGCAACGACCGCGTCCTGGCTGACGGCTGGCTTCGCACGAGCGTGATCTTCGGTATCACCAAAGATGAGTGGCCGAGCGTGCACAAACGCCTGCTTGATTACCTCGCCCGGTGATATGCTCGTTCGACTTGAAGTTCTTTCACGGGGAGCGGCCGCGCTGCTAGCGGCATTTTCACGCAGATAACAGAGGTCCCTCTATAGCCGCGCCCGAACTGCGGATCAACGAAGCGATCCGTGTTCCTACCGTTCGCCTTCTCGGTCCCAACGGTGAGCAGCTCGGGGTCATACCGACCGCGCGCGCGCTCGCGAAGGCGCAGGAAGAGGGCTACGACCTCATCGAGATCGCCCCGAACGTCCAGCCCCCGGTGGCGCGCATGGGCGATTTCGGAAAATACCGCTACGACCTGCAGCAGAAGGCCAAGGACGCGAAGAAGAAGCAGAAGGCGGTGACCTGGAAGGAGATCCGGGTTTCTCCGAAGATCGACGATCACGATATCGACACGAAGATCCGGTCCGCGGCGAAGTTCCTCGACGAGGGCGACAAGCTGAAGGTGACGGTGCGCTTCCGCGGCCGCGAGCTCGCGCATCCCGACCGCGGCCGTGTGCTCCTCATCGCCATCGGCGACAAGCTGAAGGACCACGGTGTCATCGAGCGTGCGCCGCTCCTCGAGGGGCGGCAGATGCACATGGTCATGAACCCGGTGCGCCGAGACGCCGTCTCTGGAGCGCCAACGCCGCCACCTGCAGCCGCACCTGCGCCTGCCGCTTCCGCCGCGCTGAAGCCCCCGGCGCCCGGTCCCCGACCCGCTCCAGCGGCCGCGCGTCCGGCAGCCGCTCCAGCTCCCGCTCGGCCACCCGCGGCGCGTCCGACCCCGCCTCCCCGCGCACAACGACCTGCCTAAGCAATAAACTGAGCGTTCACATCGCTCAAGCACCGGAGGTCGTTTACCGTGCCCAAGATCAAGAGCCATAGCGGCGCGAAGAAGCGGTTCGAGTTCACCGGGACCGGCCGTCTCCGTCGTTCGAAGGCGTACAAGGGCCACCTGAATCAGCACAAGTCGCCGTCGCGAAAGCGCCGTCACGCAGGGAAGGCACTCGTGGCCAAGGGCGACCTGCAGCTCGTCCGCAAACTGTTGCCGAACCTGAAGGTAAGGAGCTAAGGGATGTCGCGGGTCAAGCGCGGAGTCGCCGCGCACAAGAAACACAAGAAGCTGCTGTCGCAGGCCGAGGGCCGACGCGCCTCGAAGCACAAGCTCGTACGTCCGGCCCGCGAAGCGGCGATGCACGCGCTGCGCTATGCATACCGCGACCGCCGCGCGCGCAAGGGTCAGTTCCGCGCGTTGTGGATCGCGCGCATCAACGCCGCGGCCCGCGACGCCGGTGTTTCCTACAGCCGGCTCATGAATGCGCTCCGTCTTTCTGGGATCGACCTGGACCGCAAGGTCCTCGCGGACATGGCCGTCCGCGACCCGAAGGTGTTCCGTCACTACGTCGATCTGATCAAAGAGAAGTCGAGCTCGCAAACAAACAAGTCATAGCGGCATCGAAGGAGAGCAGTACCGCGACACGCGGCGTACAAGAGAGATCGGACAAGGTGAGAGCCGATCACGCCGACGACGCGAGAATTCGCTCCGGAGCCGACCGGCAGAAAAGCCGGTCCGGGTGAAGCCCGATAGCGCTTCGACCGAGCGTCCTCCTCAATTAGGAGGGAACACGGGTGGTACCGCGGAGGCCCGCCTTCGTCCCGAACGAACGGCGGGCTTTGTGTTGTCTAGAAGGAGGGCGCGATGGCGGGTGACGACCTGAAAGAGCTCGCGGACCGCGCGGTCGCCGAGATCTCGGCGGCGGCGGACGAGGCCGGGCTCGAGGCCGCCCGCGTCAAGTACCTCGGCCGGAAAGGTGCCCTCAGCGACGCGACGAAGGGCATCGCGAAGCTGCCCGCCGCGCAGAAGCCTGCGTACGGCGCCGCATTGAACGAAGCGAAGGGCCGGATCGAGACGGCCCTCGACGAGCGCGGCGCCGCCCTCCGAGCGAAAGCGTTGGAGCGAGACCTGGGCGCCGAGCGCGACGATATGACGCTCCCGCCGCGGCGGGTCCGCGTGGGTCGGCTGCATCCGATCACCCACACGATGCGCGAGGTGTCCCGCATTTTCGGGTCGCTCGGCTTCGAGACCGTAGAAGGCCCCGAGATCGAATGGGACTACTACAACTTCGAGGCGCTCAACATTCCCGCGGGCCACCCTGCTCGCGAGAAGTGGGACACCTTGTGGATCTCCAATCCGCTCGGCGACGATCCGTCGCGGCCGATCCTCGGCAGGACGCACACGTCGCCGATGCAGGTGCGGGTTATGGAGAAGCGCAAGCCGCCGATCCGCGTGATCATCCCCGGACGCTGCTACCGATACGAGGCGACGGATGCGATCCGGGAGTCGATCTTCTTCCAGTACGAGGGCCTCGCGATCGACGAGAAGCTCACGATGGCCGATCTCAAGGGCACCTTGTACGCCTTCGCGCGGCAGGTCTTCGGCAGCGACCGCAAGATCCGCTTCCGCGTCGACTACTTCCCGTTCACCGAGCCGTCCGCGGAGATCGCGTTCGACTGCTTCGCCTGCGAGGGTCGCGACCCGAACTGCCGCGTGTGCGGCGGAGACGGCTGGATCGAGGCCGCGGGCTGCGGCATGGTCCATCCGGACGTCCTCCGGCGCGTCGGGTACGACCCGTCTCGTTACCAGGGTTTTGCTTTCGGTGGAGGGATCGAGCGCCTCGCGATGTTACGTACCGGCGCGCCCGACATCCGGCTCTTCTATCAGAACGACCTCCGGTACTTGGAGCAGTTCTGATGCTCATCGATGCCATGCGGGCAGGTCCGAAACCGCTCCCTCGCTCAACGCGGGCAGTTCCGAAACCCTCTCTACGCGACGAGGACCCCCCGGCCTCCGGCCGGGCCCCCGTCGCGCGGGGGCCCTCGGAACTGCCCGCGTTGCCTTGCATCGGAGGGCATCCATGCTGATCAAAGTGCCGGTGTCGTGGCTGCGCGAGTACGTCGACATCGCAGTTTCGATTGACGAGGTCGCGCTCAAGCTTCATATGTCGAGCACTGAGGTCAAGGGCGTCGAACGTCCGTGGTGGGATGACAAGATCCGGACCGCGCGGGTCGAGAAGCTGGCCAGGCATCCGAACGCGGACAAGCTGCTGCTCGCGACCGTCGAGTACGGCGCGGGCGCGCCGAAGACCGTCGTCACCGGCGCCACCAATCTCACCGAAGGCGCGATCGTCCCGTACGCCGACGAAGGCGCGACGATCATCGACGGACATTCCGGCGAGCGCACCGTCCTTCGCGGCAAGCCCATGCGCGGGATCAAGAGCGAGGGCATGGTGCTGTCGCGTAGGGAGCTCGGCCTCGGGGACGAGCACGAGGGCATTCACATCCTCGACGCAAACCTGCCCGTCGGTGCGCTTCTCCGTGAAGTGCTCGGCGAGACCATCCTCGCGCTCGAGCTTCAGCCCAACCGCCCCGACTGCCTCGGGGTCCTGGGTATCGCGCGCGAGGTCGCCGCGCTGCTCGGCACCGGGCTCCGCGAGCCGCCGCTCGACCGGCTCGCCGCAAGCCCGCCGAAAGACCTCGATGTGCGTATCGAGGACGACCAGGCATGCCCGCGTTTCGCGGCAGCGCTTCTCACTGGCGTCCGCATCGGACCGTCACCCGAATGGATGCAGACTCGGCTGGTCGCCGCCGGGATGCGCCCGATCGACAACGTCGTCGACATCACGAACTACGTCATGCTCGAGCTGGGGCAGCCGCTTCACGCGTACGACCACCGCAGGTTGCGCGGCGGCGCGCTCGTCGCGCGCCAGGCCCGGCGGGGAGAGTCGCTCCGCACGCTCGATGGCGTCGACCGCGTGCTGCCCGAGCGAACGCTCGTGATCTCCGACGCGGAGCGCGCGTTGGGCGTCGCCGGGATACTCGGTGGCGAGGATTCGGAGATCCGCGAGGACACGACGACGGTGGCGCTCGAGTGCGCGTCGTTCGAGCCGCGCGGGATCGGCCGCACGGCCACAAAGCTCGGGCTCCACGGCTCGTCGGGCAGCGCGGCCGCGCGGCGGTTCTCCTGGGAGCTCTCGCCTGAGCTCGTTCCGATGGCGCTGGCGCGTGCGTGCCGGCTGCTTCGGGAGCACGCCGGAGCCAAGATCGAAGGTGTCGTGGATCGTTATCCGAACCCTCGTCCGAGAGTCAACGTGCGCATGCGGTTCTCGGACGTACCGCGCGTGATGGGGATCGAGATCGATCCAGCGGAGACGCTCGACATCCTCCGGCGCCTTCAGTTCACGGCCGCCGCCGACGGCGACACGCTCGTAGCGACTCCACCGATCGTGCGCACCGACATCGCGATCGCCGAGGACATCGTCGAAGAGGTCGGTCGCATCGCTGGGTACGACCGGTTGCCCACACGAATCCCCGACGGCCAGCTTCCGCTAGCCGAGCAGCATCCGCTCGAGGAGTTCCGCGAGCGTGTACGCGACGGTCTCGCCGGATTCGGCGTTCAAGAGATCGTCTCGTACTCGCTCATCGATCCGGCATGGCTGAAGCGCCTGGTGGCCGATGGCTGCAACGTCGCGCCGGATCCGTTGCGCGTCGTCAACCCGACCACGGTGTCGCAGTCGGTGGCTCGCCCGACCTTGCGCGCGAGCCTGCTCGACACCGCGCGGCGCAATCTGCGCCACCGCACGTCCGTCGCGATCTTCGAGATCGCGCCTGTCTATCTGCCCAAGCGGGCCGACCTTCCCGAGGAGCGCTGGACGATCGAAGTCCTGCTCGCGGGGAATGCGCAACCGGTGAAGGATGGCGAGACGTGGCTCACGCCCGAGCGCCGCTTCGACGTTCGCGACCTGCAAGGAATCGTCTGGGGGCTCGAGGAACTCCTCTCCATCCGTATCTCCGGTGAACCGCGGGACGCGCCCGGCCTCCATCCGGGGCGCAGCGTCGCGCTCGCGCGCGGCGACCGGACGTACCTCGTCGTGGGCCAGCTCGATCCGCGTGTCGCAGAGATGTGGGAGGTCCCGCCAGAGACGTTCATCGCCGAGATCGACCTGGCCGTCTGGCATGACTCCGCACGGCCGCCGCGGGTCGTCGCGCCGCCGCGGTTCCCTGCGGCCTTCCGGGATCTCGCGGTGGTCGTCGCGGAGGCCTCATCGTATGGCGATGTCGACCGCGAAATCAGGGCCGCGGGTGGTAAAGACGTGGAGTCGATCGCTCTTCTCGACTTGTATCGCGGGCAGCAAGCTGGAGCCGGGAAGAAGTCCTTCGCCGTGCGGCTGACGTTCCGGTCCGCTTCTGCGACCCTGAGTGAGGCGGACGTCGAGCGCCTCGTGAAACGGGTCACCGGGCGCCTGCAGCACGCGCTTGGAGCGACGATCCGCGAATGAGGCCTGAGCGGGACTGCCAGCGGACGGAGCGGTTCTGAACCGGTTCGCGGCCTTCCTGGTACCCAGATAGACTCGGCGTCCAGCGCCAGGGAGGTGTTTGTACTAGTGGAAAAACGTTACTTGCGCAGAGGGTTCGCCCTCGCAGTCACCGCAGCTATGGCATTCGCGGCGTGTACCCAGACCCCAGCGTCCAGCCCTTCTCCGAGCGTAAGCGCGGCGCCCGTCGCCAAGCGGGGAGCCGGTGGCGACCTGAAGATCCTGTACTGGCAGGCCCCGACCATCCTGAACCCACATCAGGGCACAGGCACGAAGGACAACGACGCTTCGCGTCTGATCCTCGAGCCTCTGGCTTCATGGGGTAAGGACGGAACCCCGATAGCGAACACGCTCGCGGCCGAGATCCCGACCGTTGCGAACGGCGGGGTCGCGAAGGACTTCACATCCGTGACGTGGAAGCTGAAGACCGGTTTGAAGTGGTCCGATGGGACCGCGTTCACTGCGGACGATGTCGTCGGCACGTACACGTACATGTGCGACGAGGCATCGGCCACGTCGACGTTCGATGTGTGCGAAGGCGTCAAGAGCGTTACCGCGAAGGACCCGACCACCGCCGTGGTCACGTACGCGAACCCGAACCCGAACTACTTCCAGTGGGGCGTGGGCTTCAACACCGCGATCCTTCAGAAGGCGCAGTACGCGAACTGCCTTGGCGCCAAGGCGAAGGACTGCCCCGCTGACCAGAAGCCGATCGGTACTGGTCCGTACAAGGTCAACACCTTCAAGCAGGGTGACGTCATCACCTACGACCTGAACGAGAACTTCCGCGACAAGGACAAGCCGTACTTCAAGACCGTCACCTTCAAGGGTGGCGGCGACGCGGCCTCCGCCGCGCGCGCCGTCTTCCAGACCGGTGACGTCGACTACGCGTGGAACCTCCAGGTCGAGGCCGCGATCCTCAAGCCGATGGCGACGAGCTCGACGACCGGCACGCTCGTGACGGTCTACAGCAACAGCCTCGAGCGTCTCCTCCTGAACCGCTCGAACCCCGACCCCGCACTGGGCGACAAGCGGGGCGAGCCTGACACGAAGCACCCGTTCTTCAGCGACAAGGCCGTTCGCCGCGCGCTCGCGATGGCCACGGACCGCGCGACCATCGCCACCCAGCTCTACGGCGACGGGCTTTCCGGTAGGGCAACGTGCAACGCCCTGACCGGCCCCGCGGCCATGGTGTCGCAGAACACCGCCAGCATGGATGTCTGCAAGTTCAGCCTCGACAACGCGAACAAGGAGCTCGACGCAGCCGGTTGGGTCAAGGGCTCGGACGGCGTCCGCGCCAAGGGCGGCGTCAAGCTCAAGATCCTCTACCAGACGACGGTCAACGCCCTGCGACAGAAGACGCAGGACATCAACAAGGCCAACTGGGAGAAGGTCGGCTTCTCCGTCGAGCTACGGTCCGAGCCGTCCACGACGTTCTTCACCAACACCTCACCGGGCGGCGCGAACCACTTCTGGGCTGACGTCGAAATGTTCACCAACAACGGCGACCCCGACCCGACGTCCTACCTCGCGGGTTGGACCTGCAAGCAGGCGACGGGGAAGGCGAACAACTGGCAGTTCGGTGGCTACGAGCGCTACTGCAACGCCGACTTCGACAAGATCGTGGATCAGCTTCGTAATGAGACCGACACGGCCAAGCGCAATCAGCTCGCGATCCAGGCCAACGATCTCCTGGTCTCAGACGTCGTGATCATCCCGCTCATCGACCGCACGCAAGCCACTTCGGGTGTCTCGAAGAGCCTTAAGGGCGTCGATGTCTCAGGGTGGGACTCGGAGATGTACAACATCGCCGACTGGTCCAAAGGGTAAGAGCGACTGGTGTTACGGTAGTGCGGTGGACGACCTCCACCGCACTACCCGCACCGCTTCGAAGGTGAGGGACTGAGGATGGGTCGCTACATCGTCCGCCGGCTGCTCGTTGCCATACCGACCCTCATCGTCATCAGCTTCGTCATCTACGCGATCCTCGCGCTCGCCCCGATCGACCCCCTCTCCGCCTTCGGCGCTGACCCGCGGGTTCCGCCCGAGGTGCGCGAACGGATCCGTGAGACGCTCGGGCTCAACCAGCCGTGGCCGATCCGCTACGTCAAGTGGATGACGGCGATGTTCCGCTTCGACTTCGGCGTCTCATTCCTGACGCATTCGCCCGTTATCGACCTCATCAAGCAGCGTCTTCCCAACACGCTCGCCGTCGTAGGCGTCGCGTACGTCATCGGCGTCCTGACCGGTATCCCGGTCGGGATGCTCTCGGCCGTGAAGCGTTACACGATCTTCGACCACGCGGTGACCACCTTCGCGTTCATGGGTTTCTCCGTGCCGACGTTCTTCACCGGCCTTCTGCTCATCATCATCTTCGGCATCAAGCTGCACTGGTTCCCATTCATCTACAGCTCCACGCTCCAGGTGCGCGACCTCGACTCCTTCATCTTCCAGATCAAGCAGTCGATCATGCCGATCACGGTGCTCGCTCTCTTCGACACCGCAACGATCGCCCGGTACGTGCGCGCCGAAATGCTCGAGCACATGCCGCTCGACTACGTGCGCACCGCCCGAGGGAAGGGACTCAACGAACGGTTCGTTGTCTTGCGCCACGTCCTGAGGAACAGCCTCATCCCCGTTGTGACGCTCGTGGCGCTCGGCGTCCCGGCGGTGTTCGGCGGTGCGATCGTGACCGAGCAAGTGTTCCGGGTCCCGGGTATCGGCGAGCTCCTCGTGACATCGATCTCGAACGGCGACCTGCCGGTGGTCTCGACGGTCGTGTTCATCTTTGCGGTGCTCGTGGTGCTCTTCAATCTCTTCGCGGACTTGCTCTACGCGGTCCTCGATCCGCGCATCAGGTACACGTAAGTGGCGGCCACCGACATCGGCGTCACCAAAGCGGCTGCGGCGGCGGCGCTACGCGCGAACGCCATGCGGCCGCCGCGTTCCCTCTGGGGAGACGCGTGGTTCCAGTTCCGGCGGCACCGCCTCGCGATGGCGGGCCTCATCGTTCTCGCGTTTCTGATCCTCGGCACCCTTCTTGGGCCGTTCATCTACCGGACGCCGATCAGCACGATCGACTTCTCCATCGGCCTGGAGGGACCGTCAGCTGTGCACCCATTCGGCACCGATGACCTCGGCAGGGATCTCCTGGCGCGCGCGCTGTGGGGCGGGCGGGTCTCGATCGCGGTCGGCCTCACCGCTGTGTTCATCGCGATAACCCTCGGGCTCAGCATCGGCGCGTTCGCGGGTTACTTCAACAAGCTCGACAGTCCGCTCATGCGGTTCACGGACCTCTTCCTGTCGCTTCCGATCCTGCCGCTGCTGCTCGTGATCATCGTCCTGTTCCGCGATCCGCTGCGTGCCGCGTTCGGGCCGGAGGTCGGCATCTTCATCATGATCGTGACGGTCATCGGCGTATTGAACTGGATGCCCGTCGCGCGGCTCGTGCGGGCGCAGTTCCTCTCCTTGAAGCAGAAGGAATTCGTCGAAGCCGCGCGATCTGTCGGAGACACGGACCTGCGAATCATCTGGAAGCACATCCTTCCGAACGTGTTGTCGCCCGTGCTCGTCGCGGCCACGATCGGGGTAGGCGGCGCGATTCTGACCGAATCGACCTTGTCGTTCCTTGGCCTCGGGTTCCCGCCCGACGTGCCGACGTGGGGCAGGCTTTTGTTCGACGCGCAGAACTACATCGAGATCGCACCGCACTGGGTCTTCTTCCCGGGGCTCCTGATCTTCCTGACCGTCCTCTCGATCAACTACATCGGTGACGGACTCCGCGACGCTCTCGACCCGCGCAAGACGTCCTAGACACGCTCGGCGCCAGATTCGGACCACGCCTTCCGCGATCCTTCTACGACCGCCCGACCGCCAAGGTCGCGCGCGATCTCCTCGGAAAAGTGCTCCTCTACGATGGGCCGAGCGGACGACGCGCGGCCAGGATCGTCGAGGTCGAGGCATATCTCGGAAGGTCCGACCCGGCTTCGCACGCGTATCGCGGCGTGACGCCGCGGACGGCGCCGATGTTCGGACCTCCCGGAAGGAGCTATGTGTATTTCGTGTACGGCATGTACCACTGCCTGAACGTCGTGACCGAGAGCGACGGCGTCGCGGGGGCGGTCCTGCTGCGGGGCGCGGAGCCGCTCGCGGGCTTCGATGACCCGGAACCCGGTGCGCTGGCGGGACCCGGCAAGCTCACTCGCGCGTTCGGCCTCACCCTGAAACATACGAACCTCGACCTCGCCCGGCATGGAGCGATCCTCTCGGTGCGCGATGCGCCTCCGGTGCCGCCGCGGCGCGTGGCCCGATCCGCGCGCATCGGCCTGAACGACCACGCGACGACGAAGAAGCCCTGGCGGCTCTATGTCCGTGGCTCGAGCGGACTCTCGCGGCCGTGAACGAAGGCGCGCTGGCGCGCCTCGAGCTTCCCGCGGTCCGCCGCCTCCTGGCCGAGCGCACCGCGTTCGCGCCTGGCCGCGAGCTCGCCGAAGCGCTGTTCCCGACGTCGGACCTTCGCGACGCCGAGCGCCTTCAAGACGAGACGGCGGCTGCACGGGAAATGCTCCGGAGGAGTCCGTCGAGCGGCCTGCGGGGGGCGCGCGACATCCGCGACGCGCTCCGGCGCGCGAAGCTGGGTGGAACGCTCGATCCGGTCCAGCTCATCGCCGTCGCGGACACGGTCCGCGCGGCTGAGCACCTGTTCGCTGACGTCCGAGCGTACCCGCCGCTCGCCGCGCGTGCGCGTTTCGCACGACCGCCCACCGACGTGGCCGCCGCGATCGAGAACGCGATCGGCGCGACGGGGGAGGTCCTGGATCGGGCGAGCGCGCGGCTCGGCTCCCTTCGCGCCAACCTGCGCGCGGCCCAGGCACGTCTGCAGCAGCGCCTGGATGGACTCGTGCGTTCGCCTGATCTGCTCCGCCTCCTTCAGGACCCCATCGTCACGCAGCGCGCCGGCCGCTACGTCGTGCCGGTGAAGGCCGAGCACCGCGCCGCCGTCAAGGGGATCGTGCACGACCAGTCCGCGAGCGGGCAGACGGTGTTCATCGAGCCGCTCGAGATC
>Ga0075425_100004166_pt1 | contig 14856 bp, 13 predicted proteins | sample SoiMethybrSBSTD4_FD_75300 | JGI IMG/M metagenome (GOLD analysis project Ga0075425, IMG submission 75300) | Bulk soil microbial communities from a Populus tree surrounding site in Tennessee, USA - Soil MetaG P. TD hybrid SBSTD4 | ecosystem: Environmental > Terrestrial > Soil > Tree plantation...
CGATACAGATTCTCTTGCATCACTCATCGCTGGCCATGACGCGCTGATCAGCGCATTCAATCCGGGTTGGACTCCAGGTACGGTAAAGCCTGAGATGTATGACGAACAAGTCCGCGGAACTTCGTCAATTATTGCTGCGGCCAGGAAAGCAGGCATTAAGCGAGTCCTTTGGGTGGGTGGTGCTGGCGGGCTGGAGGTTGCACCGGGCGTACAATTGATCGACGCGCCCGGCTTCCCGGAATGGATCAAGCCTGGGTCCAGGGCAACCAGTGATGCTTTGGAGCAACTTCAGAAGCTGCCGGAACTCAATTGGTCGTTTCTAGCGCCTTCTGCGAAGCTGGAGCCCGGGCAACGAACCGGGAAATTCCGACTAGGTGGCGACCAGCTCCTAGTCGATGCCAATGGAGAGAGCAGAATTTCAGTTCAGGACTATGCGGTAGCGATGATCGACGAGCTGGGGTCACCAGCGCATATTCGCCAGCGTTTCACAGTCGGATACTGAACCCATCGACGATGTCATCGAGTAAATTACGGCGCTGCAAGGAAGGCAGCTATTGGCACATAGGGTGAGTCCGCTGCGACGCAGAAGAATGGTCCGGTTCCTGGGGTATTGCTGACGCTGTCGGCGAGCAATAACCACTTCGGCTCTTGACCCTGGCTGTGCAAAAAACGTGTATGGAGCAGAGAAGCAGACGCGTAAAGCCGGTCTAAGCGAGCGTGTGCGCGAGTAAGCATTGGATTGTGCCAGCGCGCGCTGTCTCTGTTTTGCAACCGCTCAGGGCAGCGCATCTTAAGCTATCGACTCCTCGAGGAGCGCTTTGGCATTCTTCAGAGCGGGAAGATTGAAACCTTCACTGAACCGGTTGTAGACCGGTGCGAGCAGGTTGTGCGCTTCAACACGTTTACCCTGATTGCGCCACAGCCGCGCTAAGGAGGTAGCTCCGAGTAGTTCCCACCAGCGCGCGCCTTGAGCACGTGCAACCGCTAATGCACGCTCCAGTTCAGCTCCTGCCTCATCCTTTCTGCCCACCAAGAGGAGCAACTCACCGCGGAGTTTCCGTATATCGGCTTCAGCGTGCCTTATCTGGGTCTTTTCTATTCTTTGCAGTGCCTCCTTCAACCATCCAAGACCAACCTGGGGTTTACCAAGACGCGCGTGGGCAATGGCAAGGCTGCGCGGAAACATTGGCGAAATTGACCACAGGTTGGTTTTTTCGATCGCCGTCTGGATGACCTCGATGCCCAGCTGAGGATCGCCAAATCGGGCCAGATAGGTGCCTTTTGCGAATTGTGCGAATGGCAAGTAATGGCCGATGCCATATTCGGCACAGTGCGCCAGCAGCTGATCGGCGCCCGTCGAAGCTCGATCGGGATCTGACTCCCAGAGCTTCATCATAGTCTCAGTCCATAGCACCGCTGCGATTGACATTGGCTGCTTGAGGTTTCGCGCGCGGCTCAAGGCTAGTTTGTTGGCGGCACCCGCCTGCTCCGGAGAGCCTAGGAGCCAGAGCGTTCTGGCGAAGTACGTCAGTGTGAGAACGTAGCTGTCCGAGCCGGCCAGAGAAGATGAGATAATGTTTTCACCGGCGACATGAAGATCGATAGCCGACTGCAGATGACGGCCCGCGTCTGCAAACGCACCCATTTCCCATAGTGTCGCACCCGTGAGTCGGTTTGCCCACGTAGTTGCCTCCACTTCTCCGCGACGTGTGGCGAGAGCCATGCACAGGTGCGTTACACTACGCGCGTCGAAAAGCTCGCCTCGAACGATGTGCGCGGCCCAGAGACCATCTAAGGCAATCATTTGAGCTGATAGAGAACCGCTGCCACCCAGAAGATAATGGGCACGGGCAAAAGCGTCCTTAGCTTCCGCTGCACCTGGCCCCTTGATGGTTCTGTTCGCCTGCGCGACGCGGATCTGGAGATCGGCCTCCTTGCGGTCGCGTTCGGGTGAAGCGGGCAGCAATTGGGTGACTTCGATCCCTTTGATGAGGTGATTTGCTGCTTCGACGTACGCCGGGCGGCTGAGGGCCTGTTCACCTGCCTCGAGCCAATAGCCGATGGCAAGTTCCCATTGACCCGCCTCGGTCAAGTGGTGCGCCAGCGTCTGAGGCTCGGTCGCCACGATATCGGGAAACTGCTCCTGAAGGACGCGCGCAATGGCCCCATGCAATTGCGTGCGTCGGCTGCGAATAAGGCTGGCATAGGCCGCATCCTGGACCAGAGCGTGTTTGAACTGGAAATTGGCATGTGGTGGGTCGCCGCGCTGGAATACGAGCTCAGCATCCACGAGTTGCGCCAGCGCCCCTTTCAGGTCCTTCTCCGGGACAGCAGCGACCGCGGCTACCAACTCATAGGAGAAACCCCGCCCAATTGTCGCGCCAATCTGCGCCACGTCCTTTCCGGCGGACAATCGGTCCAGTCGAGCCAGTAGCGAGGCATGCAACGTCGAGGGAATCGCCAGGGGAGGCAGAGGACGCGAAAGCTCGTATCGGTCGGCCCCCTCACGCAGCAGGCCACTCTCCAAGACGGTCTTAGTCAACTCCTCGATGAACAGTGGCACACCGTCGGTGCGAGCGATGATTTGATCCAGCACCTGGAATGGAAGGACTTTGCCGTGGGAGATGCCGGCAATCAGCGCTTGTCCCTCGGTGCGGTCGAGTCGGCTGAGTGCCACACCCGAGATATGACGATAATTGGGCCAGGGCGCCGCGAATTCTGGTCGCGCTGTAGCCAGCAACAGAAGCCCCAACTCGTCAGCGTGTTCGACAATTCGCGTGAGTAATTCGAGCGAGGTCGGATCGATCCAATGTAGGTCCTCAAACAGCAACAACATTGGCTGGTGTGCGCACAACCGATGCATCAACCCTACGAGCGCACCTAGCGTGCGCTCCTTCAATTGCCGTGGCGTTTGGCTCGGTAATGGGAACCGATCGCCAGCGGGTATGGATAGCATCGCCGCCAACAGCGCCATGTCGCCGTTCGTTGGTTCGCCCGACAGCGTCAGCAGAGTCGCAAGCTTGCCGAGCTTGGTATCGACTGTGTCCTCGCGCTCGATGCCGGCAGCGCGGACGAGTTGCGAGATGACAGGATGGAGGGCGCTGTCTTGATGATGGGGCGAACAATGGTAGATCAGCGAACCGTGGAGCTCGGCGCCAAGCTTTTCCTGCAGGGCCCGCAGGAGACGCGACTTTCCGATGCCCGGCTCTCCAGTCACAACAACAACCCGGCCCTGGCCCCGCTTGGCTTCGCCCCAACGGCGCAAGATCAGCTCGAGTTCCTCGTCGCGACCAACAAACGGTGTCAAAGTTGATGTGCGTAACGCCTCAAAACGACTATCGACGGCGCTGATGCGCAGTACTCGCCACGTTGAGATGGGATCTCCGGTTCCTGGCTCAATCACCCCGACATCGCAGTAATCGAATAGCTTTCCGATCAGTCGCTGCGTGGCATCATCGATGACGACTGTGCTCGGTTGCGCCAACATGTGCAGGCGTGCGGCGATGCTTGGTGGCTCGCCGATTACAGAGCGCCCCTCCATATCGCCAACGAGATCTCCGATTATGACCATGCCTGTCGCAATCCCAACGCGGCAGTGCAGGGGGATCTTGACACCCACCCTTAGAGACGAGACAGCCGTGCACAGGGCAAGCCCAGCGCGCACCGCCAGTTCAGCATCGTCCTCGTGCGCCTCGGGATATCCAAAGTATACGAGTACCGTGTTGGCGACATGTTTGGCTGTGAAGCCCCGGAACCCCCGGACAATCGCGGTAACACAACTCTGATAGGCCCTGACCGCCTCACGCAAATCCTCAAGGTCGTCGCCGTTCCAGACCAATTCGCACGACATGACCGACAGCTGTCGACGCTCGGGTTCGGTATGTGGCGCGGCCGCGTCCGGCGATTCCACCTCGCGCATTGCCGCGTCTTGAACAGGCGAAGCCTCCTGTCGCTTGTTGACTTCGCTGATCCCATTGTCGATCGGGGGCCCGACAAAGCGATACCCGCGACGCGGCAGCGTCTCGATCCACTTGTCCCCCCCGGGTTCCACACCAAGCACCCGGCGCAGCGCCGCGATCTGCACGGTCAGGTTGCTCTCCTCGACCGCCAAGCCGGCCCAGGCCGTGTCGATCAGTGTATCCTTGGAGACTGGCACGCCCACCCGCTCAACCAGGACTCGCAGCAACGCCACCGCCCGCTTGCCTACCGGTAGCGGTTCAGAACCGCGGAATAGAATTTCAGCGTCCGCGTCCAGACGGAACGGCCCAAATGCATGAATCGTCGCCATCGCCTCAACTGACCCCATTCGGGAACATTTTCGAACTTTTTCGGAACACCTTTGCGACTTCTGGCTGGCACAGGTCCAGGCTGCAATCGCCACAGCCTCTAACAGCCGGACGATACCCCCAATGCCATCTCTCCACGCCGACGTGAGCGTAGATCCTCCTGCTTGTCGGAGACCCACGGCCTGCCCTACGGAGAAGACTTATATTACGCGAATTTGGGCCGAGCACGAATGCCAGCTCGTCGAGCTCCTGTGCGGTCTCGACCCCTCCTCGCGCGTTAACCGCTTCGGCCACTCGACGAGCGACGCCTGCGTGCAGGCCTATGCGAAGGACGCCGCAGCCGGGGCCGCCTTCATGGCTGGGGCGCTCAACGCGGGCCGGCTCATCGGCGTGGTCGAGGTATTTGCGGCCCGCAACGGGGTCGCCGAGGCGGCGTTCGCGATCGACGCGGATTGGCGCCGGCGGGGCCTCGGTTTGGCCCTGCTCGAAGCCGCAACGCGCTGGGCCGAGCAAGCGGGTATCGCCACGCTGCGGATGGTTATCTCGCGCAACAACTGGCCGATGCGCCAGCTCGCCCACAAGGCCGGCGCGCAGCTCGACTTCGATCTAGATGAGATCTCCGCGGATATTGACATCGCTACGACAGCTTCACTGGGCATTGCGGCGTAACCGCGCGCGGGCTTCTCCTCCCGACGGTTACCCTCCACGGGATACGATACCTGGCGTAATGGCCCGATTGCGTGTTAGTCGCCATCCCTCCATTTCGTCAATCGCATAAGGCGGGCGTGCCCACGAGACCAGAAAACACCAGCCACCTGATGATCTGTGGAAGCCCTGTTCAGCTTCTGGCACATAGCGACGTTTCGCGGCGGCGCAGCGATTCCGTCAGCAGGTAGGGGGTAGAGCAGACCAAGACTGAACATCGGTCCAGCGTCGCGACTGACCCACAAGAGACATCGTCGGATCAGGGTCATCGCAGCGCAGCAACCTGGCGGCTACAGCTGGTAGTCGCGCCAGCGGAGCAGATAGACGAACTCGGTCCGGACCCCAGTCGTGGACCTCCCACAGCGTTGCGATGTCGAAGCGATGCTCTCTCATTTGATGCGCAGCATGACGGATCACTGTATCCCCGCTTGCCCGTCTAGCAGTGTGGCGAGCTGATCGCGCAGCCCTTTCCTTGCTTCGAAGCCGATGCCGGGGACCTTCGGCGGAGCGGCGACACCTTCGCTGATCATCGTGTCGTCGGCGTAGCCGCCGAACGGCTGGAAACACAATGGGTTGACCTCAGCGCCCCCGAGGCCGAACGCGGCCACGACTTGCAGGCAAAAGAGATGGCCGCCGTGCGGCCAGAACGCCGACCGGGGCCAGCCCCGATTCTCCAGCATCTGAAGGATCTGTAGATAGCCGGGCAGCCCGTAGCAATGAACCGGATCGAAGAGGAGGATGTCGCGGTCGCGGCGCAAGCCGCCGTGCTGATCGAGCAGTTTCGCCTCCGCCGGGGAGAACAACGCTTCGCCGGCGGCGATCGGCGCCGGGTAGAGCCGGGCCACTGCTGCCAGGGTCTCGAAATCCAACGGATCGCAGATGTCCTCGAACCACCAGAGCCCGAGCGGCGCAAGCGCATCTGCCGCCTCAACACCGGTCGCGGCGGTGTAGGCGTAGATGGCGTCGACCGCCAACTGCCCAAGCCCGTCGAGCTGCCGTGCCGCAGCATCGATGCGCTTCAGATCTTGCGCCAAGGTCGCGTTGCCGATCTTGATCTTGGCGCGCCGGTAGCCGAGATCGCGGAAGTGGCGGATCTCGTCGGACAAGCGCGCGACGTCGTCGGTGGGGTAGTAGTAGCCACCGCCGGCGTAGACGGAGACGGCCGGGCTGGCAGCTGCAGGGCGGCCGATGCGCTGCGCCAGGTGCCGGTGGAGCGGCAGCGCCGCGATCTTCGCCGCGGCGTCCCACAGCGCCATGTCGAGCGTCCCGACGGCAACGCACCGCTCGCCGTGGCCGCCCGGTTTTTCGCCGGTCATCATCACCGTCCACGCACGCAACGGGTCGAGGTTTGTCCCGGCGTCGTCCATGACATCGGCCTCCTGCGCGGCCAGCAGGCGTGGGGCGAACCGTTCGCGGATGAGACCACCCTGCGCGAAGCGGCCGATCGACGCGAACCCGTATCCCACAACCGGCTTGCCGTCCCTGACGACGTCGGTGATGAGCGCCACCATGCTCGTGGTCAATCCCCCCGACGGCACCGCCGGGTCGGCATAGCGGGAGATCGGCAGGGACCGCTCTCGGATATCAACGATCCGCATGGCTCATATCTCGGAGAAGCGCCCCTCGGCTTTTCGATCGGAAGGCATGTACATAAACTGGTGGGTGGGCCTGCCGCGTCAACAATCGTCAGTCGACCCAGAGCTATTTTGGCCTTGTGTCTTCTTTTCGCGCCTTACCTGCGGCGCTACTCGTCAACAATGCGGTTCCGAACCAGCCCCAATAGATGCGGTGGTGCTGAATGAGGCCATCCGCGATTTCCATCACTTCCACAAGGTCAATCTGATCGCCATCCGGTGTTTGACGCGGATATTCCCAGATTAGCAGGCGCTCACCATCGGTGAGCCATTTCCCCGTCCTGTGCCAGCGCACCAGTGCATTGGGTCGGCGCCGCGCACCTTCTTCAAAGAATGGACGAATCTCTTGGTGCCCGCGGAGCAACCCACTCTGGCGGTCATCGAAGATGGCCTGCACGAGCGGAGTCTCCAACACTGCTTCCCTGGCATAAAGCGCTAGCAGGCCCTCGGTGTCACGACATTTCGCTCGCTTGTGCCATTCCTGGTGAATGCGTGCGCAGTCGCCTAGGAAAGGGTCATTATATGGCCTTCGTTGTTCATTCATGACCAAATTCCGCCTTTGGATGGGATCGAAACACTCCAGGTCGCGCAACTAGAGGAACCCGACCATGCACTGCGGAAGCCAGACGGTTGCTTGGGCACCCGCTTTCTGAGGGGTTAGCGAAGACGAGCGGCCGCCTCCTCAACCATGAGTTCACGCTCGGCACAGCGCTCGCGAGCAGCCTCGCGCAACGCGGCGGTGATCTCAGGCGGTGATGTCATTGGCGTGCCTCCAGCGAAAGGTGGTGCAGGGTCGTATTCGATTTGTAACTGTATCTTGCGTGCCGTTTCCTCATCGGCAATGTCGGCGACAACGCGCAGCGCCATGTCAATCCCGGACGTGACACCGCCAGAGGTGTAGAACTTGCCATCGATGGTCATACGCTCGTCGGAGGGAATGACGCCAAAATTCGCGAGCAAGGCCCGCGAGAGCCAATGTCCGCCGGCCGTGCGTCCCGCGAGCACGCCTGATGCCGCGAGCAGCAGGGACCCGGTACAAATTCCAAATACGAATTTGGCTTGCTCGGCCTCGCGCTTCGTGTAGGCGAGCCAATCGGGGTCGAGCATCGCACGGTCGATACCACTGCCGCCGGGCACAACTAGGAGTTCCGAGGGCAAGGCGGTTTCGCGCGTTCTGGTGGGCACGATTGTCAAGCCGCGCTCGGTGCGGACGGGCTCGGACGAAGCAGCCACAAGATCAATTTTCCAACCCGGCGTGCGCGCCATGACCTCGAAGGGGCCACTAGCGTCGAGCTGCACCATGTCGGGGACGAGGACGATGTTGACTTGCATTGACGCTCTCCGATCAGGACAGTTGACGTCTCAGCTGGTCGCCATGCTAGATGTTTGTGGGAGTGGCAGCCATGTCAAAGTACGAGCGAAAACTGCCAAGGCGCCGCACTGTGATGTTCGTGTATGATGGGGTGCAGGTGCTTGACGTTGCGGGCACTGCCCAAGCGTTGACCACTGCCAACGAGGAGGGTGCGGCACCACAATACGAGTTGCATCTATGCGCTCTAACTGCAGGAACCGTGACGACCGCGTCTGGTTTCGCGATAATGGCCGAAGCCCTGCCGCGCTCTACTAGTATCGATACGATTTTTATTCCAGGTGGGCCCGGCATCCACCGCATTCGGCACAGCACTGATGCAATCTCAGTGCTTTACCGATTGTGCCGGCGCGCCCGCCGCATCTGCGCAATTTGTACTGGTGCGTTTGTCCTGGCTGAGACCGGCATGCTGGATGACAGGACCGCCGTTACCCACTGGCGATCATGCGCCCTCTTTGCTCGGGAATACCCCAAGATCAATGTCGATCCAGAACCGCTCTTCATCCGCGACGGGCGTATCTGGACGACCGCCGGCGTGACGGCCGGCATCGACCTGACACTTTCGCTGATTGAGGACGACCACGGCGCGGCGCTCGCAACTCGTGTGGCGCGTCGTCTCGTGGTCTACATGAAGCGGCCGGGTGGACAGCGCCAATACAGCGAGCCGATGGCCCTGCAGGACGCCACGGCCGAGCCCTATAAGGGGCTTCTGCAAAGCATAGCGAGTCGTCCGACCGCCCCATGGACTGTCGATGATATGGCGGCAGCCACGGGGCAGACGACACGCACCTTCCATAGGAAGTTCGTGGGTACATCGGGTGTGACACCCGCCGAGGCGGTCGAAATGATCCGCTGTGAGCTTGCCCGCTCGCTCTTGCAGACGACGTCGCTCAAGCTGACTCAAGTCGCCAGCAAGACCGGTTTCGGTTCGGAAAGCGCATTGCGGCGCGCTCTTCAACGTCAGTTCGGTGTGACAGCGCGAGCGCTGCGCGAGCGGTTCTAAGGACAATCGGGTGACCTCCCCTTCGAGCGCTCCACAGGCATCGAGGCGATTGCGCGCGTGATGCTGAGCAAGACCTCGACCACCCCGATCGTCATGTTCATCGGCAGACCCCGTCGCTGGTGGGCTAGTAGGGAGATCTTGCTCACTCTGACCCGCGTTGGCCACTTATTCGACACGAATGTTCCATCCTCGAAATTGGAGAAGCAACTCACGCGTGAAGCCGCGCGCAACTTAGGAATTGCGTACTCCCTTGCTGATCGCAGTCCCCTAGCAAGAGGTTATCCGCATCATAGGTGCTCTTTGGCTACACGCCATTCCGGCCCATCGCTATGGATGACAGGACTCTAAGATGGAGTGCTCGCATGCTTCGACTCGATGTTGGCTGAGGCGATCGAACAAGTTTTGAGGTGCAGAAAGATCCGGACAGAAATCAACGGCCTACCTGTTGTCCGATAAACTCTGGGACGTCCGCAATTTGCGCGGCCGCTAAAAAATTAGAATGTGTGAGGAACGCTGGGGCAAAAAAAGGCGCGATCATCTCTGCCTGCGTTCCGCTTGCGCTTGCTTTTCGGGGCATCTGTAACCGATACCGCGCACGGTAAGCGAATCGCCAGCGGTGGGGAGAATCGGGCCTCCAACTCGGGTTTCCGCTGTCACCACGAGGTGCGTAGCGCCCGCTTCAGCCACCTTATTACGCAGGTTGTTCATCGCGTTTTCCTCGAAGAAGGAGCGGCCGTAGGCCGTAGCCACATATTCGCAGGCCTCATAGGGTCTATCGATGACCACGATCTTTGCACCCCCCTGGTCGAGCGGGGCCATCGAGCAAGCGCCGGCGACTAGGGTGACAAGTATCAGCAGCGTACTTGGAGCGAAGCGCATGGCGGTCTCTAGCAGGCGTGAAAGGTGTTGGCCTGAACCAAATAGGCAAAGCCTGTATCCTGGCTCATCGCCACTTCTATAACATTGGCGCCGAGCTGCTTGGCATGCTGGCGAAGCTCAAGGTCGTGCTTGTCCTTTATTCCGCCTTCGACGTTAAAAACGTCAACGCCAAGTTTCGAAGGCAGCATGCGGAAGGAAAGCGCTTCGCCGAGATAACGGCACTTCTCACTTGTGGCGCCGTTGACAATCTTGATGTAGCTGAGGTCTGAGACAAGCTTAGGGTCGAGGCCGGAATCCTGCGTTGTGCAGCCGCCTGCTACCAGTGCAAGCAGCGGCACGCGCCGGATGATTCTATTCAGCACTTGACGGCCTCCGCGATGAGGGTCGTCCGTTCCCACTTTGCACTTGCCCCCGTTCGCGGTCCGTTTCCGCGCATGCCTTCGCTCACACTATCGCGGAAAACGATACGGTTGGCACCGAGCGCGCCCGCCTGGCGTTTCAAATCCTCGATGGGCGAAGGCTCGACAATGCCGCTGGGCGGCGGGGACTTTTCGATGAGCACTTGCACGGTCTTGGGTGGCTCGAAAGTGACCCGAACGATGCCTTTGACGGCGCAGCCCTTCGTCGAGCCGCTATAGACGATGACACGGTTGTCTGCACCAGTGACGCGCGTGCCTAAGAGGAGCACGGCAGTGGCGAGGCAAAAGATTCGGCGAAATTTCATAAAGTCCGGTCCCTTCCCCAATTTGGTGCCCCGCCTCTGGTCCAGCTAATCATTGCGGCCGGACTATGTCGCAGCTTTTTTCTGCCGGGCTAAAAAAGCCGTTCAAGCGGCTCTTTGATGGCGGCGGGGGTCTCCACCCTGCCCATGGTTGAGCACGAAGTCTATACGTTGTTTGCTGCACCGCACGAGTCGGACAACGCCGTCGGCAGGCGAACGACCCATTTCTGCCGTACGAGCGAAGTAAGTTGCGCGAGACCTTTCCCCTTCCCGCACGGTTGCTTTGGCGAATTATTCAACGGGGTTCGGCTGGACCAGAGAGATGATCGTCGAGCTTCCCGTACCGCCGTTCGCTTGCGAAAGCCTCACCCGTTATTTTGGCTTTCCGGTACCGCCACCGTTTGTGACGTTCCTCAACGCACTGTGTGAGGATTGCGCCTCGGGTGAGGCCGTCTACAACCGGGTCGTCGACTCCTGGGAATGGCTATTGGTCAGTGAGTTCGGCGACTCCCGTTACCAGCAAACGCCACCGGAGCTGTTTCCGATCGCGACGACCGGTGTTGATGGCGGGCACTTCGGGTGCCTCATTCACGCGCCCGAGCTTGCCCTTTCCGATTATCCAATCGCATGCTTCGCGCCGATGGACAGCAATGGCGCGTATCTGCTCGGTGCCTCGACTTTCGAGGCGGTTGAGACCGAAATATCCGCCAACATGCGCTCTGCGCAACGGTCTCCAAGCCGCCGGTGGCCTCGAGCACGATGAGGTTGGGCTTCAGAACCTTGAGACGCGCTACGAGGTCGTCGAGCCCGGCACCAGTGCGCGGGACGGCAAAACTTTCACCACTTGGACGCACGGCAACATCGAGGCGGTCCTTCAATACGTCGATACCAGCGGTGATCTTCTCCATGGCGACCCGTCCTTGTCTAAGCGAGCTCACGGTGCGGCCCCGGCGACTGTTCGGGTTCAATGGAACGGCGGGCGGGGTGCCAAGCTTAGCAACGGTCTTGGAGGACCTAAGGTAAGACGGACACCCGCCCGCCGCCACCGCACCTCGCTTGCTAGGCGAGTCGGGTAAAGGGAAGTTACAAGGTAGAGTTGAGTGTTTTCCACAGTTTTGTCTGCAGCTGGTGCAGGGTCGACCGAACTGGGCGGCGCAGCAAAGGAGTCGGCTTTCTCGGAGCTTACAGACTACCTCGGCAGGATCGACGCCGCTGCGATTGGTGGCTGTTGGTGACCAACCGTTTGCTGGCGATGGTTTTGCGTCCTTAACCGCACCCCGCACTTCATCGCAACTGTTAGGCTTAAGTCTGCTTCTTCGCGGTGTTTGCAGCACCCCAAAGCGATCCCGGATTAGCACGATCAGGATAGAGGTCGAGCATCGCGTCGTAGAGCTGGCGCGCAGTCGTTGTCGCCTCGTCCAGGGCATTGAAATCCCGGATATATTGCCGCGTCTCGCCGATGATGCGGGGATCATCGGGGTTTTCCGGTATTTTGTGCCCGGCGATCACTGCAATTGGATTCAGGGCTTCGAGCTTGTCGAGCGTGGAAATCCATTCAAGCCGGCTTTGCCTGTCGGTCTCGCCGAGATAGGGATGAATTCCATTATAGACGGCATCGCCACCAACGATCAGCCCGATCGACGGGACGTGAAGGCAGGTTGAATGAGACGTGTCGGTTCGCCCGGCATTAATCGCGACCAGCTTGTGCCCTTCCAACTTCATTTCACGGTCCGCGAGAGCCTCGGCAGCGAGAAGGCGGTCAGGAATCTGGCCGGGGAAAAGCCTGCGCCAGAAACTATCGACGGACGCCGGCGATAGTTGCTCGTGCATGGCCCTAACGACCTCGGGTGTCGCGACTGCCCTTGCATGCGGGAAACGCTCCAGCAGTGGAGCGAGGCCAAAAAAATGATCGGCATGGGCGTGGGTGACGTAAATCGCAGTGAGGTTCTTGCCGCTCGCGACGACCCAGTTCAGCAAAGTCAGCGATTGCTCCGTCGTGAGAAAAGTGTCCACCAGGACGGCGTCTCGCTCGCCGTGGATGAGTGTCGACGAATTTGCCACCCACATGAGCTCTTCTTTGCCGGCTGGCAGATCACGAGTAAGTCCAGGACGTCTGATGGTGAGCAAATCCCAGCTCAGACTCGCATCAGCGGTTTCCCTTGCAGTCATTGTTGTCTCCATCGCCGTTCACCAGCCTGTCGTGATCAGCAGATGGCACCGCCCCAACGAAGCAACACAACTCCGTGAGCGCCGGACACCGTCGGCTTGATATAGGTGCATCTGCGCTTACATGGGAGCATATACGCGCAATTCAAGTGAAGGCCGAACCGCAATGCGCCACCACGCACGGTTGCCCGGTGAGTTCTCTGCGCGGACCCAAGCGGACCGCCGATGAGTGACGGAATGGATGCTACCCGCGTTGGCAACGCAGCAGATTTTTCTCAAACGTGGAGACAGAGATGATGAGGTCGGCGACGACCCTAACCCGTCGCAGTTTGTTTCGTGCCGGCGCCGGACTGGCGGTTGCTGCTACGGGAACGCGGTTCATCACCCCCGGCTCGGCCCAGGCGGAGGAGGCCCGTCAAGCCGGCGCCGAGGCCCTAAACGGCAGTGGCTTCTATCGCTTCAAGATCGGCGACTTCCAGGCGACCGCGATCTCCGATGGCTATGGGCAGCTTCCGATTGGGCCGATCCTCGCTATGAACGCCCCTGAAGCTGAACTCGCTGTGCTGTTGAAGGCAAACTTCATGCAGCCGGTGATCCAATCCACAAGCAACATGTTGGTCGTCGACACAGGACGGGAGCGTATCCTTGTCGATACCGGCTTTGGTGAGAAACTCGGCCCATACTTCGGCGCCTTTCCCGGGCTGGAAGCCAACCTGCGCCGGGCCGGGATCTTGCCAGAGAGCATAGATCTGGTCGTGACGTCGCACGGTCACCTGGATCATATCGGCGGCTTGGTGACAAAATCGGGAGCGCTGGCGTTTCCGAAAGCTCAGTTCGTCTTTGTCGATACGGAGTGGAACTACTGGACCGGCAGCCGTTACGAAAGCGAGGTCAGCAGTTCGCCGATGCCCGACCCGTTCAAGAAGGGCACCGTTGAAGCAGCTCAAGAGAACTTGCCACCGGTCGCCAACCGATCACGGTTCGTGAAGCAGGGCGGCGAAATCACAAGCGGCGTGCACTACGTTGCGGCGGCGGGGCATTCACCGTCCCATGCCACAATCCTGTTCACCTCGGGCAATGGGCAGTTCATGCATATGGGCGACATCGCCCATAACCCGGTGACGAGCCTGCAGCGCCCCGACTGGACGCCCATCTTCGACTATGATCCTGCGCAGGCCATCAAGTCGCGCAAGGCCGTTCTGGGCCGCGTCGCGACCGACCGGATCATGGTGATGGGCTACCATTTTCCGGCTATTGGGCATGTCATCCGGCACGACACGGCATATCGCTGGGAAGCCGCCCAGTGGGCCTGGTAGCGATCGGATGACATCTTTCCAGAGGCACACGATGTCTTCCAAGCAGGAGCGCTTCAAAATCGCCGTCCTGGACGACTACCAGGACGTCGCTCTCTCGCTCGCAGGCTGGTCGGTCCTGGATACGCGGGCAACCGTCACCGTGTTTAACGACCATCTCGCGGACTCCAATGCTGTCGTCGAGCGCCTGCAGCCATTCGAGATCGTCTGCGTGATGCGGGAGCGCACGCCGATGACGCGTACCATCATCGAGCGCCTGCCCAAGCTCCGCATGATCGCCTCGACGGCGACCCAGAATGCCTCGATTGATCTTAAGGCCGCAGAAGAGCGGGGCGTGCAGGTCGTTCATACGGGCTACACCTCGGCGCCGACGATCGAACTGACCTGGGCGCTTATCCTGGGCAGTGCCCGCAATCTCGTCGCCGAGAACACGTCGCTGCGCGGCGGCGGATGGCAGCGGTCAGTCGGTGATGACATGGCCGGGCGGACACTCGGCGTCCTGGGTCTCGGCAACATCGGCGGTGCGGTGGCACGGATTGGCAACGCCTTCGGTATGAAGGTGATCGCCTGGAGCCAGAATCTCACGACCGGACGCGCCGCTGAGGTGGGCGCCACGCTCGTCTCAAGGGACGAGCTGTTCCAAGAGGCGGATGTCGTCTCCATCCATCTTGTGCTCAGTAAAAGGACGCGCGGCCTTGTTGGTGCGGCGGAACTAACACTCATGAAGCCGACGGCGCGCCTGGTAAACACGTCGCGCGGGCCGATCGTGGTTGAGGCAGA
>Ga0075425_100004167_pt1 | contig 14855 bp, 13 predicted proteins | sample SoiMethybrSBSTD4_FD_75300 | JGI IMG/M metagenome (GOLD analysis project Ga0075425, IMG submission 75300) | Bulk soil microbial communities from a Populus tree surrounding site in Tennessee, USA - Soil MetaG P. TD hybrid SBSTD4 | ecosystem: Environmental > Terrestrial > Soil > Tree plantation...
ACTTCTACCTGAACCACGGCTACGTCACCGCGCAGATCGGGGAGCCGAAGATCACCTACAGCGAGGCCCAGCCGGGCAAGAAGCCGAAGCGGTCGATGCACATCGAGATCCCGGTCACCGAGGGGGACCAGTACCGGGTGGGGGACCTGAAGTTCGAGGGCCTCACGGTCTTCAAGGAGGAGCCCATCCGCGGGCTCTTCAAGCTGAAGCCGGGCGACGTCTACAAGGAATCGAGCATCCGCAAGGGCTACGACAAGCTGCGCGACATGTACGGCAGCGTCGGCTACTTCCAGTGGACGGGCCTGACCAAGCGGACGCCGGACCCGGAGAAGAAGACGGTCGACGTCGTGCTGGCCATGGAGGAGGACAAGCGCTACTACCTGGGCCGGATCAAGTTCGTGGGCAACGACACCACGCGCGACAAGGTGATCCGGCGCGAGATCTACATGAACGAGGGCGAGGTGTTCAACACCGAGGCCCTCAAGGTGTCCATCCGCCGCATCAACCAGCTCGGCTACTTCAAGCCCATGGAGGGTGCCCCCGAGCTCGGGCCGAGCCCGCTCGGCGAGGACAAGATCGACGTCACCTTCAAGGTCGAGGAGCAGAACCGCAACCAGTTCACCTTCGGGGGCGGGGTCAGCGGCCTGGAGGGGACGTTCATCAACGCCTCTTTCTCCACCGCGAACTTCCTGGGGCTGGGCGAGACCTTCCAGCTCTCCGCCCAGAGCGGGCGCCGCACGAAGAACTACCAGATCGCGATCACGGAGCCCTACCTGTTCGACCGTCCCATCACCGCCGGGTTCGACATCTACAAGCGGCGGCTGGTGTACGAGCCCTTCGCCACGGTGGCCGGCTACACGCTCGACACCACGGGGGCCAGCGTGATCACGGGCCTCCCGCTGGGCCGCTTCTCGCGGGTGTTCGTGAACTACTCGTACGAGATCATCAAGCTCACGGACATCGTGCCCGCGCTCGTGGACCCCAACGTGGACCCCACGACCCCGCCGCCGGTGTTCGACCCCTTCTTCCTGGGCGAGGAGGGACGGCGCAAGGAGAGCCGGTTCACGCCCTCGCTGGTGCACAACACGGTCGACAACCCCTGGACCCCCCGCCACGGCATGAAGCACAGCCTGACCGTGGCCCTCACGGGGGGGCCGCTGGGCGGGACCGTGAACTACGTGCGGCCCGACGCGGAGCTCATCTTCTACATCCCCCACACCAAGCGCACGGCGCTGGGCGTGCGCGGGGAGTTCGCCCTCATCAAGCCGTTCGGGGACACCCTGCTCCTGCCCTACTACCAGCGGTTCTTCCTGGGGGGCGAGACGCAGATCCGCGGTTACAACGTGCGCACCGTGGGCCCCTTCGACGTCCAGAACCGCGCCCTGGGCGGCAACAAGTTCGTCCTCTTCAACGCCGAGTACTACATCGACATCGGCGGCCCCCTGCGCTTCCTGTTCTTCTACGACGCCGGGCAGGCCTACGCCGATGGCGAGCCCATCACGATCAATAAGCTGCGCACGTCCACCGGCGCCGAGCTGCGCTTCGTCATGCCGGTGCTGAACGTGCCGTTCCGTCTCATCTACGCCTGGAACCCCCAGCGCGACCCCTTCCAACCGAAGAGCACGTTCAAGTTCGCGGTCGGAACCACCTTCTAGAGGCCCCGACTTCCAAGGAGAAGACATGATCAAGACGTCGACGTTCCTGGCCGCCCTCGCCCTCGGCGCGGCCGCCACCGCCGGCGCCCAGGGCGCGGCCCCCGCGCCGGACGCCCAGCGCGCCCCGCGCATCGCGGTCATCGACATGGGCAAGGTCTCCAACGACAGCCTGCTGGGGAAGAGCTACGCCAGCCAGCTCGACGCCCTGAAGAAGGAGATCGACGCCGCCGGGACCGCGAAGCAGAACGAGCTCAACAAGAGGGACACGGAGATCAAGGCCCTCCAGGACGAGCTCGAGAAGCAGGGCAGCGTGCTGTCGCCGGAGGCGGCGGACCGCAAGCGCCAGGACATCGTCAAGAAGACCCGGGACCGCCAGGCCTTCCTGGAAGACGGCCAGCAGGAGCTGCAGCGCCTGAGGGAGCGCGCGCAGGAGCGCGCCCAGGCGCTCAACGCCGAGTTCCAGGGCAAGGTGAAGCCGCACATCGAGGCCACGGCCAAGGCCAAGGGGATCGACATCCTCCTCGACAGCCAGGTGGCGCTCACCGTGAACGGGGAGTACGACATCTCCAGCGACGTGGTCACCCGGCTGGACTCCGTGGAGAAGGGGACGCCGTCCGCGGCGAACCGTCCGGCTCCGGCACCCAAGGCGCCGGCGGCGCCGGCCGCCAAGCCGAGCCCGGCGGCCTCGCCCAACCCCTGAGCGGAGGCTCACCGGCGGAAGGGGGCGCGCCCTCCATCGACGTCGGCCGCCTCGTCCGGCAGATCCCGACCCAGTACCCGTTCGTTCTCGTCGACCGGGTGCTGGAGCACGACCCCGCCGGGCGGCTGGTGGCCCTCAAGAACGTCACGGGGTCCGAGGAGTTCTTCGAGGGCCACTTCCCGGGCGCGCCCGTGATGCCCGGCGTCCTCCTGATGGAGAGCCTGGCCCAGGCCGCCGGCATCTGGCTGCTCCACGAGGCGCCCGACCCCGGCCGGCTCGAGGTCCACGTGGTCGGGATCGACGACGCCAAGTTCCGGCGGCCGGCCCTGCCCGGCGACCAGCTGCGCCTCGAGGTGCGCGTCCTCCACCGCCGGGGCGCCCTCTGCCGCATGCGGGGCGAGATACGGTCGGGCGAGCACCGGGTCGCGGAGGCGAACCTCCTGCTCCAGGTGGCCGTCCTCCCCGCCCCCGAGGTGGATCCGACCGCGCGCGTGGCGGGGGGAGCGATCCTGGGCCCCGGCGCGCGGGTGGGGCCGTACTGCATCGTCGGCCCCGAGGTGCGGATCGGGGCGGGGACGATCCTGGAGTCCCACGTCGTCGTGGACGGGGACACGACGATCGGCTCGGGCTGCCACCTCTTCCCGTTCTGCTCGGTGGGTCTCAGGCCCCAGGACCTGAAGTTCCGCGGAGAGCGCACGCGCCTGGTGATGGGGGACCGCAACGTGGTCCGCGAGTTCGTGACCATCAACCCCGGCACCGCGGGCGGCGGGGCGCTCACGCGGATCGGCTCCGACAACCTCTTCATGGTGTACGCCCACGTGGCCCACGACTGCGTGGTGGGGCACCACACGATCTTCGCCAACGGGGCCACGCTGGCCGGCCACGTGGAGGTGGGCGACTTCGCGACCATCGGCGCCTTCTCCGGCGTGCACCAGTTCTGCCGGGTGGGGGTCCACTCGTTCGTGGGCGGCTACACGGTGGTCACCAAGGATGTCCTGCCGTACTCGAAGACGGTCGGCAACCGTGCCTGCATCTACGGCGTGAACTCCCTGGGGCTGACGCGCCGCGGCTTCACGACGGAGCGCATCGCCGCCATCCGGCGGGCCTACCGCGTCCTGCTCCAGAGCCGGCTCAACACCTCCGAAGCGGTGGCGCGGCTGGAGGCCGGGGGCCCCGAGACCGAGGACGTGCGGGCCCTGCTGGACTTCATCCGGTCCTCCCGCCGCGGCGTGATCCTGAAGCGCCACAGCCGCCACCACGTCGCCGAGGAGCCGTGAGCGCGGGCGGGCCGGTGGGTCTCATCGCCGGCAACGGCCGCTTCCCGTTCCTGGCCGCCGCCGGCGCCCGCCGCGCCGGCCGCCGCGTGCTCGCCGTGGCCATCCGCGAGGAGGCCGACCCGGCCCTGGAGGCGGCGGTCGACGAGCTGCATTGGGTGGGCCTGGGGCAGCTCGGCCGATGCATCGACGTGCTGAAGGCGGGGGGCGCGCGCGAGGCGGTGATGGCCGGCCAGGTCAAGCACCGCCAGATCTTCTCGGGGCTCATCCCGGACCTGAAGCTCATGGGCGTCCTGGCCCGCCTGGCCGTGAAGAGCACCGACAGCCTCATCGGCGGGGTGGCCGACGCGCTGGCGCGCGAGGGGATCACGCTCCTGCCCTCGACCGCCTTCCTGGCCGACCAGATGGCCGGGGCCGGGGCCATGACGCGCCGGCGGCCGTCGGGCGACGAGACGCGCGACATCGAGTACGGCGAGAGGGTGGCGCGGGTCCTGGCCGGGATGGACCTGGGCCAGACGGTGGCCGTGAAGGACCGCGCCGCGGTGGCCTTGGAGGCCATGGAGGGGACCGACGAGGTCATCCGCCGCGCGGGCGGGATCGCCGGCGTGGGCGTCGTGGTGGTCAAGGTGGCGAAGCCGCGGCAGGACATGCGCTTCGACGTGCCGGTGGTGGGGCGGGGCACGCTGGCCGCGATGGCCGACGCCGGGGCCCGGGTCCTGGCGGTCGATGCGGTCCGGACCCTGCTCATCGACAAGGCGGAGTTCCTGGCCGAGGCCGATGGGCAGCAGATCGCGGTCTGGGGCATGGAAGCGCGGGAGCCGGCGCCGTGAGCACGCCCGCCGAGCCGCTGCGGGCGGCGGTGATCGGGGTGGGCGCGCTGGGCCAGCACCACGCGCGCGTCTACCAGTCGCTGCCCGATGCGCGTCTGGTCGGCGTGTACGACATCGACCAGGCCCGGGCCGAGGAGGTGGCGGCCCGGCATTCGTGCCGGGCGTTCGCGCACCTGCGGGACCTCCTGGGCGAGGCCGACGCGGTCTCGGTGGCGGTCCCGACCGTGGACCACCACCGGGTGGCGCGGGCCGTGCTCGAGGAGGGCAAGCACACGCTCGTGGAGAAGCCGATCGCCTCCACCCTGGCCGAGGCGGACGACCTCATCGAGGCCGCGGCCGCGCGCGGCGTGGTCCTGCAGGTCGGCCACATCGAGCGCTTCAACCCGGCCGTGGACGTGCTCCGGGCCACCGTGCGGGAGCCGCGCTTCATCGAGGTCCACCGCCTGGGCGAGTTCTCGCCGCGCAGCCTGGACATCGACGTGGTCCTGGACCTCATGATCCACGACCTCGACATCCTCTCCAGCCTCGACGGGTCCGAGGTGGTCCGGGTGGACGCCGTGGGCGTGCCCGTGCTGACCCCCAAGGTCGACATCGCCAACGCGCGGATACGCTTCGCCTCCGGCCTCATCGCCAACCTGACCGCCAGCCGGGTGTCCGCGGAAAAGGTGCGGAAGTTCAGGGTCTTCTCGCCCCGGACGTACATTTCGGTCGATTTCACCGCCCGGGAGGCCCGGGTCTACCGCCTGCGCGAGTCCCCGGCCGGGCCGGAGATCGGCCTCGAGCGGACGGCGGCGCCGGACGAGGAGCCGCTCCGCCGCCAGCTGGCCGGGTTCGTCCGGTCGGCGCGGGACGGGACGCCCCCCATGGTGTCCGGGGCCGACGGCCGGCGGGCCCTCGCGCTGGCCCTGACGATCCTGGGCCGTATGGCTGACGGGAATTAGGGGGCGATGTGGCTCACCCTGACACCGACCACGCCAGCTTGGGGCATCGCGCGCGGGCTATCCAAAGTATTGGGGGACGTGACCTGATGCGGCGCTTCTTGCATGCTATACTCGCCGTTGTCAGACACGAGGAAGCGCAACTGTGGGGAGGTTGAACCAGAGGCAGGGCTTCCTCGTTTCGGCGATCGTCCACCTCGCCATCCTGATGACGCTGGCCAGCCGGCCACCGGGGCCCAGCCAGCCTCAGCCTGTAGCGCAAGCGTCGCCGCCACCGCCGAAAGCGGTGCTTCTCATGCCCGATCGGGAGCTCCTACGGCAGTACCTGAAGCCGCATCCCGCTGTGCCCAGGCCGGTTCCGGTCCCGACGCCGCCGCCCTTGCCGGAGCGGAAGGACCGGATCAGCATCGGCGCGCCCTCGGATGTCCGGCAGAAGCAGCTCGTCCTGCGCCGCGACGAGGACCTGGTGACGCCGAAGGGCCGGCCGGACGCGGTGCCGAGCGTCCAGCCCTCGGAGCCGCCGGCCCCGACGAGCCCCAGCGAGCAGGGCACCCGGACCGCGCGTTCCTCGGAGCCGGTGATCGGGGGCCAGGCCACCCCGGTCGCACCGGGGCGGGAGGTCCCGTCCATCGCCGGCTCCCTGCGGAACCTGGAGCGCCAGATGGAGGTCTCGGGCCCGCGGGGACTGCCCACGGGCACCGGCCAGCAGATGGGGCCGCTCTTCTTCGATCCGGAGGGGGCGGACTTCACGGGCTGGATGAACCAGTTCAAGAACGAGGTCTACCGGAACTGGATCGTGCCGCAGCCGGCGCTCATGGGCTTCCGGGGCCACGTGGACATCGAGTTCGTGGTGGAGCGGGACGGCAGGATCAGCAGCCTGAAGATCCTGAAGTCCACGGGGACGCCCGCCCTCGACCGGGCCGCGCAGAACGCGCTGCTGGGCAGCCGATTCCTGCCGCTGCCGGCGGACTTCGGCCCGCCGCGCATCACCATGCAAGGCGGCTTCTACTACAACGAAGGCCCGCAGGGCTCGTAGCCCGGCCGCCGCTGTCCAGGGTCCGGGCCGTGGCCGCGGCTTTGGCGGTGGCCACCGGCGTGGCCGCCAGCTGCCGTTCGATCCCCGGCCGCGGGCCGTCCGCCCGGGCGCCCCGCCCGGACGGCAACGCGGTGGTGCAGGCCGCTACCCTGGCGGCCGTAACGCCGCCGGTCATCCGCGTCGGGATCCTCACGGACGTGCCGCGGGCCTCGGTGGGCGCGGACTGGGGCGTCATCGTCAAGGGCGCGGCGCCCGACGGGACCGCGGTGAACGTCACCGTCCAGAGGGCCACCTTCCTGCCCTCGACGCCGGGGACGGCCGGACCGTTGCGCCTGGTGGAGACCGGACAGGAGATCGCCTCGGCCGCCCTCTTCCCGGCCAACGCCGACCAGGACCTGTCGGTGGACGGCCTGGCCTACCGCGGACTGCTCGAGGTGCGGCCCGCCGGAACGGGTGGACTGACGGTCATCAACGTCCTGAACCTCGAGGATTACCTGCGCGGCGTCGTGCCGAACGAGCTCTCGCCGCAGTCCTTTCCCCAGCTCGAGGCGCTGAAGGCGCAGGCCGTGGCCGCCCGCACCTACGCCCTGCGCAACCGCGGCCAGTTCGAGGCGAAGGGCTACGACATCTGCGCCACGCCGGCCTGCCAGGTGTACCGGGGCCGCTCGTCCGAGCACCCGCTCACGGACCAGGCGGTCGAGGAGACCCGCGGGATCATCGCCTCCTACCGGGGCAACCTGATCAACGCGCTCTACACCTCGACCTGCGGCGGGCACACCGAGGACGCGGTCAACATCTTCGAGGGCGAGCACGAGGTGCCCTACCTGGCCGGCGTGGCCTGCCTGCCCGAGCGCTCGGCCTGGGACATCGTCCGCACCACCGCATCGCCACGCGGGTTCGGCGAGGGTGACCGCGGCCTGAACCGGGACGCGGCCCTCCTGATCGCGCTGGGAGTGCTGGAGCCGGGGTCCTATTCCGCGGCCGCGCTCGAGGGGCCCGCCACGGACCAGGACCTCCGCCACTGGGTGAAGGGCCTGGCCGCCGCGCTGCGACGGGAAGGCTGCGAGGCGGCGGGTGACGGCCCGGTCACGCGGCGCGGCGCCTTCTTCCACCACCTCGTCACCGGCCTCTGCTGGGACAAGCGCGAGAAGCTCATGGGCCCCGAGGACACGAGCTACCTGCTTCAGGTCGAGGATCGAGGAGACCTGGCCGGAGAGGGTGAGACGTTGGCTGCCGCGCTCCTCATGCAGGACGGGATCGTGCAGCCCCACTCGGACAACACGCTGCGGCCCTCGGCGCCGGTGACCCGGGCGGAGGCCGTCTCCATCCTGGCCCGCGCCGCCCTGCGCGCGGGCCCACCGGACCTGCTGGACGGCGAGTTTCGCTCGGCCTCCGCGGCCGGCCTGGGCGTGCAGCGGGGCGAGGAGCTGGAGACCCATCCGCTGGCGCCGGACGTGCGGCTCTTCCGCTCCCTGGACGGCAGCGTCCAGGCCCCCTCGGAGCTGATCCTCGAGTCGGGGGAGAAGGTCCGCTTCGTGCTCCACGAAGGCCAGGTGTCCTTCCTCGAGGTCCAGCAGAGCCTGATGGGCGCCTCCGCGGACCGCGACTCCCGTTATTACCGGTGGGAGGTCCGCATGACCCCGGGCGAGATCGCCAGCGCCGCCGCGCGCTACGGCACGGTGGGCGCGGTGCGCGACGTCGTCCCGCTCCGCCTCGGGGTCTCCGGCCGCGTGGTGGAGATGGCCATACGGGGCAGCGACGGAGAGATGGTCATCAAGGGCCTGAAGGTGCGCTGGGCCCTGGGCCTGCGCGAGAACCTCTTCGTGGTGGACCGCGAGATGGACGGCGCGGGCGGCGTGGGCCGCTTCATCTTCACCGGGAAGGGCTGGGGCCACGGGGTCGGCCTGTGCCAGGTCGGCGCGGCGGGGATGGCGCAGGCCGGCTCGCGCTTCGAGTCCATCCTCACCCATTACTACACCGGCGTCCGCCTCGGCCTCGCGCGCTGACCGGGGCCGCTTTTGACAGCCCCTCGCGCGTTCCCTAGAATGCGCGTCGTTGCCCTGACATCAGAATGGCCACGGCGGTCTCCAAGCGCATCGAGCCGTTCCTCGTGGCCGGCGGCCTCAAGGGCCAGGTCTCGGAGCTCCCCATTGCCGAGGTGCTCCAGCACCTGCGGCTCTCCCACGCCACCGGCATCCTCTCCCTGATCTCGGGCGGGGCCCGCAAGGCCCTCTACGTCAAGGAAGGCCGGGTGGTGTTCGCCTCCAGCAACCTGCCCAACGACCGGCTGGGCGAGATCCTGATCCGCGAGGGCAAGATCACGGTGGAGGAGTACGACACCTCCATCAAGGCCATCTCCAAGGGCAAGCGCCAGGGCAAGGTCCTGGTGGAGATGGGCGCCTTGCGGCCCAAGGACCTCTGGGAAGGCGTGCAGTTCCAGGTCAAGGAGATCGTCTACAGCGTCTTCCAGTGGGACGACGGCCAGTTCCACTTCGAGGAGTCGTCGCTGCCGGAGAAGGAGCGCATCACGGTCGACCTCGACATCATGGACCTGGTGCTGGCCGGGATCCGCCGGATCGACGCCAACGGCCGCATCCAGGTCCGCTACCCGGAAGGCGACCTCCTGCTGGAGCGGGTGGCCAACGAGGGCAAGCCCGCGCTGGAGTCCTACGAGGACCACGTGCTGAAGCTGGTGGACGGCGAGAAAAGCGTGCTCGAGATCTGCGCGGAGAGCGAGATCGGCGACAACGAGACGCTCAAGGTGCTCTACGGGCTGCTCAGCACCGGGTTGGTGAAGGCCAAGGGCAAGAAGGTCCGCACGCTGGACCAGGACTTCGTGCCCGAGGACTCGCTGCACTCGGTCCTCAACTCCTTCAACCAGATGTACGGGTTCATCTTCCGCTACATGGTGCGGGAGGTTGGCCCCATCGCGGAGAACGTGTTGGAGAAGTACCTGGCCGGCCTGCGCGAGACGCGCAAGGAGGTGCTGGCCGGCGTCAAGCTCCAGAAGGACGGCACCCTGGACGGCGCGCTCCTCGAGCGCAACATGAACCGCCTGGCCGAGGACCAGAAGCGACCGTTGCTGGTCGATTCCCTCAACGAGCTGCTCTACGCGGAGCTGCTGGCCGTGAAGCGGACGCTGGGGGCCGACCACGAGGCCGCCATCATCCGCGCCTTCCGCGACCGGTAGCCCGTCACCGCAGGCGTGACCCGCCAGGAGATCCGCGGCGCGATCGTCCTCCTGGCCCTGGCCCTCCTGTGGACAGCCTGGCGCCTGTGGCGGCTCCGGTAATCGCCGTCGTCGGGCCCACCGCGGCGGGGAAGAGCGCCCTGGCCCTGGCCCTGGCCCGGGAGCGCGGCGGCGAGATCGTCTGCTGCGACAGCCTGCAGGTCTATCGCGGCCTGGACATCGGCAGCGCCAAGGCCACGCCCGCGGAGCGCGCGGCCGTGCCCCATCACATGCTGGACGTGGCCGATCCCGACGAGCCCTTCTCGGCGGCGGAGTACTCCCGGCAGGCGCGCGCGGCCCTGGCCGCCATCACCGGGCGAGGACGTCTGGCCGTCGTGGCCGGGGGCACGGGCCTCTACTTGCGGGCCCTGCTCCACGGCCTGTTCGAGGGACCGTCGCGGGACGAGGCGCTGCGCGGCCGTCTGGAGAGGATCGCCCTGCGACGCGGCGACTCGAGCCTGCACCGGATGCTGGCGGCCGTGGACCCGGAGGCCGCGGCCCGGATCGCGCCCCGCGACCGGCTGCGGGTGGTGCGCGCCCTCGAGGTCTTCCGCGCCACCCGCCGGCCCATCTCCGAGCATCACCGCGCGGGCAGCGACCCGCTGCGTGGCCACGACGTCCTCGTCCTCGGCCTGGACCCGCCGCGCGACGCGCTGCGCGAGGCGGTGGAGCGGCGGACCGCGGACATGCTGGCCGGCGGCCTGGTGGACGAGGCCAGGCGGCTGCTCGATCGCGGCTACGGGCCGCACCTGCGCCCGCTCCGCGCCATCGGATACAAGCAGGCGGTGGCGGTCGCGCGCGGCGAGATGGAAGCCGACCCGGCGCGGCGTGCTATCGTCGCGGAGACCATGCGCTACGCGAAGCGGCAGATGACCTGGTTCCGCCACCAGGCGGAGGTGGCGTGGTTTCCGGCCCCGGAGCCGGCACTGGCCGCGGCCCGCGCCTGGCTGGACGCGCGCGGATGAGCGGGCCGTTCCGCCGGGCGGTGGTCGTGGTCTGCGACGGCCTCGGCGTGGGCGAGGCCCCCGACGCCGCCGCCTTCGGCGACGAGGGCAGCGACACCCTCGGGCACGTCCTGGCCTCCCGCGAGGTGCGCATCCCGCACCTGCGGGCCCTGGGCCTGGGCAACTTGCCGCCCACCTTCGACGGCGCGCGCAACCCGCGACCCGACGGCGCGTGGGGCCGGATGGCCGAGAGGAGCGCGGGCAAGGACACCGCCACCGGCCACTGGGAGATCGCCGGCCTGGTGACCGAGAGGCCGTTCCGGACGTATCCCGACGGGTTCCCCGCGGAGGCCGTGCGGACGTTCGAGGAGCGGATCGGCAGGAAGGTGCTCGGCAACAAGGCGGCCTCCGGCACCGAGATCCTGAAGGAGCTGGGCGAGGAGCACCTGCGCACGGGCCGGCCCATCCTCTACACGTCGGGGGACAGCGTGTTCCAGGTGGCGGCGCACGAGGACCTCATCCCCCCGGACGAGCTGTACCGCATCTGCCGCGTGGGCTACGAGGTGGCCTGCCTCGGTTACGGCGTGTGCCGGGTCATCGCGCGCCCCTTCGTCGGGCGGACGAGCGCCGAGTTCAAGCGCACGCCGAACCGCCGGGACTTTCCCGTCCCGCCCCACGGCGAGACGCTGCTGGACCGGATGGCGGCGCGCGGGCTGCCCGTCTTCGGCGTCGGGAAGATCGAGGACATCTTCACCGGGCGCGGCGTGTCGGAGGCCGTCCACACCCGGTCCGACGCGGACGGCGTGGACCAGACGCTGGCCGCCATGCGGTCGGTCGATCGGGGCCTGGTCTTCACGAACCTGGTGGACTTCGACTCGGTCTACGGCCACCGGAACGACGTGCCGGGCTTCGCGGCGAACCTGGAGGCCCTCGACGCCCGCATCCCGGAGATCCTGGGCGCCCTGCGGGAGGACGACGTGTTCATGCTCACCGCCGACCACGGGTGCGACCCCTCCGATACCTCCACCGACCATACGCGGGAGCACGTGCCCCTGCTCGTTCGCGGCCCGCGGGTCGGGCCGGCCCGGGACCTGGGCGTCCGGTCCTCGTTCGCGGACCTGGGGGCCACCCTGGCCGAGAACTTCGGGGTGGGTCCGCTCGGCGCCGGGACCTCCTTCCTGGGCCAGCTCTGATCCGCCATGCTGTGGCTCCAAGTCCTTGACAAATCAGGGAGAATCCGGGAAGATCACCTCTTTTGAGCAGCGCGCCCCATGCTCGTCATTGAGATCTCCAGCATCCCCGGCGAAGGCCTCGAGGTCCACGAGGAGCTCAAGCCGGGCGAGGTCCACCTGGAGGGCGATGAGAGCTTCGCCCTGCTGGAGGGGGGGAGGCTGGATTGCCGGCTGGACCGCGGGGACGATCAGAGCGTCCACGTCCGCGGCCGGCTGAAGGCGCGGCTCGAGCTCCAGTGCGGCCGCTGCCTGGAGCCGTTTCCGTTCGCGCTGGACCAGGAGCTCGACCTCTTCTACCTGCCGCATCGGGCGCAAGATGATGAGGAGGAGGAGGACGAGGTCGAGCTGGCCGACCGGGACATGGTCGTCGCCTATTACCAGGGCGAGCGGCTGGACCTCGGTGAGATGATCCGGGAGCAGTTCTTCCTCAACGTCCCGATGAAGCGGCTCTGCCGCGAGGAGTGCGCGGGGATCTGCCCGACGTGCGGCGCCAACCGCAACTCGCGTCCGTGCCAGTGCCCTCCGCCGGAGGCCGGGACGCGGCTTTTGGACCTGGGAGCCTCGTTCGACCTGCCGCGGGGACGCAAGTCTTCGTCCTGACCCGGCACCCGCGGGGGCCGCAGGACGCCAAGGAGCTTTGAAAGATGCCGAATCCGAAACGCCGCCATTCGAAGGCCCGCACTGCGATCCGCCGGGCCCACGACCATCTGAAGTCGCCCGGCCTCAGCGTGTGCCCGAACTGCCACGAGCCGAAGCTGGCCCATCGCGTGTGCCCGCACTGCGGGTTCTACAAGGGCAAGCAGGTGATCGCGGTCGAGGAGAGCTAGCACGCGCGGTCGATGACTGGAACGGGCGTGAGCCCAGACCCCGTCACCAGCGCCTCGGTCCCCCGCGTGGCCGTGGACGCCCTGGGCGGCGACCACGGCCCGCAGGTGGTGATCGCCGGCGCCCTGGCCGCCGTCCGCGAGCTGGGCCTGCGGGTGCGGCTGGTGGGCCCGCAGGCCGCGGTGTCCGAGGAGCTGCGCCGCGCCGGAGGCGCGGCCGCGGGCATCGACGTGGTGGACGCGCCCGACTCCGTGGGCATGGCCGAGGCCGTGACCCGGGCCACGCTCAAGAAGCGCTCGTCCATCCAGGTGGCCGTGGAGCTGGTGCGCGACGGCGCGGCCGACGCCTTCTTCTCCGCGGGCAACACCGCCGCCTGCTGGACCATCGCCAAGCTCACGCTGGGGACCCTGGAGGAGGTGGACCGCCCCGCCCTGGCCGCGGTCGTGCCCCATCCCACCGGGCGCACCGTGCTGCTCGACGTCGGGGCCAACGCCTCCTGCAAGGCGCGGCACCTCGAGGAGTTCGCGGTGATGGGGAAGGTCTACACGGCCAGCCTCTTCCACACCCCGGACCCGCGCGTCGGCCTGATGAGCATGGGCCACGAGCAGACCAAGGGGAACGAGCTGACCAAGGAGGTCCACGAGGTCTTGAAGGAGTCGGCCCTGAACTTCATCGGCAACGTCGAGGGGCACGACCTGTTCACCGGCCGCGTGGACGTCATCGTGATGGACGGCTTCACCGGCAATGTGGCCCTGAAGGCCAGCGAGACCCTGGCCGAGTCGCTCATGCACCTCATCCGCGAGGAGCTGGAGCGGACGCCCCTGCGCCGGCTGGGGGCCGCGCTCTCGCGCGGAGCCTTTCGGGCCATCAAGCGGCGCATCGATCCCTCCGAGTACGGCGGCGCCCCGCTGCTGGGGGTGAAGGGCTGCTGCGTGATCGGGCACGGCCGGTCCAACCCCACCGCCATCAAGCACGGCATCCGTACCGCGGCCGAGTTCTACCGCAGCGGCGTGAATACGAAGATCGCCGCGGAGCTGCGCGCGCTGGGGGCGCGCAAGGACGCGGCCGCGCCGGCGGGCACCGCGTGAGCGTCGCCTTCGTCTTCCCCGGGCAGGGCTCACAGAAGGTGGGCATGGGCCGCGCCCTGGCGGAGGCGTTCCCGGAGAGCCGCCAGACGCTGGCCGCGGCGGACGAGGCCCTCGGCTTCCCGCTCTCGCGGCTCTGCTTCGAGGGCCCGGAGAGCGACCTCCAGCTCACGGCCAACACCCAGCCCGCCATCCTGGCCGTGAGCGTGGCCGCGTTCCGGGCCCTGGCGTCGCGGGGGATCCGCCCCGACCGCGTGGCCGGCCACAGCCTGGGCGAGTACTCCGCGCTGGTGGCCGCGGGCGCCCTGGCCTTCGAGGACGCCGTGGTGGCCGTGCGTCGGCGTGGCGAGTACATGCAGGAGGCCGTGCCGGTGGGCGAAGGGGCCATGGCGGCCATCCTGGCCCTGGACCTCGCGGCCGTGGAAGAGGCCTGCCGCCGCGCGGCCCAGGGACGCGTGGTGGCCCCGGCCAACATCAACAGCCCGGGCCAGGTGGTCATCGCCGGCCACGCCGATGCCGTCAAGCGGGCCATGGAGGCCTGCCAGGCCGCCGGCGCGCGCCGCGCGGTGCTGCTGCCCGTCTCCGCACCGTTCCACTGCGCGCTGATGGAGCCCGCGCAGGAGCGCATGGCCGCCGACCTGTCCCGCATCCCGTTCCGCGATCCGGAGGTCCCGCTGGTCAACAACGTCGACGCGCGGATGGTGCGCGCGGCGGCGGAGTGCCGGGAAGGCCTCGTGCGCCAGGTGTCGGCGCCCGTCCGGTGGCAGCAGTCGGTGGAGGCGATGGTGAAGGACGGCGTGACGGCGTTCGTGGAGGTCGGGCCCGGCACGGTCCTCACCGGCCTCATCAAGAAGATCAGCAAGGGGACGGAGGTCTTGAATGCCGAGGACCCGGCGAGCTTGGACCGGGCGGCAATGGCGCTCGCCGGCGTGAGCCGGACGGAGGCCTGATGGCGGAAGGCACCCTCGACGGCAAGGTGGCGCTGGTGACCGGCGCCTCACGGGGCATCGGCCGGGCCATCGCCGCGCTGCTGGCGGCGCGGGGCGCCACGGTCTTCCTGGGGGCCCGCGACGCGTCGCGCCTGGCGGAGGCGGTGGCGGAGATCGA
>Ga0075425_100004168_pt1 | contig 14845 bp, 14 predicted proteins | sample SoiMethybrSBSTD4_FD_75300 | JGI IMG/M metagenome (GOLD analysis project Ga0075425, IMG submission 75300) | Bulk soil microbial communities from a Populus tree surrounding site in Tennessee, USA - Soil MetaG P. TD hybrid SBSTD4 | ecosystem: Environmental > Terrestrial > Soil > Tree plantation...
CCGCTCGCGTGCGCGTCGTCGACCATCATGATGCAGCCGAATTCCTCGGCGAGCTCGCACAGGCCGGGCAGCGCGCCGACGTCGCCGTCCATGCTGAACACGCCGTCGGTGATGAGGAGCTTTCGCTGCGCCGGCGGCAGCTCCGCGAGTACTCCGCGCGCCGCCGCGACGTCCTTGTGCGGGAAGACCTTGATTGCCGCACGACTGAGCCGGCACCCGTCGATGATGCTCGCGTGATTGAGCTCGTCGGAGACGACCACGTCATCCTTGTTCAATACGGCGGCCACCGTGCCCGCGTTCGCGGCGAAACCGCTCTGGAACACCACGACGGCCTCGGTCTTCTTGAACGCGGCGAGCCGGCGCTCGAGCTCCATGTGGACGTCCATCGTGCCGGCGATCGTGCGCACCGAGCCCGAGCCGACGCCCAGCGTGCGCGTCGCCTCCAGCGCCGCGTCCCGCAGTTTCGGATGCGTGGTCAATCCGAGGTAATTGTTCGACGACAGATTGACGACGCTGCGGTGATCGAACGTCGACTTCGGCTTCTGTTCGCCGTCGAGCACCCGCAGCCGGCGGTAGAGGCCCTGCGCCTTCAGCGATTCGAGTTCGGTGGAGAGATAGGCGAGCGGATCCGGGCGCATGACCCGGTAGTCTACTGCTCGATCAGCGCACGAGGAAAATCGCCGCCCACGGCACGATCGCGGCCGCGAGATAGATTGCGTTCAGCGCCGCGACGAGCATGTGAACGCGACGCAGGTGCAGGAGGATGCCGAGGCTGACGGCGAAGAGCTTGACGGTCGCAAGGCCGGTCATCAGGCCCATGACGGCGACCGCCGAGGCGACGATCGGGTTCGCTTCGATTGAGGGTCCCCACGTGCGAACGCCGAGATAGGTGAAGATGCCGTCGAACGCCTGCACCAGGACGAAGCTGACGACCATCGCATCGCCGAAAAAGCTCCGCCTCCCGTCCCACCGTCGGTAAAACGCTTCCATCGGCGTCGCGCCCGAGCGCCTCCCGCTGATCGAGCTTCAAAACCGATGCCGATCGGATCCATTGAAGGGACGAAGCAACGACGAGAAAAAGCAACCTCGAGCCGGATTACTTGACGCGCTGGAGGCGGACTTCCTGATCGAGCGCGATTTCTTCGATGATGACCGACAGGATCGCCGCCGTCGGGATGGCGAGAATGGCGCCGAGGATGCCCCACAGCGCGCCGCCGATGAGGAGCGCCGTCATCACGGCGACCGGACTGACGCCGACCTGCTTCTCCATGATTTTCGGCACGAGCACGTTCGCTTCGAGCTGGTGGAGCACGAGGAAGTACACCCCGACGGTGAGCGCGAGCCGCGGCGACACCGTCAACGCGACGGCGACCGCCGTCACGCCTCCGATCACCGGACCGACGATCGGAATCGTCTCGCCGAGCGCGGCGACGAGCGCGATCACGTAGAAGTAGGGAACCGACATCAGCCACAGGCCGACCGCCGCGAACGTTCCCATCACACCCGCGAGCAGGAACTGCGCGCGCAGCCACGCGCTGACGCGGACGACGGCCGCGACCGACGCCGCGCCGACGTCGGCCCGCCGGCCGGCCGGCACGAAGCGGATCAGATACGCGAACATCGGTTCCGCCTCCACCATCAGGTAGAAGCTGAGGATGACCACCGTCACGACGGCGAACACGCCGCCGATCAGGCTCCCGATCGCGATGAGCATCGTGCCGACGGCGTTGGTCGCCGTCCCGCTCGGCGTGTTCTGAACCGCTTCCTCCATCGTCACGCGGCTGCGGCTCGACATCACCCGATGGTCGATGAGGAACGACTGCAGCCGGTTGAATTCCGCCGGCAGTTTCTGCCAGAGCGACTCGGCCTGTGTGACCAGCGGCGGGACGACGGCGAGCGCGACGACGATCAGGATCGACACGATCGTCCCGTAGACGACGAGAATCGCGAGCCAGCGCGGCAGTCGCCGGCGTTCGTCGTGCCGCGGCCGTTCGATGAAGCGGACGATTGGAGAGAACCCCATCGCGACGAGCGCGCTGACGTAGATGATGAGAAGCGCTTCGCGAGCTGCCCACAGCGCCGCGACGAGAAGAACCGTGCCCGCGACGGCGGCGACCGTCTGGAGCATTCGGTTTCTGAAGTCGCGATCGGAAATCACGTCAAGCGACGTGGACTGCAATTCAGCTGCCGAGGTACTGCGTTGTGAAGCGCGCCATCAGGTCGTAGATGTCGGCCAGCTCGGCCGGTGACGCCAGGAACACGACGCGGAAAAAGCCCTCTTCTTTCGGCAGGCCGAATCCCGAGCCGTATACGCACAGCACGCCGGTCGCTCGGAGCAGCGCGAGCACGTAGTCCTCGTCGGTCTTGCCCGGAGGCAGGTTCACCTTCGGCATCGCGTAGAACGCCGCGGTCGGCGCGACGCAGGCGACCCCGGGAATCCGGCACAGCCGGTCGACCGTCAACGCGGCCCGCTCGCGCAGCGCGTCGCGGAAGCTGACCTGGTGCGAGCGGTCGCCGTTCAACGCCGGCGCAATCGCGTACTGCATCGGAACCGTGCTGCAGAGGCGGCCGTCGGCGAGCTTTTTCACCGCGGCGAGGACGGCGTCGAGCCGCGGCGAACGGCCGATGGCCATCCAGCCCGTGCGCCAGCCCGGCGCGAGATACGCCTTCGAGAGACTCGAGAACGAAATGATCGGCGCGTCGGGATCGAGAATGCCGAGCGGCGCGACCGGTCCGTCGAAGCCGAGGTCGCCGTAGACCTCGTCGGCGAGAATCGTCAGGCCGTGATGATCCGCGAAGTCGAGCAGCGCAGCGCGCGTGTCGCGCGAGTAGACCGCGCCGGTCGGATTGTTCGGATCGATGATGACGAGCGCGCGCGTCTGCGGCGTCACGAGGCTGCGGAGGTGATCGAGGTCAGGCATCCAGGCGCGGGACGGATCGGTACGGTAGTACAGCGTGCGCGCGCCGAGCTTCGCGAGCACCGCGGTGTACAGCGGGTAGGTCGGCATCGGCACGAGCACCTCGCCGCCGTCATCGATCAGCGCGCCGAGCGCGAGCTCGATCCCTTCCGACGTGCCTGCCGTGATGAGCACGCGATCGGCGGAGACCGGAAATCCGTTCCGCGTGTACTCATCGGCCACCGCCTCCCGCGCCGGCGCGATGCCGGCCGAGGGGCCGTACGTGTTGTGGCCGTCGCGCATCGCGCGGTCGACGGCGTCGACCAGATGTGGCGGGGTCCGGAAGCCGAACGCCACCGGGTCGCCGATGTTCAGGTAGCGGACCTTCGTTCCGGCGGCTTCGACGCGCTGCGCCTCCGCCACGATCGCGCGGATCGCATACGTAAATCGATGAACGCGGGCTGCGGTCGGGATGGCGGCCGGGGTTTTGGTGGTGGCGGGCACCAGCCGATTGTAGAGGAGTCTGACCGGTGTCTGACCGGTGTCTGACACGTGTCTGACCGGTCTGACACGTGTCAGACCGCACGTCTGACTGCAGTTTGACTGCCGCAGCACCGACCGAGTTGTTCTTACATACCGTAGAAGCCGGAATCCTCACGAAATCGAGTAAGACTTACACGATTTTCGTCAGTTTCGACTGTCCAGGCTGACGCATCAAATCAGTTAAAGCTCATTAAAACAATCACTTATGGACTTGGCAGCACCCTTGGACTATGTGCGGGCGATGAAGCAGGGCAGGCTCATCATCGCGGCAACGCTATTGGTGGCTCTGAATGGCACTGGACGAGCCCAGCAACCGACGACGACATTCCGATCGGGCGTCGATCTCGTGCGGGTCGCGGCGGTTGTTCGCGATCAGAAAGGGCGGTTCGTGCCGGATCTGACCGCTCGTGACTTCGAGATCCTCGAAAACGGCCGGCCTCGCTCGATTACCGATTTCCACCGTGACCTGACCGGCGTCAGCATTGCGCTGCTGTTCGACGTCAGCGGCAGCATGGAAGGCCATCTGCCCGACGCGCGTGAAACGGCGCGGCACACGTTGAGCTGGCTCGAGCCGCGCGACGAAGCGGCGGTGTTCACGTTCGACACGCACCTCGACGAGGCGGTGCCGTTCACGCAGGGACTGAAAACGCTGCCGGAGGCGATGACGTCGCTCGTGCCGTTCGGCGCGACGTCGCTCCGAGACGCGATCGCGGCGACGGCGCGTCGCGTCAGCGCGCGGGAAGGACGGCGGCGCGCGGTGGTCGTTTTGACGGACGGCGCCGACAACTGGAGCCGCCTCTCGCCCGAGCAGGTCGCGTCGATCGCGAGCGAGATCGACGTGCCCGTTTACATCTTCGGCGTCGTGCCGTCGATCGACAACCCGACGGCCGACATCGCGACCAATTCCGTCGAGCGATCCGCGCTCGCGGGGCCACTGGCCGATCTCGCCGGCGCCACCGGCGGCCATGTGTTCGTCGTCAGCACCCCGGCGCAGCGCAGCCTCGCGGCGAGACAGATCGTCGACGAGCTGCGGCATCAGTACCTGATCGCGTTCGAATCGAGCGGCGAGCCCGGGTGGCATCCGCTCGTGGTCCGCGCCAGGCAGAAGAATCTCGTCGTTAGAGCGCGCAATGGATACATGGCGGGACATCCCGTCGGATTGTAGGAGGAGAGTCATGTTGCGGAAGCTGTTCGTGGCAATTCCCATCACCGTGATGGCAGTCAGCGGCACGGCGTGCGCGTCGAAGAAGTTCGTGCGCACCAGCGTCGGCGAAGTGAACGACAAGGTCGACTCGCTCGGCCGGTCGGTGGAAGAAACGCAGGAGCGGACCCGGAAGAACGAGGGCCGCATCACGGAAGTGGATCAGAAGGCGGACGCGGCGCACCAGGCGGCGCGCCAGGCGAACGACGCCGCGAGCGCGGCGAGCTCCGAGGCGAAGGCCGTCGGCAGCAAGTTCGACGACTTCGACAAGTCGAACCGCCGGCTGGTCTACGAAGTCGTCCTGAACGAAGATTCGGGCAACTTCAAGTTCGGCAAGACGGAGCTGCCGGACGAAGCGAAGCAGAAGATCGACCAGATGGTCTCCCAGCTCAAGACCGATCCGAAGAACATCTGGATCGAGATTGAGGGCCACACCGACAACGTCGGCGCCAAGGCCGTCAACGAGAAGGTCGGTCTCGAGCGCGCCGAAGCGGTCCAGCGGTATCTCTACGAGCAGTACCAGATTCCGCTGCACAAGATGAGCGTGATCAGCTACGGCTCCGAGAAGCCGATTGCGCCGAACAAGACGAAGGACGGGCGCGCTCAGAATCGGCGCGTCGTCGTCAAGGTGTTGGCGTAAGCCAGTAACAAGTCGCAAGTGACACGTTTCAAGGCTCGACGTCTTGAGACCTGTTACTTGAGACTTGTGAGTTGAAAAAGCTGCCCCGCCCCCGCGGGACGAGGGACCGAACCGATCAACAACGATCGGCGGCCCTCCCCGCGGGGTTCGTTTCAATTGCGGATTGCGGATTGCGGAATTCTGCTACGCTCTCCGCATGATTCGCACCGAACTCTCCCTTCGACTCCCCAACAATCCCGGCGCCCTCGCGGGTGTCTGCCGCCTGCTCGCGAACGAGCGCGTGAACGTGCTCGCGATGATGCTCGACGGAACGGGTCAGCTGCGTCTCATCGTCGACAACCACACCCACGGCGGCGCCATTCTGCGCGAGCAGCATCATCAGGTCGGCGAGCGCGACGTAATCGTGACGGCGGTGCCCAACGGTCCAGGCGGTCTCGCGCCTATTCTGCGTCTCATCAGCGACGCCAACGTCAACGTCGAGTACGCCTACGGCGGCGGATCCGAAAGCGGCCCGACGGCGTCCATAGTGCTGGGCGTCGACGATGCCGCGCGCGCGTCCGCGGCAGCGGGCGTCTGATCCGCATTCCGCAATGAAGTTATTCGTCGAGCCGATGGACGCAGTCGTGGTCGACGTGAGCGCCGACGGCCGAGTCCGGCTCGAGAACGAGGACTGGAAGACGCCGACGCTGCAGGAGCGTCGCGCGATCATCTATGCCGCGACCAATACCATCGCGGAGCTTCAGGAGCTGATCGACGCGCTGCAGGAGGCGTGATGGCCGAGGCCAGTCCGGCACGTCGCCACCCCGAGGACGTCGTCGCCATCGCCAACACGCTCGTCGTGCTGCTGCTTCCCCCGCTGGCGATCTGGCTCGCGATGACGTTCTTCCCGAGCCCTTCCGCAGGCACGACGGTGCACGCCGACGAGTCGTTCGCCGCCAATGCCGCGCGTGCGGCCGAAGGATTCGCGGTGTTCGAAATGGTGCTGCTGCCGTTCGCGGTCGTCGCCGGCTGGCGATCGTGGGTCCACGCCAGGCGCTACCGCCAGGGCGTGTCGACCGGCTGGCAGGGCGTGCTCGAAGGCGGCGCCGCCGGTTTCCTGGGCGCCCTCATTCCTCTTCTTCCGGCAATTGCGATGCGACCGACGCAGTCGCCGCCCTACATCATCACGTACGCCGGCGGCTCGATGATTCTCGGCTGCGCGTTCGGCCTGGTGCTGTGCATCTCGGCGCTGGCGATCCTCTGGATGCTCGGCGTTCGATTCAATTCGACTCCGGCGTAGCGGCTGACGGCGATTGCGGTCCCTGCGTGATACCGTATGCTCCGGACTCGGACCGCTGATCTTCCTGCATCGTGTTGCCCGAATTGTTCAGCCGTAGCGCACGGCGGGGTCTCGTCTTCGCGGCGGCGCTGTCGTTCGTGTTTGCCGCGCGCATCTACATCGAATTCGACGCGGTCCGCCTGAAGCTGGTCGAGCGTCCGCTCGCGCCGGTTGCGTCCGTCGTGACGATCCCGGTGTCGGCGGTTCAACCCGCCGGCGCGCTGTCGGCGCCGGTGGCGCTCGTCGCTCGTATTCAGAACGCTGGCGGCGGCGCCGCGCGCTTCGCGCTTCGCGTCGACGGATCCGAGGTGTGCGAGCGGAGCGTCCGCGGCGGCGCGACTGCGCGAATCGACTGCGCCGCCGAAGTGTGGCGCGCCAACGCGCCGCATCGCATCGATGTCGCCGGCCCGGCGGCGTCGTGGGTGCTGCAGTACTTCGAGGCGTCGACGCACCACGGAGCGACGCGCGCGCACGATCTCCTCATCGCGCCGCGCGGCGCTCGCTACGGCGCGCCCTCGTGGATGCTGATCGCGGCCGTCGCGATCGCGCTGGCGTGCGCGTTCCTCGTCCCGCCCGCGCCGCTGCCGCGGATCGTCGTTCGCGTTCACGCCGCAGGCTGCGCCGTCATCGCGCTGACATTTGTGCTGGTTGCGGCGTCGCCGATCGTTTCGTCCTATCTCCTGCTGATTTCGTGGACCGCGTTCGTGCAGTCGACGGCGTTCGTCCTGGCTCCGCGCCTGCTGACGGCGTCGCGGTATCTCGCGCGGCAGCTGGCGGCCAGCCCTCCGCGCCCATTTGCCGTCGCCGCCCTCTGCGGCGCCGTCGTCCTTGCGGTATACGGCGCTGTTGTCGTCCGCCACATGCTCGAGGACTACGGCGGCAACTACAGCGGCTTCATCCAGCTGTCGCGCGCGCGCTTCGACAACGATCCGATGCTGAAGGATCGGAGCGACGTGCGAGACAGCCTGATTCTGTGGAATAACGGCGGCTACGACTCGCAGTTCATGTACTTCGAGATCTACGATTCGTTCCTGCGCCGGTACAGCGATCGACCCGGCGTCTACGGCGAGTACATCGACTCGCCGCCATACCGCTATGGGCGCATCGGGTTTCCGCTGCTCACGAAGATCTTCGCCGCGGATCGATGGCAGCTGTATCCGGCGGTGATGACGTGGCTGATTCTCGGCGCGCTCGCGCTGTGCGGTCTCGTGCTGGCGCTCATCGCGCGTGCGAACGGCGGCAACGCGGCTTTGGGGCTCGCCGTGATCGCGATTCCCGGCTTCTGGACCTCGCTCCAGTGCAGCCTGCCGGAGCCGATCGCCGCCGCGCTGCTGGTTTCCGGATACTGGTTCTTCCTGAGCGGCCGGCTCGGATGGTCGAGCGCGGCTTTCGCGCTGTCGCTCGTCGTCCGTGAAACTGGCGCGGTCCTCGTCATCGCTCTCGCGGTCGCCCTGGCGATGTCGCGCGGCCGCAAGACGGGGTTCGTCTTTGCCGCGGGAGCGCTCGTGCCCATAGCGCTTTGGCGGCTCTACGTCGCCTGGATCCTGTTTCCGGTTTTCGGACGGGAGGCGCTGCTCTCTCAGACCGACGTCGTGCCCGCGCCGTTCGTCGGGCTCGCCGATCTCTGGATGCACATCTTCCGCGGAGAATATTTCCCCGGGATGGAGACAATGGCGCGTGCCGGCTTCCTCTTTCCGCTGCTGATTGCCGGAGGATTCGCGCTGGCGATTGCCTTCGCACTGGTGGACCCCGGTCCGCTGCCCGTCGCGGCGGTCGTGTACGGGACGATGGCGATCAGCCTGAAGTACCCGCCGGTCTGGTCGCATGTCATGAACGGACAGCGGACGACGTACGAAATGTTCGTCGCGCTAGCCTTGCTGACGGTCGGCATCGGCTGCCGACCGCGGGCGCTGCGCGCGGCGCTGATCGCCTTCTGGATCGGCGCCGCGGTGTACGTTTTCTACGGCGGTTTCGACGCGGAATACATCCGCGACGCAGTCTTTCGCGGTCTCCTCTGACACCGTGTCGACGAAACGTCTGCTGATTGTCACGGCACTGCTGTACACCGCGCTCGCCGCGGCGATGACGTACCCGCAAGTGCTGCACTTGCGCGACGGCGTTCACGACGACGGCGATCCGCTGCTGAACGCGTGGGCGCTCGCCTGGGTGGCGCATGAGCTGCCCGTCGCTCCGCGACACCTCTTCGACGCCAACATCTTCTATCCCGAACGCCGCACGCTCGCGTTTTCGGAGACGCTGCTGGCTCCGGGCCTCGCCGCGGCGCCGCTCCGCTGGGCCGGCCTCGGGCCGATCCTCGTCTACAACGTCGTCTTTCTGTCCGGATTCATCGTTTCGGGAATGGGCGCGGCGCTGCTCGTGCGGCGCCTGACCGGACGCGCCGACGCCGGAATCATCGCGGGTCTCGTGTTCGCGTTCCTGCCGTTTCGGATCGATCACTATCCGCATCTGCAGCTGCAGCAGACGCAGTGTCTGCCGTTCGCGCTCTGGGCGTTCCACCGGCTGCTCGACAGCGGACGGATCCGCGACGGCGTCCTCTTCGGCGTGTTCACCGCCGCACAGATCCTTTCGTGCATGTATTACGGGCTGTTTCTCGTCCCGTACTTCGCCGTCGTCTGCGGCTCGCTGCTCGTCGCGAAGCGGTTCGACGACGCGGCGAAGACGCGAGCGACGATCGGGGCGATCGCCATCGCGACGCTCATAACGGCGGCGGTCGTCGCGCCGGTTGGCCGGGCCTATTTGCGCGCGCGCGCCGTCGTCGGCGAGCGGAGCGCCGGCGAAGTCGCCGTCGGCAGCGCGACGCTGTGGAACTATCTCGGACCGCCCGAGGCGAACGCGCTGTACGGATCGGCCTTGAATCGTTTCGCGGACTCGGAGCGACGCCTGTTTCCCGGCTTCGTCGCGATCGCGCTGGCCGCGGCCGGGGCGATCGCGCGCCGGCGGCGGTCGACCGCGCTCGCGTATCTGCTCGGCCTCATTCTCGCGGTTGACGTCTCGCTGGGCTTCAACGGGTTTACCTATCGCGTGTTGTACGAGCACGTCCTCCCGTTCCGCGGGCTGCGGATTCCGGCGCGGATGGGCATCTTCGCGGGCTTTTCGCTGGCGGTGCTGGCCGGAATCGGCGTCGCCTGGATTCTCGACCGGGTTCGCACACCGCGCGCCTCGAACGTCGTGCTCGCGTCCGTCGGCGCGCTGCTGCTGGTCGAATACGCATCGCGTCCGATCGACCTGATGATCATTCCAACCGATCCCCTGCCCGTCTACGCCGATCTGCTGCGCGACGTCGGGAGCGGCTCGACCGCGACGATCGCGGAGTTTCCTGCGACCGCGATCGACGATCCGACATACATGTATTACTCGACGTTTCACTGGCAGAACCTGGCGAACGGCTACAGCGGTTTCTTCCCGCCCTGGTACGGCCAGTACGTCGGCGGCCTGGCGGCCCTGCCGGACGAGAGCGCTGTTCAGCAGGCCCGCCGGCGGCGCGCTGGCTACCTCGTCGTGCACGGCGAGCGCCTCCGCGGTAACCGTTATGACGATGTCGTGAACGGGCTCGACCGGGTGTCCGGCTTGACGCTGATTTCGCAGCGCCCGGCAGAGCGGGAAGGGCAGCACGGCCAGACGAGCCTCTACCGCATCGCCTACTAGGTTCCCGGCGCAGTTTTGAGTTTTCAGTTTTCAGTTTGGCTATACTTCCCGCATGTCCTCGAAAGACGATCTTCCGGCGTTCAGTCGGCGAGACTTTCTGAAGACCGCGGGCGTCGGCAGCCTCGCCACGGCGGTCACGACGGCGACCGACGCCGAGGCGCAGACGCAGGGCGCGGGCCCGCGCGTACTCGGCCCCGGCGACGTCCCCGTGACGCTGACCGTCAACGGCAGGCGAGTGCCGCTGCAGATCGAACCGCGGGTGACGCTTCTCGACGCGCTGCGCAACCGCGCCGATCTGACCGGCAACAAGCGCGTCTGCGACCGCGGCACCTGCGGCGCGTGCACGATGATCGTCGACGGACGCACGGTCTACTCGTGCTCGACGCTCGCGATCGACGTGCAGGGTAAACAGATCCGCACGGTCGACGGCCTCGCGCAGGGCGACCGGCTGCACCCGGTGCAGCAGGCCTTCTGCGACGTCGACGCGCTGATGTGCGGATTCTGCACGCCGGGGTTCGTGGTCGCGACCGTCGCGCTGCTCGAGAAATATCCGAACGCGACCGTCGAGCAGGCCAAACGCGAGCTCGACGGCAACATCTGCCGCTGCGGCACGTTCGTCCGCGTGTTCGAAGCCGCTATGAAGGCGAAGACGATGATGGGAGGCGCCCGTGGCTAAATACTCCTGGCCCGAGAAGCCGACGCTCATCTCGACGCCGGTCAAGCGCCTCGACGGCCCCGACAAGGTCTCAGGACGCGCGAAATACACCTACGACGTCAACCGCCCCGGAATGATTTACGGGCGGATGGTCCGGTCGCCGTACCCGCACGCGAAGATCACGTCGATCGATCTGTCGGCCGCGGAGAAGGCGCCGGGCGTGAAAGCGGTGCTCGAGTACCGGAAGGCGGGCGACGAAGTGCTCTATCAGGGCGATCCGGTCGCGGCGGTCGCGGCCGACACCGAAGAGCGCGCCCGCGACGCCGCGCGCCTCGTGCGCGTGCGGTGGGAGCCGCTGCCGCACGCCTCGAACGAGACGCTGGCGATGAACGCCGACGCCAACAAGTGGAGTACGACGCAGGCGAACACGCGCCCCGGACCGCGGCAGGAGACCGGCGATCTCGATGCCGGCTTCAAGCAGGCCGCGCACGTCATCGAGCAGACATATTCGACGCACGTGATCACGCACGTCTGCCTCGAGACGCACGGGACGGTCTGTGAATGGGACGGCGACAAGCTCACGGCGTGGGTGACCACGCAGGCCGTTCACCAGTGCGCGCAGGGCTACGCGCAGACGCTCAAGATTCCGCAGGCGAATGTCCGCGTCATCACGCAGTACATGGGCGGCGGCTTCGGCAGCAAGTTCGCGCCCGATTCGCAGGGCATCATCTGCGCGCAGCTCGCGAAAAAGGCGGGCGCGCCGGTCAAGCTGATGCTCGATCGCAAGGAAGAGCATCTCGACACGGGCAATCGGCCGTCGGCGTTCGCGCACATCAAGGCCGGCGTGTCGAGCGACGGCAAACTGACGGCGTTCGACGGCCAGAGCTGGGGTACCGGCGGCGCGGGTGCGACGTCGAACTTCCCGCTCCCGTACCTGTATCAGTTCCCGAACCGCCGCCGCGCGCACACCGACGTCTACATCAACGCCGGACAGCAGCGCGCGATGCGCGCGCCGGGACATCCGCAGGGCTGCTACCTGACGGAAATCCTCATGGACGAGCTCGCGGACCGCGTGAAGATGGATCCAGTCGAGTTCCGTCTGAAGAACGCGCCTGCGCTCAACCCGAACGCGCAGTATCAGAAGTACTTCGTCGAAGGCGCCAGGCGGTTCGGCTGGGAGAAGCGCCATCCGACCGGTGATCCGACGCGCGGCCCGATCAAGACCGGGATGGGCGTGTCGGCGCACCTGTGGGGCGGCGGCGGACGCGGCTCGCAGGCGCACGTCGACATCAATCCCGACGGCACCGTCGTCGTCAAATGCGGCACGCAGGACATCGGCACCGGCACGCGGACGATCGTGGCGATCGTCGCTGCGGAAACGCTCGGATTGCCGGTGAGCGCGGTGACGCCGCAAATCGGCGACACGCAGTATCCGTTCAGCGGCGGGTCCGGCGGCAGCACGACGGCGGCCTCCGTCATGCCGGCCATCCGCGTCGTCTGCGTGGATGCGCTGGACAAGCTGTTCGAAAAGGTCGCGCCGCAGCTGGCTGCGGCGGCCGCCGACCTCGCCGCCGAGGGCGGAAAGATCTTCGTCAAGGCGACGCCGTCGAAGAGCCTCGCGTGGAAGGACGCGTGCAAGCTGCTGGGCACCGAGCCGATCTCGGTCAACGGTCAGTGGCAGGACGGGCTGTCGTCGACCGGCACGAGCGGCGTGCAGTTCGCCGAAGTGACGGTGGACATCGAGACGGGCATCGTCCGCATCAAGCGGATCCTCGCGATACAGGACTGCGGATTGATCGTGGACAAGCTGACGGCCGAAAGCCAGGTGTACGGCGGCGTGATCGCGGCGATCAACTTCGCGCTGTTCGAAGATCGCATCCTCGATCGCGTCACCGGGCAGATGGTCAATCCCAACATGGAGATGTACCTGCTGGCGGGCATGTCCGACGTGCCGCAAATCGAAGTCGACCTGCGGAACATGCCCGAGCGCGGCGTGATCGGGATCGGGGAGCCGCCGACGGTCTCGACCGCCTCGGCGATCGCGAACGCCGTCAGGAACGCGACGGGCGCGACGATCCGGAGCCTGCCGCTGCACCCGCACAAGGTGCTCGCGGCCATCGAACAGGAGCGCGCCGGAGGCACGATATGAAGGCTTTTTCCTACGTCAACGCGACGAACGAACGCGAGGCCGTCGCCGCGCTCAAGGTCGACGGCATCGCGCTGCCGATGGCGGGCGGGCAGGATCTGCTCGCGCGGATGAAGGACTACATCGACACGCCGGACCGCGTCGTCAATCTGAAGGGCGCGCTCGACGCGACGGTGACTCAGACGCCGGACGGCGGGCTGAAGATCGGCGCGGCGACGAAGATCATCGACCTGTTCGAGAACCAGCAGGTGCGCCGCATGTATCCGGCGGTCAACGCGGCGGCGATCGAGATCGGCACGCCGCAGATTCGCCATCAGGGCACGGTCGGCGGCAACATCAATCAGCGTCCGCGGTGCTGGTACTTCCGGAACGAGGAGTTCGTCTGCTACAAGAAGGGCGGATCGCGCTGCTTCGCGGTCAACGGCGAGAATCAGTATCACGCGATTTTCGGCAACGAGGGTCCGAGTCACATCGTGCATCCGTCGAGCCTCGCGGTGCCGCTCCTCGCGTACGGCGCGAAGTTCCGCGTCCTCGGCCCGAACGGCGAGCGGGAAGTTCCTGCTTCGGATTTCTTCACGATGCCGACAATGCAGAACGTGCTGAAGGAAAACGTGCTCGGCGACGAGGACATCCTCACGCACGTCATCCTGCCGGCGCCCGGCAACGTGAAATCCGGACACTACGAGGTGCGCTACAAGGCGTCGCACGACTGGCCGCTCGCGTTCACGACGGTCGTCCTCACGATGAACGGGACGCGGATCAATTCGGCGCGGGTCGTGCTCGGCGCGGTCGCGCCGGTGCCGTGGCGGTCGAAGCCGGCGGAAGCGGCGCTCGCGGGCAAGACGCTCGACGAAGCGGCGGCGGACGCGGCCGGTCAGGCGGCCGTCACCGAAGCGAAGCCGATGAACGGGAACGAGTACAAAGTGCAGATCGCGAAGACAGCGGTGAAGCGCGCGGTGATGCGCGCTGCCGGCCTCGCAACGGTTTAGGTGGTTGTATGGAGCATCTGACGTCGCCCAAGGTCATCCCCGGAACGCATTGCCTGCACCTCCGGCACAAAGGGATGTATGTGACCTCGACTCCGTATCCGCAGGAATCGCAGTTCTACGATTCGTACGACTCGACAGCCTACTGGTGCATTCAAACGCAGCGGGGATTCGGCCCGGACAATCAGCCGGTGCGGCCCGACATGTGCCAGAACGGCCGCAACTGCTGCTGCCATTAGCGCGGGACCTTCACGGCTCCTTGGTGGCACGTGTAGCAGGTGAACGCGGTTGCGTTCGCCAGCTCGAAGAACTTCGGGAACTCGCCCATCAGCGTGCGCATCGCGCGGGCTGACTTTTTCGCCGGCTTCTCGTCCGACTTCCAGTTCCCCGGCACGTGGCAGTAGCTGCACGCAACGCCGAGCGAGACCGAGTACTCGCCCATTGCGCGCCGCACATCGTCGGATGCATGCGGGTCGCCGGGCCAGCGATCGACGATGCGCTGCACGATCCGTCGATCGAGCGGCCAGGGCGATGCAAGATTGTGCTGGGGCCCGCCTTCACGGTGACAGCCGACACAGTCAATCGGCCCGAACGGCTTCAGCGGTCCCGCATTGAGGTCGTCGACCATCTTCTGCATGCGCTGCGCCGCGCGAAGCTGATCCGCCGACCGGAACCGAGCCGGGTCGTGGCACGACGCACAGGGTCGACCGGTGCCGGTGGTGTACCGTCCGCGATGCGGATCCTTCGCCGGGTCGATCGTGCCGCGCTGCGTTGACATCGACGCGAGTGCCGC
>Ga0075425_100004170_pt1 | contig 14843 bp, 17 predicted proteins | sample SoiMethybrSBSTD4_FD_75300 | JGI IMG/M metagenome (GOLD analysis project Ga0075425, IMG submission 75300) | Bulk soil microbial communities from a Populus tree surrounding site in Tennessee, USA - Soil MetaG P. TD hybrid SBSTD4 | ecosystem: Environmental > Terrestrial > Soil > Tree plantation...
CGGCGCTCCCGCCTGTCTGGATGGCGATGGCGTCCCCGCTGGAGCCGGCCGCGGCTCGGTCGTCGCGGCAAGCAGGTACTGGCCGGCCTCGGTATCCTGGTGGCGCTGCTCGTCATCGCGTCGTTCTTCGTCGACGAGCCCATCCGCCGCGCGATCGAGAGCCAGATGAACCAGCGGCTCAAGGGCTACACGGCTCACATCGAGAAGCTCAGCTTCCACCCCATCGGCGGCTCGCTGACCCTCTACAACCTCGTCTTCATCCAGGACGCGCATCCCGAGCCGCCCGTGCTGCGCGTGCCGCGGCTCGACGCGAGCGTGCAGTGGAAGGCGCTGATCTTCGGTCGCGTGGTCGCGAACTTCCGCTTCCAGGAGCCGGAGCTCTACGCCGACCGCACGCACGTGGAAAAGGAAGCGAAGGACCCGACCCCGCTCACTCAGCACGGCTGGCAGGAGGCCTTCGAGGCGATCTATCCGCTCAAGATCAACGAGGTGAAGATCGTCGACGGTCGGGTCACCTACGTCGACGACGGGCCGTACAAGCCGCTGACCCTGCGGCGTGTCAACGTCGTCGCCGAGAACATCCGCAACGTGCGCTCACGGGATCGCGTCTATCCGTCCGAGCTGCGCGTCGACGCCCAGGTCTTCGAGGCCGGCAAGCTCAGCATCGACGGCAACGCGGACTTCCTGGCCGAGCCTCATCTTGGGGTGAAGGCGGCCGTGGACCTGGAGGGGATCGAGCTCGACTACTTCCGCCCCATCACCAACCGGCAGAACATCAGTGTCCAGCGTGGGACGCTCGCCGCCAAGGGCCGCGTGGAATACGCCTCCACCATCAAGATGGTCGACCTCGAGCAGGCGGTCATCCGCGACATCCGCATCGACTACATTCACACGCCCTCGAAGACGGGGGCGCCGAAGGCTGCCGTCGTCAAGACCGAGCGCACGGCGCGGCAGGCGACGAAGCGCGAGGACCTCATCGTGCGCGTGCGCGATTTCCGCGTGCTCCACGCCGATGTGGGCCTCGTGAACAAGACGGTCACGCCGGAGGTGCGCATCTTCCTCGGCGACGCCGACATGCGCGTGAGCAACGTGAGCAACCGGCTGAGCGAGGGCATCGGGAAGATCGACATCCGCGGCAAATTCATGGGCAGCGGCGCCACCCAGGTGGTGGCCAACTTCCGTCCCGATGAGAAGGGACCGGACTTCGACGCGGAGATCAAGATCGAGAACACCGATATGCGGGCGATGAACGATCTGCTGCGGGCCTACGGCAAGTTCGACGTCGTGTCGGGCGAGTTCTCGTTCTACTCGGAGCTCCACGTCAAGAATGGCTACCTCAACGGTTACCTCAAGCCGCTCTTCAAGGGCGTCAAGGCCTACGATCCGGAAAAGGATCGCGACAAGCGCTTCACGCAGAAGCTCTGGGAGCGCATGATCAACGTCGTCTCGAAGGTCATGAAAAACGTCCCCCGCAAGGAAGTCGCGACCAGGGTCGACATCTCCGGACCGTTGGAAAGCGCCCACGGCAGCACGTGGCAGGCGGTCGGCAACCTAATCCGCAACGCCTTCTTCAAGGCGATCCTGCCGGGGTTCGAGGGGGAAGTCAGCGACAAGCGCGGCGGCAAAGGCTGACCGCGGCGGGCGTCAGGAGCCAGCGCCCCGCCCACCCGTCCACCGCGCACTCGACGAGCGTGCCGGTCTCGACGAGCCGTCGCACGGCCCGCGCCGTCTCCTCCGCCGAGCAGCCGAACAGCCGCTCGAGCAGGCGCTCGCGAGTGAAGAGCGCCGCCGCCGCATACGCCGCGATGAGCCGTCCGAGCGCGCGCTCGCGTGACAGACGGCGGCCGGCCGCGACCACGTCGGGCAGCCACGCTTCGAGCAGATCCCAGCGATACGAGAACGTCGGCTCGTACCGCTCCTCGGTCTTCACGATCCACAGGCCCTGTTGGAGCTCGGCCATGGCGCGCTCGAACTCCCGCGTGCGATGGGGACCCAGCATGAACGTGTTGGCCCGGAGATCGCGCGTGTATTGCGGATGCTCGCGGATGAGCGCGTCCATGAGCCGCCGCGCGGTGTGCGACATGCGGCCGGCCGCGTACTCGTCGCGATAATCGGGGGCGCGCTGGCCGCCGCGCACGAGGGCATAGAACGCCGGAAAGACGTCGAGCGCGACGAGGAGCGGGCGGCCCCGGAGCAGCTTGCCGTAATACACGCGGCGCTTCGCGGGCAGCGTGTCTTTCAGCGCCCAGGTGAGCCCGATGGCGGCATCGTGGTGCGACCGGCGGGGCCACCGCGGCCGCGCGCGACCGGCGACGGCCTCCCACAGGCACGGCACGCCTTCGGGAAAGCAGTAGAAGGTGGAGCAGAAGCCGACGTCGTCCACGAAGGCGAGCGCCGCTCGCTCGCTCCGCACGCGCAGGGCCGGCGATTGTCGGAAGCGGCGGCCGCGCGCCCGCTCGAGCGCGCGGCTCACGCCAGCGCTTTGCGGACGCGCTCCGGCGTGAACGGCATCGTGCGGACCCTGGCGCCGGTGGCGTCGAAGATCGCGTTGGCGATGGCCGCCGGCACGGGACACGCCGCCGGCTCGCCCGCTCCGACCGCCGGCTGCTCGGGACGATCGATGAGCGCGATCTCCACCGTCTCCGGCACCTCCGAGAACGTGAGGATCGGATACGACGACCAGTCGAGGCTGGTGACGCCGCGACGGTCGAAGCCGACCTCCTCCTTCAGGGCGCGGCTGATCGTCTGCACGACGTTGCCCTCGATCTGGTTGCGCACGCCGTCGGGATTGATCACGAGCCCGCAGTCGTGGGCGACCCACACGCGCGCCACCCGCACCGCCCCGCTCTGCCGGCTCACCGCCACCTCGGTCACCACCGCCACGTAGGCGTTCTGGTTCTCGTATCTCGCGTAGGCGATGCCGCGACCGCGCGCGACGCCGTCGCCATCGGCGCGGGGCGCGGGCGACGCCCGCGGCGTCCACCGGGCGAGCTTCGCGACCGCCTCGATCACCGCCGTGGCGCGCGGATCGGTGAGATGGCGCAGGCGGAACTCGACGGGGTCGGCGTGCGCGGCCGCCGCCAGCTCGTCCATGAACGACTCGTTGGCGTAGGTGTTCTGGGGCGCGCCGAGCCCGCGAAGGGCGGAGGGACGCACCAGGCTCGTGGCCTGCCACCGCACGACGACCCGGTCGTTCGGGAACACGTAGGGATGGTCGGCGTTGCGATCGCCGCCGGTGAGCCCGGTCCGCGGGCGCAGCCCTGCCAGCTGTCCGGCGAGCAGGTTGCCGCCCTCGCCGCCCGGCCGCGTGCTGTGCGTCGGCGTGCGCACCGCGTAGTCCCAGGCCACGACCGCGCCCGCGACGTCGAGCGCGGCGCGCACGTCGATGACCATGGCCGGCCCCTTCGGCTCCCAGCCGTGCTCGTCGTGACGCATCCACTGCACGCGGACCGGTCGACCGACGGCCTGCGAGAGCAACGCGGCGTCGGCCGCCGCGTCGTCGGCACCGTTGTGTCCGTAGCAGCCCGAGGCCTCGACCCAGATCACGCGCACCCCCTCCCGCGGCACGCCGAGGAGCTGCGCGATCGCGTCGCGCAGGCCCCACGCGCCCTGGGTGCCCGACCAGATGGTCACCTGCCCCGGCTTGACGTCGGCCACGGCGCACGACGGCCCGATGGAGGCATGCATCTGAAACGGCGTCTGGTAGGTGGCGCGTCGCACGTCGGCCGCGCCGGCCAGCGCGGCTGCGACATCGCCCTTGTTCCGGACGACGCGATCCGTCGTCGGCCTGGTCCGGATCGCCTCGTAGAGATCGCCGGCCTCGGGCAGCCCGGCGCCGTCGTTCCAGGTGACGCGCAGCTCGCGGGCGGCGCGGATGGCGAGCTCCTCGCGCTCGGCGACGACACCGACGAAATTGCCGCGCGTGACGACGCGCGCGCCGGGGATGCCGCGCAGCGAGGCTTCGTCGACACCGGCGAGCGTCGCGCCGACGGCGGGCGGCCGGACGACGCGTCCATGCAGCATGCCCGGCACGCGCACGTTCTGGACGTAGACGTACGCGCCGCGCACCTTCGCCGGGATGTCGACTCGGGGCGCCGCGGTGCCGACCACGCGATATCGATCGGGCGTCTTCAGTGCGACGCCCGCGGGGACGTCGCGGTTGAAGCGGCGACCGCCGATCAGCTCGCCATAGCTGATCCGCCGAGCGGGCGCGCCCTCGACCGCGACGATGCCGTCGCGCACGACGAGACGGTCGGCGTCGACGCCCAGACGCGGCGAGGCGAGCTCGAGCAGCGTCTGGCGCGCGGCCGCCGCGGCCTGCCGGAGCCGCGGGCCGCCCTGCTGGATTGTCTTGCTGCCCACCGTGAGCCCCTGGTTGGGCGTGCGCCAGGTATCGCCGAGGACCATCGTGACGCGCGCCAGCGGAACGTCGAGCTCCTCGGCAACGATCTGAGCCAGCGCGGTCTCTACGCCCGTCCCCAGCTCGACCTTGCCGCAGAACACCGTCACCGTGCCGTCGGCCCCGACGGCGAGCCAGGCGTCGAGCGACGGGGGCGCCGCGGGCGCCTGTCCGCGCGCGGGCGACGGCAGGCCGAACGCCACGACGAGCGCGCCGCCGGTCCCGAGGAACCGGCGCCGGGTGATCACGACGCCCCTCGCGCCGCGCGCCGCACCGCGCGGAGGATCCGCATGTGGGTGCCGCATCGACAGAGGTTGCCGTCGAGCGCGGAGCGGATCTGGGCGTCCGTCGGCCGCGGCGTCTTCCGCAGCAGCGCGACCGTGCTCATGATCATGCCGCCGATGCAGTACCCGCACTGCGCGGCCTGCTCCTCGATGAATGCGCGCTGGACGGGGTGCAGGGCGTCCGCGGTGCCGAGGCCTTCCAGCGTGGTCACGGGCCGCCCGGCGGCGGCGGACACGGGCGTCACGCACGCGCGCACGGCGTCGTCGCCCAGATGGACGGTGCACGCCCCGCACTGCGCCAGGCCGCAGCCGAACTTCGGTCCGCCCAGACGCATCTCGTTGCGCAGCACGTAGAGCAGCGGCGTGTCGGGCGCGCCCTCCACGCGGTGGCGGCGCCCGTTGACGGTGATGTGCAGCGACGCCGGCGTCGTCATGGCAGTATCATGATGCGTCGCCATGGCGCGCATCGTCCTCTACAATCGCGACGGCTGACCGACGTGCACGAGCGCGAGAGAGTTTCTCTCGCGACGCAGTGTCGAGTACGAGAGTCATCTCGTCGAGCGCGCACCCATCGATCGTGACGCCACGCTGCGCATCGCGCGCGGCGCGAGGCGGCTGCTGATCAAGACGGGCACCGATATCGTTCGGCTGGACACAGCGCTCGTCCCCATCGACGACGCCGTCATGGCACGCCATCTCGTCCACGAAGACGGCTTCATGCGCGTGCCCGTGCTGGTGATGGCCGATCTGCTCGTGCGGGGGTACACCGAGCCGCTGTATCACGAGGTCTTCGCGGCCCCGACGCGGGATTCCTGAAAAACTTTCCACATTCTCTGAATGCTCGGCGCCCCGGCCTCGGCGGCGTCGAGGAAGATCGCGCGGTTCCTCGGCGACGGCCGTGGCTCGCGAAATGCAGCGGCTACCGGCCGGCGATGCGATGCATCCGCCGAGCCCGCTATCTGGAAGGAGGCCTGCTCGATGGGGCGTAACGGCTTGACACTTCGCCCGCAGCTGCATGTTCCCCTCAGACGTCTAGCCCTGTGCCTGGACTGCGAGAAATGCTTCGAGCTCGGAGCCACGGCGTGTCCGGCGTGCGGAAGCGGCACGTGGATCACCCTCGCGCGCTTTCTAGAGGGAGGGGCCGTCGCCGAGTTCGCCGACGCGCGCGCATCCCACGCGGCCTGATCGGTTCGGGCCGGCGGCCGCTCGCATGACGTGACGTCGCGTGCGACCGCTCAGCGAGGCGCCGAGACGACCTCGAAGCCCTGCTGCCGGTAGCGCTCGACGCAGCGTCGACGCCACTCTTCCTCGTCCCGCACCGCGCGCCGGGCATCGCGTTGCGCACTCCACCAGTAGAACAGCCGCTCGGACCAGGTCAGGTCATTGGCGCGCTGGACGGCCGGGATAAGCTGCATCCCGCACTGCGCGCGCACGCCGGAGGCCGTGCGCAGCTGCACCGGGGGGAACTCCGCCGACTTCGGCACCGTCGACGCGCACCCGCCGGCAACCAGCAGTGCGCCCACGACCACCGCGCGGCTCCATCCGCTTCGAGTCGTGCTCACCCCGGTCCTCCGTCTCGCCGCCGAGCGTCAGGGTTCGACGGGCGCCAGCCCGCGATGGGCGAATTTCTGCACGCGCTTGCCGGTGTCGACCTCGGTCGTGTAGAGATTCCCCTTCGAGTCCACGGCCAGGTTGTGGACCCAGTGCAGCTGGCCGGCGTCGCGTCCGTGGCGGCCGAAGCGCCCGAGGATCCTCCCGGGATCGCGGAGCAGGATCCAGACGTGATTGTTCTCACCATCGGCAGTGTAGAGGTACGTCTGGGCGGCGTCCACCGAGAACTCCAGGTCCCAGACCGCGCCGGCCCCCCGCGTGTCCGGCACCACCGCGATCTCCTTGACGAACGTTCCGTCACGCCGGAAGACCTGGATGCGGTTGTGCCCGCGATCGCATACGTAGACGAGACCGTCCCTCGCGATGCGGACGCAGTGCACGACGCTGAACGGCCGGATCCCTGGCTCTCCGGGCGGCCGCCCGTTGGCGCCCCAGTGCCGCTTGTAGCTGCCCGTGGCGGCGTCGAAGACGATCACGCGATGGTTGCCGTAACCGTCGGCGACGTACAGCTCGTCGGTCGCGGGATCGACGCGGACGTCCGCGGGTCGGCCGAGGTTGCGGACGTCGCCGTCGTGGCCGCCCGCGCCGGGCTTGCCGATCTGCATGAGGAAGCGCCCGCCGCGCGTGAACTTCAAGATCTGGCGATCCTTCGCGCCGTTGCCGGCGAGCCAGACGTTGTCCCGATGGTCGACGAAGATGCCGTGCTCGCTGACCGGCCAGTCGTAGGCGGAGCCCGGGCCTCCCCAGGCCTGGACGACGTTGCCCTCCGGATCGAACTCGATCACCGGCGGCGCGGGCGCGGCGCCAGGATCCGCGTTGCTCATGGTCTTCGGACGCTGCGCGATCCAGACGTGATCGCGCGAGTCGACGGCCACGCCCGACACCTGTCCAAGCTTCCAGCGGTTCGGCAGCGGCTTCGGCCACGAGGGATCGACGACGAACTTCGGCGCGACGAGGTCCGTCGGGCGCTCAGCCAGGCTCGGACCGACCACCACCAGGAGAGCGACGACGATGCCGAGCATGGGGAGCTTCGCGGAATGACTCGACACGGGTGATTGAACTCTAGGCGTCCGCGGCGCAACGTGTCAAGACGCTGAGCGCACGGCTGCGTGCGCTCGACGAGCCGCCGCTCTCCTTCTCTTGCGGGGAGGGCGAAGCGTGTGAAGATCGACGTATGAGGCTGCGCCGGGCGCCGCTGTTGTCGTTGCTGCTCGCCCTCGTGCTCGGCACGGCGGCCTTCGCCTCGGCCGCGGACCCGCGCGCCTCCGCCCGGTCGGATCTCATCGCCGCCATTCGCGCCTACCAGGCCGCGCTCGAGCGCCTCGTCGTCTTCCATGAGGCGGCGGTCACACGGGCCGCCGCCCAGGTGGAGCAACGGCGTGAGCTGCTCGAGCGCGGCATCGTGTCCCGACGGGAGGTGGAGGACAGCGAGCAGGCGCTGGCCGGGGCCCGGGCCAAGCTGGCGGCGACGCGTCAGGAGATGGTGATCACCGACCACTCGCTCGTCGAGGCGCTCGTCAACGATCGGCCGGCTCCCGCGCCCAGCCGTCAGGAGACGACGCCGACGCTCGTCCGCTACCGCGGGGCGGCCCGCTGGTCGCTCGCCGAAGCGACGAAGATCCAGAACTTCTTCGCGCGCCGCTTCGGCCGGCCGCTACCGGTCAGCGCGTGGGGACAGACGCCGCTGCACGATCGGCTCGGCTTCGATCATCACGAGGCGCTCGACGTCGCCGTCGCGCCCGACAGCCCGGAGGGCGCCGCCCTCATGGCCTACCTGAGGAGCGCCGGATACTCGTTCATGGCGTTTCGCGGCGCGGTGGCGGGGGAAGCGACGGGCGCGCACATCCACATCGGCGAAGCCTCCCGGCGCGTCGCGTACTGACCTCAGCGCGCGACGCGAACGCCCTCGAGACCGAGCTCCTCGATCCCGCGGCGGATGAAGCCGCTCGTCTTGGCGTCCTCCACGAACTCCGTGACGAACGCCAGCCGCGCCCGCTGCCCCTTCGGGACCGCGATCCCGTACGCCTCGCCGATGAAGCGATCGACGAGGAGCCGCGCGCCCGGGAGCTTCGGCGCGAGCGCGCGGAGCGACGGCAGATGTCCGGCCGCGACGTCGGCCTGTGCGGTGATGACGAGATCGACGGCCGCCGCGAGGTCCGGGCTCCGGACGACGCTGGCCCGCCGCAGCGCGCGGCTCAGGAAGAGATCCGCGCCGTAGCCCCTGACGACGGCGATGCGGACCCCCGCGCCGTCGAGCTCACCGACCTCGCGAATGGACGAGCCGGGTCCGATGAGATACGCGTTGTCGACCTCCACGATGGGTGGCGAGAAGTCGACGACCGCCGCGCGGGCGGGATCGATGGCGAGGAAGCCGACGTCGAGCGCCTTGTCCCTCAGCGCGTCGAGGATCTCCGGTGGCTCCGTGTACGGCAACAGCCGGACGGGCACGCCGACCCGGGCGCCGAGCGCGCTGGCCATCCCGACGGTCAGCCCCTGGTAGTCCGCGGTGATCGGGTTGCGAGCGGCGAGGAGCGGGTTCGCGACGTCCAGTGCGACGCGAACGGCACCCGCCTTGACGAGATCGGCGATGCGCGGGTCATCCGCCGCCGACACCGCGGCGGCGACGACGACGAGCGCGAGGCCCATCGCCAGCCCCGCCCTGCGTCGCCGTTGACTCACATTGGAGGCGTGCGGTAAATTTCGCGCCATGAAACGACCTGCGAAGAAGAGTGCCTCGAAGAAAGCAGCGAAGAAGCCAGCCAGCCGTCGGCCCGCGGCATCCGGTAAGAGCGCCGGGAAGGCGAAGGCGGCAAAGGCGGCCCGGCCGAGCGGTCCCTCGAGCGACCGGCCGCGCGCCGAGCCGTACATGCCGAAGCCCATCGAGGGCGTCGGCTGGCCGGCCTTCCGGTATCCGTTGCAGTAGACGGCGCTCGCCCGGGTCTCACCGTCGTCCGGCCGGCGGCCGCCGCCGTTCAGGTCTTGCTGCGCGTGGATTCGATGACGTCGAGCACTCGCAGGACCTCCGCGCCGTCCCGGACCATCTGCCGCTCGCCGACCTGGCCCCAGCGCAGGACGCCGTCGCGGTCCACGACGAAGGTCGAGCGATACGCGACGTTCCGGTCCTCGTCGTGGACGCCGTACGCGCGGATCGCGGTGCGATGCATGTCACTGAGGAGCGGAAACGAGATGCCCCGCGCCTTGGCGAACTCCGCGTGCGAGAAGTGACTGTCGGCGCTGATGGCGAGGAGCACGATGCCCCGCTGACGTAACCGCTCGGCGACCTGAGCCAGGCCGCTCAGCTCCGGCGTTCAGATGCTGCCCCAGTCGAAGCAGTAGAAGACCAGGACCACGTCGCGCCCCTTGAGCCCGCTGAGCGTCACGGTCCCGCCCGCGCTGGACGGGAGCGAGAAATCTGGCGCCGGCGCACCGTATCGAAGACCGCTCATTTGCCCTCCTCGAAGCCCCACGAGAACACGTGCTCGGGCACGACCCGCACGACGACGGAGTCCGACTCGTCCAGCGCCGCCTCCTTCTCGTACTGCGGATACTTCCGGTAGAGCGCGGCGCGGGCGCGTCGAAAGCGGGGGCCACGCTCGACGATCTCGGCCCGGCCTTGCACCATCACGCCCCTGAGCTGCGGCCAGTCCTCGGCGTAGAGGTCGACCGTCACGGCGATGCGACCGTTTTCGCGCAGGTTCAGCACCTTGCGTGCATCGTCGCCGGAGCCGAAGCAGATGATCTCGTCGACGACAGCGTGGCATACGGGAACGAGGTGCGGTGTCCCCTCCGCGTTCACGGTCGCGACCCGACACACGCGCTCGCGCTCGATGAACCTCCACAGCCGCTTGCTGATCCGCATGGGGTACCTCTCCGGGCGATCTTAGCAGGCCTGATAGCATCGTGTCCGATGAGGTTGGCATGCGCGGTCGTCGCACTCGTCGCGGCACTGTGGTCGCCGGCGTTCGCCGCGGAGGCGCCGGTCGTCATCAGGGTGGTGAGCTTCAACGTGCTGCACGGCGGCCCGTGGTCGGGGTTCACCGGCGACGGTCAGCGGCTCGAGCGGAGACTCGACCTGGTCGCCGAACGCCTCGCCGAGCTTCGCCCGGACATCGTCGCGCTGCAGGAGGCCTCGGTGAGCCGCCGCCTGGGTAACGTCCCGGCGCGGCTCGCCGAGCGCCTGGGCCTACATCACGTCTACGCGCCGGCCACGTCGCACGTGTTCGGCGACGGTCTGCTCAGCCGGCTCGTCGTCGGCGCGCTCGGCTTTCACGAGGGCTCGGCGATCCTGAGCCGCTTTCCCATCGCCGGGTGGGAGGTGTACACGCTGCCGCGCTGCGATCGCTACCTCGACCCCCGCATCGTCGTCCGCGCGCGACTCGCCACGCCCTGGGGCGACCTCGACGTCTTCTCGGCCCACACGTCACGCGATCCGTGTCAGGTCCGTCGGGTGGCCGAGATCGTCGGTCTGCACCGCAACGGGTTTCCCTCGCTGCTGATGGGCGACCTCAACAACGTCGAGACGTCGGCGGTGATCCGTGCGCTCACCGAGGAGGCCGGGTTCGTCGACAGCTACCGTCGCGCGAATCCGGGCGCGCGGGGCGCGACCGTCTGGCAGCGCGTCGACGCGCCCGTCGCCACCGCCTCGCGCCGGGTCGACTACGTCTTCCTCGTCCCCGGCCTTCGCGTGGCGGGAGGCGTCCGCGCGAGCCGGGTCATCCTGGACACGCCGCATCGACTCGCCGACGGCAGCGTGCTCTGGCCGTCCGATCACTACGGCGTCCTCACCGAGGTCGAGCTCGACGACTCACCGACCGCGAGCCGTTGACCGGGGCGGCGGTCACGGGTACGCCGATTGCAGCGCTGGTGATCACAAGGTTGGGGATACCCGCGTCCAGTGAAATGGGTACCTCGGGAGGAGACAGCATGAAGATGTGGAGCACGGTCTTGGCCATCGTTGTCGCGGGCACCACGATGTGGGCGGGGACGGCGCTCGGACAGGCGACCCCGAAGCAGGGCTGCGAGGCCGCGCGAGCGGGCGCGCCGCAGAAGGTCGAAGGACAGGTGGTCGCCGTCGATCAGAACCAGTCGAAGGTCACGATCAAGGGCAACGACGGGAAGACGCACGAGTTCCAGGCGTCCCCTGAGACGATCCGCGATTTCAAGGTCGGCGACAAGATCGAGGCCCAGCTCCGCGGCGCGGCTAACTGCTAGCGCGCTCGCGGTCATCGGGGACGTGGGGGGCTGGGGGTCTCATTCGCGATCCGACTGACTGGCAGAATCGGGCGTCGCGTCGGTTGCGAGGTGGGCTCGGGCCGGTCGACACGTACGACACGGATCGCCGAATGAGACCCCCAGCCCCCCACGTCCCCTCCCGCGTGGCTCGCTGAAGTCCGTCGGTCAGCGGAGGAGGGCGTCCGTCTTCGCGGCGAGGATGAAGTCGTTTTTGTGGAGGGCTTGGATCGAGTGGGTCCACCAGGCGACGGTGACTCGGCCCCATTCGGTGGTGATCGCTGGGTGGTGATTGTTGGATTCGGCGAGGGCGCCGACGCGGTTGGTGAAGGCCAGGGCGTCGGCGAAGTTCGGAAACGTGAAGACGCGCTCGAGTCGGGCGATGCCGTCTCGCTCGACGATGCTCCACTGGGGAATCTCGGATCCGAGCGTCTCGAGCTCGGCGCCAGTCACTCGCGGGCTGTCGGAACGACACTCGCCGCAACTCTGATCCGCTAGCTTCGTCATCCCCGTTTCCTCCCCGCTTCGTATGGTAGCGCTTGCGCAACCGCGTGCAGTGCGGGCGCGGGTCGGCGGCACTCGCCTTGCGTCTCGGTCACATGTCGGCTCGGCCGACGACCATGTCCGAGCAGGAGGAACTCATGAAAACACTCTTCGCGGCGCTCTTCGCCGCCGTCATCGGGCTCGTCGCCGTGCCTGCGCAGGCCCAGACGGCGCTGTCGCCCGTGGACCGCGGCTTTATGCTCGAAGCGGCCAGTGACGGCGTGGCGGAAGTCGAGCTCGGTCGGCTGGCCATGCAGCGCGCGGCCAGCGACGCTGTCCGGCAGTTCGGCCAGCGCATGGTGACGGACCATGGCGGGGCCAACCAGGAACTGATGCAGCTCGCCCAGCGCAAGGGCGTGATGCTGCCTCAGCAGCCGGACGCCAAGCCCCGCGCGGCGATCGATCGGCTGGCGGCGCTGACCGGCCCGCAGTTCGACCAAGCGTACATGGCCGAGATGATGCGCGACCACCAGGCCGACGTCGTCGTGTTCGAGCGCGAGGTCCGCGAGGGTCAGGACCCCGAGCTCCGCGCGTGGGCGTCGAAGGTGCTCGGAACGGTCCGCGAGCACCTGCGGCTCGCCGCCGACATTCACTCGCGTATCGCCCAGGCCCCGGCGGCCGTCGTGCCGGGTCCGGCCGCCTCACCGGCCACGACAGTGACCGTGATCACGACCACCACGGCGGTGACGCCCGCCCCGCCGTTCTGCGGCGGCGCCTACCGGCCCGACATCGGCACCAACTTCGGCAGCTGTCCATAGCTCGGAGGGGGACTTCGCCCCCCTTCCGACGGGCGTGAGCGGGCCTGACGGCCCGCTCTACGCCCTGCCTACCCCCAGAAGCAGGATTGCGCGGGCGAAGCCTGCGCTCGGAATCGGCGCCGAGTCCTGGCGACGATACTTTTCTGAGTGCCGTCGGACATAATCGGGTGGATGCCGGATCTTTCGGAGCTGCTGGGACACTGGGGGTATCTGGGGATCTTCGTCGTCGTCGTGCTCGGCAATCTCGGGTTGCCGGTGCCGGAGGAGAGCGTGCTGGCGCTCGCCGGCTATCTCGTGCACGAGGGCAAGATGCGGCTGCCGCTGACGCTGGCCGTGGGGATCGTCAGCGCCGCCGTCGGCGACAACGTCGGCTACTGGATCGGACGTCGCCTGGGTCGACCCGCCGTCGAGCGCTACGGCGCGCGCGTGGGCATCACGCACGCGCGCATGGACGCCATGGCCCGGTTCGTCGGACGCTACGGCGCGCCGGGCGTGTTCGCCGCGCGCTTCGTGCCCGGCGTCCGCGTCCTGGCTGGTCCCCTGGCCGGCGCGGGCGGCCTCCCCGCGCTGCACTTCGCAGCCGCCAACCTCCTCGGCGCGATCGTCTACGTGCCCTACGCCGTCGGCATCGGCTACGCCCTCGCCTACGGCCTCAGCCCGTGGCTGCATCGCGCGGAGCACGTGGTCGGCAAGATCGAGCACCTCACCCTGCTGCTGATGGCCCTCGCCACCCTGCTCGTCCTCCTCCACCGTCTCACCCGCACCCGAGGCGCCCCATAGCGGACGGGGAAACGGAGGCGCACCCTCCCGGCGAACGGAAGGGCTCACCCGAGGGCTACGCTGCGCCGGTGAGCCAGCTGACGAGAGCGGTGACGCCGGCGGCGAGGAACAGGACGCCGAACGTCTCGACGTACGCGCGCCCCGACGTGACGTGGGCGCGCGCGCGCGATGGCGAGCGAGATCGCGGTCACCAGCACGATGGCCACGACGATCGCCGTGTCCTTCGTGAGCATCATGAACGGCAGCACCGGGCCCATGGTGCCGATGATTGTCGCGACGCCCATGACGGCCGCTCGGCGTAGATTGCGCGTGGCGTCGCCGAGGTACTCGCCGGCCGCCATGCCGACAGCGGAGGCCGCGGCCAGGCCGATCGCGCTCACCACGCCGTCGAAGGAGCCGAAGATGGCCTGCGAGATGTCGTCACGCCGAGCGGCCGCCCGCGCTGAGCCCGGCGTACAGGCTGTCGAAGAGGGCTATGCCCCGCTCGAGGACATCGTGGTCGTCCTTGGAGGCGGCCAGCAGGCCGCGGAGCGCCAGGTCGACGCCGCGCGCCTCGTCGCGGCGAAACTTCTGGTCGCGCAGATCGGCCTCGTGGACGATCTCGGCGAGCGCGGCGAGCCGGCGATCGCGCAGCCCGCACTTCTTGATGAAGGTCTCGAAGGTGCAGTCCTCGCCCTGGTGGCCGAACGCGGCACCGAGCGCGTCGAAGGCAATGGCGTCCGCCGGAAACTCCTCCGGCGGTGCGAAGAGGATCTCCGCGTCGGGGTCGATGAAGCGGCGGATCAGCCAGGCCGATCCGATGCGGTCGATGTGGGGGCGCGGACGGGTGACCCACCGTCGCCCCTTCAGCGAGTCGAGGCTCACGCGCGGCGGGGCGGCGGCCGGCGCGTGGGGCGGCTGCAGCCGCATCTCGATCGTCTCGCGCAGCCGCTTGACGTCCTCGTAGCCGGGCGCGTCGAAGAAATCGATCTCGCGGATGCGCTGCACGTCGCGGGTGAGCCGGGCCAGCGCGTCTTGCTGGCGCGCGGCGTCCGCCTTGCGGGACGTGCCCCGCGCGACCTTGCGGTACTGCTCGATCAGCTCGCGATAGTCCTGGTTACGCGCCTCGTGGAAGAGGCGGATGACGTCGGCCCGCGGCATGTTCTCGATCTGGTCGACCTTGAGCAGCGTCGCCTCCCCGCCGTCCTTCTGGACCTCCTGGCTGAGCCACTGGAACTGCTCGACGTGCTCCGGCGTGAA
>Ga0075425_100004172_pt1 | contig 14842 bp, 16 predicted proteins | sample SoiMethybrSBSTD4_FD_75300 | JGI IMG/M metagenome (GOLD analysis project Ga0075425, IMG submission 75300) | Bulk soil microbial communities from a Populus tree surrounding site in Tennessee, USA - Soil MetaG P. TD hybrid SBSTD4 | ecosystem: Environmental > Terrestrial > Soil > Tree plantation...
GACCGGTCACGTCACCGCGTTCGATCACTTCCGGCAACGTCTCTTCCTCATCGAGAACGTGTTCGTCGTACCGGGCGCGAGCGCGGACGACGCCGGCGTGGCGTACGACCGTGCGCAAGCTCGGCTCGATGCGAGCGTCGACGAGCTCGCGCGGCCGCTCCCATACGTACCGTCGGCGCCACCGCCGGAGCAGTTGGACGAGCTGCCCTCGTTCGCGTCGACGATGCCCGGCGGTCTGTTCCAGGCCGCGGTGGAAGCGGCGCGTGAATACATCTTCGCGGGCGACATCTTCGAGATCATCCTCGCCCAGCGCTTCGACCTCGACGGCGACTTCGATCCGTTCGAGGTGTACCGCGTGTTGCGGCAGATCAACCCGTCGCCGTACATGTACTTCCTCGCCCACCGCGAGGCGACGGTCGTCGGATCGTCGCCGGAGGCGCTCGTGAAGCTCGTCGACGGTCGAGTGATCAGCCGGCCGATCGCGGGCACGCGGTGGCGGGGGAGGACCGACGAGCACGACCGTCGCATGGCTGCCGAGCTGATCGAAGACCCGAAGGAGCGGGCCGAGCACATCATGCTGGTCGACCTGGCCCGCAACGACGTCGGACGGGTGGTGCGGTACGGCAGCGAACGCGTCGATGAGCTCATGACGCTCGAGCGCTATTCGCACGTGATGCACATGACGAGCCAGGTGTCGGGTGACCTCGCCGACGGGAAGACCGCAGTCGACGTGCTCCGGGCGACGTTCCCGGCCGGAACCGTGAGCGGCGCCCCCAAGGTCCGCGCGATGGAGATCATCGACGAGCTCGAGCCGAAGAAGCGCGGTCCGTACGCCGGCGTGGTGGGCTATTTCGACTTCTCCGGCAACCTCGACACCGCCATCACCATCCGCACGATGCTCTGGCGTGACGGGCGTGCGAGCGTGTCCGCCGGAGCGGGGGTAGTGGCCGACTCCGATCCCGACGACGAGAACCTGGAATGCCACAACAAGGCTCGGGCGTTGTTGACTGCTGCGGCGGCGGCGCAGCGACTCGCGCCGCTCGACACGTTGGAGACGGGGAGCGGGAGGCCATGAGCATGCAGGACGAGCTCGAAGCCTTACGGACGGCCGCGGGACTGGTCGACACCTCCGAGCGTGGCGCGGTGCTGGTGACCGGCCCGGACGCGTGGTCGTACCTCCAGAGCCTCGTCTCGGCCGACCTCGAAACGCTCGGCGAGGGCGACGGTGTGCATTCCCTGCTCCTCACCCCGCAAGGCAAGCTCGACGTCGATTTCCGTCTTCTCCGCGTGGGCGACGAGGCGTGGCTCGACTGCGATCCGGGGTTCGGGGAGCAGCTGGCGGCGTCGCTGAACCGGTTCCGCATCCGGGTGAAGTGCGACGTAAACGACCGCACCGGGACTTGGGCCTCGCTCGCGGTGCGGGGGCCGAATGCAGTCGATGCCGCGTCGGTCCTGGGTGTGGAGCTGCCGGCCGCGCCTCATGCGCACGTCCCCTTCGAGGACGCAGTCGTAGTGCGCGTTCCGTGGCCCGGCGGGGACGGGTTCGACGTCGTCGGTCCGCCATCGACCGTCGCGAGCGCATCTGAGCGCCTGTCCGCCGCGGGCGTGGCCGCGTGCAGCTCCGACGCGTACGAGGCGCTGCGCATCGAGGTGGGCGTCCCGCGGCAGGGATACGACCTGGACGAGAAGACGATCCCGCAGGAGGCGTTCCTGGAACGCGACGCGGTGTCGTTCTCGAAGGGCTGCTTCCTCGGCCAGGAGCTCGTGTGCCGCATCGACACGCGCGGGCGCGTGAACCGGTATCTCCGGCGTCTCACCGCGATCGCAGATGGGAGGCCGCCGCGGGGCACCGAGATCGTGGCCGGCGACAAGGTCGTCGGGACGGTGACGAGCAGCGTCGACTCCGCCGACGTGCCCGCGGCCGCGCTCGGCTACGTGCGACACGAAGTCGATCCGCCCGCCGAGGTCGAGTTGCGCTGGGACGGAGGCACGGGCCGTGCGGTCGTCGAGGCGCTGCCAGTACCCGCGTGAGCACCGACGCGACCGCGACGGTGCTGTTCGCGTTCGGCTATCCGATCTCGATCGCGGTGATCCTGCGCTTCGTGCCCGTCGTGCGCGAGCGGCGCTTGAAGTGGCTCATTGCGCACGATCTCGCCGTGACGGCGATCGTCGCCGGCTGGGCGCTCAAAGGCGATCGCCGTGCCGTCGCGATCAACGCATCCTGGCTGGTCGCGGCGAACGTCTGGTACGCGCTCGGCGGCCGCCGCCGCGCCCGCGCCTGATGCGTGCGCTCGGGGCCTCTATGCCTCCCTGTGCACGCATCAGGAGACGGCCGGGATCCTGACGACGAAGCGCGTGCCCTGACCGTCGAGGGCGCTCACGTCGGTGGTGCCGCCCATGGCGGCCGAGAGCTCGTGCACGATGGCGAGGCCGAGGCCGGTGCCGACCTTGCGTCCCGGCGCGGTCCGGGACGTGTACAGCCGCTCGAAGACGTGCGGGAGGTCGCCCGGGTCGATCCCGGGCCCGTCGTCGTCGACGCGCACCTCGAGCGTCCCGTTCTGCGACGACACGCCGACCGTGACGCGCGCACGCGCGTACTTCAGTGCGTTCTCGACCAGGTTGGCGACGATCTGCCCGAGCCGTTCGGGATCGGCGTCGACCGGCGCAGTCGCCGGCCCGTCGACGGCGAGGGTGACGCCGAGCTCCCTCGCCGACGGGTGAAATGCCTCGACCGCCTCGCCGACGACCTCGGTCGCATCGAACGGCCGCGGCGTCAGCGAGAACTCGTGCGCGTCGAGCCGGGCCAGATCGAGCAGGTCGGCGACCAACCGCTCGAGTCGGCGGGCCTCGGCGGCGATGATCTCGGCGGCGCGCTTCTGCGCGTCGCGACCCTCGACCGCGCCGTCGGCGATCGCCTCGGCGTAGCCGCCGATCGATGTGAGCGGAGTCCGAAGATCGTGGGACACGCTGAGCAGGAACCCGCGCTCGAGTCCCCGCGCCGCCTCGAGCTGCGCCGCCATACCGTCGAGCGCGCGCGCCAGCCCCGACAGCTCGTCGTCGGGGTGCTTGCCGAGGTCGACGCGGGCCGAGAGGTCGCCGGCCGCGATCCGGTCCGCGGTCCGACCCATTGCGGTCAGCGGTCGCGTCAGCCGCCGCGCGAGGTAGAAGGCGACGATCCCGGCGACGGCGAGTGCCAGCGCCCCGGCGAGCAGGAAGAACGGGCCGGCCCGCCCGAGCGGCTGCGTCTCCACCTGTTGCGTGAGGATCACGACCGGCGTGTTCCCGTTCACGACGTTGAGCGGCGATGCCACGAACGCGGTGCGGCCCTGGCGCCCGCTCTGCTCGTTGCCGGCGAGGAGCGCCCTCGCGTCGAGGTCATTGGGGCTCAGGCCCGCGGGCAGGTCGGTGAGGCCGGCCTGCGTCGCCTGATTCCCGAGGAGCGGCGCGATGCCCTCCTGCACCTGACCCGTCGGGGTCACCTGCACGACGCTCACGTCGGCGGCGCGCAGCGTGTTGACGACGATCGACCGGAGGTTCCGCCCGAGCCGCCGCTCGGCGGCCGACTCCCCGGCGGTGGGGTTGAGCGAACGGAAGGCCGAGAGGCGCTGGACGGAGTCGCTCACCGTCGGCGCCTTGTCGCGGAGGTCGTGGAGGGCGGAGTCGGTCGCGGTCTGGCGGAAGAGCGCGGCCGTCCCGGCCGCGCTGAGCACGAGGACACCGAACGCGATCGCGAGCATCGCGACGAACAGGCGGGTGCCGAGGCGGCGTGCGGGCGGCTTCAACGCCGGCTGCCCCGAGCTCGTTGTCACGACTCCAGCCGGTAACCGACCCCGCGCACGGTCTTGATCTCGACGGCGTCGCCGAGCTTCTTGCGCACCTGCGCGATGTGCACGTCAACAGTTCGCGCGTCGCCATACCAGTCGTAGCCCCACACGCCGTCCAGGATCTGCTGGCGGGACAGCGCGAGCCCGGGCCGCTCGGCGAGATACCGGAGCAGGTCGAACTCCTTCGTGGTGAAACCGACGGCCTCGCCGGCGATGCGCACCTCGCGCCGGCCGGCGTCGATCGCGACTTCACCGCACTGCATGACCTCCGCGGCAGGACCGCCGTCGACGCGGCGCAGCACCGCCTTCACACGGGCGACGAGCTCGGCAGGGGAGAACGGCTTCGTCAGGTAGTCGTCGCCGCCGAGCTCGAGGCCGACCACCCGATCGACCTCGCTGTCGCGGGCGGTGAGGAAGATCACTGGGATCTGCGACGTGGCACGTAGCCGCTTGCACACCTCGAGCCCGTCGACGTCGGGGAGCCCGACGTCGAGCACGACGAGCCGCGGCCGATGTTCCTTGACCGCCTGGAGCCCGGACTCGCCGGTGCCGGTCTTGAGCACGCGGAAGCCCTCGCGGGCGAGGTACAAGTCGACGAGGTCGGCGATGTTGGGCTCGTCGTCGACGACGACGATGGTCCCCTTCTGGTCCTGCACGGCACCCATGGTCCCATCTCTCCCGCCCGAAGGCGCGCCGGGACACATGCGTATCCGGGCGACGCTATGCGTCCCTCAGGGACGGATCATGGGAATGTCAGGGATCGAAGCGGTTCGCCCGCGCGATCTCGCCCAGCCAGTGGGCGCTCGGTTTCACCGTGCGAGCCTGCGTCGCGCGGTCGACGGCGACGAGGCCGAACGTCGGGCGGTACCCGAGCGACCACTCGAAGTTGTCGAGTAGCGACCAGTAGAAATACCCACGCACGTCGAGGCCGTCGTCGAGGCATTGTCCGACTCGGCGAAGGGCCTCGGTGACGTACTGCACGCGCTGGTCGTCGTCGGCGGTGCCGATCCCGTTCTCCGTCACGTAGACGGGCGTCCCCGCGACTTCGATCGCCCGCCGGGTCGTCGTCTCGAGCGCCTGCGGCCAGAACTCGTACCCCATTTGCAGTGCGGGGACGCCGTCTGCCGGGCCGAGGAGCCCGTCGGGGCCGAACCGGAGGCGCGTGTAGGTCTGCACGCCGACGTAATCGTCGCCGCGACACGCATCGAGCCAGACGTCTTCCATGCGGTCCCGAGCCCGTGCCATCTGCGCGTCCCCACCGGGCTCGGCTGCGAACTCGTGCATCGACAGCGTCATGCCGGCGGGCGCGTCTCCCGGCCCCGCTTTGATCGCGTCGTACGCGAGGCGGTGCGCTTGGATCAGATTGTCGGTCGCCTTGCCCATCGCGCCCTCGTCCCTCGTGCCGGGCGGGAAGACCCCGAGATAGAAGCCCATCAAGGCGACGACGTTCGGCTCGTTGAGCGTGCAGTGGATCCCGACCCCGTCGCCCAGGTGGGCGCTCGCTCGCTCGCAGAAGCGCGCGAAGCGTTCCGCGGTCACGGGGTTCTCCCACCCGCCGTCCGAAGCGGCCCATCGGGGCGTCGTGAAGTGGTGGTACGTCACGACGGGGAGGACGCCGTTGTCGCGGCACGCGTCGACCATGCGCCGGTAGTGGTCGAGGGCGTTCCGGGAGAACTCGCCGTCTTCGGGCTCGATGCGCGACCACTCGATCGAGAACCGGTACGCGCCGAACCCCAGCTCGGCGAGAAGCGCGATGTCCTGCGGGTACCGCCAGAAGTGGTCGCATGCGTCGCCGGACGGCTCCGCGCAACCCGATCCCGGCGTGTGCTCCCACGCCCACCAGTCGTTGTTCCAGTTGCCGCCCTCGACCTGGTGCGCGGCGGTGGCTGTGCCCCACAGAAAGCCGTCCGGAAACGAGATCGCCATGGGTCGGCATCCTAAGCGCCCGTACACTCACAAGCGCATGAGCGTGCTGGAGGAGATCCTCGCCGCCAAACGGGCCGAGCTCGCACTGCTGCAGGAGTCCGAGTCGCGCAGCACCCTGCGGCGCGCCGCCCTCGATGCCCCGCCGGCGCGCGACTTCGCGGGTGCGCTACGCCGCGCCGACGGCCGACTCGCCGTCGTCGCCGAGATCAAGCGGCGCTCGCCCTCGAAGGGCGATCTGGCGCCCGGCCTCGACCCGGCTGTCGTCGCCAAGGCGTACGAGACGGGAGGCGCCGCGGCGCTCTCCGTGCTGACCGATCAGCCGTTCTTCGGCGGGTCCGTCGAGGACCTGCAATCAGCGCGCGCGGCCGTCGAGATCCCTGCGCTGCGCAAGGACTTCACGATCGCCGAGACCCAGGTGTACGAGTCGCGGGCGATCGGCGCCGATGCCGTGCTCCTCATCGTGGCCGCGCTCACCGACGACGGGCTGCTGACGGGCCTGCGCGAGCTTGCGGAGGGGATCGGCATCGTGGTGCTGGTCGAAGCGCACGACGACGCCGAGCTCGACCGTGCGCTTGCCGCCGGCGCTTCGGTCGTCGGCGTGAACGCGCGCGACCTCGGGACCTTCGGAGAGGACCTCGGTCTGAGCGAGCGACTGGTCGATCGCATCCCCGGCGAGGTCACCGCGGTGGCCGAGAGCGCGATCCGCGCACCCGCAGACGCCGAGCGCATGGCTGAGGCAGGGTACGACGCCGTCCTCGTGGGTGAGGCGCTCGTGCGCAGTGACGACCCGACCGAGCTCGTCGACTCCATGAGCCGCCACTCGGTGCGAACAAGGAGGTAGTCGGTGAGTCGAATCGTTCTGTCGGAAGAGCAGCTCCCGACCGCGTGGTTCAACGTGCTGCCGGTCATGCCGGAGCCGCTGCAGCCGCCTCTCCATCCCGCGACACGCGAGCCGGTCGGGCCCGACGACCTCGCGCCACTCTTCCCGATGGGGCTCATCGCCCAAGAGGTGTCGACGGACCAGTGGATCGACATCCCCGGCGAGGTCCTCGACATCCTCCGCCTCTGGCGTCCGACGCCGCTCGTGCGGGCCGAGCCGCTCGAGGCCGCGCTCGGCACGCCGGCGCGCATCTACTACAAGGACGAGTCGATCTCGCCCGCCGGATCGCACAAGCCCAACACCGCCGTCGCCCAGGCCTTCTACAACAAGGCCGAAGGCGTGCAGCGTCTGACGACCGAGACCGGCGCCGGGCAGTGGGGGAGCGCGCTGGCGTACGCGTGCGCGCAGTTCGGGATCGACTGCAAGGTGTACATGGTCCGCGCGTCCTATGACCAGAAGCCGTATCGCAAGATCCTCATGGAGACGTGGGGGAGCGAGGTCGTCCCGTCACCGGTCGACCAACCCGACCATCCCGGCTCGCTCGGCCTCGCGATCAGCGACGCGGTGCGCGACGCGGCGGGTCGCGACGACACGCATTATTCACTCGGGTCGGTGCTCAACCACGTGCTGCTGCACCAGACGGTGATCGGGCTGGAAGCCAAGGAGCAGCTCGCGCTGGCGGGCGACGCGCGGCCCGACGTCGTCATCGGCTGCTGCGGCGGCGGGTCGAACCTGAGCGGCATCGCGCTCCCGTTCGTTCCCGACGACGAGGTGCGGCTCGTTGCGGCCGAGCCGTCGTCGTGCCCGACGCTGACCGAAGGAGCATTCGACTACGACTTCGGCGACACCGCGGGCATGACGCCGCTGCTCGCGATGTACACGCTCGGCCACGAGTTCGTGCCGCCCCCCATCCATGCCGGCGGGCTGCGCTACCACGGCGACGCGCCCATCGTGTCGAGCCTCGTGCGGAGCGGCCGCATGGAGGCGGTCGCCTACCCGCAAGGCAAGACGTTCGAAGCGTCGATCCAGTTCGCGAACGCCGAGGGCAAGCTCCCGGCTCCCGAGACGGGCCACGCCATCCGGGCCGTGATCGACGAGGCGCTCGCCGCGAAGGAGACCGGCGAGGAGCGCGTGATCCTGTTCAACTTCAGCGGCCACGGGCTCCTCGACCTGTCGGCGTACGACGACTACCTCCACGGTCGCCTCATCGACGCCTGAACCGGCCGCCGGCAGCGCGGCGTGCGCCGACCGTCCACCAACTCTCGGGTCCGGTGCGCTACCTATAGAGAGGCAGCGAAAGCGACCCGACGGAGCGGTCACCCGCGATGTTCGTCAAGATCTGTGGCATCACGACGGAGAAGGACGCGCTCCTCGCGATCGCGCTCGGCGCCGACGCGCTCGGCTTCGTCTTCGCGCCGGGCAGCCCGCGCACGGTCACGGTCGACGAGGCGACGGACATCGTGAAGCACCTGCCCTACGACGAGGTCCTGACGGTCGGGGTCTTTCGCGACGAGCGGCCCGAACGGGTGGCCGAGATCGTGAACAGGGTCGGGCTCAAGGCGGCACAGCTCCACGGACGTGAGCCGCCCGGCGAGGTGGCGTGGGTACGTGAGCGGGTCCGCCGGGTCATCCAGGGATTCGCCGCCGGTGACCCGGCGCTCATGATGGCTTCCGACGGTCCCGCCGACGTCATCTTGGTCGACGCCCCGAACCCCGGCTCCGGTCGCGTCTTCGACTGGGTGCAGATAGACGGCGCGCTGGACGACGTTCGCCTCCTGCTCGCCGGTGGGCTCACACCCGACAACGTCACCGAGGCGATCTGGCGCGTCCGTCCCTGGGGTGTCGACGTCTCGACCGGCGTGGAGACCGCGCCCGGCAGTGGCCGCAAGGACCCGCGCAAGCTGCGGCGGTTCATCCAGGCCGCACGAGCGGCGAGCACCGCGCTCGAGCATCGAGGCAGCCCCAACGGGGGAATCGGTCACCAGCCCTACGACTGGCAAGCCGAAGGCGCCTGACGACGCGTCGAGTCGGCGCGCGCGGCGGTCATAGTGTGGCGGCCATGGCCGCTTCCAGCACTCCCACCGCAGCCGCCGCCGGCACGATCACGATCGGTGGCGACCTCACCGTCAATCGCCTCGGGTTCGGAGCGATGCGCATCACCGGGCGCGGCATCTGGGGCGCGCCGCCCGACGTCGACGCGGCCAAGGCGGTGCTGCGCCGAGCCATCGAGCTCGACGTGAACTTCATCGACACCGCCGACTCGTACGGTCCCGAGGTGAGCGAGAACCTCATCGCCGAGGCGCTGTCTCCGTATCCCGACGACCTGGTCATCGCCACGAAAGGCGGCCTCGAACGTCCCGGCCCCGGACGGTGGCCGGCCAACGGCCGACCGGATCACCTGAAGGAGGCGTGCGACGGCAGCCTGCGCCGCCTGCGGCTCGAGCAGATCCCGCTGTACCAGTTCCACCGGCCGGATCCATCCGTGCCGTTCGGGGAGTCGATCGGTGCCCTCCTCGAGCTCCAGCGGGAAGGGAAGATCCGCCACATCGGGCTCAGCAACGTGACGGCCCAGCAGCTCCGCGAGGCGCAACGCCTCACTCCGATCGCGTCAGTGCAGAACCGCTACAACCTCGCTGATCGCGGTTCGGACCCAGTTCTCGCGGTGTGCGAGCAAGAGGAGCTGGCGTTCTTGCCGTGGGCACCCATCCAGGACCACGAATCGCACTCCGTTGTTCGCGATGTCGCCGCGCGCCACGGCGCGACCGTCCATCAGGTGCTGCTCGCGTGGCTCCTCGCCCGTTCGCCGGCGATGCTGCCCATTCCCGGCACCGGTTCGGTCGCGCACCTCGAGGAGAACCTCGCCGCCGCCGGCCTCCAACTGAGCGGCGACGAAGTGCAATCTCTGACGAACACCACCTGACGCCGACCCGCCGAAAATCGAGTGCGCGCGCCCTCGCCGTCTGCTGCAATGCGCGTTCACCTCGGAGGGATCCCCATGGGCGTGGTCATCCGTGTCCGGGCACTTCTCGTCCGGACGCGCCAGGCGGAGTCGGTTCGGCCAGCACTTCCTCGGTAGCGCGCGACTCGCTGCGCAACTCGTTGCCGACGCCGGGGTCACCGGCGACGATCGCGTGGTCGAGCTCGGCGCGGGCCGCGGCGCGCTCACGGATGCGCTGGCGGACCGTGCGGCTCAGGTGCTGGCGGTCGAGCTCGATCCCAAGCTCGTCTCGATCCTGGCGCGACGGTTTGAATCTGTCGGCACCGTCGCCGTCCTGTGCGCCGACGCGCGGGACGCGCCACTGCCGGCCAATCCCTATCGCGTGCTCGCCAACCTGCCCTTCGGCGTCACGAGCGCCGTGCTTCGTCGGCTCCTCGATGTGCCCGGGGCCGGGCTCCAGCGCGCCGACCTCATCCTGCAGTGGCAGGTGGCGCGCGCACGTGCGCGCGCTGGTGACGGTCCGCCCACCGACCTCCTCGGCGCCCGCTGGGGCCCGTGGTGGGAGTTCCGTCGGGGGCGCCGGCTCCCGGCGAAGTGCTTCCGGCCACCGCCGTCGGTGGACGCCGCCGTCCTCGTCGTCACCCGCCGGGCCGCGCCGTTGCTGCCGATGGCGGCGAACCCGGGATACGTCCGGTTCGTCGATCGAACGTTCAGGTCGAGGCCCGACGCCCGCACCCTCAGTGTCGATCAATGGGTCGAGCTGTTCCGGGCGTTCGATCGCCGGAATCGTGAGGACTAAGCAGCGAGGACTCGAGCCCGATGCAGGATCTCGGCCGAGTCGTCCCGGTGCTGGTGACGGGCGATGTTCTCGGCCGCCGCGATCATCTCGACGTCGTCGTCCGCCCATTCCCTGACCGCGGAAGCCGCCTCGTCCACACCCCCCTGACGGTGCATCTCGGGGGCGAGAAAGTCGCCGATACGAACCAGATCGCGCAGATCCCTGTCCTGCTGGCGGTGCATCCGCTCCGCCTCGGTCAACTCGAGCTCTTCGGCTTGGGTGAAGCCGGCGGGATGCGGGGTGTCCGAAATCTTCATGCTGCCCCTCCTCCGTTCCCCGCAGCATCCCCGAGAACACGGGGGCGGGAAACCGCTGGTCGGCCCGTACAATCCGCCCATGACAGCGCCCGTTCGTGGCGAGCCCGTCCGCCTCGACCCTCCTGGTCCCGAACCGGTGGGGCTCGGTCGATACGGGGAGTTCGGCGGGCGATTCGTGCCGGAGACGCTCGTCCCCGCCCTCGAGGACCTGGAGCGCGAGTTCCGCGCCGCGTGGGCGGACGACGGGTTCCGAGCCGAGTATGCCGATCTGCTCACGAGCTATGCGGGCCGGCCCACGCCTGTCACCGAATGCCGGCGGCTGTCCGAGCGCCTCGGTGTGCGGGTGATGCTCAAGCGCGAAGACCTCACGCACACCGGCTCGCACAAGATCAACAACGTGGTCGGCCAGGCGCTCCTCACACGGCGGATGGGCAAGAAGCGCGTGATCGCGGAGACCGGCGCCGGGCAGCACGGCGTCGCCACGGCGACGGCGGCCGCGCTCTTCGGCCTCGAATGCAAGGTGTTCATGGGCGCCGTCGACATCGAGCGCCAAGCCCTGAACGTCTTTCGGATGAAGCTGCTCGGCGCCGAGGTCGTGCCGGTCGAGTCCGGGAGCGCAACGCTCAAGGACGCCATCAACGAGACCCTGCGCGACTGGGTCGCCAGTGTCGAGACGACGCACTACTGCATCGGCTCCGTGGTCGGCCCGCATCCCTTCCCGTGGATGGTTCGTGAGTTCCAGCGCGTCGTCGGCGACGAGGCCCGCGAGCAGTGCCGGCAGATGCTCGACGGGGCCGACCCCGATTTCGTCGTGGCGTGCGTCGGTGGTGGGTCGAACGCCATCGGCACGTTCACGGGATTCGTCGACCTGCCACAGGTGCGGCTGGTCGGGGTGGAAGCGGGAGGCCTCGGCCCCGAGACGGGCAAGCACGGTGCGTCGGTCAACCGCGGGGTCCCCGGCGTCCTCCACGGCGCGAGGTCGCTGTTCCTCCAGGACGAAGACGGCCAGATCCGGGAGGCGCACTCGATCAGCGCCGGGCTCGACTACCCGGGCGTCGGGCCCGAGCACGCGCAGCTGGCCGCGACCGGCCGAGCCGAGTACCCCTACGCGACCGACGACGAAGCCGTCGCCGGCTTCGAGCTGCTCTCGGTCACGGAAGGGATCGTGCCGGCGCTCGAGCCTGCTCACGCCGTCGCGTGGCTGGCGCGTGAGGCCGGACGCTCCGTCCCCACCGGCGCGACGGTGCTCGTGACGCTGTCGGGCCGAGGTGACAAGGACGCGGCCCAGGTCGCCGAGCGCGTCACCGGCGAGCAGCTGGCGTGAGGCTCGAGTCCCACCTGCGCGAGCGACGCGACGCCGGACGAGCGCTGCTCGCGCCGTACATCACGGGCGGCCTCGGCTCGGGTTGGCTCGACGTGGTGCGAGCGGCCGCCGACGCCGGCGCCGACGTCATCGAGATCGGTATCCCGTTCTCCGACCCGGTCATGGACGGACGCACCGTCCAGGAGGCGTCGCAGCGGGCACTCGACCTCGGCGCCACGCCGGCGAAGATCGTGGCCGAGGCCGCGCAGCTCGACGTGAGCGTCCCCCTCGTGGTCATGACGTATTACAACGTCGTCGCCCACGCGGGGAGCGAGCGGTTCGCCGCCCAACTCGCCGACGCCGGCATCGACGGCGCGATCGTTCCCGACCTGCCGCTGGACGAGCTGGACGGTTGGGGCGACGCCGCCGACGCCGCCGGAGTAGAGACCGTCCTCCTCGCCGCGCCCACGACCCCAGACGATCGCCTCCGCGCCATCTGCGATCGGTCGCGGGGCTTCGTGTACGCGGTGGCGCTGCTCGGCGTGACCGGCGAGCGAGCGACCTTCGCCGGCGAGGGGGCCGAGATGGGCAGGCGTTGCAAGGCGGCCACGGACACGCCCGTGCTGCTCGGCGTTGGCATCTCGACGCCCGAGCACGCCGTCGCGGCTGCGAAGGCGGCCGACGGTGTGATAGTCGGGAGCGCGCTCGTGCGACGGGTACTGACCGGCGGGGGACCGGACGAGGCGGGCCGGTATGTCGCCGCGCTGCGCGCCGCCCTCGACGCTGCAGCCCAAGACTGAAGGAGACTCGTGGACACCCAGACGATCGAGCTCGACACCGCGCACGGACCTATGCCGCTGTACGAAGCGCGACCGGACGGTGGCGCGCGCGGCGCGGTCATCGTCGTCCAAGAGGCGTTCGGGGTGAACTCGCACATCGAGGACGTGACGCGCCGGTTCGCCGATACCGGCTACCACGCGGTCGCGCCCCATTTCTTCCACCGGGCCGGCGGTGGGACCGCGCCGTACGGCGACTTCTCCAAGGTGATCCCGCTGTACGAGCATCTCGACGACGACGGCATCCTCATCGACGTCGACGCCGCGCTCGAGCACCTTCACGCCGCCGGTTGGGAGGACCCGTCCGTCGGGACGGTCGGGTTCTGCTTCGGTGGTCGCGTCACCTTCCTCGTCGCACTACGCCGGCAGCTCGGGGCCGCGGTGGGCTTCTACGGTGGAGGGATCGTCACACCGCGATTCCCGCAGTTCCCAGCTCTGGTCGACGAGCTCTCGAAGCTCCAGACCCCCTGGCTCGGGTTGTTCGGCGACCGCGATCAGTCGATCCCCGTCGAGGACGTCGAGCAGCTCCGCGACGCGTTGAAATCGGCGCCGGTCCCGACCGAGGTCGTCCGGTATTCCGAAGCCGGCCACGGTTTCCATTGCGACCAGCGCGACTCGTATGACGAGACCGCCGCCAAGGACGGCTGGAACCGGACGCTGGCGTGGTTCGAGGCGCACATGGCGGTCGCGACGTGACGGGCATCGAGGACGCGCCGGCCCCGGACTGCGACCTCTGCGAGGCAGCGCGGATCACGCCCTGGTACCACGAGGACGACATCTGTTGGATCGCCGAGTGCGAGATCTGTGCGGTCCCGATGGTGGTCTGGCGTGAGCACGGGCGGGAGCCGTCTACAGCCGACCTCGAGCACATGCTCGACCAGCTCGGCCGCATCGCAGCCGAGCAGCTGACCGTCGAGCACTACGTCGACGACAACATGCGGAACATCCCCGATCACTTCCACGCCCACGCCCGGCCCAAGGGCGGGTTCTTCGGGCACGGGTTCCGCAGGACCTAGCGGGGACGCCGACGTCGGCGAGGGCTACGGTGAGCACCGGCGGCGCCCAATCCGGGCGGGACGCCGGAGCGTATTGACTATGTGGGCTGTCTCCGACGACGCGCTGCTCGCGGGCCTGGCGACGGGAGACCCCGACGCGGCCGCTGCGTTTCTCCAACGGTTCCAGCGCCGCGTGTTCGGCTTGGCGGTGACGATCGTGGGGGATCCGCGAGCCGCCGAGGACATCTCCCAGGAGGCGTTCGTGCGGGCGTGGCGCCACGCCGGCGCCTACGACCCCCGGCGGGGGACGGTGGCGACGTGGCTCTTGACCATCACCCGGAACCTCGCCATCGACGCGGTGCGGGTCCGTCGACCGGTCGTCATCGATCCCGACTCGATTCTCGCCATGAACCTCAGCGCGGGCGGACCGCTGCCCGACGAGCTTGCGGCGCTGCGGGACGACGCCGATCGGCTCAGCGCGGCGATGACGCAGCTCCCGGCCGAGCAGCGCCGGGCATTGGTCATGGCCGGACTGCTGGGGCACACCGCGCGCGAGGTGAGCGAGGCCGAGGGCATCCCGCTGGGTACCGCGAAGACCCGCATCCGCACGGCGCTCCTGCGCCTCCGGTCGGCGCTGACCGAGGAACACACCGAATGAGACGGCATCCGTGAGCGCGTCGACGTGCGCCGATGTCCGCGAGCTCGCACCCGAGCTGGCGTTGGGGATCGTGGGCGGTCCCGAGCGCGCCGAAGCGCTGCAGCACGCCAGCGAGTGCGGACCGTGCCGGTCGCTCGTCGGTGAGCTGGCCGAGGCCGCCGACGCGTTGACGCTCCTCGCCCCCGAAGCGGAGCCACCGCCGGGATTCGAGGAACGAGTGCTCGCGGCGCTGAGAGCACCACGGCGGCGTATGCGCCGGCGCGCCGTGGTCATGGTCGCGGCTGCCGCGGCCGCGGCGGCGATCGTGAGCATCGTCGGCGTGCGCGTCGTCGAGAGCGTCCAAGACACGAACCGAATCGTGGCCGCCGCGAGCGACGTGCGGTCGGC
>Ga0075425_100004174_pt1 | contig 14842 bp, 12 predicted proteins | sample SoiMethybrSBSTD4_FD_75300 | JGI IMG/M metagenome (GOLD analysis project Ga0075425, IMG submission 75300) | Bulk soil microbial communities from a Populus tree surrounding site in Tennessee, USA - Soil MetaG P. TD hybrid SBSTD4 | ecosystem: Environmental > Terrestrial > Soil > Tree plantation...
GGCGGCGCCGATGAACTCGTAGCCTTCGTACTCGAGCGTCATCTTCAACGAGTCGCGGATCGGCGCCTCGTCGTCTATCACGAGGATGCGGGATTTCGGCATGTGGACGCCGGGTCGCGACGGACCAGCCTACGCGCGGTAGGGCGGATCCGTCGGGACCCGCCTCATCGATCCTCGACGCGGATCGTCTTCAGCTGGCGCTGGTCGAGATCCGGCGCGTAGATGTAGAGAGTGAGGATGTCGCCAGGGCGCGCGGCGCGCGCGACGCGACGGTAATCGGCGACCGACTCGACCGGCTGCCGATTGATTTCGAGGAGCACGGTGCCGCGCTCGATCCCGCCGTCGAACGAGGAGCTCATCGGCTCGACGCGGGTGATCAGCACGCCGTGAAGCTGACGCGGCAGCTCGAGCCGCTCGGCGGTCTGCCGATCGATGTCGCGAACGACGAGACCCAGCGGCAGCGAATCGGCGTCGCTCTTCGCGCGCTCCGGCGGAGACGAAGGACTGGTGTCCGGCTTGTCGCGCTCGCGCGCCGGCCGTTCGGCCAGCTTCACCGTGAGTGTCTGGTCGCGGCCGTCGCGGACCAGGTGCAGCCGCGCCGCCGAGCCCGGAGCCCGCGCCGAGATTTCACGAATCAGCTGATCGTCGTTGCCGATCGGCCGGTCGTCCAGCGACGTGATCACGTCGTAGGGCCGCAGCCCGGCGCGGTCGGCGGGCGATCCCGCGGTGATGTCCTGCACCAGCGCGCCGTGATCGACCGACAGCTTCAGCGAGCGCTCGAGATCCTGATCGACGTCGCGCAGGCCGACGCCCATGTAGCCACGGCTCACCCGGCCGCGCGCGCGCAGCTGCGGCAGGACGGACGCGGCGCCGTTGATCGGTACCGCGAACCCGATGCTGCTCGCGCGCGAGCTGATCGCGGCGTTGATCCCGATCACCTCGCCCCGCGAGTTGATCAGCGGTCCGCCGCTGTTGCCGAAGTTGATCGCGGCGTCGGTCTGAATGTAGTTGTCGAGGCTCATGTCGAAGAGCTTCCGGCCGAGGAAGCTGACGACGCCGACCGTGACGGTGTGCTCGTAGCCGAGCGGGTTGCCGATCGCGCACACCCACTCGCCCATGCGCAGATTCGACGAATCGCCTAGCGGCGCGACCGGAAGGCCGGTCTGGCCATCGACCTTGATCAACGCGATGTCGGTATCCGGATCCGCACCGACCAGCCGCGCTCGCATCGTGCGGCCGTCGGACAGTTTCACGGTAATCCGCTCGGCGCGATCGACCACGTGGTTGTTGGTGAGGATGCTGCCGTCGGCATCGATGATGAAGCCGCTGCCGGCGCCGCGCCGCGGTGAATCGCGGTCGCGCGGGTTCCCGAAGTCGAAGGGCGCGTCGAACGGATCGCCCGGCGAAGGCGCGCGGTTCCGCCGCTTCCGCTCCGATCCGCGCGTCGTCGTATCGATGTTGACCACTGCCGGGTTGAGCCGTTCGACGACGTCCGCGAAATTGACGAGCGACGCCATGGCCGCGCCGGTCGAGGTGCGGGACGCCGCGCGAACCGCGGGCGCCGGCTTTGACGGGGCCCCGGCCGACACGGCGGAGCGGACAACACCGCCGGCGACGATGGCACCGACCAGGAACGCCACTACGGCGGTGAGCGCGAGCGTAACGACTGTAAAGCGCCGTGACATCTAGTCTTTGATTATATTCGCCCGGAACTGCTGCTCGTCCCAGGTTTCCACGCCCAGCTTACGGGCCTTCTCGAGTTTGCTGCCGGCGTCGCTGCCAAAGACGACCACGCTCGTCTTCTTGCTGACCGACCCGGCCACTTTTGCACCGAGCCGCTCGAGCAGCTCGGTCGCCGCCTCGCGGGTCATTGTCTCGAGCGTGCCGGTGAGGACGAACGTCTTGCCGGCAAGCGGCCCCTCCGGCTCGACGGTCGGCTCCGGGAGAAGCGTCGCCATGTTGACTCCGGCCGCGGCGAGTTTCTTGACCAGTTCCTGATTCCGCGGTTCGGCGGCAAATGCGCAGACCGAGTCGGCAACCACCGGCCCGATCTCCGGCGCGGTCTGCAGCTCCTCCACCGACGCCGACATCACGCGGTCCAGCGTCCTGAAATGCCGGGCCAGCGTCGTCGCCGCTTTCTCGCCAACGTGGCGAATGCCGAGGGCGAAGATCAGGCGCCAGACGTCGTTCGCTTTGCTTCGCTCGATCTCCTGCATCACGTTGCGGCCGACTTTGCCGAGCTTGCGAGGCACGGCCCTTTCCGATCGCGGTTCCTTCGGCGCGACCACTAAATTTTCGAGCTGCTCGGCCGTCAGGTGATAGAGGTCGGCGTAATCGTGCACCAGACCCTGCTCGATCAGCTGGTCGACGAGCGAGGCGCCGAGCCCTTCGATGTTCATTGCGCCGCGCGACGCGAAGTGCTCCATGCTGCGCCGCAGCCGCGCCGGGCACGAGAGGTTCTCGCAGCGCCAGACGACCTCTTCCTCGTCGCGGTGCAGCGCGCTGCCGCACTCCGGACAGGTCGTCGGCATCTGCCACGGTTCGCCGCGCGGGACGCCGTCGGGATGCGGCAGGATCACCTTGACGACTTTCGGGATGACGTCGCCGCCTTTTTCGATCAGGACGCGATCGCCTGGCCGCAGGTCCTTGCGCGCGACGTCTTCGGCGTTGTGCAAGGTCGCCATGCCGATCGTCGAACCGGCGAGCTTCACCGGGTCGAGCACGGCGTACGGGGTGACCGCACCCGTGCGGCCGACGTTCGTCTTGATGTCGAGCAAGGTGGTCGTGGCCTGTTGCGCCGGGAACTTGAACGCCGTCGCCCACCGCGGAAACTTCGCCGTGGTGCCGAGCTTGTCGCGAAGCGCGAGGTCGTCCACCTTGATGACGACGCCATCGGTCTCGAACTCGAGCGCCTGGCGCTTGTCGGCCCACTCGGCGCAAAACGCGACGACGTCCTCGATCGTCTCGCAGCGCTGCCAGTGCCGCTCGACCGGGAGCCCCCACGCCGCGAGCGCGCGCAGGATCTCGGCGTGGCTGGCGGGTTGCCCGGCGTCCGCGCCGGCCTGCACCAGTTGATACGTAAACGCGCTCAGCCCTCGCTTCGAGACCAGCGACGGATTGAGGTTCCGCATCGTGCCGGCGGCGGTGTTGCGCGCGTTGGCGTAGGGCGTCTCGCCGGCGTCCTCCATCTCGCGGTTGATCCGCTCGAAGTTGGCGCGCGGCAGGTAGACCTCGCCACGAATCTCGATGCGAGCTCTCGGGCCGTTGCGCAGCGACAACGGAATCGCGCGGATGGTCCGGACGTTCGGCGTCACCTCCTCGCCGCGGCTGCCGTCGCCGCGCGTGGCGCCGCGCACCAGGCGCCCGTCCTCATACGTGAGGGCGATGCTCAGGCCGTCGATCTTCAATTCGGCGACATATGCGACCGGCGCATCTCCCGCGCCCGATCCCTTGCGCACCCGCTCATCGAACGCGCGCAGTTCCTCCTCGTTGTAGGCGTTGTCGAGGCTGAGCATCGCGGCGAGGTGTTCGACCGTCTCGAAGCCTTCGATCGGCCGTCCGGCGACGCGCTGCGTGGGCGAGTCGGCGGTGACCAGGTCGGGATGCTCGGCCTCGAGCCGTTCGAGCTCGTGCAGCAACCGGTCGAACTCCTCGTCGGAGACCTCGGGATCGTTGTGGATGTAGTAGCGCTCTTCGTGGTGGCGGATCGCATCACGAAGTTCCTTAAGGCGATGTTCGGGTGTGGTTGCGCTCATCGTTGACGGCAGGCCTGAAGGCCTGCGCTACGGCTGTTCCGTTTGGCTGTAGCGCAGCCCTTCAGGGCTGCCCAGCGACGTCGGAGACGTTCGCCGACGTTCACGACGATAGCGGACAATCGGGCGGGCCGTCGAGCGGACGGCCGAGGACGCCGCCGGCGGCCTCGGCAGCCTCGCGGTAGGCGCGCTGGCCGAACAGGACGAGGCGGACCAGGCGCAGCGATCGCGCGCGCCGCGCGTGATCCCGCAGCGCGGCGATCATGATTTCCGCGCATTCGTCGATCGGAAAGCCGCCGACGCCGGTACCAAAGGCCGGCAGCGACACCGACACGAGACCGTGCGCCTCGGCAAGCGCCAGCGTGTTCCGCGTCGCCCGCGCGATGATTGCTGCGGACGTCTGCAGGTCCTGCCCCATCACTGCGGCGTGAATCACATGGCGCGCCGGCAGTCGGCCGCCGGAGGTGATCACGCACTCGCCGACATCGACCGGCCCGAGCGCCATCGCTTCGGCCTCGATCGACGCGCCGCCACGCGCCTTCAGCGCCCCGGCCACGCCGGCGCCCATCCAGAAATGATTATTGGCCGCGTTGACGACCGCGTCGGTCCGCTCTGCAGCTATATCACCGTCTGCTATTTCGAGGATGAGCGGGGGCAGGCTGAAAGACAGCACACGCGAGCGCTCACCGATCGCGCGCGAGCACGTAATCCGGTAACGCGAGCAACGCGTCGCGTTCAGAGCTCGGCGGGAACGTGTAGAGCGGCTTCTTCGCGCGCTCGGCGAAGTCGACGGCGCGGCGATAGGCGTAGTCGATCGACGCGTGTTCCTTCAGCGCGCGCAGCAACTCGTGCCAGATCTCGGGCGTCACCGTGCGCGCGGTAATCACCTCGCGGATAATCTCGGCGCCGCGGCCGCCATTCTCGTGCTGCTGCAGGTGAATCAGCGGCAGCGTGACCTTGCCTTCGCGAAGGTCGCTGCCGATCGGCTTGCCGACGGCTTCGGCGTCGCCGGTGAAGTCGAGCAGGTCGTCGACGATCTGAAACGCCATCCCGAGGTTGAAGCCGTACTCCCACAGCGCCTGCGAGCGTTCGCCCGGGAGCTTGTTGAGCATCCCGCCGATCTGCGCGCACCCGGCGAACAGGTGCGCCGTCTTGCGGCGCATGATGTCGAAATGCTCGTCCTCGGTGATCCCGGCGTCGCCGTTCTTGGTGAGCTGATACAGCTCGCCCTCGATCATCCGCAGCGTGACGTCGCAGAGCAGCCGGATGATGTCCAGCTCGTCGTGCGTCAGCGCCATCGCCATCGACTTGATGTACAGGTAGTCGCCGAGGAGCACCGTGATGTCGTTGCCCCACCGCGAGTGCACGGCGAGACGCCCGCGGCGCAGATCGGAGTCGTCGATGATGTCGTCGTGGACCAGCGTCGCGGTGTGAATGAATTCGACCACCGCCGCGTAGAGGATCGAGCGATCGCCCTGGTAGCCGCTGAGGCGCGACGCCATCAGGAGCACGGCCGGGCGGATCCGCTTGCCGCCGCTCGTCTGGATGTACTGGCCGATCTGCGGGATCAGCTGGACCTTCGACTGCACGTGACGCGCGAATTCCTGGTCGACCCGTTCCAGGTCGGCGCGGATAGGCTCGAAGATCTGCGAGAGAGCGGGCGACGATTTCTCCACAGCGGTTACGGCTGAAAACTCTATCACGGCCTGAACAGCGTGTGAAAGTTGGCCGCGGTGCGCGCGGCGAGCTCCGCCGGCGGGATCTGGTGCATCTTGGCCAGCGTCTCGACGACGCGCGCGACGTAGGCGGGCTCGTTGCGCTTGCCGCGATAGGGCACCGGCGCGAGGAACGGGCTGTCGGTCTCGGTGAGCAGGCGATCGAGCGGCACTCGCCGGACGGTCTGACGCAGGTCCTCCGCCCGGGGGAACGTGATGATGCCGGCGAGCGACACGTAGAAGCCCAGTTCCAGGCCGGCGTCGGCGAGCGACGGCCCACCGGTGAAGCAGTGCAGCACGCCGCGGACCTCCCCGCCGCCTTCCTCGCGCAGGACGGCCAGCGTGTCCTCGTCGGCCTCGCGGGTGTGAATCACGACGGGCAGCGACAGCTCGCGCGCCAGCCGCACCTGGGCGCGAAAGACCGCGTGCTGGACGTCGCGCGGCGAGAAATCGTAGTGGTAGTCCAGGCCGATTTCGCCGACCGCGCGCGCCGCCCCGGTTCGCAGGATCTGCTCACGGACGACGGCGGCGGCACGCGATGGATCCGCGGCGAACTGATGCGCTTGATGCGGATGCACGCCGACGGCGAACCGCACTGCGGGCCACAGGCTCGTCAGCCGCTCCGCCTGCGCCGCTTCCTCGGCGTTCCCCGCTTCGAGGATCACGAGCGCGCGCTCGAGCCCGGCGTCCTTCGCCCGCTCGACGATTGCGTCCAGATCGTCAGCGAACGTCGTGTCGGCCAGGTGACAGTGGCTATCGATCACAGCGGGGTTCGGCGTTCGGCGTTCGGCGTTCAGGGTTCTCGTTCAAGGTTCTTGGGTTTTCGGGTTCTCGGGTTCCTGGTTCTGGGTTTGGGGTTCTGGTTTTTGGTTCTCGGTTCTGGGTTCTGGGTTCGTCAATACACGTCGAGATCGTTTCCGACGACCACCTTCCCGCTGTTGTGTCCGCACCGCCGGCCGCGCGTTCGGCTGCTGCGGCGCCGCAACAGCGACGAGCGTCAGCGCGGCAAGGCCAATGCGTTCACGCATCGTATGCGGACTCGATCTCAGTTCGACCCCGCCGGCTTGCGCTTCAGCGGATAGTGACCGCCGACGGTATCGAGTCGCAGACGGGTCACTCGCCCGCCGTCGCGTTCGAAGATGACGAGCGTCTGATTGACGCCGAACGTGTCGCCGCCGCGGTAGGTGAGCGATTGTGGCGGCGCCGACGGCGGGCCCGCGCCTTTCATCGTCAGCACCTGGCCATCGGCGGCGATCGTCACGACGGTCGGGCGGCCGCGGCCGACGCCTTCATAGGTGCCGGCGAACGCCGCCAAATCGCCGTTGAAGGTCGCTGTCGGCGATTCGATGGTGCCGAGGACGGCGTCGGCGATCTCGTGCGCGAGATCTGCCGGACCCACGGGCCCCGCGGTATTCAGGAGCACGACGATCGAGAGGCCGCTGTCGGGGAAATACTCGACCTCCGAGAGGAACCCGTTGATGCCGCCGCCGTGCGCGATCGCGCGGCGACCGCCAATGTCGGCGGTGCCGACGCCGAAGCCGTATCGCGTTTTCGTCCCATCGGAAAGCGCGGTTGGCGTGGTCATCGCGCGGTACGAGTCGGCGCCCAGTACGTGGCCGCCGTGTAGCGCGATGAGCCACGCGCTGAGGTCGGATGCCGTGGAACAGAGCGAGCCGGCCGAGTACGGCCAGGTGTGGTTGATGTAGCCCTTCAGGACCAGCGTACCGTTGTCGGTGTCGTAGCCGTGCGCGTGATGACGATGCACGGCGCTTTCGCTGCAGTAATAGGACTGCGTCATGCCGACTTTGTCGAAGAGGTTCGTCTTGACGAAGTCGGCGTAGCTGCCGCCACTGACCTTTTCGATGATCAAGCCGAGGAGAAAGTACGCCGAGTTGTTGTAGACGAGCGCGTCGCCGGGCGCGAAGTCGAGCGGCTTGTCGCCGAAGAGCGCGACGAGCGTTTCGCGCGGCTTCTTCAGCTTCATCAGGTCGCCGAACTCCGCGAGCTCGGTATAGCCCTTGATGCCGGAGGTGTGCGTCAGCAGATGCCGCAGCGTGATGCGCTGCCCATGGGTTGGATACTGCGGCAGGTATCTGGTGACCTCGTCGTCCACCGACAGCTTGCCGCGTTCGGCGAGCAGCAGGATCGACGCGGCGGTGAACTGCTTGGTCACCGAGCCAATCTCGAAGCTCGCGTCGGCCGGCATCGGCACGTCGAGCTCGAGGTCGGCGACGCCGTAACTCTTCGAGACCAGTGTCTCGCCGCGTCGTGTGACGGCAATCGACGCGCCCGCCACCTTTCCGGCTTTAATCGGCGCCTCGACGATTCGGTCGATTGCCGCGACCGGCTGTGACGATTGACCGGTCACGCGCGGCGCGAAGGTGCCGGCGGCGGCGACGGCTGCCGTGAGCGCGAGCGGAATCGTCCAGCGTGTCATCGGGTGCCTCCGGCTGGAATCATACACGCCGCGTTCGGACTTGCGATCAGGCGTTGCCGCCGTAGAATCGTCGTCCATGGTGACGATCAATATCGACGGCGACCAGGTGGTCTTCGAGGTGCGGGGACTCGACAAGCTATGGGCGTTTCGGAGCAGCCTGCAGATGCCGCTCGCGCACGTCGTCGGCGTCGAGGCCAACAACGACCAGGTCGGGCGCTGGTGGCATGGCTTCAAGCTTCTGGGCACGGACGTGCCCGGCCTGTTCGGCGCCGGCACGTTCCGCTACGACGGCGAACTGGTGTTCTGGGACGTTTACAATCCGGCGAATGCCATCATCGTGTCGCTCGATCACGAGCGCTACAAGAAGCTGATCATCGAAGTCGAGGATCCGGGCGATGCCGTCGACCGCCTGCGATCGGCCATGAAGGAAGCGCGGTAGATCTCGACACTTCGAGATCGTGGCCGATGAACACCCCGCCCGGGTTCGGCGTTCGGCGTTCGGCGTTCTCGGTTCGGTGGTTCCCGGTTCTCGGTTCTGGTTCTTTGGTTCTCGGTTCTGGTTCTTTGGTTCTCGGTTCGGGTTCTTTGGTTCTCGGTTCGGGTTCTTTGGTTCTCGGTTCGGGTTCTTTGGTTCTTGGTTCGGGTTCTTTGTTCTGCGGATGAGAGAGAACGCAGCAACTCCGTAGACAAATAACGCTCCGCGAACTCTGCGCTCTCCGCGGTTAAGTCTAATCTAGCGAACGCGCGTACCTGGCGCCGGGGGCTCTGTAAACGTGACCACCTCGGGTTTGCCGCCGTCCGGGCTGGCCGCCAGGACCATCCCGTTCGATTCGATGCCCATCAGCTTTGCGGGCTTCAGGTTGAAGACGATCACCACCGTTTTGCCGACGAGCGAATCCGGCTCATACGCTTCGGCGATGCCGGCGACGAGCGTGCGATGTTCGGTGCCGACGTCGACCGAGAGCTTCAGCAGCTTCTTCGACTTCTCCACTTTCTCCGCGGCAAGCACTTTCGCGACGCGGAGTTCGATCTTCATGAAATCGTCGATCGAGATGCGGCCGTCGTCGGCCGGCGTCGCCGGCTTCGCGGCGGTGACAGGCTGCGTGGTTGCCGCCTCGGGGACCGGCGGGCTCGACGGCGGACGCGCGCCGGGAGACGGAGCGTCGGGTGGCACAGGGTTGTCGGTCACGGAGATCTCCTTGCGCGGCCACAGCGGGCCTTCCTGCAAAAGGACGCGCTCGCCGTCGGTGCGCCAGCGGCCGTCGCGGTCGAATGTGATGCCACCGTCGGCTGCACCAACGCGGCGAAGAATTTCGCGGCTCGACGAAGGCATGATCGGCTCGAGCAGCACCGCCGCGAGGCGGATCGCTTCCGCCGCGTCAAACAGCAGCTGGGTGAGCCGGTCGGCCGCCGCCGGATCTTTTGCCAGTGTCCACGGTGCGGTCGCGGCGATGAACTCGTTGGTCGAATCGATCAGCCGGTAGGCGGCGGCAGCGCCCTCGTGGAGCGCGAAGCTGTCCATGCCCTTGCGGTAGTCGGCGACGATCGTTTCCGCGAGGCGCGCAAGTTGATCGGAACCGGCGGCCGACGGCACCAGTCGGCCGCTGCGATAGCGATGCGCCATCGCGGTGACGCGGCTGACCAGATTGCCAAGGTTGTTGGCGAGATCGACGTTGTAGCGCTCGTCGTAGCGCTCCCACGAGAAGTCGCCGTCGCCGCCGAACGCGATCTCTTTTACCAGGTACAACCGCAGCGGATCCTGGCCGTGGCGATCGGCCGCGACCAGCGGATCGATGATCGTGCCGAGCGTCTTGCTCATCCGCTGGCCGCCGATGGTCATGAAGCCGTGGCCGAAAACCGTGCGCGGCAGCGGCAGCTTCGCGGCCAGCAGCATCGCCGGCCAGATCACCGCGTGGAAGCGCGTGATGTCCTTGCCGATCACGTGCAGATCGGCGGGCCACCACTTCGCGAATAGCTCGGCCTGTTCAGGCTGGCCGAGACCAACCGCCGACGCGTAGTTGATGAGCGCGTCGAACCACACGTAGACGACGCTCGACGGATCCCACGGCAGCGGGATGCCCCACGCCTGGCCGGCGCGGCTCACCGACACGTCGATCAGGCCGCCCTCGATCAGCCGCAGGATCTCGTTGCGGCGGATGTCCGGCTGCATGAACGCGGGGTGCGCCGCGAAATGATCGAGCAGCGGCTGCTGGTACTTCGACAGCCGGAAGAAGTAGTTCTTTTCGCGGATCCACTCCGGCTTCAAGGTCGGATGCAGCGGACAGCAGCCGTTGACGAGATCCTTTTCCTGCTTGAACTCCTCGCAGCTGACGCAGTACCAGCCTTCGTAAAGGCCTTCGTAGATGTCGCCGGCGTCATAGAGCCGCTTCGCGATCTCGGTGGTCCCGATCTTGTGGCGCGGCTGCGTGGTGCGGATGAAATCGTCGAACGAGACGTCGAGACGAGCCCAGGCGCGGCGGAACACCTGCTCCATCTGATCGCAATAGGCGAGCGGATCCAGCCCTTCTTCCTGCGCCTTCTTGAACACGTTCTGCGAGTGCTCGTCGTTGCCCATCAGGAAACGCGTGTCGAAGCCGCAGAGCCGCTTGTAGCGCGCGATCACGTCGGCGCACACCTTCTCGTAGGCCGTCCCCAGGTGCGGCTGGCTGTTGACGTAGTCGATCGCCGTCGTCAGGAAATAGGTGCTCACGCGCGTGCTCCGTAGGCGGCAATCGCGATCGCCTGGACGTCCTTCACCGACAGCCGCCGCTCGCGCGCCAGCGCGGCGCAGTCGTCGAATTCCGGCGTGGCGTTGACGACGCGGCCGTTGTGCCGCGCAATCTTGAAGCGCACCGGGCCGATTGGCGTTGCGACCGAGACGATTTCACGCTCCAGGCACTCGCGGTCGACATCGTAATGCCGCAAGCCGATCGTCGTCGTCTCGCTGAAGATGATGTCGGTCATCTCGGTTCGCAGTCCCGGCGCGGCGACGACTGTCAACAGCGTACCCGGACGGTTCTTCTTCATCTGGACCGCCGTGTAGAACACCTCCAGCGCGCCAGCCGCATACAGCCGCTCCATCACCACGCCGAAGATCTGCGGGTTCATGTCGTCGATATCACATTCGATCACGGTGACGCGATCGCCGGCGCGCGGCGCGTCGGCGGTGCGGCCGATCAGGACCCGCAGGACATTCGGCGTCACCGGATCGTCGCGGTCGCCGGCGCCGTAGCCGACGCGCTCGATCGACATCGCCGGGATCGGGCCGAACTCACCCGCAAAGGTCGTCGCGATCAGCGCGCCGGTCGGCGTGACCAGTTCCTTCTGCACGCGACCGCTGTAGACCGGCGCCGTGCCGAGCAGCGTCACGGTCGCCGGCGCCGGCACCGGGAACAGGCCGTGCGCCGACTGCACCATGCCACCGCCGACATTCAGCGGCGAGCACACGACCCGGTCGGCGTTGGCCCACTCCATCGCATGCGCGATCCCGACGATGTCGATGATCGAGTCGAGGGCGCCGACTTCGTGCAGGTGCACCTGCTCGACCGGCATCTGGTGAATCGCCGCCTCCGCCTCGCCGAGCCGCTGGAACATCGTCCTGGCGCGCTCTTTCGCCGACTGCGACAGGCTCGCGCCGTCGATCAGGTGAAAAATTTCACCAAGGCTGCGGTGCGGATGATGGCCGCCGCCGTGATCGTGGTGATGCGAGTGGCCGTGGTCCGCGTGGTCGTGATCGTGCGTATGCGCGCCCGTTCCGTGCGCGTGTTCGTGGACGCTGAACTTGGTGGCTGACACCCCGGCGCGCAGCACACGCTCGGCGTGGACGTGCGCGTCGCCGAGCGCCAGGCTGCCGAGGGCGCGGCGCAGATCGTCGAGCGGCAGACCGGCATCGAGCAGCGCGCCGAGCGCCATGTCGCCGGAAATCCCGGAGAAGCAATCGAAGTAGAGGACCGTTGCCATGCGCTCCGCTGTCAATGCCCCGCTGACTCGTTGAAACTCCAGTACCTGCGGTCGCCCAGAATCAGATGGTCGACCAGGTCGATGCCGAGCAACACCCCGGCTGCCGCGAGCCGCCGCGTCAGATCCACATCCTCCGGACTCGGCGTGGGATCACCCGACGGGTGGTTGTGAAAAACGACGATGGCGGCGGCGCCGCCGGCCGTCGCGGCGCGGTAGACGTCGCGGGGCTGGACGACCGTGCTGTTCAGCGTGCCGCTTGCCAGGACCGCCGTGCGCAACACCCGATGTTTCGTGTCGAGCAGCACGATGCCGAACTGCTCGATCTCGCGGCCGCAGTAGCGCGGCATCAAATACGCCGCGGCATCGTCGGCGGTGCGAATCTGCAGCCGCGCGCTCGCCGGCCGCGCCAGGGTCCGCCGGCCGAGTTCCACGGCGGCGACGATCTGCGCCGCGCGGGTCGCGCCGATGCCCGGCGTCCGCTGGCAGTCATCGACGGTGCAGCGCGTCAGCCCGTGCAGCCCGCCGTGCGCCGCGAGCAGTGCGTTGGCCACCGCGAGCGCGTTGCCGCCGCGCGAGCCGTGTCCAATGACGAGCGCAACCAGCTCGTTGTCGCCGAGCGCCGCGACTCCATGGCTGCGCAGCTTCTCGCGCGGCCGATCGTCGGGCAACAAGTTCATCATCTTACACCTTCGTCGCGCGTCGGGTCCGGCTTCCCCGCCGATCCGCCGCGCGCGGCAGCGGTATACTTGGCGGATGCGGCGTCTGCGTCGTGCGCTCGTCTCCCTCGCGGTCCTGGCTGCGGTGGCGAGTGCGGCATGCGCTGATCCTCCCGACAAGGAAATGCAGCAGGCGCAGGGCGCGATCGACGCGGCCCGCGCCGCCGGCGCCGATCAGTACGCGCGCGACGAGTTCACGGCCGCCGAGGACGCGCTCAAACGCGCGCACGACGCGGTCGATCAGCGCGATTATCGCCAGGCGCTCAACGACGCGCTCGACGCCCGCGAGCGCGCACAGACTGCCGCCAAGGACACCGTCAACAAGAAAGCGACCGCTCGCGCCGACGCCGAGAAGGCGATCGCCGAGGCGACCGCTGCGCTCGACGCGTCGCGCGCGAAGGTGAAGAGCGCCGAGAGCAGCAAGGTCGCGCCGAAGGCGATCGCGGCTGCTGCCCGCTCGGTCACCGAACACGAGCGGCGCGTGCAAGAAGCGCGCACAGCGTTCGACCGAGGCGATTATCTCGTCGCGATCGACCAGGCGCGCGGCGCCGTCGCCGATTTGCGCGCAACGGAGCGCGATCTGGAGACCGCGCCCACGACAGGTACTCGTCGTCGCAAGAATTGAAACGTCGGGAGGTCTCGCGTACGCGGAAAGTGCGAAGGCGTCGGGCGCGCGGTCGCGGCCCCAAGCCCCGACTCTGTTCAGCGCTGCCAGCGGCCTTCGAAGACGACCTCCGCCCAGCCCGTCAGATAGACGTTGTCGTCACGCCATTCGACGCGTTGACGGCCGCCGGGCGCGATCACGTCGGCGTCGCGGGCCGCGCCGCCGAATGCGGCGGCGGCAATCAGCGACGCACACGACCCGGTGCCGGACGAAGTGGTCGGGCCGACGCCGCGCTCCCAGATCAAAATGCGGACCGCCTCGGGCGACTCGACGTGTGCAAACTCCACGTTGGTCCGCGCGGGGAACATCTCGTGGCGCTCGAGCGCCGGGCCGACGCGGTGAAAGCGGGCCTCGTCGGGCAGTGGACCGAGCGCGACACACTGCGGATTGCCGAACATCATCACCGCGATGTCGATCCGCTCGCCGGCAGCCGTCACCGTTACCTGGCGAAGACCCTCCGGCACGCCCATCGCCGCGCGGAAGGTGTGGCGCGCGCCGTCGCGCGCGACCCAGTCGAGCCGCTTGACGCCCCCTTCTGTGTCGATCGTTACGCTTTGGCGCAGTCCGTCGCGCAGCAGCAGCGCGCCCAGCCCGCGAACGCCGTTGCCGGACACTTCCGAACGGCTGCCGTCGGCGTTGAACAGCCGCATCGAGGCGCCGTCGGCCGTCGGCGTGTAGAGAATCAGCCCGTCGCCGCCGATGCCCGTGTGTCGGTCGCACAGTTCACGCGCCAGGTCCCCCGGCGGCGCCGGGCCGACGGCGTCGGCGCGCACATAGATGAAGTCGTTCCCGTAGGCGTGCGCTTTGGCGAAGTCGAGCGTCACTTGCGGCAGAACGCGAGCAGATGCCAGCCGAACCGCCGCACCAGCGCCCGCGGCAGCGCGTTGAAGGTGCCAACGAACAACCCGTTGTAGACCGTGCCCTTCCAGCCGCCGTGCAGCCGTGACTTGACCGGGAATCGTTCGGGGACGATCCGGACCTCGCGAAATCCGCGCAGCAGCCGCCGGAATTCGCCGATGCTGAATTTCAGCAGCACGGGCGCATCGTCGTGCTCGAGGCTGACTTTCATGAGTTTCGACAGCGCGTTCAGCCAGGACACGCGGTTGTAGACCTGGAAGACCGCGTCGCCGCCCGGCTTCAGGACGCGGCGGCACTCGTCGACGAGTTTTTGCGGGTTGGCGGTGTACTGGACAACCCCGTGGGCGTACACGAGGTCAAAGCTGTTGTCGGGAAAGGGCAGCCGCTCGGCGTCGGCGACCTCGAAAGTGCCCTCGAGCCCCTGCTGCGCGAAATTGGCGCGCGCCAGCTCGATGGCCGATGCGGCGAGGTCGACGCCGGTCACGCGTGCGCCGCCTTTCGCGAACCGCGCGAGGTCGACGCCGGCGCCGCAGCCGACTTCGAGAACCGATCGTCCGCGGTAGCCGTCAAAAGCGACGAGCCGAAGCAGGTGATGCAGCTTTTCGAAGTGGTACTGGTCGAGGTCGTCGAAGAAGCCGCGGGAGCCGACCGGATGCGTCGTGATCTCGAGGTCGTGAATGTGGCGGTCCCAGTAGTCGCGGACCGCCTCCGGCGTCGCCACGCCAGAACTATAACAGCAG